>WNFU01007354.1_pt1 | contig 18224 bp, 18 predicted proteins | sample 5400121 | NCBI WGS metagenome assembly WNFU01 (sample SAMN13153360, study PRJNA577476) | soil metagenome | isolation source: 100 cm soil or saprolite under grassland replicate 1 | place: USA:California | collected 2016-06-15 | reverse complement strand
GTGGTCACCTGGGCGATGTTGCGGACCTGGTCGGTGAGGTTGTCGGCCATGGAGTTGACCGAGTCGGTCAGGTCGCGCCAGGTGCCCGAGACGCCCTTGACCTCGGCCTGGCCGCCCAGCTTGCCCTCGGTGCCCACCTCGCGCGCCACCCGGGTCACCTCGTCGGCGAACGAGGAGAGCTGGTCGACCATGGTGTTGATGGTGTTCTTGAGCTCCAGCAGCTCGCCGCGCACCTCGACGGTGATCTTGCGCGACAGGTCGCCCTTGGCCACCGCGGTGGTCACCTGGGCGATGTTGCGGACCTGGGTGGTCAGGTTGCCGGCAAGCTGGTTGACGTTGTCGGTGAGGTCCTTCCAGGTGCCGGACACGCCCTTGACGTAGGCCTGGCCGCCGAGCTTGCCCTCGGTGCCCACCTCGCGCGCCACCCGGGTCACCTCGTCGGCGAAGGAGGAGAGCTGGTCGACCATGGTGTTGATGGTGTCCTTCAGCTCGGCGACCTCGCCGCGCGCCTCGACGGTGATCTTCTGCGACAGGTCGCCCTTGGCCACCGCGGTGGTCACCTGGGCGATGTTGCGGACCTGGGTGGTCAGGTTGCCCGCGAGCAGGTTGACGTTCTCGGTGAGGTCCTTCCAGGTGCCCGCCACGCCGGGAACGGTGGCCTGGCCGCCGAGCTTGCCCTCGGTGCCCACCTCGCGCGCCACCCGCGTCACCTCGTCGGCGAACGCGCGGAGCTGGTCGACCATGGAGTTGACGACCTCGCCGATGTGCTGGAACTCGCCCTTCATCGGGCGGCCCTCGATCGATAGCGCCATCTTCTGGGTGAGGTCGCCCTGCGCGGCGGCGGAGATGACCCTGGCGACCTCGCCGGTCGGTCGGGCCAGGTCGTCGATCAGGGAGTTGACCGCGTCGACCGAGGTCGCCCAGGTGCCGGTGGGGTTGCCGAGCTGGACCCGCACGGTCATGCGGCCCTCCTGCCCGACCACCTTGGCGACCCGCGCCAGCTCGCGGCTGAACCGCGTGTTCTGGTCGATCAGGTCGTTGTAGGCGCGAGCCACCTCGGCGGCGAGCCCGGGCTTGCGGGTGTCGAGCCGGGTCGCCTCGCCCGCCTTGGCGGCGGTCAGCGCCACCAGCAGGTCCTGGAGGAACCGCTCGGTGCTCTGGTCGCTCCTGGAGTCGCCCGCGTGGTCGAGCCGCGACCCGGTGGCCGTCGGCGGCCTTGATGCGCTCATCGCCTGCTCCAAGGCGAACGGCAGAGCAGACGCGCGAGGGCCAGCTCCATGACACCCCTCTCAGTCACGGGCCAGCCCCTGTCGCTTGCCGGCCCAGTCTACGGCGTGGGGGCCGGCGCCTCCAAGACCGATTCCGCCCGAGTTGCTCGAGGTGCCGGCAGCCGGCCGCTTCATCCCCTGGTCAGGACGGGTTTTGGAGACCGCGGGCGGGGGTAGGAGACTGCCCGTCGGTCGGGCTTTCCGCCAGCCCCCCATTCGCCCGGCCCGGCGGCGTCACAGACCACATCGTCGCACCAGATCGGCAGCTCGCCGGTCAATGCATGCTGCCCGCCCGGCGGAGCCACCGGTCCGGCAGGCGGGCGATCGAGCTACGATCCGGTCATGGACCGCGCGCTCTCGTACTGGCAGGACAGCCTGCCCTCACCGCCGGCACGCCCGTCCCTGCCGGGCGACCTCGAGGTCGACGTCGCGATCGTCGGCGCCGGCTACACCGGCCTCTGGACCGCCTACTACCTGGCCTCCATCGACCCGAGCCTGCGTGTGGCCGTGCTGGAGCGCGAGGTCGCCGGCTTCGGCGCCTCCGGCCGCAACGGCGGCTGGTGCTCGGCCCTGTTCCCGGCCAGCACCGCCAAGCTCGCCCGCATGGCCGGGCGCGACGCCGCCATCGCGATGCAGCGCGCCATGGTGGCGACGGTCGGCGAGGTCGAGCGGGTGGTGCGGGCCGAGGGCATCGACTGCCACTGGGCCAAGGGCGGCACGGTGGTGGCGGCCCGCTCGCCGCTCCAGCTCGCCAGGGCCGAGGAGGAGGTCGCCGAGGCGCGCTCGTTCGGCTTCGCCGAGCAGGACCTGCGCCTGCTCGGCGCCGAGGAGGCGCGCGGCCTGCTGGGCGCCACCGGCGTGCTCGGCGGCACCTGGACCCCGCACTGCGCGGCGATCCACCCGCTGCGCCTGGCGCGCGGCCTGGCCGAGACGGTGGAGCGGCGCGGCGTCGGGCTGTTCGAGGGCACCGCGGTGACCTCGATCGAGCCGGGAGTGGTGCGCACCGCCACCGGAGTGGTCCGTGCCAGGCACGTGGTCCGCGCCACCGAGGGCTACAGCCCCGCCCTGCCCGGCCTGCGGCGGGCGATCGCCCCGGTGTTCTCGCTGATGATCGCCACCGAGCGGCTGCCGGAGGAGCGGTGGGCGGCGATCGGCCTTGGGCGCCGCGAGACCTTCTCGGATCACCGCAACGTGATCATCTACGGCCAGCGGACCGCCGACGGCCGCCTGGCGTTCGGGGGCCGCGGCGCGCCCTACCACTTCGGCTCCAGGGTCCGGCCGGAGTTCGACCGCGAGCCGGCCGTGTTCGCCAACCTCCGGCGGGTGCTGGTGGAGCTGTTCCCGGTGCTGGAGGGCGTGCGGGTCACCCACACCTGGGGTGGCCCGCTGGGGGTCCCGCGCGACTGGTGCGCCTCGGTCGGGCTGGACCGGTCCACCGGGTTGGCCTGGGGCGGCGGCTACGTGGGCGACGGCGTCGGCACCAGCAACCTCGCCGGGCGCACGCTCGCCGACCTGATCACCGGGCACGACAGCGAGATCGTCCGGCTGCCCTGGGTGGGGCACCGCTCGCGTCGCTGGGAGCCAGAGCCGCTGCGCTGGATCGGGGTCAACGGCGCCCTCCGGCTCGCCCTGTGGGCAGACCGCTCCGAGGAACGCAGCGGCCGTCCCTCGCGCGCGGCGGCCGCGCTTGGCCGCCTGATCGGCAACTGAGCGCCGGCGCGCCGCGCCGCTCGCGGCCCCAGCCGGTCTGAGGGTGGACCCGGCGCCCCGCCTCAGCCGGCGGTGACGACCGGGACGGCCAGGAGGAGCGTGGGGAGCGCGATCAGCGCGAAGGCGGTGAGGTAGGCGGCCAGCGGGAGCCAGGCCGGGAGCGGCGCCGGCGGGTCGACCAGGCGGCGGACGCGGGCGACCAGCGTGCCCTGGGCGGCGCTCAGCGCGCCGGCGGGGGCGACCGAGGCGGTGGAGGTGGCGACCTCGACCAGGGCGGTGGCCAGCACGCGGCGCTGGTGGCTGCGGCAGGCGCAGTCGTCGGCGAGCATCTCGATCAGCATCGACACCGCCTGGTGCGCCCGGGCGACCCAGGGAACCCACGGCAGCGCCGAGTACAGCGCCCGGAACGGCAGCACCACCAGGTCGTGGCGGGCGCGGGTATGGGCGTTCTCGTGGGCGAGCACGGCGGCGATCTGCTGGTCGTCGAGCAGGTGCAGGGTGCCGGCGCTGAGCACCACCCGCGGCCGCAGCAGGCCCGGCAGGCAGTAGGCCATCGCCGCGGGGTGGTCGAGCACCCTGGCGTGCCGCGAGGGCGGGTAGGGCCGCGCGACCAGGTCGATCAGCCGGCGCTGCCGGGCGCGGGAGCGCAGCGTGCGGATGGTGGCCACGACCAGACCGCCGGCCAGGCGACTCGTCAGCAGCACGGCCCAGACCAGGCCGGCGACGTTGAAGACGCCGAGCCCGGCCAGCGGGTGGCCCGCCAGTGTCTGGCTGGCGAGCCGGTCGAGGCCGGGCAGCAGGTGCGAGTGGAGCGGCAGGACGGCGAGGGCGAGACCGGCGCCGATGCCGGCCAGCCCGCTGGCGAGGCCGATCGCCTGCCAAAGGACCAGACCGGCCGCGGGCGCCCGCTGGGGCCAGGTCGCGCGTGCCAGCAGCGCCGGGATCGGACAGACCAGGATGCCGGCGAGCGCGCTCAGCCCCAGCACGGTTGTCACGGACCGCTCTCCTGTCTGTCGGCGGCCCGACCCAGCGGGCCACCCCCCTGGGGTTCCCCGGAACCCTCCGGGCCAAGCAGCGCGCGGCGCAGGACCTCCGCCTCCTCGGGCGACACCGCGTCCACGAAGCGCATCAGGGCGGCGTCGCGGTTGCTGGCTCGGCCGAGCGCGTCGAGCATCAGCTCGGCGGCGTAGGCCTCGCGGGTGGCGATGGGCGCGTAGCGGTGCGCGCGGCTCAAACGGAGCCGGCGCACCAGCCCCTTGCGCTCGAGCCGGTCGAGAACGGTGAGCACGGTGGTGTAGGCGAGCGGCCGGGCGGCGCCGAGCCGGTCGGACACCTGCCGCGCGGTCGCGGTGCGGTGCACCGCGCTCCCCCTTCGATCGGTCGTCGCGGCGGTCAGGTCCCAGTCGGCGGTCAGATCCCAGAGCGTCTCCATCACCGCGCGTTCCAGCTCTCCGAGCCGGGCCACGGGGACGCTGTTCTCTTGTGTGACCATGGGCTGGATTCTAGCCGACCAACTTCTACATGTGGTAGAACTTCTACGTGATGTAGAAGCCGGCGCCACCCGCCGGGAACGGTGGAGGTGGCACGGCCAGGCCAGGCAAGGATGTCGGTCACACCATGAACGACCTGCTGCTCGACGAGCCAGCCGTTCCCGCTGACTTCTGGTCGTGGCGGCTGTGGGCCGCCTGCCGGCAGGCCGACCGCGACCTGTTCTTCTCGCCCGACGGCGAGCGCGGCTCGGCCAAGCGACGGCGCGAGCGCGCCGCCAAGGCGATCTGCGCCACCTGCCTGGTGCGCGAGAGCTGCGCCGCCTACGCGGTCGGCAACCACGAGCGCTACGGCGTCTGGGGCGGCCTCTCCGAGCACGAGCGCGAGCTGATCTGGCGCGACGAGGAGACCCGAGCCGCCTCATGACGTCGTCGGGACGCCCCGCTGTGGGGCGTCCCGACCGCTGCCGGGCGACGCGAGTGCCTACGCGATGTCCCGGCGCCGCAACCCGGACATGCCCGCCAGCGCCAGCGCCGCGGTCGCCGCCACCAGCGCGAGCAGGGGCGTGACCCGCAGGTCGTCCACTGGGAACCGGGGCGCGTGCCGGAACGGCGACAGGTCCACCACCCAGTCCGGCAGCCCGAACGTCTCGCCGAGCTCGCCGAGCAGGAAGTAGGCGGCGAACACCCCCCAGGCGACGGTGACCAGCCGCGGCAGCAGCCCGGTCAGCGCGAACGCCAGGCCGCCGAGCACCCAGGCCGCGGGCACCTGCGCCAGCGAGGCCTCCAGCAGCTTGGGGAGCTGGCCGCCGAGATCACCGGACCGCAGCCCGTGGACCAGGCCGAGGCCCAGTCCCATGGCCAGCATGATCGCCACGGTCCCCAGCGCCGCGACGACCAGGTGGGCACCGGCCCAGCGCCAGCGGCTGACCGAGGTGGCCAGCACGGACTCGGCCCGCAGGGCCGCCTCCTCGGAGCGGATGCGGAGCACCGCCTGGATCACGTACCCGGCCGCCACCAGCGCCATCAGGCCGAGGATCCCGGCCAGGTAGGCGTCGACCAGGCCCCCTGACCCGCCGAGCCGGCGCAGCGCGTCGGCGAACTGCTGGTTGTTGGCGAAGACGTCGCCGACGTCCTTGGCGACCGTGCCGGTGACGAGCCCAGTGGCCAGGAACCCGCCGGCCCAGCCGAGCATGCTGCCCCGCTGGATCCGCCAGGCCAGCCCCAGCGGGCCACCGAGGCTCGCCGGCGCCGACGCCGGGCCCGGCCGTGTGGGCACCAGGCCTTGCCCGTGGTCGCGCCGGGAGACCAGCGCGAAGGCGATCGCCACCAGCACCGCCACCGCCGCCAGCGGGAGCACCAGCAGCCACCAACGATCGCCCCCGAAGGCCCGCACGGCCTGGGACCAGCCGAGCGGCGAGAGCCACGAGATCGTGCCGCTGCCCGCGTCGCCGGCCGCGCGCAGGAGGAAGGCGACGCCGAGCAGCGCGCCGGCGACGCCGCCGGCGGCGCGCCCCGTGGAGGTGAACTGCGCGGTCACCGCGGCGATGGCGCCGAACACCAAGCCGTTCGCGGCCATGCCGAGGGCCAGCGCGGTCGAGCTGCCCGCGTCCAGCCCGATGCCGACCAGGCCGAGGACGGCCAGCAGCGCGATCGCCAGGTTGGCGATGGCGACCACCAGCATCGCCGCGGCGATGCTCGCGTAGCGGCCGACGACCGTGGCGCCGAGCAGCTCGGAACGGCCGGCCTCCTCGTCACCGCGGGTGTGGCGCACCACCAGCAGCAGGCTCATCAGCCCGGTGAACAGGACGCCGCCGCCGGCGCAGCGCCACGCCGTGAATCCCCCGGTCGAGGCGGCGTAGACGGGCCCGTACAGCGCCTTGAAGGCACCGTTGGTGGCGATATCCGACGCGAACTTGGCCCGCTCGGCGGCCGTCTGGTAGAGCTGGTCGAAGCTGGAGGCGGTGGCCACGACGAAGAAGAAGACCCACAGCGCCCACAGCGGGATCTGCACCCGGTCCCGGCGCAGCGCCAGCCGCAGCAGACGACCGGTCCCGGTCAGCGCGCTCATCAGTTGGCCTCCTGGCCCACCGGGGGCCGGTCCACCGGGGGCTCCTCCACCGGGGGCTCCTCCACCGGGACCCGGTCGCCGTAGTGGCGCAGGAACAGCTCCTCCAGGGTCGGCGGATGGCTGGTCAGGCTGCGCACGCCCGCCTCGGCCAGACGGCGGAGGAAGGGGTCGAGCTGGGCGGTGTCCACCTGGCAGCGGATATGGGCGCCGTTGCGGCGGACGTCGTGGACGCCGGCCAGGTCCGAGAGGTCGGGCACCGGCCGGGTGGTCTCGGCGGTCACCGAGGTGCGGGTGAGGTGGCGCAGATCGACCAGGGTCCCGCTCTCGACGGTGCGGCCGTTGCGGATGATGCTGACCCGGTCGCACAGCGCCTCCACCTCGGCAAGGATGTGGCTCGACAGCAGCACGGAACGGCCGGCGCGCCTGGCCTCCTCGACCGTCTCGCGAAAGACCGCTTCCATGAGGGGGTCGAGCCCCGCGGTGGGCTCGTCGAGCAGCAGCAGCTCGACGTCGGCGGCCAGCGCCGCGACCAGGGCGACCTTCTGCCGGTTGCCCTTGGAGTACGCGCGGGCCTTCATGGTGGGGTCGAGGTCGAACCGTTCGAGCAGCTCAGCCCGGCGCCGCTGATCGAGGCCGCCACGGAGCCGGCCCAACAGGTCGATGATCTCGCCGCCGGTGAGGGTCGGCCACAGGGTCACGTCGCCTGGCACGTAGGCCAGCCGGCGGTGCAGGGCGACCGCGTCGCGCCAGGGATCGCCCCCGAGCAGCTCGGCGCTTCCCGAGTCGGCCCGCAGCAGGCCGAGCAGGATGCGGATGGTGGTGGACTTCCCAGCCCCGTTGGGCCCCAGGAAGCCATGAACTTCGCCGGCCCGGACGACCAGATCCAGACCGTCCAACGCGCGGGTCCGGCCAAAGCTCTTGGTCAAGCCGGACACTGTGATGACGGTTTCCATGCCCGGTAGCCTACACATAGTTCACAAAGTTGTGAAGACTGATTATGTTGTGAACATCTGTTAGACTGTGAAGTCACTCACGGACAGCGACCAGGGGGGAGGCGGCATGGCCGACCGCACGGCTGGGCAGCGTGACGAGGAGGGAGTCCGCCGGTTCGTCGAGCGCCTTGCGATGATGCTCACGGAATGGGGGTTTCCGCGGATGCCCGCCCGGGTGCTCGGCTCGATGATGACCGCCGACGAGGACTCGCTCACCGCCGCCGACCTCGCCGAGCGGCTCGGCGTCAGCGCCGCCGCGATCTCCGGCGCGGTGCGCTACCTGACCCACATCGGGATGATCTCCAAGGAGCCGGCCCCGGGCTCGCGGCGGGACCGCTACCGGCTGCCGACGAACCCCTGGTACCAGACCAGCCTCCTGGAGGCGGAGCTGTTCAAGGCGCTGATCGTCCTTTGCGACGAGGGCATCGCCGCCGTGGGAACCGAGGCCACGCCCGCCGGGGTGAAGATCGCCGAAATGCGTGATTTCCTGCGCTTCCTCGAGGCCGAGATGCCGCGCCTGCTGGACAAGTGGCACGAGGTCCGGTCGGCCGAGGCAAGCGGCTAGGATGCTTCTCTTGCCCCTGGCCAGCGCCGCCGACCCCGATGACCTCCCGAGAGAGGAACCAGCCGATGTCACCGAGCAGTGCCGCCGGCCCTGGTGAGCCGCCCGTCCTCGACCACGTGAACAAGGACATCGTCGAGCAGTTGCAGCAGGACGGCCGCCGTTCCTACGCCACCCTGGCCAAAGCGGTCGGTCTCTCGGAGCCGGCCGTCCGGCAGCGGGTCCAGAAGCTGCTCGACACCGGCGTGATGCAGATCGTGGCGGTCACCGATCCGCTGATGCTGGGGTTCGCCCGCCAGGCGATGATCGGCATCCGCGCCGACGGCGACCTGCGCTCGATCGCCGACCAGCTCGCGGCCCTGGAGGAGATCGACTACGTGGTGATCTGCACCGGCTCCTTCGACCTGCTGATCGAGCTGGTGGTGTCCGACGACGAGCAGCTCCTGGACATCCTGAACGACGCCATCCGCTCCATCCCCGGGGTCCGCGACACCGAGGTGTTCGTCTACTTGAAGCTGGTCAAGCAGACCTACACCTGGGGGACGCGATGAGCACCCGCCCGGAGCTGCCAGAGGCCAGCGCCGCCGATGAAGCACGACCCGCGGAGCTCCGCGGGTCGTGGTCGGGGGAAAAGGGTCAGCTTGCGATGTTCTCGAAGTCGGGAGAGGTGAAGAGCTTGTCCCGCAGTTCCTGGATCTCGCGCTCCGGGTAACGGCGGTGACCACCGAGGGTCCGCATGCAGGGCAGCTTTCCCTCCTTCGCCCAGCGCGCGACGGTCTTCGGCGAAACGTGCAGTAGCTCGGCAACCTCCGAACCGAGCAGATATCGCTGCCTGCTCGTCTGGTTCATACGCGACTCTCCCCAGGTTGTTGTCCCTCGTTGGGACACCTCCGTAGAACAGGATAGCTTGGACAGAACGAAAGGTGCCCGCAGCTAGTCCGGTTTCGGACACGTCTGTGCGCGTCTCGCCGCTCTGACCAGCGAGAACCCCGAGGAAAGCGTTTTGGAGATCAGCCGAGGTTGACGGCGCTGGAGGGGGTCTCACCCCCCGCCTGTGTCACGTCACGCCCTCGGCGGCCCGCTCGAGCGGTTCCGTGCCGGAGAAGTCGAGCAGCGAGCACTTGAGCGCGGCCGTGAGCGCCAGCAGGTGGACGGTGGAGGGCCTGGTGCTCCCCCGCTCCCACTGGCTGACCGAGGACTGCCGCACACCGAGCAGCTCGGCCAGCTCGGCCTGAGACAGGCCGGCCCGACGACGCGCCGCGCGGATCGCTTCTGATAAGTAACTCTGTTCGCTCATGGTTCGCAAGCTAACAGCATTCCTATTCATCGTCAACGTCACGGAATCGTGTATATGACCGCCATGAGCAGGCAAGCGATTTTCGGCTCCTGGCGGGTCCTCCACGCGAACGGGACACGCCGGCATCAGGAACTCTTCTATATTCGTGCCGCCGATGGACAAGGAGGAGTTCCGCCGCCAGCTCGTCGCCGCCCGCAAGGCACGCAAGCTCAGCCAGCACGATCTCGGGCGAATGGTCGACGTCGAGCAGAGCGCCGTCACCCAGTGGGAGACGGGCAAGACGACGCCCGCCCGCGACCGGGTCTTCGCCATCGAGTACGCGCTCGGCCTGCGGCAGGGGACCCTGGCCCAGTTCCTTGGCTTCGGGCCGGCACGCGGCACCGCTGTCACCTTCCGGCAGGTGACCGTCACCGATGCCATCCTGGCGGACGAGAAGCTCACCCCCAACCAGCGCCAGCTCCTGATCGCCCTGTACCGCGAGCTCACCAGCCTGTCCCGCCGACGCTCGCGTTAACCTCGACCGGCAACGGGTAGTACTTCGGGTGACGTCAACGCCGAATCGCGGCCGAGGGGGGTCCAGACTGGAGATCCAGTTCTCCGCGTCCCCCGCACGTCTGGCCGATGTGCGCAGAGCGGTGCGCTCAGGTCTGGAAGGTCGCGTCTCCGACGAGGATCTCGACGACCTGGTGCTGGCGCTCAACGAGGCGGCCACCAACGCGGTGCTCCACGGATCCGGCCGTGGCCACGCCGTGGAGGTCGCCGTGCGCATCAGCGGCGGATGGGCCGAGATCACCATCCTGGACCGGGGCCACGTGCAGCGTCCGTCGCGGGCCTGGGACGACGAGGACCGCGCCGACGGGGACGCCGCGCCGGCCAGCGGCCGGGGCCTGTGGCTGATGGGCCGCCTGGTCGACGAGGTGCGGTTGGAGCGCATCCATCCCCACGGCACCCGCGTCACCCTGCGCCGACGCGTCGGTGTCCCCGCCGAGCGGAAGCCCGGCAACCAATCGGCAACAGGCCCTACGAAGGTATGAGCTCGCCGTTCAGCAGCTTCGCGGATGGCACGCGATGCCCGCTTTGCGCTAACTTGCCTTCATGGTAACCAGCCTTGGCGATTCGGTCCGGCGGGTCGAGGACCCGCCAATGGTGACCGGCTCCGCGCAGTACACCGACGACCTGGCGATTCCAGGAGCACTGCACGCGGTCTTCGTCCGCTCGGTGGTGGCCCACGCCCGCATCACCGGGCTCGACACCGGCGAGGCGGCCGGCATGCCCGGCGTGGTGGCCGTGCTGACCGCGGCCGACCTCGACCTCCCGCCCATGCCTCCGGGGATGGGGCCCGCCGACTTCGCGCGGCCGGCGCTGGCGCGCGAAGTGGTGCGCTTCCTCGGCGAGGCGGTCGCCGTGGTGGTGGCGGCCACCCGTGAGCAGGCGCTCGACGCCGCCGAGGCGGTCGCGGTGGAGTACGAGCCCCTCCCGGTGGTCACCGACCCCGTGGCCGCGGTGGAGCCCGACGCCCCGCTGCTGTTCCCCGACCACGGCAGCAACGTCGCGGTCGAAGCCCCCTGGAAGGGCGACCCGACCAAGATCGACGAGGCCGAGGTCGTGCTGCGCGCCCGCCTGGTGAACCAGCGGGTCATCCCGGCGCCGATGGAGCCCAACACCGCCGTGGCCGCGCCCGACGAGCAGACCGGCGGGATCACCCTGTGGACCCCGACCCAGGCGCCGTTCTTCACCCAGGCGGCCGTGTGCGGCGTGCTCGGGATCGAGCCCGCCAAGCTGCGGGTGGTCGCGCCCGCGGTCGGCGGAGCCTTCGGAGCGCGGATCGCCACCTATCCCGAGCAGGTGGTCGTGGTGGCGCTGGCGCGGCGGCTGGGGCGCCCGGTCCGCTACGTCGAGAGCCGCTCCGAGACGATGCTGGCCTCCAGCCACGGCCGTGGCCAGGTCCAGGACGTCGAGCTGGGCGCCACCCGCGAAGGGCTGATCACCGACCTGAACCTGCGGATCATCGCCGACGGCGGCGCCTACCCGGGCGAGGCCCCGCTGATGCCGATGATGACCGTGCAGATGCTCTGCGGTCCCTACCGGATCCAGCGGGTGGAGGGCCGCGCCAGGACGGCGGCGACCAACACCTCGCCGATGGGCGCCTACCGCGGGGCCGGCCGGCCCGAGGCGACCTGGCTGCTGGAGCGCATGATCGACCTGCTCGCCGACCAGCTCGGCCTCGACCCCGCCGAGGTGCGCCGGCACAACCTGCTGCCGGCCGACGTCTTCCCCTACGCCACCGTGGCCGGGGCCCGCTACGACTCCGGCGACTACGTGGCCGCCCTGGACCGTGCCCTGGAGCTCGCCGGCTACCAGCGACTCCGGCAGGAGCAGGCCGAGCGGCGCGCCCGCGGCGACCGCCTCCAGCTCGGCATCGGCCTGTCGACCTACGTCGAGGTGACCGGCTTCGGGGCCGAGATCGGCGGTGTCGAGATCGAGCCGGACGGGTCCGTCACGGTGATCACCGGCACCTCGCCGCACGGCCAGGGCCACGAGACCTCCTGGGCGCAGCTCATCGCCGCCACGCTGGGCGTCGAGATCGACCAGGTCCGGGTGGTCCATTCGGACACCGCCAGAGTCCCCGGCGGCGCCGGCACCATGGGCTCCCGCTCGCTCCAGGTCGGCGGCAGCGCGGTCTTCCAGGCCAGCGAGCAGGTGCTGGCCGAGGGCCGCGAGCTGGCCGCCCATCTGCTGGAGGCGCGGGTCGAGGACATGGTCGTCCACCCGGGCCACGGGCTCGGCGTGGCGGGCGCGCCGGCCACGGCGCTGTCGTGGGCGGCGCTGGCGGAGGCGGCCACCGACCCGGCTCGCCGGCCGGAGGGCATGGACGGCGACGGCGCCCTGGCCGCCCAGGTGTCCTTCGAGATGCCCGGCAGCACCTACCCGTTCGGCGCCCACGTGGCCGTGGTCGAGGTCGACGTGGAGACCGGCCTGGTGCGGCTGCTGCGCCACGTCGCCGTCGACGATTCCGGCCGGCTGCTCAACCCGCTGCTGGCGGAGGGCCAGGTCCACGGCGGCATCGCCCAGGGCGTGGCGCAGGCGCTGTTCGAGGAGGTCCGCTACGACGCCGAGGGCAACAACCTGACCGGGTCGCTGGCCAGCTACGCCATGCCGAGCGCCGCCGAGCTGCCGTCCTTCGAGACCGCCCGCATGGAGACCCCCTCGCCCCTCAACCCGCTCGGCGCCAAGGGCATCGGCGAGTCCGGGGCGATCGGCTCCACCCCGGCCGTCCACAACGCCGTGGTCGATGCCCTGCACCCCTACGGGGTCACCGACATCGACATGCCCACCACCCCCGAACGGGTCTGGCGGGCCATCCAGAACGCCTCAGCCGCCGGTCACCTCGACTAGCCCGGCGGTCTCGTCGACCAGGCGGTAGCCGCGGCCGCAGGCGCAGGCCAGGTCGTCGCCGAGCCGCCGCCCGCAGGTGCACACCCAGCCGACGCGGCGCCCAGCCGACGCGGCGCGCCGGGTTGCCCGCCACCAGGGCATGGTCGGCGACGTCGTGGACGACCACCGCGCCGGCGGCGACGAACGCGTGGCGCCCGATGGTGACCCCGCACACCACCGTGGCGTTGGCGCCGACCGTGGCACCGCGGCGCACCAGCGTGGCCACCAGCTCCTCGCGCGCCTTCCTGAAGCCGACCCGCGGGGTCAGGTCGTTGGTGAACACCATGTTGGGCCCGAGGAACACCTCGTCCTGGACGGTCACCCCGTCCCAGACCAGCACCGCGTTCTTGACGGTGACGCGGTCGCCGAGCCTGGCGCCGCCCTCGATGAAGGCGTGGTCACCGACGTTGCAGTCGGCGCCCACCACGGCGCCCGGCAGCAGGTGGGCGAACGCCCAGATACGCGTCCGGGGTCCGACGCGGTCGCTCTCGCACAGCCCCATCGGGTGGACGAACACCGATGGGTCCAGACCCTCCACACGGTTCTCGACGGACATGCCGGAAGGGTACGCTCGCGGCCAAGGGGGCCGCGGCCCGGGCGCGGTAGGGACACTGCTGAGGCGCCTCCGGTGGGTCGAGGGGCTTGCGGCCCAGCGATGCGGGCCAGCTTGGCCTCGCGCTGGGGATCCTGGGGCTCCTTCCTGGCTACCGTCCAGGCGCTGATGTCGGCCGCGAGTTCGGCGACGCTGCGATGGGCCGAGCGGCGCGCAACTCGCGGCGGAGAGCCCACAGCACCAGCGACCCCGACACCGCTACCCGCCGGTTATTCGGCGGTGTGTCGTTGCCCAACGGCCGAGAGGCGAGTTGTGGCCTCGTCCTCCTGGGCCAGGCGGCGTAGGGCGGCCAGCAGGGTGTCGCCGAGTGCGGTCCAGATGACCACGGCCTCCGCCATGCGCTCGACGTCGGGGCGGCGAAGGACCATGTCGACCTCGGCTGCTGCGAGCCGCTCGGCTGCCACGGCGTAGTCGTCCAGCACGGCGAGGTGCTCGTCCTGGCCGAGTCGGTGGAGGGCGGCGAGCACCTCGGCCAGCGTCTGCCGCGCGGGGTTGGTTGGTCCGACCTGCCAGCCGCGCCGGTCGATCAGCTCGTCTGCTTCCCTGCTGGCGGCCTGCCAGGCCTCGTCGTCGACGTGGTCGCGTGGCGCGGCGACGGCGTATTGGGCCTTGCCGAGCCAGTCCAGGATGCTCGTCCCGGGCTCGTCCATGCGGCTGAGTACGGCGCGGGTGGCCGCGATGGACAATCCGCCGACGTCCACCAGCGCGCGGATCAGCTTCAGCCGGCGGACGTGCCGGTCATCGTACGAGGCCTGGTTCGGGCTGGTCCGTTCGCCGGGCGGGAGGAGACCCTCGCGCAGGTAGTACTTGATCGTCTGCACCGGCAAGCCGGTTGCACGGCTCAGTTCGGCGATGCGCACAGGCGTCCTCCCTCTATGGCGCACGACCTTCGCGATCGGCGACCAATATGGATATCATAGCTCACCGATAGTAATGAGTGCTACTATCTGTAATCTCAATGCCAACACCTGTTGCGAACGATCGGAGAAGACCAATGACGGGATGGACCCGCAGACGACCTCCCCGACCTGTCGGGCAAGACCGCGATCGTGACCGGCGCCAACCGCGGCCTTGGGTATCAGACCGCACTGGAGCTTGCCCGCAACGGCGCCCACGTGCTGCTGGCCGCCCGAGACCCTGCGCGTGGCGCGGCCGCGCTGGAACGGCTCCGCGCCGACGCCCCGGCCAGCCGCGCCGAGCTGGTCGAGCTCAACGTCGCCGACCTCGACTCGGTGCGGCGCTTCGCGGAGGCCTTCCTGGCTCGCGGCGAGGGACTGGACCTACTGATCAACAACGCCGGGGTCATGGCCATCCCCCAGCGCGAGCTGACCGCGCAGGGCTTCGAGCGGCAGCTCGGCACGAACCACCTCGGCCACTTCGCCCTGACCGGCCGGCTCCTGCCAGCGCTGCTGCAGCGGCCCAGCAGCCGCGTGGTCACCGTCAGCAGCAACCGCCACAAGCAGGCCACCGGCATCGACTTCGACAACCTCCAGGGTGAGCGGCACTACGCCCAATGGGGCGCCTACGATCAGTCCAAGCTGGCCAACGCCATGTTCGTGCTCGAGCTGGACCGGCGCCTGCGCGCTGCCGGCCTGGCCGTGGTCTCGGTCGGCGCCCACCCCGGCTTCACCCGAACCAACCTGCAGTTCGCCGGCCCCCGCTCCGGCGGGACCAGCCTCGCCGCCTTGGCGCTGGCCCTGGCGACCCGTCTGTTTGCCCAGCCGGAGCGGCAGGGAGCCCTGCCCGTCCTGTATGGAGCCACCGCCCCCGACGTGCAGGGCGGCCAGCACTTCGGGCCCACCGGGCCGGGTGAGCGGCGCGGCCACCCCGGCCTGGTGGCTTTCTCCGCCGCCGCCCGCGACGCGGCCGCGGCCGCCCGGCTGTGGAGGGTATCGGAGGAGCTGACAGGCGTCAGGTTCGAGGCGCTGGCCGCTGGCTGACCGCCGGCCGTGGCTTTCGGGACGACAGCGGCGATGACGCAGAACCGGGAGTGGTCATCCACGTGCAGCCGGCGCTTTCCCCGGCGCGGACACCTTGGGTGTCATGAGAAGCTTTGTGGGCCGACGCTGGAGCTGCGAGGCCGCTCCAGGGCTCGGGTGCGCTTCTTGTCCGGTCGGGTTGGATATCGGTGGCCGATGGAGGTCGGCATGGACCACGTCGAGGTTGGAGGGCTCTGGGTCACCTACCGGCAGGCTGGACAGGGCCCGCCGCTGGTGCTGCTGCATGGAGGGCTGGGAGACAGCCGGGAGTGGCGGCGGCAGTTGGAGGGGCTGGCCGACGACTTCACGGTGACGGCCTGGGACGCGCCGGGCTGCGGAGGGTCATCGGATCCGCCCGAGACGTTCCGCCTGCCCGACTATGCCGACTGCCTGGCCGGGTTCATCCAAGCGCTCGACCTGGGACGACCCCATGTGGGCGGCCTGTCTTGGGGCGGGGGGCTGGCGCTGGAACTGTATCGCCGCCATCCCCAGGTCCCGAGATCGCTGGTGTTGGCGTCGGCGTATGCGGGGTGGGCGGGCTCGCTGCCGCCCGAGGTCGTCGCCGAGCGCGTGGAGCGGGCCATGCGCGAGGCCGAACTGCCGCCCGAGCAGTGGGTGCCCGGCTACCTCCCAGGACTGTTCACCGCCTCGGCGTCGGCGGAGCTGGTGGAGGAGGCGCTGGCGATGATGCTGGACGTCCGCCCGGCTGGGATGCGGCCGATGCTGCAGGGCTTCGCCGAGGCCGACCTGCGTGACGTGCTGTCACGCATCGAGGTGCCGACGTTGCTGCTGTACGGTGACGCCGACCGGCGATCGCCCGTCGAGGTGGTCGGCCGCGACCTCAACGACAAGATCCCCGGCTCCAGGCTGGTGGTCATGCCCGGGGTCGGGCACCAGAGCGACATGGAGGCGCCGGACCGCTTCAATGCCGAGGTCCGCGGCTTTCTCCGGTCAGAGGCTGCGAGCGGAACGCCGTAGCAGGACGGCCTGGCGCGTGCCGTGATCGACCGGGTGGAGCCGGCCAACGGCCGCCTGCGCGGCACGATCGAGACCGGCGACCTCAGCCCCGCCGCGCTGGCCACCGGGTTGTGAATAGCGGGCACTACTTGACCACTCCAGATAAAGACGATGCCGTATAGACCTCCGTGGCGGCACCTTAATAAGCGCTGACGCGCCCGTATTGAGCTCGCGAACGCGGTCTTCGAGTACCCGGATATCTTCCACAACCGGCAACGACGCCACCGCAGCCTCGGCATGCTCACCCCGATAGCGTTCGAGAACGCATCTACCGTGGCATGACGATCCACAAGCGCGACTCCGCGAACCGAGGGCACACCACCGGTAACGGCGGCAAACCGTGGCGGATGCACGCCAAATGGAAAGGCGCCGATGGCCGTTAGCGCAGGCACGGCCGGGTCGGGCCGAGCCCGTGGAGCAGAGCAGCCGGAGACACGTGGAAGACCCCGCAAGGGTCGATCGGGTGCTGGTGGCTGCCGGTGTCGTCCATCCACCGCGGATGGTTTCCGCACGGCCACACGGATACCCGGGTGCTGTCCCGCCGTCGCCTCGCGAGGAGGACGCCATGAGCTACGCAGGGCATATGCTGGACACCTACCCACGCGACTTCAATGTCGAAGCCGGCGTGCTGGCCACCACCATGGACGCGCTCATCGAGTGCGCCCAGGCCTGCACCGCCGACGCCGACGCCGACTTGAGCGAGCAGAACGTCGCCGAGCTGGTCAAGTGCATCCGGCTGTGCCTGGACTGCGCCGACGTCTGCGCCGCCACCGTCAGGGTCGCCAGCCGCCAGACCGAGTACGACGCAGGCGTCACCAGGCCGCTGTTGGAGGCCTGCGCGGCCACCTGCAAGAGCTGCGGCGACGAGTGCGAGCACCATGCCCAGAGGCACGAACACTGCCGGGTGTGCGCCGAGGCCTGCCGGCGCTGCGAGCAGGCGTGCCGAGAGCTCCTGGCCGCGATGCTGGGCTGGCGCCGAGCTAGCTCGACCGTTGAAGCGGCGATACAGCCCGGGGCGGAGATGTTTCCCGTGCTTTCTGACGTGCCGGGAAGACCGGTAGCCCTCCTTGTGCTGGCGGAAGCGTTGCGCTGGCGGGACGGCACTCTGGCCGACGTAGACGTTGGGATACCTGGGGTTGCGACGGTGTCCCACGGTGTCGTCCAGTTCGATGACGTAGACGTAGTAGCGGCGTGGGGGTGCTTCTGGTTGGGCGTGTGAGCGATCCATGGTCCACCTTCGGCGGCGCTGCCGGCGCCGCGTAGGGAGGCGGCCGCGGGATGACTAGTCGACCTCCTGGACGGCCTCCAAGTACCGCCGGCCCGACTGGTGGTCCTCATCGGAGCTGGCCCGGTCTCGTGGAACGATGATCTGCGCGCACCTGCAGCACCATCTCGCCGCCGCGGAGACGTCCGCTGCGGCGTTGCCCCGTGCGCGCGGACTTCCCGCGGCAGCTGATGGAACCATCACCAGCACGCTAGCCACCTCGCTCACCTTGGGTAGGTATGGGATGATCTCGGGCGACAACCACGAGCCCGACACTCCAGCAGTCAGTGCTGGCGGCGGGTGACGCTACGCCCACGTCAACGACCCCACTCCGTGGAAAGGTGCGCCAGTGACCGACAGTTGGTCCTCCCCCGGCCAGCAGCCGCCCGGGATCGATACCAGCGTGGCGCACTCGGCCCGCGTCTGGAACTACTTCCTCGGCGGCAAGGACTACTTCCCCGCCGACCAGCAGGCGGCCGAGATGGCGCTGGAGCTCATGCCGAGCCTGGTGGAGGCCGCCCGCGCCGAC
>WNFU01006499.1_pt1 | contig 18226 bp, 18 predicted proteins | sample 5400121 | NCBI WGS metagenome assembly WNFU01 (sample SAMN13153360, study PRJNA577476) | soil metagenome | isolation source: 100 cm soil or saprolite under grassland replicate 1 | place: USA:California | collected 2016-06-15 | reverse complement strand
GAATGGAAACACAAGGATAAGGCTGACGATCGCCGGTGATCTGAGGTTTGTAAAAATATTTTTCATAGCGTTTCCTTCTGTGATCATTAATACATGTTCCTTGATAATCCCCATGACTGTTTCGACAAACATCCAACACACGAAACTAAACAGCTCTTGTTCTACGCGTCGTTTCTGTTCATTAAAGAGATCATTGAACGTTTGCTCCATTGATTCTGCAAATTGTTCTTTAAATTTACGCGGATACAGAGCGAGGAGTTTCTTGTAAAGAGCGTGGGCAATTGCTTGTTCATTCACAGGGAAAAAGTTTTTGGGAAGAGTTTTCGTTCTTGTGCCAACGTGACGATGCGCTTATAACGTTCGAGCTCTGCCGCGAGCGCCTCAGCACCTGCGCCCGTAATCTGATAATAGATACGCCTCTCATCGTCCATTTCAGGATCGACCCGCTTATCACTCTCTCTGACCAATCCGGCATCGAGCATACGTTTGAGCGAGCCGTAAAGGGTACCCGGACCCATCGTCACTTTGCCTTGCGAGTCTGCTTCAACTTGTTTCATGATGCCGTAGCCATGCCGCTCCCCGCTGGAGAGCGCCAGGAGGATGTGAAAAACAGCCGGTGTAAGAGGTGGAGTGGAGCTAGTGGTAGTCATACCTTCACACTATATCCGCGACGGATATAGTTGTCAAGAAAATACTTAAAACAAATTGTCCAGCAGTTAGTTAGACTGCTGGACAATTACAGGTGGAGATGGCGGGAATTGAACCCGCGTCCGAAAGATTCGACCCTCGGAACTCTACGAGCGTAGCCTGCCTAAATTTGTCATCACAGGGATCTCGGCAGGCAGGACACCCTGTGACCATCTGCTAGTCTTAAGCACATTTAGCAGAGTCATGTGCAGCACTCACACCATTGTTTCGCCCGATCCTTCACCCGGTGGAGGAAGGTGCCGGCGGACGTGACGCCCTTAGGCGCCAGCTGTTATGTTATCGCTTATGCAGCGAGGGGCATAGCAGCGTAGGAAGTGCGATTGGCACTTGATTGTTTGCGCTGAGTTTACGAGTTCGGCGCCTCTCGGCTCGCATTCCGGAACCAGCCTCTCCCGTCGAAGCCTGTCATCCCCGGAGTAGGACATGTAATTTGTCCTACAAATGCACTCCTATTATAGCATATTTACAAAACGGTAATTATCTTGCTCAAGAGACGGCTTTATGCTAGACTGTTACCATATTTTATAAGGAATAATGTCTTCATGAGCGAAAAAATCCTCATCATCGATGATGACCTGGATACACTGAGATTGGTTGGGCTCATGCTTCAGCGTCAGGGATACCAGATTAGCGCGGCGACGAATGGGCAACAAGGACTCGAGAAAGCATTCGATGAAGATCCAGATCTAATCCTGCTGGATGTCATGATGCCAGACATGGATGGGTACGAAGTCACGCGTCGCCTGCGGCAAAATCTTTCCACACTGGAAACTCCCATTCTCATGTTCACGGCCAAAACGCAGCTCGATGATAAAGTAATCGGCTTCGAAGTTGGGGCAAATGATTACCTGACCAAGCCAACGCATCCGTCTGAGTTGCAGGCTCGCGTCAAGACGTTGCTCGCACGGGTTAGTGATAAGAAACCAACCACAGGTTCCCTTAGAGACGAAAACCGCGGTTATGTGATCGGTGTACTCGGCGCGCGCGGTGGTCTTGGCACTACGACAATGGCGGTAAATCTGGGAGCAGGGATACAATCCCGCACAAAGTCTGAAGTGATCGTAGCAGAGATGCTCCCCGGCCAGGGAGCGTTAGCACTCGATATCGGTGTGACAAGCAACAAAGGTCTGGTAGACCTTTTGGGACTCACGAAACTGAGCGAACTGACCCGTGATCATGTACGCGAATCATTGGTATCTCATGGATCTGGCGTGAAACTATTGCTAGCTTCTGACCGACCACGCGATATGCATTTGATCAATCAAATCGCCAATTACGAAACCATAGTAAAGAGATTGGCTGGGCTGGCGCGCTTTGTAGTTCTCGATCTTGGCGTGGGCATCCAACCTTTTGCTGAGAAAATTCTGCCTCTCTGCGATGAAGTCATGATTGTCCTGGAAGGTGTGCCGAACACCATCATCCACACCAAGGCCCTTATAGACGACATTGCCGAATTGGGTATTCCTAAGAAGAATATTAAAGTTGTGTTGAACAACCGTATACGCTCAGACACTCAATTGCCATCGAGCCAGGTTCAGGCAAAATTGGAGCATGAGATCATCAGCACCTTGACTCCCGCTCCCGAGTTGTTTGTGCAAGCCACCCGCGTGCAGACTCCCGCCATCTTGTGTCAGCCCGATAGCCTGACCGCCCGGCAGATCACGAAACTTGTGGACTTCGTCACCGAACGAGAGGCGCTGCCCAGATGACCGAACCCGCCAGTCCGGCACTCGCCTCCCATGCGGCGATTGAGGACGCGGCGGTTTTAATCCGCAAAGCAGAACGCGCCGTGGTGTTGACCGGGGCAGGGATCTCCACCCCCTCAGGTATCCCAGACTTCCGTTCGGAGGGAACAGGCTTATGGTCCCGCGATGAACCGATGGAAGTCGCTTCATTAAGCACATTTCGTACAGCTCCTGAACGTTTCTTTGATTGGTTCCAACCACTTGCGGGTCAAATTTTCAACGCCCAGCCCAATGCTGCTCATATTGCCCTGGCTGAATTTGAACGCTCCGGTCATCTGCGTACGATCATTACCCAAAACATCGATGCCTTACATCAAAAGGCTGGTTCGAGGCATGTGGTGGAACTGCATGGCACACTGAGAACCCTTACTTGTACAAACTGTTTCAAGCAATTTGAGGCAAATCCCTTTTTGCAGCCTTATATTGAGATTGGGAAAATCCCACAGTGCTTAAATTGCAATGGAATCCTCAAGCCAGATGTGATATTGTTTGGGGAACAATTGCCGCAAGCTGCATGGTATGAGGCGCAACGTGCGGTACGTCAATGCGACCTGATGATCGTCGCTGGTTCCTCCTTGGAAGTTCTGCCCGTCGCGGGACTGCCCATGCAAGCCCTTGATCGGGGTGCCCACCTGATCATCATCAACAATACACCCACCTATCTAAATGTACGAGCAGATGTCATCATCATGGATGACGTTGCCACTACATTACCTGAAATAGCGAAGCGAGTACTCCATGGCTGAAATTAAAACCCAAACCCTAGATAGCTACCTGCGAGTAATCGAAATCTCGCGCGACCTGGCATCCACACTGGACCTCAACACCTTGCTGGATGATATTGTGCGCGCTGCAGCGGATGTTACCCGGGCCGAGGCGGCCTCCATCCTGCTGTACGATGACACAGCCCGGCAACTCTACTTTCAAGTGGCCACCAACATCGACGAACCTACCATGCGGGGACTCATTGTTCCGCTCGATAAAAGTCTGGCCGGCTGGATCGTGACCAACCGCAAATCCTTGCGGATCGATGATGCACAGAAAGATGACCGTCACTTTGGTGAGGTGGAGCAGACCATTGGTTTTTCCACACATTCACTGCTCGGAATTCCCTTGGTCACAAAGAACAAGGTTGTCGGGGTGCTTGAAGTTATTAATAAGAAAAGAGGCAGGTTCACCGACCCGGATGAATCCATGCTCTCGGTGCTGGGCGCCCAGGCTGCGGTCGCGATCGAGAACGCGCGCTTGTTCCAGCAATCAGACCTGATTGCGGAATTCGTCCATGAGTTGCGCACACCGCTGGCTTCGTTGAGCACCGCCACTTACTTATTACTCCGCCCGGAAATGTCGCGCGAGCAGCGGGATCAGATTGTGAACAACATCCATAATGAAACGTTGCGGTTGAACTCTCTGGCTTCCTCCTTCCTCGACCTGGCTCGTTTGGAATCGGGACGCGTGCAATTCCGTAAAGCCCGTTTCAGTGTAGCAGACCTGATCTATGAGTGCAGCGATGTGATGGTGTCTAAGGCACAGGAGACGAACGTTCAAATCCGTGTGGATATCCCCAACGAAATGCCGCTCATGGAAGCTGACCGTGACAAGATCAAACAGGTATTGCTCAACCTAATCAGCAATGCCATCAAAAACAGATTGTTCAGGGCCATAATGGGCGCATTGAAGTGAAGAGCAAAATGGGCGTGGGAACCTCATTCACTCTTCACCTGCCGCGCTCGGTAAGAACCGTTCCCCGTAATATCGAAACTCAATAAACACATTTTGGAGTGCAGGACGCCCCGAAGCGGTGTGCTCCTGCTTACCAACAGCAAGCTGTTGGACTCCAAAATCAAATCTAAGCTTCGATCAACACTTTGAGCACGCCTGTTTCTGCGGCGCGCTCAAATGCTTTTACCCCCTCATCTAATTTGAATTCATCCGCGATCAAAACAGTCGGGTCAACCTGCCGCGCTTCCATCAAGCGCAACGCCGGTTCAAATGGACCGCAACGTGAGCCGACGATGTTGATCTCATCCACGACGATGGAGGAGAAATTGACGCTCATGTCCCCTTTGTAAGTGGATTTCATCACCAGCGTTCCGCGCGGACGAATGGCTTTTCTCGCTAAGGCAAAGCCGCTCGGCGAGCCAGTCGCTTCGACAACCACATCCCATCTCCAGGGTTGAATTTCCTCCTCAGAAATGATCCTGATTCCGCGCGCCTTCAATAGGCTCTGTTGATGTGCGTACCGCGCGACCACGCGCAAATCACAACCCGTCAGAGCCAGCGTTTGGGCGATAAGCTGTCCCAGCCGTCCCGCACCGACAAGCAACACGCGGTCGGTGGGCTTGATCTGTACCTGTTGTTGGATTTCCAGCGCCGCGGCGAGAGGTTCGGTGAAGACCGCCATTTCATCGGGAACAGAATCAGGGACACGATGCAAGTTGGCAATCGGCAATGTTGTAAATTCTGCAAATGTCCCATCCCGATTGACAATCCCCAGCACTGTGCGATTCTCACAATGAGTAGAACGTCCATTTAAGCATTGTTCGCACTGATTGCAAACAACGTTGATCTCTCCCACCACACGTTGACCAATCCACGAGGCATCTTCTGCTTCCACCACTTTGCCAACAAATTCATGACCGAGAATGCCTGTGTACGGATAGTAGCCTTTCACCAGTTCAAGATCAGTGCTGCAAATCCCTGCCTTACGAATTTTGATCAGTGCCTCATTTGGCTTATGCGGTTGAAGTGCATCGCTCAATGAAATTCTGTTGTTTTCTAGCCACAATGCTTTCATCTTCTCTCCTCAGCGGCGATCCATTGATCACGTCCATTGTGCTTTGCTTTATAGAGAGCGGAATCCGCGCGGTTGAGCAACGTCTCCCAGTCTTCGTTATGAATCTTATATTGAGCGATCCCAATACTAATGGTTACTGCTATCTCTTGTTCGCCAGCCTTAATCAGCAAAGACCTAGCATGTTTACATAATCGCTCTGCCTGTTCCGTCGCGGCTTTGAGCGGGCTATGTGGCAGAACAATCAGAAATTCTTCGCCGCCGTAGCGCCCGATGGTGTCAGGATAGCGAATACGATTCCGTAATTCACCCGCCAGGGTTCGCAATACTTCATCGCCAACGGTATGACCATACGTATCGTTGATCTTTTTGAAATGATCGATATCCAGCATGGAAATGGAAAGTGGAGTGCCATAGCGATCTGAAAAGATCACTTCACGTTGTAAATCTCCAATGATCTGCTTGCGGTTGGGAAGGAAGGTCAACGAGTCGGTATGCGAAACCTCATCTGCCTGTGCGATCACCGCCTTTAGTTCAGTTTCCTTGATCGTCAGAATGCGCTTTGTCCTCTGCAAATCTGCCGTCACCGCCTCAAGTTCAGAAACGAGGGCGACTGGCTCGGCGATCCATAAAACCCGTTGACCTGGCATAGGAATAAAAAGACATACGAAATTATCATTTCTTGGCTCTCCAGTAAATTCCAACTCTCCCCTTGTTCTAATGCGTTGGTCAAGAGCCGTCGAGAGCAGTTGGTTGAATAATTCTTCGCTGGCGGAGGCAAGAAACTCTTTCAAGCGCGTTTTCGCGCTATGAATCTGTTTGAATGAATCGAAGGAAGGATTCCACGAATTCAACGTGCCATCTTTATCTAACAGAACAACTAACAAGCTTGTGGATTCAAGGAATGGTTCAACCCCGTACTGGGCAAATAAGGTGGATAACTCGCTCAATGCATCATGCTCCTTATCAACGTGCCCCGCGTCGTCCGAACTGACGCTCCAGCATATCCACCGAGAGATGGATCATCGTCGGCCTGCCATGCGGACAAGTCCGCGGCGAATCACAGGCTTCGAGATCATGCAACAAGGCGCGCTGTTCTTCATTCGATAAGGCTTGCCCGGCTTTGACCGCCATTCGTTTGCAGACGCGGGCGGCGAGTTTTGCCTCTACTTCATTTTGTAGAGGCGATTCATCTTCCTCAAAATCTTCCACGAGGGCATGCAGCGCCACCGATGGGTCACTTCCCATAAACAAGGCAGGCATGGCACGCACTTGAAATGTATTGGGTCCAAACTCTTCTACATCAAAGCCAAAATGCTGCAATGTAGGCAATTGAGCCATTAACAAATGAGCTGAGTGAGGAGGCAACGTTACCGCCGCTGGCGTTAATAAAGATTGCGAGGGAATATTCTTCATGGCATGTTGTGCCATCAATTTTTCAAACAAGATCCGCTCGTGCGCAGCATGTTGATCAATGAGATAGAGTCCATCCGGACCTTCCGCAACAAGATAGGTCGCGCCGATCTGACCAATGAGGCGGAGGAGAGGAATAGCAGATTGAACGTTTTGGGTAGAGGCAGGAGGTTGAGAATCAATCTCTAGCCTCTTATCTTGATTGGCTAATGACTGATCCTTTTCGACTGACAACTGACCGCGCAGCGTGCTTACAGACAGCTGTTCGTCATGCCCAATTGCCCAATCCAACCCAGTATGTCTTGGTTGCTCGGGAGGAACTGTCCGTGTTGTGCCCCATAGGCTTGGCGCCACATTAGGGACGGGCGAATACGCCAGCAACGCCTTGCGCGCCGAACGCTGGACAAAGCTAAAGACTTTCTCCTGATTCCGGAAGCGTACCTCTGCCTTCGCAGGATGGACGTTGACATCCACTTCCTCAGGAGGGATTTCAAGGAAGAGGGCGGTTAGCGGATAACGTCCTACCATGAGCAATGTATGATAGGCTTGCAAAAGCGCAGTGCTAAGGGAAACATCATGCACCCAGCGTCCATTAACAAAGAACGTGATTTCCTTGCGGTTGGAACGCGTCAGAGAAGTGGGACTGATAAATCCGGTCAGCCCGTATCCCTCTTCCTGCGATTGGATTTCCAGCATTTGTTTCGCCACATCCACACCATATAGTGCAGCCAGGATGGCGCGCCGGTCGCCATCGCCGGTCGTTTGCAAAACAACATTTTTTCCATCGGATAATTTAAAACGCCTGTCAGGATAAGCCAGCGCATAACGCGTGACCAGGAGATCAATGGCGCGACGTTCGGTGACATCGCTTTTCAAGAATTTCAAACGAGCGGGAACGTTGTAAAACAGGTCCTCCACACGGCCGGTGGTGCCAACTGTCCTTCCCACTTTCGTGAGAGAGCCAGTCATTCCCCCCTCCACTTTTAAGCGCGCGCCTTCCTGTTCATTCTGCACGCGGGAGGTGATTGTCATCCGCGAAACGGAGCCAATCGACGCGAGGGCTTCGCCGCGGAATCCAAGCGTGGAAATAGAAAAAAGATCAGCGGAGCGAGCCAGCTTGGAGGTCGCATGACGCGCAACCGCAAGTTCCAGTTCGTTCGATGGGATTCCCGATCCATCATCCGCAACTTCGATCAGTTTTTTCCCGGCTTCTTCGATGGTGATCGTAATGGAACGCGCGCCGGCATCCAGAGAGTTTTCCAATAACTCTTTGACGACCGAGGCGGGCCGTTCGATGACCTCGCCCGCCGCGATCTGCGAGGCGACCTCGGAAGAAAGTAAACGAATAGACATAACAGGATTATAACCCGCTGAAGACTATAATTATCGGCATGAGAACACTTTTCCTGGCACTGACCCTTCTGTTGACTTCATGTTCATTACGAGCAACCCCTGTCCCAACAGTGATAGCAACGGCTGTCCTTCCAACTGCCACCGTAATTACTCCCACTCCGCTTCCCACACCAACACTTGCCCCTTATGAACAATATACAATTCCTTATTTAGGTAGGCGGACCTATGGAGGCGGGAAAATCGAAGTCGTGGAAAAGCTCGCAGAAAGCGATACATTTACGAGCTATTCCATCCGCTACCCAAGCGATGGCTTGAATATTTACGGATTTATGAACATACCCAAAGGAAACGGACCTTTCCCGATCATTATTTCCGTTCATGGGTATGCTCCTTACGGCAAATATGACCCGTTCAAGCCTGCGCAGGATTTTGCTAATTTCTTTGCAGAGAATGGATTCATTGTCGTACAACCAGGTCTGCGCAATCAGCCACCTTCGGATAACGGAGATAATCTAATGCGGGTGGGCATGACAGTCGATGTGATGAATCTGACCGCGTTAATCAAAGCGAGAAACGATCTGCCAGCGGAGTTGGCAAGCGTTAATCCTGACCAGATGGGATTATGGGGAGCCAGCCTGGGTGGAGAAATTGCATTACGAGTCTTGACCATTAGCCCGGATATCAAAGCGGCTGTGCTCTATTCTCCGCTCAGTGGGAACGAAGAACGTAATTCAAGACAATTGTATGAAGTATTCCGCGATGAAGAATTCCAAAAGGATGCTGAAGTCCCCTTGGAGTTACTGGATCGTATCTCACCGATGTACTTCTATCATCAGATCAAATCAGCCGTCCAACTCAATCATGGCACAAAAGATACGACCGCGCCTATCTCATGGGCGGTGGAAACCTGTGACTTTCTTGAATCAGCCGGTATATCGGTTCAATGTATTTATTATGAAAAAGCAGGTCACGTTTTTAGCGGTGACAATGCTCAGAAACTTCATCAGAATGCGCTGGAGTTTTATCAGATTCATCTTTCACCATAAAGATAGATATTTATTAGTAGCTATCCAAGCAATTGGAAAACCAACATGAAGCAATTTTTATCGTTACTTCTTTTATTAATGGTTTTGCTGACAGCTTGCATTCCTGCGACACCCATCACAATCTCAACACCTGCATTCCCTTCAACCCCATTCGTAACCGCGACTCAACCTTCCACAGCGACGGTTACTCCCTTTCCAACATTTTCGTCAACGCCTGATCCCTATTACACATCCAGCATTGACTATCTCCGTTCACGCACGTACGGAGGTGGGCAAATCGAATTTGTCGAAGTGATGGGACAGAATCTTTATTTCACCCGTTATCTCATCCGCTATCCCAGTGATGGACTGAAAATCTATGGTTTTGCGGATATTCCAAATGATGAAGAAATGCATCCCGTGATCATCGCGCTACACGGATATATTGACCCCACGGTTTACACGACACTTGATTACACCACTCATTATGCGGATGCGCTTGCTAGCGTGGGATATCTCGTTCTACATCCAAATCTGCGCGGCTATACGCCATCCGACAACGGCGAAAATCTCTTCCGGGTGGGGATGGCAATCGATGTTCTGAATCTCATTGCCTTGATTCAATCCCAAAGCGGAGGGACAGATCCATTAAGGAACGCAAACCCGAACGCGATCGGCTTGTGGGGTCACAGCATGGGCGGTGGAATCACGACGCGCGTACTGACCGTTACCGATGACATCAGAGCCGCAGTGCTTTATGCCGCGATGAGTGGAGATGAGCAGAAAAATTACGAAGCCATTCGCCAATGGTCCGGCAACACACGCGGACTTGAAGAACAGAACATTCCCGTCGAGGCACTCAACCGCATTTCACCCATGTACTTTTTTCAAAACATCACAGCCGCAGTCAGTATCCATCACGGTTTGGCAGACCAACTGGTTCCGTTGGATTGGTCAATGACGACCTGTGATCAACTCACTTCGCTGGGTAAGAATGTGCAATGTCAATACTATGAGAACATGCCACATACGTTTTATGGTGCGGGTGATGAGGAATTCATTCAAAATACAGTTCAATTTTTCAATCAATATTTACAAATGCCCTAACCTTGCGAAGGTCCACATCCTTCGGACAGCCTTCGCAAGGTTTTTCAAAAGGTATAATTATTTCATGCGATTTACGACTTTATTCTTTGACCTGGATGATACGCTCTATCCCTCCTCTACGGGTCTATGGCATGCGATCAAGGATCGCATGACCCTTTACATGATCGAACGACTTGGCCTTCCTGAAAAGGATGTGCCCCTTCTGCGCGAACAGTATTTCAAAATGTACGGAACGACGCTGCACGGCTTGCAGGAACGACATAACGTGGATAAGGATGACTACCTGGCTTATGTGCACGACCTGCCCCTCAAGGATTACCTGACTCCCAACCCAATCGTGCGGGATGTGATCGCTTCGCTGCCGACCCGTAACCTGATCTTCACCAACGCCGATGTTCTCCACGCCCGGCGCGTTCTGGCTGCGCTCGATCTGGATGATCTCTTCGAGACTATTGTGGATGTCAACGCGGTCGCGCCGTATTGCAAGCCTATGCCCGAATCCTTTGCCATCGCCATGGACCTGGCTGACGAGCCTGACCCACGCAAATGTGTGATGATCGATGATCTGTCGCGCACCACGCGTGCTGCTCTCAATGTGGGAATGGCAAGCCTGCTCTATGGCTGTAACGAGCCAACCGAGGATGCCGGTGGCGTCTTTACTGACTGGACTCACCTGCCTATTCTCCTGGGAGATTAGATTTCGCGTTGAGCGGAGTGCCGTGCTCGTTGGCACGCAGCCGAAACGCCAGTATTTGAGATGACAGTTACGAAATTACCCTTCGACTACACATTGTTCCGCTCAGGGCGAAGCATATTAGAATAAAAGATTAAAATATGGAATCAAACCAGGCTGCTGTTGGATTACTGATCATTATCCTGCTCATTGTTGGTGTGAACTTTATGATGTATGCCATTGCCCGCGGCGCAACCAGAGGCCGAAATTCGCGCTGGATGTCTGCGTTGAAAGACTCCTTGAGCAAACCCATGGATACTCCGGCAAATAAATCTATGGATGAGTTGAGGAAACGAGTGGAAGAACTCAAAGATAAGAATGATGAGTGATTTTAGTCATTAAAAGGGGGGATTCGTCTTATAGCAATTTCCTGACGGGGTGAGTTTTACAAAGTGTTTACGCGGTTCATATGGATTCGTGACAATTCATTCATTGTCTATTAATCACAGCATAGTATCTTTACCCTGCTTTTCGTTATAACGTATGGAGGCATTCGTGACTAAAACAACTAGAACAATCCTGGGATTATTTGTAGCCGGTATTTTACTAGCCGGAGCTTTTTCCGGTGGTTTTATTGTTGGACATCTCCTGCCATCCACCGGTCAGTTGCCGGTGATCAGTGATTTCTTCCCCTCTTCGCCGAGCGGCCAACCGGAACAGCAATCTGCTACACCCAGTGAGAACCAAACACTATTTACCCCTTTCTGGGAAGCCTGGAACGTTGTCCATGAGCAGTTTGTGGACCAGCCCATCGATGACCAGGCGCTCATGCAGGGCGCGATCCGCGGCATGATGGATGCCCTGGGCGACAAACAGACCTTCTACATGGAACCGCAGGTCTATGAAAGTGAAACGTCTTCCCTGCAGGGTCAGTATGAAGGGATCGGCGCGTATGTAGACACCGATGGAGAATTTCTTACCATCGTGAGTCCGATCGAAGGTTCTCCGGCAGACAAAGACGGTTTGCAGCCTGGTGACAAGGTTATTGCGATTGATGGGGAAGATATGACCGGTGTCGCTCCCGAGCAGGCGCGTTTAAAGGTACTAGGTCCGGAAGGCACACAAGTCACTTTAACGGTAACCCGCGAGGGGGAGGCTGAACCGCTGAAGTTCGTCATCACACGGGCCCAGATCGTCCTCCACAGCGCAGAAGGGAAAATGCTCGATAACGGTATTGCTTATGTCGATATCAACACGTTTGGAGAAAAAACGACACAGGAACTTCATGACACGCTTGATAATTTGCTAAAAGAGAATCCAAAGGGAATTATCATTGACTTACGCAATAATCCCGGTGGATATTTGAATACGGCGGTTGAAGTGGCCTCTGAATTTATCGATAAGGGTGTGGTTTTGTATGAGCAGTATGGCGATGGCCGGCGCGATACGCATAAAGTACTTGGCAACGGCCGCGCAACCGACATCCCAATTGTCGTGCTGATCAATGAAGGCTCGGCTTCGGCCTCCGAAATCCTTGCTGGCGCATTGCAGGATTACGGGCGCGCCAAGCTGGTTGGTGCTCAATCCTATGGAAAAGGCTCCGTGCAGAATTGGGTGCCGCTTTCCAACAATCAGGGCGCAGCCCGTGTGACCATTGCCAGATGGCTGACGCCGAAAGAACGCCTGATCGACCACATTGGTTTGACTCCGGATGTGAATGTCGAAATGACTCCTGAGGATTTTACAGCGGGGCGCGATCCGCAACTGGATGCAGCAGAACAAACAATGCAAGCTATGCTTAACGGAAGCCCCATTCCCACTTCGCAGCCAACCTCCATCCCGGTTCCCACTCTCACACCGGCTCAATAGCACTGATTCGATTCGAAAGGAAGTGAAACATGATGCCTTTTTTCTTTAGTCCCACATATCTTATCTTCATGATCCCCGCGTTTGCCTTGATGGGATTCGCCTCGTGGTATGTACGGCACGCCTACAGCAAGTGGAGCCAGATACGCGCCAGCAGCGGATTGACCGGTCATATGGCTGCCCAACGATTGATTTCAACGGGCAACATGTATGGCGTACAAGTCCAGGGCACTGCCGGACAACTCACCGATCACTATGACCCGCGCAACAAAACGCTTTACCTTTCTCCTGGCGTTGCAGATAGCCCCTCAGTGGCTTCGGTGGCAATTGCCGCCCATGAATTGGGACATGCCATGCAGGACGCTGAAGACTATCTCCCGATGAAGATCCGCTCTGGTCTTGTGCCAGCAGTGAACATTGGTTCGAACCTTGGGTGGATCCTGATCATCATCGGCTTAATGCTACGCAGCCCGAATCTTGCTTGGATCGGTGTAATTGTCTTTTCGGGTGGAGCGCTTTTTGCCCTCGCAACCTTGCCTGTGGAATTCAACGCTTCCGCGCGTGCAAAAGAATTGCTTTACTCAACCGGTATCATTCAAACCGAAGAGGAGCGACGCGGCGTCAATCAGGTGCTGAACGCCGCTGCATTGACGTATGTGGCTGGACTTGTTACTGCAGTGCTGCAATTACTCTATTATGTCTTCCTGATCGGCGGCATGGGCGGAAGACGCAGAAGTTAATAGTTTATGTCGTTGTGAGGACGCTTCGCGGTTCTTCTCGACGACACTCCCTGGCACCGCACTGCGTTTGTTGCAGGTGAGCAATCTCCTCTTAAATGGCATACGCTCCTTGACAGGATTATCCTGTTTACCAGGAGACTGCTTCGCAAAGTACGCTCGCAGCGACATTTCCTAACCAACAAACACCCGCGCAGGTTGCGCGGGTGTTTGTGTATAATCTTCCCGATATGCGGAAATTCATATTCATTCTCGTGATCTTCCTCGGTGCCGCGTTTGTCTATCTCAGTTTTAGTGAATTGGAGAGCATCCTTCGCACCCTTCAACAGGGAAATTTCTGGTTTCTTCTTCTGGCTGTCTTTATTCAGATTGTATGGCTCGTAGTGGCCGGTCTGATATTTCAATCCCTCTATCATGTGCTTGGCATGGAAAATACTGTTTATAAGTTTTCATTGCTAGCTGCTTCAGCGCTGTTCATAAACATTGTGACACCCAGTGCGGGTGTAGGCGGCGTGGCAGTTTTTATCAGTGATGCCCGACGCAATGGACAATCTGTTGGCAAAGTGACTGTTGCCAATATGCTGTACCTGTTTCTGGACTATATGGCTTTCCTGTTTGTCCTTGCCCTTGGGCTGATCATCCTCTTCCGCCGCAATGACCTCGGGCCAACCGAACTCGCGGCTTCAGCCGTGATGTTTGCAATTGCTGCCGGGCTTGGCTCCATGCTCTATCTCGGTGCCCGTTCTGCGGAGACGCTAGGCAATGCCCTCGCAAAGATGGCGCGCTCGATCAACCGTATCCTGGATCCTTTTCTTCACCGGGATTACCTCAGTGAGGCACGCGCCCATGAATTTGCGCATGAAATGGCAAGTGACCTAAAGTCTCTGCCGGAGAAAGTTCACAGTCTTAGCACGCCTCTCTTGTATTCATTTATCAGCAAAGTTTTGTTGATGTGCATCCTGTTGACTGTCTTTGTTGCTTTTCAAGTTCCATTTACAGCCGGGACCATCATCGGCGGTTTTGCAATTTCCTATCTTTTCCTTGTTGTATCTCCTACGCCTTCGGGCGTCGGCATTGTCGAAGGGATCATGCCATTGGCGCTTTCCTCCCTGCGCGTGCCATGGAGTGAGGCAGTCATCATTACGCTGGCTTATCGAGGCATTACCTTTTGGTTTCCGTTGGGGGCTGGTGCAGTTGCCTTTCGAATATTGGAAAGAGAAAAGAAATAACCCATGCCTCTTGCCTCCCTTTTGGATTTCTGGAAACGTGACCCGGACACTGCGCCCAACCTTGTCGCCTGGCGGACTCTGCCTCCGCGACCTGCCCAAACCTATCCTTTCCCGGATGATCTGCCTGCTCCCGTCAAACAGATTTTGATTGCCGCTGGGATCCACACCCTTTACTCACACCAGCTCGAAGCCTGGAGCTTTGCCCGTGCGGCTGAGAACGTCATCCTTTCCACCGGCACAGCCAGTGGAAAGACGCTCTCCTATAATTTGCCTGTTTTTGCTGCCCTGCTTCAAGATCCCAACGCCCGTGCGCTTTACCTTTTCCCGACCAAAGCTCTCGCCCAAGACCAATTCTCCAATCTTCAATCTCTTAATTCAAACCTGACACTTGACACATGGAACTTGACACCTGCGATCTACGATGGAGATACCCCTCAATCTGCCCGGTCTCTCATCCGCAAGAACGCGCGCATTGTGCTGTCAAACCCCGACATGCTCCACACCGGAATTCTGCCTCATCACACCAATTGGAGCGACTTCTTCACCAACCTGCGTTTCGTCGTCATTGATGAGACTCACACCTATCGAGGTGTCTTTGGCTCACATGTTGCCAACGTGATTCGCAGACTTAAACGCGTAGCGAATTTTTATGGAGCAAATCCGCAGTTCATTTTGGCGTCTGCGACCATTGGCAATCCAAAAGAACTGGCAGAACGACTGATCGAAGAGCCCATTCATTTAATTGACAATGATGGTTCCGGGCGTGGACCGCGTCACTTCATCATTTACAACCCACCGATTACAGATCCATCTCTGGGTTTGCGAAAATCGTCTTTGCTAGAGGGGGTGAGACTTTCTCAGGATTTGCTGAGGCAGAATGTGCAGTCGGTGGTGTTTGCACGCTCACGAAGAAGTGTTGAAATTATTCTCACTTATTTGCAGGGAGAAGAAGGAGGAAAGCCGAACGAAGACAGCATCTTTCCTTCCTTCGACAAAGCTCAGGACAGGCTTTCCTCTTTCATCAGAGGCTATCGAAGTGGATACTTGCCCACGCAGAGAAGAGAGATCGAAAAGGGATTAAGGGAGGGGACCGTAAAAATCGTCGTTGCCACAAATGCCCTCGAACTAGGCATCGACATCGGCGGGCTGGGGGCGGCGATCCTCGTCGGCTATCCAGGGACTGTCGCTTCCGCGCGGCAGCAGGCGGGTCGCGCAGGGCGCGGACTTGAATCTGCCGCGGCAGTGCTGGTTGCGTCGGCGAGTCCCTTGGATCAATTCCTCGCCCATCATCCCGAATATTTCTTCGATCGCTCGCCGGAGCAGGCGCTGGTCAACCCAGATCATTTGTTGATTTTGCTTGAGCATCTGCGCTGCGCGATGTTCGAGTTGCCATTCCAAAAAGGCGAAGGCTTCGGCGCGTTGTCTGGAGAGATCATCGATGAGTATCTTCAATTTTTGCTCTCCAACAACGAAGCCCATTTCTCGAACGAAAAATATTATTGGATGGCAGATCAATATCCCGCCGCGAATATTTCGTTGCGTTCCGCCTCGCCACAGGGAGTTGTGCTTCAAACGATGATTGACACTTCGACTTCGCTCAGTGCAGGCTCTCGACCATTGACGATTGGAACAGTCGATGGCGAAAGCGCGTTGTGGATGGTCCATCCGGGCGCGATTTATTTACATGAAGCGCAATCGTTTTTTGTAAAAGACTTAAATCTTGAAGAACACATCGCTTACCTGAAACCCATCGAAAGCGATTATTACACCGAACCCTTACAAGGCACAGAAGTGACTGTGCTTTCTGAATCTGCTCAAGCCGCCGTCCTCGGTGGCGAGAAAAAATGGGGCGAGCTACAAGTGACAACGCAAGTGACGGGCTTCCGCAAACGTCGCTGGTACACGCACGAAAATTTGGGCGAAGAACCGTTGGACTTACCTCCCACCGATCTGATGACTACAGGCTATTGGGTTTCCCTCTCCGAAGAGATAGTCTCGCGTCTGCGCGAAGCCGGAGTCTGGTCCAACGACCCGAACGACTACGGTCCCGCTTGGTCTCGCATCCGCGACCGCGTGCGTGCACGTGATAAATACACTTGTCAGGTTTGCGGCGCAGTTGAGACAAACCGTCAACATGATGTGCATCACAAGATTCCATTCCGCGCGTTTACATCCTATGCCGAGGCAAATCGACTCGAAAATCTGACCACGCTCTGTCCCTCCTGTCATCACAAAGTGGAACAGAACGTCCGCATGAAGAGTGGGCTCTCCGGGCTCGCCTACGTGCTTGGCAATCTCGCGCCATTATTCTTGATGTGTGATGCCGGTGATTTGGGTACCCATGTGGAGCCAACCGAAAACGCGGTCTTCGGTCAACCGTCTATCGCCCTTTACGATGCGATCCCTGCCGGCATTGGCTTCAGCCAAAAACTCTTTGAAATTCATAATGAGCTCATTGCCCGCGCCCTCGAACTCGTCAGCGAGTGTCCCTGCGCGGATGGTTGTCCTTCGTGCGTCGGACCAGGTGGCGAGAATGGATATGGGGGAAAACAGGAAGCGTTGGAGATATTGAAGGAGTTGATTTCAACAATATGAAGATGGAATGTGTCTTAGCAAGACAGGTCGAAAACCATCAAACAAGATTTTTGAGTGGTATTGTTCATAAATCACTGGTGATACAATTAAATCAAGAGGTGACCTATGGATCGAATTATCGTCAACCCGCAAATCCACTTTGGCAAACCCATTATCAAAGGGACACGTATCACGGTGCAAAATGTCCTTGAATTGATCAATGAAGGCTTGTCTTTTGATGAGATCATCAAAGATTATTATCCCGATTTGAAAAAGGAAGACATCCAAGCCTGTATGCAATACGCCATCGCGTTGGTGGCAGCTGAGGATATTCATATTTCCTCGATGGTGGCATGAAATTTTTGCTCGATCAGGATGTGTACGCACTTACGAAAAATTTCCTGCGCGAGCAGGGATATGATGTTGTAACTGCCTCCGAATTGGGGTTATCCCGCGCACTGGACTCTGAATTGCTGAAAACAGCAGGCGAGCAAGAGCGAATTTTTGTCACACGCGATAGGGATTATGGAAACCTGGTCTTTCTACATCATGCTGGGAGCGGCGTGATTTATTTGAGAATATTGCCAGCGGACATGAACGAAGTCCATGCTGAATTGAAGAAAGTGCTTGACAGTTATACCGAAGATGAATTGGCAAGATCATTCGTAGTAGTGGAAAAAGGTCGTCATCGCATTAGAAGAACAGAGTAAATGTATGACCCAATTAGAGTTAGTCATCTCTGAAATCGAAAAACTTCCACCTGATGAACAAAATCAGTTTGCGGCGTGGATTCTGGAAGAATTACATTCCGAAGAACGCTGGTCGAAACTGTTTGCAAAATCCAGCGATGTATTGGAGAATCTGGCAGATGAAGCGTTAGTGGAGCATAAGGCAAAGAAAACCAAAAAACTTGACCCCGATACTTTATGATCTCTCACATTACAGACAAGTTTCGGAAAGCCTTCGCAGAAATGCCTGCCGACGTTCAAAAACAAGCGCGGC
>WNFU01004667.1_pt1 | contig 18233 bp, 15 predicted proteins | sample 5400121 | NCBI WGS metagenome assembly WNFU01 (sample SAMN13153360, study PRJNA577476) | soil metagenome | isolation source: 100 cm soil or saprolite under grassland replicate 1 | place: USA:California | collected 2016-06-15 | reverse complement strand
GGGCGGGTGACGGTTCGCTCTCCCTCTTCTCGCTCGTTGTCCCGCCGGAGGCGCAGACGCCTGTGCACGACCACCTCGCGTGGGGCCTCGTCGGCCTGTACAGGGGAACGCAGGAGGAGGAGGTGTACGCGAAACGGAAAACCCTCGACCTCGTGGAGCGGCGAACGCTTCGCCCGGGCGACTTCTATGCGCTCATCCCGCCGCGCGACGACATCCACCGCGTGCGCACGACCTCGCCGGTAACCTCGGTGTCGATTCACCTGCTGACAAACGACACAGGCTGCGTCTGGCGACACGCCTATGACTCCGAATCGGGCGAGGAGAAGCCGTTCAGGTCCGGCTATGTAAACGCGTCCTGCGAACCCGGCGGGCGCCGGGAGTCAGACATTTGACTGGGACGCTCAGCGGTTGTATACAAGGACAATCCTCTGTCGGGCGTACGACAGCACTCAGGGACGCGGCATCAGGGCTCGACGTCTTGGGGTGCTGCGGCACAATCGCGTAGGCATCCTTGAGGGGCGGCGAGGGGAAAGGAGATGCACATGAGTGAACTCGAGGACTTCGAGTTCGATCATCAGGAGTACGCCGATCAGCTGGGCTACACGGACGAGCTAACCCGCGGCGACTTCACAGACCCGACGGCCCTGAGGGCTGAGACGCCGGAAGAGCGGCTCCGCGGATTGACCCGTCGCGACCTACTCGTCAAGGGTGGCGTCGGGGCGGCCGCGCTCAGCGGTGTCGGGGCGCTCGCCGGGCGCGCCTCGGCCGGGTTGGAAAGCGCGGAGAAGTTCACGGGAACCCTCAACGTGATCACGCTCGGGGTCGAGTGGCCCGAAGGCGCCGAGCAGCAGGCTGAGAAGGACCTCGGCTTCAAGTTCAACGTCCAGGTCATGGGCACGAACGCCCAGGTCCAGAAGTCGATCACGGCTCCGGGGAGCTTCGACGTCGGCGGGCTGTACAACTACCAGTTCTTCCAGATCTGGCCGACAGGCAACTTCCAGCCCGTCGATCGGAACAGGATCAAGGCCTGGAACGACTTCTATCCGATCTTCACCAAGGGCAAGGTGCAGGTCAACAACCCGAAGTGCACCTCGGGCCAGGGCGACGCGCCGTACCGCGTGCTCTTCCTCGACCTCAACCACTCGACCGGCCTACCCCTGACCGCGGTCGGGCCGAAGAGCAACAAGCGGATCGTGCAGTGGTGGAACAGCGCGGAGAACAAGCCGTACAAGGGCAAGCCGCAACCGCGCTGGATCGTCGGCCCGCCGGCCCACTTCAACATGGACTCGATGGGCTACAACGGCGACGTCATCAAGAAGCTGCCGGGCAAGGTGTCGTGGGCCGAGCTGCTGAACACGAGGTGGCGAGGCCGCGTGGCGCTCCTCAACGACCCCGGCATCGCGATGGAGGATGCCGGGAACGCCGTCAAGGCCCTCGGGCTGATGAAGTTCAAGGACCTCGGCAACATGTCGCGGTCGGAGATCGACCGGCTGATCAAGATCATGATCCGGTACAAAAAGCGCGGCCACTTCCGTGCGTTCTGGTCGACGTTCCAGGAGTCGGTCAACCTGATGAGCTCCAAGCAGGTCGTGATCGAGTCGATGTGGTCGCCTGCCGTTGCGCTGCTCGTCGCTCAGGGTGTCCCCGTCCGCTACGCGTTCCCGCCCCAGGGCATGCGCGGCTGGTGCAGCGCCCAGGGGATCCCGAAGCACGTGAAAGGCGACAAGCTGGCGGCCGCCTACGAGTACCTGAACTGGATGTACGAAGGGTTCCTCGGCGCGCTGATCATGCGCCAGGGCTACTACATTGCGAACGGGAAGAAGCTTCCCGCGTGGATCAAGTCGCACGGCTCCGAGGGCAAGCCGGCGTTCACGGCCGCGGAGTATGACTTCTGGTACAACGGCAAGGCCGCCCCGCGTGACCTGCCCGGGATCACCGGCCACGTCGGGGACATCAAGAAGGGGCAGAGGCGCGACGGGGGTTCGTTCCTCACGCGCTCCTGCAAATACTCGTCCTGGAACTCCTTCTTCCGGGAGAACACCTACCAGATCAAGCGGTTCAACGACTTCCTCAGCTCCTAGCGCCTATGCCAGAGGGAACGGGGACCTCAGGTCCGACTTCGGAGGGGGCGGCAACCGCCGCCCCCTCCGACGCAAAGGGGTCGGGGCTTGACCTAATCGAGCTGACGAAGGTCTTCCCCGGCGGGACCGTCGCTGTCGAGGATGTCAACCTGCACGTCGATCACGGCGAGTACGTCGTGCTCCTTGGACCGTCGGGCTGCGGCAAGACGACGACACTGCGAATGATTGGCGGGCACGAGTTTCCGACCAGGGGCGACATCGCCCTCGACGGCCAGTCGCTCGTCGACCTCGCCCCCCATAAACGGCCGACCACGACGGTCTTCCAGCACTTCGCGCTCTTCCCGCATCGCAGCGTCCTCGACAACGTCGAGTTCGGCCTCAAGATGCACGGGATGCCGAAGGACGAGCGTCGTAACGAAGCCTTCGACGCGCTTCGCATGGTCGGCCTCGAAGAGCTCGCGGACCGCAAGCCGCGCGCCCTCTCGGGAGGACAGCAGCAGCGTGTCGCGCTTGCGCGGGTGCTCGTAACGAAGCCGAAGGCGTTGCTGCTCGACGAGCCGCTCGGAGACCTCGACCGGCTGCTGCAGCTACGGATGCGCGTCGAGCTCCGCAACCTTCAGCGCCAGCTCGGTCTGATGTTCATCCACGTCACGCACAACCAGGAGGAAGCGCTCTCGATGGCGGACCGCATCGTCGTCATGAACGAGGCCCGCATTCAGCAGATTGCGGACCCGTTGACGATCGCCACGAAGCCCGAGACCGAGCTCGTCGCACGCTTCATGGGCGACAACAACATCATCCGCGGTCGCGTGACGGCGCGCGAGGGGGATCGCGTGATCGTCGAGAACAGCCATGTCAAAGCGAGCGTCCGCGCGCATGGCGATCCACCTGCCGTCGGAGACGAGGCCATGGTCTCGGTGCGGGCTGCGGCCGTTCAGCTCGCGAACGACACAGTGTCGGATCAGGTGAACTCCGCCGAGTGCGAGGTGGTCTTCGTCGAGTTTCTCGGCGACCTCGTCAAGCTCCATCTCAGCGTCGGCGACGAGCGGATGCTGGCGAAGGTGCCGGGCGACCGCTACCCCTCGCTGCGAGGCAGGGAGGGCGAGAAGATCACGATCACCTGGAACGAGGGCGATGCCCAACTCCTCAAAGCCTGAGCCCGCCCCGCAGCTCGACGTCGCCGAGATCGAGGCGGCCGAGGAGATCGTCGAGCAGGCCCCGCCCGCCGAGCGGGCGCTGGGCGAGCAGGTGGCCGCCGAGCGCGGCCGGGGCTGGGTCACCGCCCTGTGGGCTCTTCCCGGGTTCGTCTGGCTCGGCTTCTTCCTGATCGCGCCGCTCGTCTTCATCGTCCTCGTCAGCTTCTGGACGTACTCGTTGGGCGCCAAGTCCGGCTTCACGAGCGACTGGACGCTCCAGAACTACAGCCGGCTCTTTCACGACTCGACCTATTGGCACAACATGCTGAGCAGCTTCGAGACGTCCCTCATCGTCGTTGCTGCCTGTCTCGTCTTCGGCTTTCCGGTTGCGTACTTCCTCGCTTTCAAGGTCGAGAACCTGCGCAACCAGATCGCGCTCTTCATTCTCGCCCTCGCCCCGTTCTGGACGAGCTTCTTGATCCGCTCCGTTGCCTGGACGTATCCGCTGAACTACATCCTGGCCAAGGTCGGAGTAGCGAGCTTCTCGAGCATGTCGGTACGGCTCGCCCTGATCCAGCTCTACATCCTGTTCATGGTCACGCCGCTCTTCTTCACGCTGTCGCAGGTCGACCGTGCGGCGGTCGAGGCTGCCCGCGACCTCGGCGGCAACTGGTGGCGGACGTTCCGCGAGGTCATCCTCCCGCAGGCGATGCCGGGCATCGTGATCGGCTCGATCTTCGTCTTCGTCCTCACGATGGGCGAGTACGGCACGGTCCTCGTCGTCGGGGGGAACAAGATCCAGTCGGTCGGGACGATCGTGAACTCGTACATCCAGCTCGCGGTTCAGTACCCGTATGGGGCCGCGGCAGCGGTGTGGCTCGTGCTCGCGCTCATCGCGGGCGTGTTCGTCATCACGCGGTTCTCCAACCTGCGCGAGGAGATCTGAGGGTGCGCAAGCGGCGGGACTGGGCGAAGTGGGGCCTCGGCACCTACTTCGTCGCGTTCCTGATCTTCCTGTACGCGCCGATCATCCTGATGGGCGTGCTCTCGTTCCAAGGGTATTTCGGAGCGATCACCTTCCCCTTCAAGGGGCCGCTCAGCCTCCGCTGGTGGCATGTGCTGTTCGACCCCTCGCAGTTCGGCTCGCACGCGAACGAGATCAAGACTGCGGCCCAGGGATCGCTGTGGGTGAGTCTTGCGGCCGGCGCGGTCGTCGCCTTCATCTCGTTCACGCTCTCGATGGCGTTCCGCCGGCGTTGGCGGTTCAAGTCGGACGCGGCTGCCTTCTACATAATCATGCTCGCGCTGATGACGCCGGGCTTCCTGCTCGCGGTCGGGACGCAGCTTTTCTGGAAGTACCTGGACCAGCAGACCTCGATCTGGCGCACCGCGCTCGGCGCGAACGTCGTCTGGGGCATTCCGTTCGGCTTTCTCGTCATGCTCGCCGTCTGGAACCGCTACGACCGGCGGATCGAGGAGGCCGCCCACGACCTCGGCGCGAACAAGAGGAGGACGTTCCGCGAGGTGACGCTGCCGCTTGTGTGGACGGGGATCTTCGGCTGTCTGCTGTTCGGCTTCACGCTGACCTGGAACGACTACGACCGAAGCGTCCTCTTCCAGCGAGAGGCCACGCAGACCTTGCCGCTCGAGATCGGCGGGCTGACGTTCACGACCGCGATCAGGCCCGACCTGTATGCGCTCGGCATGCTGACGACGCTCGTCACGCTGGCCGCGGTCGCGATCGTGCTGCTCGTAGCCGCCGTGCGCCTCCGCTTACGTGCTGCGCCGGTGCGCCGGGTCGAGGAGGAGCTGGGCGTCGCCGAGGAGCTCTCGACGGCCGGAGCGTCCGCTCGAGCGAAGTAGCGCCGGCTCCCTACACGGCGGCCTGCTCGGACGGTTCTCTGAAGCCGCCGGCACCGTCGGGCTGAGCGGACCCGCGCGGGAAGCGCTGCGCGAAGTCGTCTGCGATCTGGTCCATCGTCGCCCAGTGAATGCCGTCGCGGCCGTTGATGTGCTCGATGATGCGCTCGAGCATCAGGATCACCTGCGGCCGGCCGCCGACGTCCGGATGGATCGTCATCGCGAACACGGCGTAGTTCTCCTCCCGATGGACGTAGTCGAACTGATCGCGCCAGATCTCCTCGAGGTGCCGCGGATCGACAAAGCCGTGGCTGTTGGGCGCACCCTTGATGAACATCATCGGCGGCAGGTCGTCGAGATACCAGCTCGCCGGAATCTCGATCAGGTCGGTCTCCTCGCCCCGCACGAGCGGCTTCATCCACTCGTCGGGATGCTTCGAGTAGTCGATCTTCGTCCATGAGTCGCCGACGCGGACGTAGTAGGGATGGAAGTCGCGGTGCATGAGGCTGTGGTCGTACTTGATCCCGTGCTTCAGGAGCAGCTCGTTCGTCACGTTGGAGAACTCCCACCATGGCGCCACGTATCCGGTCGGGCGGCGCCCGGCAACGTCCTCGATCAGGCCGATGCACTTGACGAGGATCGCTTCCTCCTGCTCCGGCGTCATCGCGATCGGGTTCTCGTGCGAGTAGCCGTGCATGCCGATCTCGTGGCCGGCGTCGACGACCATTCGCGTCTCCTCGGGGAACGTCTCGATGGAGTGACCGGGAATGAACCAGGTCGTCTTCAGGCCGTACTTGTCGAAGAGCTTGAGCAGGCGGCGGGTGCCGACCTCGCCCGCGAACACGCCGCGCGAGATGTCGTCCGGTGAGTCCTCGCCGCCGTACGAGCCGAGCCAGCCGGCGACGGCGTCGACGTCAACCCCGATGCTGCAGAAGATGTTCTTCGCCATGTCTCCTCCCTCGTGGTGCTACAACGCTACGGCAATGTGCGCCCTTTGTGGAGCGCTCCTCGATGAGCATTGGGCCGAGCAGGGCGGCGGTCGCAGGGCGCGCATCTTCCGGGTGAAGCTCGCGAATCGGGTGCTGGGCCACTTCGGTCTGCGGCTCGACGACTGGGGAGGTCGAGTCTACGTCTTGCGAGACCGCACGGGGCGATCGGTCGTCGTCGCCAACCTCGGCGCTGTGTGGTTCGAGGCGGAGCGGCTCACCGGCCGGCCGCTCGATCCCCTCGACACCGGTCTGCTCGCGCACCTTGGCTGACAAGCTTCCTGTGGTCATCGTCACCGGCTTCCTCGGCAGCGGCAAGACGACGCTGATCTCCCGGCTACTGCGGCATCCCGAGCTGGGCGAGACGGCGGTCATCGTCAACGAGCTCGGCGAGGTCGCGATCGACCATCACCTGCTGCGGCGTGTCGACGAGCGGACGCTGGTGCTCAAGAGCGGCTGCGTATGCTGCTCGCTGAGAGGCGACCTCGCCGACGAGCTGCGGGATCTGCTGAGTCGGCGAACGCGAGGCGAGATTCCGCCCTTTGCCCGCGTCATTGTCGAGACGACCGGCCTAGCCGATCCGGCCCCGATCGTGTACACGCTTCTCTCCGAGCCCGTCGTCCGCCACCACTACAGGCTCGAGACCGTTGTCACCACCGTCGATGCGGTCCACGGGGTGCGCGAGCCGGAGTCGGTCAAGCAGGCCTCGGTTGCCGACCGGCTCGTCGTCACGAAGACGGACATGGCCGAGCCCGGCGCCGTCCGCGAGGTCGAAGAGCGCCTCGCTCGCCTCAATCCGGCTGCGCCGATCCTCGAGGCAGTCTTCGGCGCGATCGAGCCCGATCGCCTCTTCGGAAGCTTCGAACGCGACCTTCGCGAGCTCTCCCTCGACGAGCACACGCACCGAGACGACGTCCGCGCGCTCGTCCTGTTCCTCGACGACGAACTCGACTGGACGGCCTTCGGGATCTGGCTGACGATGCTTCTCCAGGCGCGCGGTCCGGACTTCCTTCGCGTCAAGGGCCTGCTCAACGTCGGCGACGCAGGGCCGGTACTCCTCAATTGCGTCCAGCACGCCGTGCACCCGCCCGTTCACCTCGAGGCCTGGCCCGACGAGGACCGCCGTTCGCGGCTCGTGTTCATCGGTCGCGGCTTCGAGAGAGAGCAGCTCGAGGTGTCGCTCCGCGCCTTCAATCGTGCCGCTCAGTAGGAGCGGGGCATGCCGAGCACGTGCTGGGCCAGGTAGGCCAGGATGAGGTTGTTGGAGACCGGGGCGATGGAATAGAGCCGCGTCTCACGGAACTTGCGCTCGACGTCGTACTCCTCGGCGAAGCCGAAGCCGCCGTGTGCATCGAGGCAGGCGTTCGCGGCCTGCCACGAGGCCTCGGAGCCGAGGAGCTTCGCCGTGTTCGCCTCCGCACCGCAGGGAAGGCCCTGCTCGAACAGCCAGGCCGCCTTCTGGCGCATGAGGTCTGCCGCCTCGATCGCGGCGTGGGCACGTGCGATCGGGAACTGGACGCCCTGGTTCTGACCTATCGGCCGCCCGAAGACGACCCGCTCCGAGGCGTAGCGAGAGGCCTTCTCTACGAACCAGCGGCCGTCCCCGATGCATTCCGCGGCGATGAGGATCCGCTCGGCGTTCATCCCGTCGAGGATGTAGCCGAAGCCCTTTCCCTCCTCACCGATGAGTGCCTCGCCGGGCACCTCGACTCCGTCCAGGAAGATCTCGGTCGTCGCGTGGTTCATGAGGGTCTTGACCGGGCGGATCGTCATCGTCCTGTCGGCGACCGCTTGCTTCATGTCGACCAGGAACGTCGAGAGCCCCTCGGTCTTCTTCTCGACCTGCTCGGGCGGCGTTGTGCGCGCGAGCAGCAGCATGAGGTCGGAGTAGAGCGCCCGGGACGTCCAGATCTTCTGGCCGCGGATGACGTAGCCCGAGTCGACCCGCTCCGCGCTCGTCTGGATCCGGGTCGTGTCGGAGCCCACGGTCGGCTCGGTGACTCCGAACGCCTGTAGGCGGAGCTCGCCCGAGGCGATCCTCGGCAGGTAGCGCTGCTTCTGCTCGCCCGAGCCGTGCCGCAGGATCGTGCCCATCGTGTACATCTGCGCGTGGCAGGCCCCCGCGTTGCAGCCCGAGGCGTTGATCTCCTCGAGGATGACGCTCGCGGCCGTCAGGCCGAGTCCGGCGCCCCCGTACTGCTCGGGGATCAGAGCGGCCAGCCAGCCGTTCTCGGTCAGCGCCTGGACGAACTCCTCCGGGTAGCGGTCCGGCTCGAGCGCGCGCCAGTACTCCCCGGGAAACTGCTTGCACAGCTCCCGGACGGCCGCCCGGATCTCGTTCAGCTCTTCCGGGACCGCAAAGTCCATCAAACCGCGTAGCGCTCGAGCAGGCGCCGGGCGATGATCAGCTGCTGGATCTCGTTCGAGCCCTCGCCGAGTATGAGCACCGGGGCGTCCCGGTAGAGGCGCTCGACGACGAACTCCTGGGAGAAACCGTAGCCGCCGTGGATGCGCATCGCCTCGAGCGCGACCTCCTCGGCGGTTTCCGTGGCGAAGAGTTTTGCCATCCCGGCCTCCAGGTCGGCACGCTCGCCGCGGTCCTTGGCCTGCGCCGCCTGGATCATGAGCAGGCGAGCGGCCTCGGTCTTCGTGGCCATCTGCGCGAGCTTGAGCTGAATCGCTTGGTGGTGGGCGATTGGCTTTCCGAAGGTCTCGCGCTCCTGCGCGTAGCGAATCGCCTCCTCGAAGGCGCGGGTTGCGATACCGACTGCACGCGCAGCGATGTTCACGCGTCCGAGCTCGATTGCGCCCATGAAGTACTTGAAACCCTGCCCGATGCCGGCTTCGCCGCCGAGGACGCTCGACGCGGGCGTCCGGAATCCGTCGAAGACGAGTTCGGTCGACTCGACGCCCTTGTAGCCGAGCTTGCGGAGCGGCGGCGGGATGGTCAGGCCAGGCTGCTCGGACCGGCCCGGCTTCTTCTCGAGGATGAACGCCGTCATCCCACGGTGCGGCGGGCTGGCGTCCGGGTCGGTCTTGGCGAGCAGCATGACCATCCCGGCCCGCAGCCCGTTCGTCGCCCACATCTTCTGCCCGGTGATCGCGTAGTCGTCGCCTTCGCGGAGCGCGAGCGTTCGGATCGCCTGGACGTCCGAGCCTGCGTGTGGCTCCGTCATCGAATAGGCGGAGTGGAGCTCGCCCGCCGCCATCTTGGGCAGGTAGCGCTGCCGTTGCTCCTCCGTTCCGTACGTCTCGATCATCCAGGCCGAGAGGAAGTGAGTGTTGAGGACGCCCGAGAGCGACATCCAGCCGCGTGAGAGCTCGACCTGGATCAGCGCGTACGTCGTCAGGTCGAGCCCGAGGCCGCCGTGCTCCTCGGAGATGATGACGCCGAAGAGGCCGAGCTCCTTCATCTGCTCTACGAGCCTCTCGGGATAGGCGTCCGCGTGCTCGAGCTCCGACGCGACCGGCATCACCTCCTGCTCGACCCAGTCACGGATCGTCGAGACGATCTCCGTCTGCTCGGCGACCGTCACACCGCGACTTTCTCGGCGGCGAGCATGGAGAAGCACGAGCGCAGGTCGTCCCGCTCTTCGAGTGAGAGCACCTGCTCCTCGAGCGCCTCGACCTCGGCGTCACCGAGAGCAAGCGAGGCGTTCTCGCGGAACTTGGCCCGCAGCTCGTCCGGCGACATCGGGTTCTCGGGGGCGCCGAGCTGGTAGGGGAACTCGCTCTCGAGCGTGCGACCGTCCCTCGTGTGGATGCGGACGCCGCCCGGAAACGCCCCCGGGTAGCTTGCGAACTCCTTCGTCTGGTACCGAACCTTCCGCGCGAGCTCGAGGACGCGGGAATCGCGGATGGCCTCGTCTGTGTAGCTGCGTACGCCCACCTGTTTGTTGACAAGCATGGCCGCGGTCGAGTACTGGAGGCTGAACTTCGCCTCGTACTCGGTGCGCGGAGTCTTCTTGGACTCCTCCGGCTCGAGCACGAGTGAGACGCCAGCCTCGGGAATGGTGACGACGACGTCCTCGATCTCCTCCGGATCCAGGTCGCCGGCTAGCGTGCCCGTCGCTCCGAGCGAGCCGTGGATGAAGTGACAGGCCGGGTAGGGCTTGTAAGCGATGCGACGAGTCTCCCAGCGTCGCCCGAGGTCTGTCAGTTGCGCATCGATGTCCACCTCTCCCGGCTTCGCGCCGAGGAAAGCGTGGTAGACGCCGAAGCGCCCCTCGATCACGCTCGGCGGTCCCTCCGCCCCGAGCGAGGCGAGCCGCGCCGCGAGCAGCGCCCCGTGGGCGGCCCACGCCGGGTGCATCGGCTTCGTGGCCGTTCCGTCCTCGAGGTAGGCGAACAGGCCGCCGGCGAACGAGCCCGCGATGCCGAGGGCACTCACCGTCTGCGCCGCGTCGTAGCCGGCGAGGCGGGAGGCGGCGACCGTCCCGCCGAAGATGCCGCAGATCGCGGTCGGGTGAAAGCCCCGCTTGTGGAAGGCGCCCGAGGCGGCCATCCCGACGCGCGTCACGACCTCGTTGCCGGCAATAATCGCCGTGAGGATTTCGCGGCCGCTCGCTCCGGCCGCCTCGCCGGCGCCGAGCGCCGCGGGGCAGACGACCGCGCTCACGTGGGACACGGAGTCAGAGTGGGTGTCGTCGAAGTCGAGCCCGTGGCAGAGCATCGCGTTCGCGAAGGCGGCGTTGACGGCCGGCAGGCGAGTATCGAGGCCGATCACGGTGGCCTGCGGCTCGCCGCCGATCTCGGCGAGCGCGCGGCAGCCCTCGGTCGCTATGCCAAGGCCGGCGGCAGCGAGGCCGCAGCCGAGAGTGTCGAGCAGGTGGAGCTTCGCCGCTTCCACGACGGGGGCCGGGATCTCCTCGTAGGCGAGCTCGCCGCCGAAAGCGGCGAGCCGTTCTGCTGCAGTTGCCATCGTCACACGCTCCATTCCGTCTCGGTGCCCGGGAAGGCGGACGCGGCCTCGGGGGCGTCGCGCTTGTAGAGCATGAACGTCCGTTTGAACTCGATCACTACCTCGCGCCGCTGGTTGATGCCGCGGCAGCGCATCGTGACGATGCCCACGCTCGGGTTCGACCTCGACTCGCGGAGGTCGAGAATCTCGCTCTCCGCCCAGATCGTGTCGCCGGCGAAGACGGGCTTGGGCAGCTTGATGTCCGTCCACGCCAGGTTGGCAGCGGCGTTCTCGCTCGTGTCGGGCACGGTCATCCCCGTGACGAGCGCGAGCGTGAACGCGCTGTTAACCAGCGGCTGCCCGAACTGGGTGCGCTCGGCGTAGGGGACGTTGAAGTGGATCTGGTTCGTGTTCAGCGTCAGACAGGTGAACCAGACGTTGTCGGCCTCGGAGATCGTCCGGCCGAGCCGGCTGCGGTAGACGTCGCCGATCTCGAGGTCCTCGAAGAAGCGCCCGCGCCATGCCTTGGGCGCCGCTTGCAGTTCAGTGCTCATGCAGACGCTCCTTTCGCTTCCGCCAATATTCGCCGCGCCCTCTCGACGACGGGCAGGTCGACCATCGCGCCGTCAAGCGCCACTGCGCCTCGGCCCGCGCGTTCTCCCCGCTCGTATGCATCGACCACCCGCCGCGCCCAGTCGACCTCCTCCGCGGTAGGGGAGAAGACGCGGTTGACGACCTCGACCTGTGCCGGGTGGACGCAGGCCTTGCCGCGGAACCCGAGCGACCTCGCGAGCCGCGCCTCTGCTTCGAGCCCTTTCTGGTCATGCAGGTCGAGGTAGACGACGTCGAGAGGGGCCTGAATTTCCGCCGCCGCCGAGTCGATCACGAGCCTCGAGCGCGCGTAGAGGATCTCGAGGCCGTCAGCCCGCGGCTCGAGCCCGAGCTCGGCGCCGAGGTCGGCGGCGCCGAGCAGGAGTGCGACGACTCGCGGTGCCCGAGCGATCTCGTGAGCCAGTCGGACGCCCTCTGCGGTCTCGACGATGGCGATCACGGGCGGGCCCTCTGAGCCCAAAGCCGCGACCGCCTCGGGACTCGCCTTCGGTAGGACGAGCGCGTCCAGCACGAGTTCCGAGACGAGGGCAAGGTCCTCTCCGAAGTACGGAGTATCGACGCCGCTCACTCGAACCATGGGCAGGGGCGTGGTTTCCCTGTCGGTTGTGCCGAGAACGTGACGGACGACCTCGCGTGCCGTGGTCTTCTCGGCCGGCGCCACGGCGTCCTCGAGATCGGCGACGACGCCGTCGGCATCCGAGGCGAGCGCTTTGCGCAGCTTTCGCTCGTCGCTGCCCGGTGCGAAGAGCAGAGAGCGCAGGTGAGAGAAGTCAGCGGCCGTATCGCTCGCTTCTATGTCCGACATTCGCAGGTGCCAAAGCTTACGTCGCTTGACACGCTGCTGAAAGTCAGACATAAAGGCAGTCGCTCTCGCGATCGCAAGACAGTGGGGAGGTCGAAGGCGTGAAAGCCGTTGTCTTTCACGAGTTCGGGGGTCTGGACGTGCTGCAGCTGGAAGAGGTGGAGGACCAGCGCCCCGGGGTGGGCGAGGTGGCGGTCGATGTCGCGGCCGCGGCGCTCAACCACCTGGACGTCGATGTGCGCGAGGGCGTGTCCCGGTTTCCTGTCGATCTGCCCTTCATCCTCGGGCTCGAGGTCGTCGGCCGCATCTCCGAGGTCGGCGCCGACGTCGAAGGCTGGCACGTGGGGGACCGCGTGATGCCCTACTTCATGAACACGTGCGGCGAGTGCCGCTACTGCCGCACGGGGCGTGAATCGCTCTGCTTGGCGCCCGGGTTCGTCAGCTTTTCCACCTCGGGCGGTTATGCCGAGAAGCTCGTCTGCCCCGCCAAGCAGCTCCTCCGCGTGCCCGACGAGCTGTCGGACGAGGCGGCGGCGGCGCTGCAGATCGCCTTTGGCACCGCTTGGCACATGCTCTTCACGCGCGGCCGGCTCCAGACGGGCGAGACCGTGCTCATCAACTCCGTCGGGAGCGGCATCGGCTCGGCGGCCGTCCAGCTCGCGCACCTCGCCGGCGCCTACGTGATCGGCAACGCGAGCTCGGACGAGAAGCTCGCCCGGGCCGCCGAGTTCGGTCTGGACCACGGGATCAACCACCAGACACAGGACGTGGTCGAAGAGGTCATGCGCGTGACGGAAGGGCGAGGCGTGGACCTCGTCTACGAGCACGTTGGCGGCGAGCTCTTTCAAGAGGCGCTCGACTCACTTGCCAAGGACGGGCGGATGGTCATCTGCGGCGCTCACTCCGGCGAGGTCGTCCCCTTCGACATCATCCCCTTCTTCCGCGCGCAGAAAAGCATCATCAGCTCGTTCGCCTTCACCCGGGAGGAGGTCGAGAGGTGCCTGGAGCTCGCCGTCCGTGGGCAGATCACGCCGCTTGTGCATGCCACGTTTCCGCTCGAAGCGGCGCGCGAGGCGATGGCGATGATGGAGCGACGCGAGCATGTCGGCAAGATCGTCCTCAAGCCCTGAAAGGGGGACAGCTGTGAAGCGACTCGGTGTCGACGTCGGCGGCACGTTCACCGACCTGATCTACGTCCACGACGAGGCGGGGAAGATCCTGGTCCACAAGGTCCTGACCACTCCCGAGGACCCCTCGCAGGGAACAGTGCAGGGGATTCGCGAGTTGACCGAGGAGGCGGATGAAAGCCCGGGAGCGCTCGACCAGGTCTTCCACGGGACGACGATCGCGACGAACATCGTCATCGAGCACAGCGGTGCCAAGGTCGGGCTGATCACGAGCGAGGGCTACCGCGACATCCTCCACATCGCGCGGCACAAGAAGCCCCTCAACTTCTCGAACTACCAGGATCTGCCGTGGCAGCGGTATCCGATCGTGCGCCGGCGCTACCGGTTGACGGTGCCCGAGCGCATCACGACGGACGGCTCCGTGCTCGTGCCGCTCGACGAGGAGAAGGCGCGGGAGCAGGTGCGAAGGCTGAAGGACGCAGGAGTCGACGCGGTCGCAGTCTGCTTTCTCTTCTCGTTCCTCAACCCCGAGCACGAGCAGCGCGTCGCCCAGATCGTCCGTGACGAGTTCCCGGACGCCTTTCTCTCGGTCTCCTCGGACGTGCTTCCGCAGTACCGCGAGTACGAGCGCTTCTCGACCGTCTGCCTGAACGCCTACATCGGACCCAAGGTCTCCCGATACGTGCGTCGGCTCGAGGAGGAGCTCGAGGCGATGGAGGTAAGGACCGGCCTGCACCTGATGACCTCCGCGAGCGGCGTCGCCACCGCAGAAGGTGCGGTGGCGCGCCCGGTCAACCTGCTGATGTCGGGCCCGGTCGCCGGCGTCGTCGGCGGCATCTGGACCGGCAAGCAGGCCGGCTTCGACAACGTGATCACGCTCGACGTCGGTGGTACGTCGGCGGACATCGGGCTCGCGCAGGAGGGCCGCCTGCGCATGAAGCACCTGCTCGACACGAAGGTGGGGCCGTACCAGGCGATGATCCCGATGGTCGACGTCGACACGATCGGCGCGGGCGGCGGCTCGATCGCCTACGTCGACCAGGGCGGAATCTTCCGCGTGGGGCCCCGCTCGGCGGGCGCCGATCCGGGGCCGGCCGCCTACGGACGCGGAGGCACCGAGCCCACGGCGACGGACGCGATGGTCAACCTGGGTTGGCTGCTACCGGAGGCGTTCCTCGGCGGCGAGATGAAGCTGCGCGCCGAGCTAGCCCGCAGCGCGTTCGAAGAGGGGCCGGCGAAGATGCTGGGCATGAGCGTCGAGGAGGCCTCGATGGGCGCCATCCAGATCCTCACGCATTCGATGGTGCAGTCGATCGAGGAGAACTCGGTGCGCAAGGGCTACGATCCGCGCGACTTCGCGCTCGTCGCCGAGGGGGGCGCCGGTCCACTCTTCGCCGCCCAGATCGCGCTCGAGGTCGGCACGCCGTGGGTGCTCGTGCCGAGCTACCCGGGCGTGACGGCGGCGCTTGGCCTGCTGGCCACGGACATGGTCTACGAGTACGTCTCGACCGTCTACCAGCGGCTCTCGAAGCTCGATGCGGCGGCTCTCGAGCGTGTATTCGAGGGGCTGGAGGAGCAGGCTCGAGCGCAGCTCGAGCGGGACGGGATCCCCTCCGACCGCGTCCTGATCCAGCGCGTGGCGGACTGCCGCTACCTCGGCCAGGGCTACGAGCTGCGAGTGGACGTCGGTGCCGGAGCGATCGACGCCGACTGGGCCGGGAGGCTGCGTGCCGACTTCAACGACATCCACGAGCGCGAGTACTCGCGGCGGTTCGAAGAGGCCGACATCGAGATCCCGAACGTCCGTGTCCGTGGGGTCGGCGTTCAGCCTGCCCTGGTGACGCCGGAGGTCGAGCACGGCCCGGAGACGCCGGAGGACGGGCTCCGCTACGAGGGCGAAGCCTGGTTCCGCGTCGAGGGGAAGCTCGACAAGGTGCCGACGCGCTATTACGACCGAGCCTCGCTGCGGGCGGGCAACCGGCTCTTGGGGCCGGTGATCGTCAACCAGTACGACTCGACGACGGTCGTCCCGCCGGGGATCTCTGCGCGAGTCGACCGCTTCGGGAACATCGTGATCGAGACCGGCGTGTCCGCGGGAGCGGAAGCGCTCGCGACTGTTGCGGAGGTGGAGAGATGAGTCTCCTGGAGTACGAGGTCGGCCGCCAACCGGGCCCGCCGACCCGCAAGCGGATCGAGGTCGATCCGATCACGCTGCGAGTCCTCGGGGGCGCCTTCCATGCGATCGCCAAGGAGATGGCCGGCGTTCTCTTCCGGATGAGCTACTCGTCGATTATCCGCGAGTCCGAGGACCTCGGGGCCGGGATTTTCGACGCCGAGGGCCGCGAGCTCTGCGAGTCGGACTCGACGCCCATGCACATCGGCTCATTGCCTTGGTACATCCGCGGCTTCATGCACACCCTCGACGGGGAGGTCGACGAGGGCGACGTGCTCGTCCACAACCACCCTTACCTCGGCGCCTCTCACACTCCCGACGTCGCGGTCGCGGTGCCGATCTTCCACGAGGGCGAGCACCTGGGCTTCGCCGCAGTCACCGCCCACGTGCTCGACGTCGGCGGCGCTTTCCCCGGCATCAACGCCGATGCCTTCGACGTCTACGCCGAGTCGAAGCTCTACAACGGCATGCGCTGGTACCGGCGCGGCGAGCTGAACGAGGATCTCGATCGGATGATCTTCGAAAACGTCCGCACCGAGACGATGAACCGCGGCGACATGAATGCGATGCTCGCCGCGTGCCAGCTCGGGCGGGAGCGCTTCCTGCGGCTCGTCGAGCGCTACGGCGCCGACACCCTGATGAGCGCAGCCTATGACTGGATGGACTACTCGGAGCGGATGCTGCGCGCCGAGATCGCGAAGATCCCGGACGGGGAGTACAAGGCGCCGACGGGCTGGCTCGACGACGACGCGCGTAACCGCGGCGTCCGGCTGCGGGTGGAGACCGCGGTGCGGGTCGAGGGCGACGAGATCACCATCGACCTCACCGGCTCGCATCCGGAGGTGCCGACCGGCTACAACGTCCCCTTCGAGGGGTCGCTGCTCGTCAGCGCCTACTACGCCGTCCGTACGATCCTGCTGGACGAGGCCACCTTCCCCGAGCACGTGCCGCAGAACGACGGTGTCTTCCGGCCGGTGAAGGTCATCGCGCCGAAAGGGACGATCTACAATCCGACCTTCCCGCGCGCCTGCTTTTCGCGCTTCTGTCAGACCCAGCGCGTTGTCGACAACGTGATCCTCGCGTTGGCCGACGCGCTGCCGCAGCAGGTGACGGCGGGCAACGCGGCCGGCATCCACTTCTGCTCCTACTCCGGCTTCCTCGAGGAGACGGGCGAGTACTGGATCTACCTCGAGGTGGACGAGGGCTGCTACGGCGGCCGCTACGGCAAGGACGCTATGGACTCGGTCGACAACCTGATGGCGAACACCCGCAACAACCCGATCGAGGAGCTCGACAAGCGCTTTCCGATGCGCTGCGACCAGTACGAGCTACGGCCCGAGCCGGCTGCGCCCGGGCGCTGGCGGGGCGGGATCGGGATCATCCGCCGCAACCGCTTCCTCGTCGACGGCACCTACTCCTGCGAGGGGGACCGGCAAACAGATCCGCCTCGCGGCGTCTTCGGCGGCTGGGACGGCCTCGTCGCCTCGTGCAGGAAGAACCCCGGCACGTCGCGCGAGGAGGAGCTGCCGGCCAAGGTGACCGGCATCCCAGTTTCGGGAGCCGAACGCGGGCGGCTACGGCGACCCCCTCGAGCGCGAGCCCGAGCAGGTGCGGGAGGACGTGCTGGACGACTTCACGACGATCGAGCTCGCGCGCGACGCCTACGGCGTCGTCTTCGCCGACGAGCGGACCCTCGAGATCGACGTAGACGCGACCGACGCGCTGCGGGCGAAGATCCGCGCGAAGCGCGACGGCCGCTCGTTGACCGAGTTCTATTCGGGCCGCGAGCTTCCCCCGGCCTCGTCGCCGGCCTCGCGGGCGGGAAACGCCGAGTTCGGGATGACGTGAGCTTCGACCTTCCTCCCGGGGATCCGTGGGTGGCGCGTGGCTACGCCCAGGGCTCGATCGAACCGGGCGAGCGGCCGGCGGTGCTCGTGATCGACCTCCAGTACGCGTTCACCGACCCCGCCTTTCCGATGGGAGGAGCCGAGCTCGTGGAGCGGGCCGTCGAGGGAACTGCGCGTCTGCTGGGCGCTGCGCGCCAGGCGGACGTTCCCGTCTTCCAGACGGTCGTTGCCTGGCGGGAGGACGGGTCCGACCTCGGCCTCTGGCCGCTGAAGCTGCCGCACCTGCGCGAGGTGACGCTCGAATCGCGTTGGGCGCAAGTCGACGCGCGCGTCTGGGACGACTCCGACGTGCTGATCGTGAAGAAGTGGCCCTCCTTCTTCCAGGGGACGCCGCTGCTCTCCCTCCTGACCGCGGCGGGCCGCGACACCGTGATCGTCACCGGCTGCATGACCTCCGGCTGCGTCCGGGCGACGATCGCCGACGCGTTCTCGTACGGATACCGGACGCTCGTTCCGGAGGACTGCGTGGGCGATCAGGGCAGGGAGGGACACGAGTCGAACCTCCGCGACGTCCAACGGCGTTACGCGGAGGTGACCTCCTCGGAGGAGACGATCGAATACCTCGGACGAGTCGCTGTGGAGGTGGCCGTATAGCCGGCCGGCTGCGAGCCGTGGAGCGGCCGACGGGCGCGATGCCGGTTCATCGCGT
>WNFU01004320.1_pt1 | contig 18236 bp, 15 predicted proteins | sample 5400121 | NCBI WGS metagenome assembly WNFU01 (sample SAMN13153360, study PRJNA577476) | soil metagenome | isolation source: 100 cm soil or saprolite under grassland replicate 1 | place: USA:California | collected 2016-06-15 | reverse complement strand
GGCAAAGCGCGTGCCATTCGTACTGGAGGTTCGAGACCTGTGGCCAAAGGTGCTCGTCGAGATGGGGCAGCTCGATCCGTCGTCGCGCGTCCACTGGGGCCTCAAGGCGCTCGAGCGCTTTCTCTATCGACGTGCCGAAGCCGTGGTCGTCCTCGCGGAGGGAAGCCGAACCGAGGGCGTGGCAGATTGTGCCGCGCCGGACAGGGTCGTCTTCCTGCCAAACGGAGCCGACCCGGAGGACTTTCGAGTCGACGAATCGAGGGGTGGGCTGCGACGGGCGTACGGAATGGAGGGGGTCGTATTCCTGTACGCGGGCGCGCACGGACCGGCCAACGGTCTCGACCTCGTTCTGGACGCCGCTGAAGCACTTCGAGTAACCGCGCCCGATATCCGCTTTTGGCTTGTGGGGGACGGCGTCTGCAAACCGAGCTTGATCGGCGATGCCTCGCGACGGGGACTGAGCAACGTCATCTTCCGCGATCCGGTCCCGAAGCGCGAGATACCGAAGCTCCTCGCCGCGGCCGATTTCGGTCTCCACGTCCTCGCTGACGTCCCGCTGTTCCGGCACGGGGTGAGCCCGAACAAGCTCTTTGACTACATGGCGGCCGGTCGGCCCGTCCTTACGAACACCCCCGGGGAGGTAGCTCGGCTCGTGTCGGAGGCGGACGCCGGTCTCGCCGTGGCACCTGGAAGGATCGCCGAGGGAGCGCGCGAGATGGCGGCCTCCAATGCCGCACGAAGAGCCGCATGGAGTGAGAGCGGCCGTTCGTATGTGGGCCGGTACCGCTGCCGTCGGGTACTTGCCGGGCAGCTCGAAGCGCTGCTGGACGGGGTCGTCGGAGCGTCGCCGTGAGCAAGCGGCGTCTGGCGGATCGATCCGACGTCGCGGGCACCGCTTGGTGGACGACGTCGCCGTCACAGTTGATGTGTCCTTGTGTCACCTTCTGACGGTCTCGTAACGTTTCTCAGTAATGAAGAACGCAAGCCGAGAGCAAGGAACGGCGCCGGTCCTCGTCGCCGGGGCAGGCGGTTTCCTGGGCGGCCACCTCGTCCGCGCGCTCGTGGACGACGGCTACAAGGTGCGCGCCGTGGACCACAAGGCAATCGACGAGTGGCATCAAGTGCACGAAGCCGCTGAGAACCTGCGTCTCGACCTCTCCGAGAAGCCCGTTTGTCACGAGGCGGTCGACGGCACCAGTCAGTTGTACAACTTCGCCGCCGATATGGGCGGTATGGGCTTCATCGAGCACAACAAAGCGCTGTGCATGCTCTCCGTGCTCATCAACACGCATCTCCTCATGGCGGCGCGAGATCACGAGCTGGAGCGCTACTTCTACGCGTCGTCGGCTTGCGTTTACGCGGCCGACAAGCAGGCAACGTCGGAAGTGCGACCCCTCCGGGAGGGCGATGTCTACCCGGCGATGCCCGAGGACGGATACGGCTGGGAGAAGCTGTTCGGTGAGAGAATGTGCCGTCACTTTCTCGAAGACTTCGCGTTGCAAACTCGGGTCGCTCGATTCCACAACGTTTATGGCGCGTTCGGCACATGGCAGGGTGGTCGGGAGAAGGCGCCCGCCGCCATCTGCCGGAAGATCGCGGAAGCTAGTCTCTCCGGCCGCCACGAGATCGAAGTCTGGGGCGACGGCAAGCAAACGAGGTCCTTTACGTACATCGACGACAGCATCGAAGGCACGCTGCGGCTCATGCGAAGTGATGTACGAGATCCTTTGAACATCGGGAGCGAGGAGCTGGTCACAATCGACGAGCTCGTCGACATCGTCGAAGCCATCGCCGGGATCAGGGTGCAGCGTCACTATGTGCTCGACGCTCCCCAGGGTGTGCGGGGACGCAACAGCGACAACACACTCATTCGAAAGAAGCTCGGCTGGGCTCCGAGTACTCCGCTCGCGCTCGGTCTCGAGCGGACGTACCGCTGGATCTACGACCAGCTGGCTTCAAATGCTGACCAAGTCGCCTAACGCGGGGCCGATGCAATCAGCGCGGGGCAGGCTCCGCATGCGTCGCCCGCAGGGCTCTGGCGTAGATCCGCAACTCTGTACGATCTATGCGGTCAGCGCGGGAGTGTCCCGGCGGCCGAGGCTGGTCATCCACCCGTGACGCGCTCAGACAAGTTCTTCATCGCAGAGCACGAGGTCGGGGCGGACGCCCCGTGCTTCGTGGTGGCGGAAGTCGCCCAGGCGCACGACGGAAGTCTCGGGAACGCTCACGCGTACATCGACGCAGCCGCGGATGCAGGCGTCTCCGCAGTCAAGTTCCAGACCCATATCGCGGCGGAGGAGTCGACACCCGAAGAGCCGTGGCGTGTGCGGTTCAGTCGCCAGGACGCCAGCAGGTACGAGTACTGGAAACGGATGGAGTTCTCTGCTGCCGCCTGGCGGGAGCTCGCTGATCACGCCCGCGAGAGCGGCCTCGTCTTCCTCTCGTCACCGTTCTCGGTTGCTGCGGTCGAGCTCCTCGAAGACATTGGGATGCCGGCATGGAAGGTCGCGTCCGGCGAGATCACGAACCACGTGATGATCAAGGAGATCGCGGCCACCGGGATACCAGTGCTGCTCTCGTCCGGCCTCGCAACGCGGGCCGAGCTCGACGACGCGTTCGAGATCGCCACGTCGGGCGGCTCCCCGGCTGCGGTCTTCCAGACGACAACTTCGTATCCGTGCCCTGCAGAACAGGTGGGGCTCAACGTCCTTGCGGAGCTGCGGCAGCGTTACGGCTGTCCCGTCGGACTCTCGGACCACTCGGCAACGGTGTACGCGGGCCTGGCTGCGGTGAGCCTGGGTGCCGATCTCCTCGAAGCCCACATCGTGTTCTCGAGGCGCTGCTTCGGACCCGACACCACATCTTCTCTCGATCCGGTCGAGTTCGAACAGCTTGTCCGTGGGGTCAAGTTCATCGAGCGAGCTCTCGCACATCCCGTCGACAAAGAGGCCACGGCAAGCGAACTCGATGACCTGCGCACGACGTTCGGAAGGAGTCTGGTGGCTCGCCGCGATCTCTCTCCGGGAACCACGCTGCAACCGGACGATCTGATTCCGAAGAAGCCCGGTACCGGAATCCCCGCGACGCGGCTGGCCGAGCTCGTCGGCCGCACGCTGAAGCGAACAGTGCCGGCCGACGCCCTCCTGCAAGAAGAGGATCTTGACTGACAACGCGCGTCGGCAGATCTGCGTGGTGCTCGTCGACCGAGCGAACTACGGCCGTCTCAAGCCGGTGATGGAGGCCATCGAAGCCAGCAAGGGTCTCGAGCTCCAAGTGATCGCCGCCGGGACGATGGTTCTCGAGCGCTTCGATCGGACGGTCGAGCTGGTTCGAGCGGACGGCTTCCGCGTGTCGAGCGAGGTGTACATGGAGCTCGAGGGCTCGACACCCGTGACGATGGCAAAGTCGGTCGGCTTTGGGATCGTCGAGTTTTCGAACGAGCTTCAACGTCTGCACCCGGACTTCGTCGTCATCATCGGCGACCGGTACGAAGCCCTGTCAGCCTCGATGGCCGCCGCGTTCATGAACATCCCCGTTGTGCACCTGCAGGGCGGCGAGGTGAGCGGGTCCATCGACGAGAGCATCCGTCACTCGGTCACGAAATTCGCTCAGTACCACTTCCCCGCGACGCAGCGAGCTGCTGATTATCTCGTGCGCATGGGTGAAGACCCGGACACCATCCTCGGTATCGGCTGCCCGAGCAGCGACATCGCGCTCCGGCTCGACCGCAAGGTCGACTCGGAGGTTGTGAACGGTCGAGGAAGCGGCATCGACCTCGACCCGACCGACCCATTCCTTCTCATCGTCTTCCACCCTGTCACCACCGATTACGGGACTGAGTACGACCAGATGATCGCCCTGCTCACCGCGCTCGACCGTCTCAGCATTCAGTCCCTGCTCTTGTGGCCGAACATCGACGCCGGCTCCGATCACATCAGCAAGGCGATCCGCGTCTTTCGCGACCAGGGAATGAAGCAGCCATGGCTACGGGTGCTGACCAATCTCACGCCCGACGACTACCTGCGCGTGCTCGCTGCGGCTGCTTGCGCTATCGGAAACTCCAGCAGCTTTGTGCGAGACGCTAGTTTCTTTGGCACGCCGATTGCCCTCGTAGGAAACCGGCAGGATGGGCGAGAGATGACGGAGCAAGTCCTGCGGGTATCGCCGATCGCGGAGCAGATCGAACGTGCCGTCAGAGCGCAACTCGATCACGGCCGGTATCCGCCGAGCGCCCTCTACGGCGACGGCCATGTCGCCGAGAAGTTCGTCCAGCGACTGCAGGAGCTCAAACCGTACGTGCAGAAGCGTTTGGCCTTCATAGAGGAGGGCGAGGGACCTTCGGAGACGCAGGATGTGTCCCAGGCCAATGAGTTCCCCGGCGCCGGAGGTCTCTGACGGAGCCGCCCGAAGCCCCTTCCGGACCGTGGACAGGCGAGAGGCATCTCGGCACGACCGGGTCTGACCGACCCCGCATCTGTGTGGCCGAGCCGGACGCGTTCAGCCCTCGCGCCCTCGCGTTGCTGCAGCGTGTAGCGGACGTCGTCTGTGATCCCGTGCCGCCCGCACGCGTGGCGGACGCACTGTCGTCGTATGACGTGTTCTGGTTCCGCCTCGGGTATCGCCTGGACGCGGCAACCCTGGAGCAGGCGTCTCGCTGCTCCATCGTCGCCACACCGGTCACCGGCCTGGATCACATCGATCTCGAGGTGTGTGATCGACTCGGCATCAGGGTGATCAGCCTGCAGGGCGAGCAGCACTTCCTGCGAGACGTGCGCGCCACCGCCGAGTTGACGCTCGCACTCACTCTCGCTCTGTCGCGCCGACTACCCGAGGCGATGGCGGACGTACTCACCGGTGGCTGGAACCGAGATGCCTTCCGCGGTCACGAACTGTTCGGAAAGACCGTTGGTCTCGTCGGAGTAGGGCGGCTCGGGACAATCGTGGCCGGGTATTTTGCCGCCCTCGGCATGCGCGTACTCGGCTACGACCCGCACGCGGTGCCTGCCTCCGGTGTCGAATACCTCGGTGACCTCCGCTCCTTGGTCGCCGCGTCCGATGTGGTGTCGTTACACGCGACTTACGACCGCACGACTCATCACATGATCGATGCCGAGGTACTTGCCGCGGTGCGACCCTCGGCCGTGCTCGTCAACACGGCCCGCGGCGGCCTGATCGACGAGAAAGCACTGCTCGACGCCCTCCGTGCGAGGCGACTCGCGGGCGCCGCTCTGGACGTTCTGCAAGATGAGCCGCAGATCACTGCCGACCATCCTCTCATCGCGTACGCACGCGAACACGGCAATCTCCTGCTGGTTCCGCACATCGGAGGCAAGACCGAAGAGTCGATGGAAAAGACGGAAGCCTTCCTCGCTGAGCGGGTGATCGCGGCGCTACGCGCGTCGAGCGAAACCGGCAGGCCCCGATCCTCGTGACTGCACGATCGCGCCAAGGCGAGTGGCAAGTGCTCGGCGTCGTACCGGCGCGAGGAGGATCGAAGGCCGTGCCACGGAAGAATGCCCGTGAGCTTGGCGGTCGGCCGCTCATCGCGTACACCATCGACGCCGCTCGCGAGTCGGCGCAGCTCAGCGAGTTGGTCGTTTCCACCGAAGACGACGAGATCGCCAAGATCGCATCGGGTCTGGGCGCCGCCGTGGTAGCCCGGCCCCCCGAGCTCGCCCTGGACACAACGCCGATGGTCCCTGTCATCCAGCATGCCCTTCAGGTGACGGAGGCCGAGACGAACTCCCGCTACGACGCCGTCGCAACCCTCCAGCCGACGACGCCGTTTCGCACCGCTGTTGACATTGACGAGGCGATCGAACTCCTGCAAGCGAGCGGAGCGGACTCCGTGATCGGCGTCGTTCGCATCTACGACGTCCACCCAGCGCGGGTCAAGCGAATCGAAGGGCAGCGCCTTCTGTCCTACTGCGTATCCGAGGATGAGACCACGCGCCGACAGGACCTCCCGCCGGCCTACCTCCGCAACGGCGCCATCTACGTGACGCGACGCGACGTAGTCGATCGCGGATCGCTGCGTGGTAGCGATCAGTGCCCCTACGAGATGCCGGCAGAGCGATCGGTCAACATCGACGGCCCCCTAGACTTTCTGCTCGCGGAAGCCCTCGTTCGAGTCGGAGCAGACGGGCCGTGACGCGCATCCTCCTGAACATCACGCACGGCTTCCAGGCTCGAATGCTGCTACGGACCAAGATCGCCGAACGCCTTCAAGAAGCTGGCACCGAGCTCATCGTGGTGTCGCCGAACGCGAACGAGGACTACTTCCGTGACGAATTCGACCGTCCCGGGTTCATACTCGAGCCCGCACCGTACAGACCTGCACGGGTCGAGAAGGTTGTGGCGGGCATGCGCGCCTATTTCCTGATGAACCCGTCCCTCGGCACCACTCTCAATGAGAAGCGGGCACGGTATCGCCGTAACCACCCCGTGTTGCATTGGATCACCCGTGCGGGCAACCTCATCCTTGGTCGCGTCCCGGTTCTCCGTCGTGCGTACCTTGGCGTCGAAGGGCGCGCATTCCCCGGTACTGAGTACGACACGTTGCTACAGCGCCATGGACCTGACCTCGTCGTGACGGGCACACCTGGGTTCGTCGTCCCCGACGCGCATCTCCTGCGGGCAGCACGACGACTGCATCTGCCGACCGCGACAGTGATGCTCTCGTGGGACAACCTCACCTCGAAGGGGTACATGAGCACTCAGCCTGAGTACCTCCTGGTCTGGAGCGACCTCATGCGCGACGAGGCCATCCGCTACCACGACTTCTCGGGCGAGATCGTGGAGGTTGGCGCTGCGCAGTTCGACGTCCATCGGAGGGTCGCGGAGCGAGCGGAAGCAGCAGCTTTTCGCGCTCAACACCGAATCCCCAGCGATGCCGAGCTCGTCGTGTGGGGAACGATCGATAACGGGGTCTATCCCAATCAGATCGAGTTGCTCCGCGAGTACGCGTCACGCGTTGCGCGACAGCAGGGCAGCAAGTACCTGTGGATCCGGGTGCACCCACAGTCGGTACATGGCAAGGATGCTCATCTCGTCGACGCCTATCGCGCGCTTGCTGCTCCGAACATCCGATTGGAGCTTCCGCCGGTCCTTTCTGACTCCTTACCGTGGGATCTTCCCGCGGGCGACCTCGAGCACGTCGCTGCACTGCTCCATGCTGCTGACGTTGTGATCACGCCGCAGTCGACGCTGACCATCGATGCCGCATGCGTGGGCACTCCCGTGGTCAACGTCGCGGTTGACCCGGAGCTTCGTCGTTGCCTGCGGTATACGCATTACATGAACGTGCTCAAGCACGGGGGTGTCTGGGTCGCCGAGAGTATGGACGAGCTAGAGCACGCCATCGAGACCTATTGCGCCGACCCAACCTTGCATGAACGCGGTCGCCAAGAGATTGTGATGGAGCAGATGGGCAAGTATTTCGGCGGCGCCGGGGTCCGCACTGCCGAAGTGCTCTTCGCACTCGCACAAAGCGCTACTGCGCAGGATTCCCTGACTTCCTTCGAGGCGGCATCCTGACCCGCACTCCTCCCGTCAGCATCGTCACCGTGGTCCGGAACGGTGCGCGTCACCTCGAGGAAGCCATTCAAAGCGTCCTCGCCCAGGATTATGACTGCATCGAGTACGTGATCGTCGACGGCGGGTCGACCGATGGGACGCTCGACGTCATCCGACGGCACGAGCAAGATCTTGCGTGGTGGGTGAGTGAACCCGACAATGGCGTGTTCGATGCGATGAACAAGGGAATCCGCCGCACGAGTGGCTCTCTCGTGAAGCTCCTGAATGCCGACGACCGACTCACCCGAGACTCTGTTCGCAGGGCCGTCGAGCTCTACACATCGCACGACCAGCAGCCAGTCGTCATCTCGAGCGACATCGTGGTCATTGACGCTGATGGTCGACCGCTCAAGCACATGGGCCGGACTCGGGCCGCGAACCCGGTACGGCCGTTGCTCCATCCGTCGTGGTACGTCGACCGGCGCGTCTATGACCAATACGGCTTATATACCGAGCACTATCGAATCGGTGCCGACTTCGAGATGCTCCTGCGACTTCACTTTCGCGGTGTCCCGTTCCTCTACACACAAGAGCCACTCGCAGAGTTCCGCACCGGTGGTCAGTCGAACCGGCTAATACTCTCGTCGATCGTCGAGCGGTATCAGATCCTGCGGAAGTACTACCCGCGTGCCTTCGCCGTGCGAGCGACAGTTCCCTTCGCATATCGGGGTTTGCGGCAGACACTGTTGGTGCTCGTACTGGGTGAGGAGCGGTTCTATCGCCTCCGAGCGCGTGTCGGCCCGGCGCTCGGCTTGGATCGATAAGCCAGATGTGCGGACTCTGCGGCATCGTCGACTTCCGCGATCCTCCCCCTCGCGAGACCACGGAGCGCATGGCTCGAACCTTGCGCCATCGCGGCCCCGACGCATTCGGCATCGCGGTCGCGGGGCCGGCCGGGCTGGGTCACACACGGTTGGCGATCCTCGATCTCTCCGAGTCGGGCAGCCAGCCGATGTGGTCGGATAACCGGCGTTACTGCCTCGCCTACAACGGCGAGCTCTACAACGCTCCGGAGCTTCGGGACGAGCTCGAGGCCGACGGGTTCCGCTTTCGGGGCCATTCCGACACCGAAGTCGTCCTCGTGTCGCTGATCCGCGACGGGGTCTCTGCGCTGGCGCGTTTCAATGGGATGTTCGCGCTCGCTCTCTGGGATCGCGACGCCGAGCAGCTCCTGCTCGCACGTGATCGCTTCGGAATCAAGCCCCTCTACTACCTCGAGCTGCCGCACAGCATCGTGTTCGGATCCGAGATCAAAGCGATCCTCGCGTCGGGTCGCGGGCGAACCGCCGTCAGCGGTTCCGGACTTCACGAATACATGTACTACGGGAATGCGCTCGGCGAACGGACCCTCTTCGAGAATATTCGCAAGGTTCTTCCCGGCACCTGGCGGCTCTTCGATCATTCTGGGGCGCGTTCCAAGCCGTTTTGGGCCTTCAGCGAAGTCCAGCCGACGGCGGACGGAGACCCTCAGGCCCTGCTCGGACTGCTTTCAGCCGCAGTACGACGGCATCTCCTCAGCGACGTCCCGGTCGGGGCAATGCTCAGCGGTGGCGTCGACTCCTCGGCCATCGTCGCGTTGGCGTCTGGCGAGGTTGGTGACGCGCTGCGGACGTTCACGGTCGGTTTCGACTTCCCAGGCGCGATCAATGAATTCGAGAAGGCACGCGTCGTAGCGAATCGCTTCGGAACCGATCACACTGAGATCTATCTGCACGGTGCATCCGTCCCCGAGCTTCTCGAGCGGCTCATCCGCATTCACGATCAGCCATTCGGGGACGCTGCCAACCTGCCTCTCCTCATGATCTCCGATGAGCTCCGTGGATCCGTGAAGGTGATCCTGCAAGGCGATGGCGGCGACGAGCTCTTTGGCGGTTACCTCCGATACAACCTGCTCGCTCATGCGCGGCTCTGGAAGGGGCTCGCAGCGCTACGGCCGCTCTCCCGACGGCTTGCCCGACTCCCCTTCGCGGCGCGGGTCGACCGACTCCTCTACGCCCTCGGTCAACCGGATGGCGCACAACGTATGGCGTTGCTCCTGACGCAAGAACGCCCGAACACCTCTCCGCTCACAGTGTTGCAACCTCAACTTCGCTCGGTGCTGACACGAAGTGATCCGTTCGCGCGCTACCGGGCAGTCGCTCAGGACCTGCATTGCAATGATCCTCTCCAGCTGATGCTGTGGACCGACGCATCGATCCTGCTCCCCGACATCTTTCTGGAGAAGGTTGATCGACCGATGATGGCCAATGGCATCGAAGTCCGGGTGCCGTTTCTCGACGCGGAGCTCACCAGGTATGTGCTCGGCCTCCCGAGCCGGGAAAAAGCCACCGGATTTCAGAAGAAGCGCGTCTTACGTCGCGCTTTGCGTTCGATACTCCCCGATGAGATTCTCGACGGGCCGAAGACGGGCTTTGGCGTTCCATACGGCGAGTGGCTTCGCCGCGAGTTGGCAGGCTACGCCCAGGAGCGGCTGTCGGCCGCGGCCGGACCGGGGAACCTCTTCGACCGCGAACGCGTCCTGTACTTACTCGAGCAGCACCTCGAGGGCTCCGCCAACCATGAGTTCCTGCTCTACAAGTGCCTCGGTCTGGCGCTGTGGCGCGATGCGTACCTTCCCGACGATGGCTTCGAGATCGCCGTCGACACCGGACTGGCCGCGACTTCGCAGCTAGAGTAACCGAGACGCCTCATGACCAGACGCTTGATCATCGCGTACGCGTTCCTGCTTCCATTCGAGGGCGTGTTCGGTCTTACGACCTTCTTCCGTGCGTACCGCATTGTCGGCGTGCTGCTCATCGTGATCTGGTTGATGAAAGGTGCCAGGATCCGCCTGGATAGCTTCGACGCAGCTTTTGTCCTGATCATTGCTCTCGGCTTGGCGATGGCGGGCTTCTGGATCATCGTCCGTGGGAGCGGAGAGTTCGGGTGGGCGCTCTCCGATACGGCCCTCATGCTCTTCGGTTTCGGCGTTTATCTCGTCGTCAAGAACGAGTTTCGGGACCTCGGTGATGTCGAGCCCGTGCTCTCGGCCTTCGTGCTTGGAACTGTCATCAGCATCGTGCTCTCGCTCTACTCACAAGGGTTCGAGACGGCACGCTTCGAGGGCTTCTACGCAAACGCCAACCGGCTTGCACTCGCCGCCGGAGCCTCCGCCGTCATCATCGCGGCAAAGTTGCGGTTCGCACCTGCCGCGCAGTGGTTTCGCTGGTACGTGGCTTATGGCGCGGGGTTCTTGATCTGCGTGCTCGCGCTCATCTTCGCGGGTGCACACGGTGGGCTCATCGCCCTCGGAGCAGCGCTCCTAGCTTTCCTGATGCTGTCCCTGAGAGCACGGAGTGCACGGCGTCGCGGGATGGGAACATCCCTTGCACGTGCAGCGGGAATCCTTCTTGTTGTCGTCATCGGCGTCAGCGTCGTCAACACGGTCTTCGTCGAGTTTGGGAACCGCGCGCCGGGCGTATCCCGGCTGACGCTTCCTCTCAACCAATCCGCAAGTACAAGGGCGGATCTGCTGCAGGGAGGATGGAATGTTGCAGTGGACCACTACCTCGTCGGGGCCGGAACAGCTCAATACCGCTTCCTCAATCGCGGCGCCCTGGCACGGCTGAGCAACTTGCAAAATCCGACACTGGCCGAGAACAACCTCGGGACGCACAACGACTACCTGAACCTTCTCACGGCCGGCGGGATCGCTGCTCTCCTTCTATACGTCTTCATCCTCGTGAGGCTGTGCAAAGGGCTCGCTCGCCGGATGCGCGCCCTCCGTCGGCAAATGTCGACGATGACCGCGGTGTGCCTGCCGTTATTGGTCTTCGTAATGGTCGGCGGGGCAAGCGCGATTTGGATCATTAGCCCCGAGTACTGGTTGATCATGGCTGTGCTCATCATTGGGGCACGGGATTATCTCGGCTCGTCGAGTCAAGCTGCCCGGAGCCCGGCGCTCGAACACCTCGCCCGGGCTCCGCGCCAGCCGGCGTCATAGACGGTGGGACGCGCTCGTCGCGCTGCACGCAGGCCGCTGTCGATCCGGCGCGTGGCGGGTCCATTCCTCGCCAGCGAACGTCGGCGGCTGCTGCTGCTCTCGATCTCATCGCTCATTGGCGGGCTGGCCGAGGCCGGCGTGCTTGTCTTGATCGCTCAGATCGCTTTCGCCCTTGCGTCTGACAAGTCTGGAGTCCGCGTTCACATCGGCCCGGAACAAGCGAGCGTCGCAATTGGGCCCCTGATTGTAGTGGCGGGTTGCCTTGTCGTGGTGCGCTTGGCGTTGAACGTCTGGCAGGCACGGTTGTCAGCGGCCGCGGGCGCCGGAGTGCTGAATCGAACCAGGGCATCGCTGGTGCGCCTCTACCTTGCGGCCTCGTGGCCACTGCAGGCCGGAGAGCGTGAGGGCCGGCTGCAAGAACTACTGACTACGTATGCGCAGATGGGCGCGGACACGGTCGCTATCGTGTCTACGGGAACCGTCGCGCTGTTCAACCTCGTCGCGCTCGTCGTCGTGGCGTTTGTCGTCAACGCGGTGGCATCGTTGGCTGTAGCCGGTGCTGCCGCGGGCATCGCTCTGATGCTTCGGCCGATCAGAACGCTCGTGCAACGACGCTCGCGGGGCACAGCGGATGCGAACCTCGCCTTCGCCACCGCGCTGACGGAGCTTGCAGCGAGCGCACAAGAGGTACGCGTCTTCGGCGTCGAGGGTCACGTTCGGCGCAGGCTCCAGCGACTGAGTGACCAACAAGCATCACAACTGTTCCGGACGAGGTTCTTGCGTCTGCTGGTTCCCGCGGTGTATCAGGGAACGGCGTTGCTTGTCGTGGTGGCTGCACTCGGCGTCGCGTACGCGGCAGGTGCGTCGGGACTGGAGTCGCTTGGTGCAGTCGTGCTGATCATGCTGCGGTCGCTGACGTACGGGCAGACCGTGCAGGTATCTCTTCAGACTCTTCACGAGAGCGCGCCGTACTTCGAGACCCTCCGGGACGAGGAGATACGCTATCGGACAGCCGGGCTCCCGCGCGGAGGGGACCCCGTCCGAGGTATCCGCGAGCTGGCGTTCGAGCAGGTCTCCTTCGAGTACGTACCCGGTCAACCAGTGCTCCGCGACGTCTCCTTTCGCGTCAGCCGTGGGGAGATCATCGGGATTGTCGGCCCTACGGGAGCTGGAAAGTCGACGCTTGTTCAGCTTCTCTTACGGCTTCGAGAGCCGACTATTGGGAGGATCTTGGCCAACGGTCAAGATGTGCGCGCCTTGGTATTGGACGATTGGTACGACTACGTCACCTTCGTGCCACAGGAGGCCCGGCTCTTCGCCGGCACGGTCGCTGACAACATTCGGTTCTTCCGCGAATCGATCGACAGCACGGCGGTGGAACGGGCGGCCAGGCGTGCGCACATTCACGATGAGGTCGTGTCGTGGCCGTCTGGTTACCAGACTCAAGTCGGTGAGCGTGGCGGGGAGCTCTCGGGTGGTCAGCAGCAGCGGCTCTGCATCGCGCGTGCTCTCGTCGAGGACCCCGACGTCGTCGTGCTCGACGAGCCGACGAGCGCTCTCGACCCCCAGTCAGAGGCGCTCATGCGCGACACCATGGCGTCTCTCGCGGGTCGGGCGATCGTGCTCGTGATCGCGCACCGACTGTCGACGCTGTCGATCTGCGATCGGATCATGGTGATTCACAAAGGCATCATCGAAGGCTTCGACGAGCCGACGCTCCTCGAGGAGGCAAACCCCTTCTATCGGGAAGCCCTCAGGTTGTCGGGAATGCGGTAAGTCGATCTCTCCGGGTTCTCGGACACGATGGCGTTGTTCACGATTTGATCGCTACGGTGACGGTGCGCCGATCGCAAGGAGCCATTCAGTTGTTTTCGCTCGCGAGTCGTATCCGTCGAGGAACCGTTCGCCAGGTGCGCGACTTCTGGGAGGAAGAAGCCTGCGGTGAGCGCTACGGGCATGACCAAGAAGGTGTCGACTACGGCGCTATCGACCGCCATCGTTACGCACTGGAGCCGATGATTCCGGCGTTCGCCGAGTTCGCGAGCCCGTTCGAAGGGCGCGCAATCGAGATGGGACTCGGCCTGGGCAGTGATTTCGTGCGAAACGTCGATCGTGGGGGCATCTGGTGTGGCCTCGAGCTCACGGAGCGCTCCCTTCACCACGTCAAGCAGCGGTTTCCGAACGCTCGCCTGCTCCAGGGAGACGCCCAGCAACTCCCTCTCGCCGGGTCCAGCATCGACTACGTGTACTCATGGGGAGTGTTGCTGTGTTGCCCAGATATCGACCGAGCGATCGGCGAGATCCATCGCGTGCTGCGAACGGGGGGCATGCTGCGAATGATGCTCTACCATAGCCCTTCCTGGGTCGCGCTGGCAGCGTGGCTTCGATGGGGATGGTGGCGAGGGCTGAGCGCCAAGGCTTCCGTGAGCTACATGGAGAGCCCAGGGACACAGGCGTTCTCAGTGGCCGAGGTGGAACAGCTCCTCGCGTCGTATTCATCGGCGAGCGTTCGCCCCGTCCACACATCCTGGGATGAACGATGGACGCCGATTCTCGGAAAACTTGGCGGGGATCGTATGGGCTGGTTCCTCCTCTGTGAGGCAACGAAGTAGCGATGAGTAGCCGAGCGGATCTCCTTCCGAGCGTCTGGTGAGACGTTCGGGAGCACACCAGCTCGCGCTCATCGCCCCCTACCCGCCTCCGAGGGGTGGGGTCTCGATTCACATCCTTCGGCTGACGCGACTGCTCGATGCAGCTGGCATTGACTACGTCGTGTACGACACCACGAGAGCCACGGGGTCCGGACGTACTCACCCTCGGGTTCGCAAGCTCGGGCGATGGCGAGTGGGACGGCTCTTCTGGTATGCGATCCGGTCTCCGGATCGCTCGGTGTATCTGTGTAGCGGCCGTCTGTCGCTGTGGATCTTGGGCGCACTGCTCGCCCGTCGACGGTTTGTTGCACTTCGTCTCCAGACCACCGAGCTCGTGCCGGCTGCGCGTGGAAGCAGGCTTCGCCGGCATCTCGTGCGGACGCTGCTGAGGCGCTTCGATCGGGTCATCTGCGTCAACGCGCTGCTCATGGAGGCAGTCGAGGGACTCGGAGTTCCCGCCGCGCGCCTGCGTCTCTTCCCCGGGTATCTACCGCCGAGTCCCGAAGAGCTCGAAGCGGATTCCGTCCACCCCAGTGTTTGGCGATTTCTCCAGGGGCGGCATCCCGTGATCGCCGCTTCGGGGGCATTTCTCGTCGACAAGGGCCGGGACGTCTACGGGTTCGACCACCTCGTCCAGCTCGCCAACACGCTCTCCCGCCGATACTCCAGGCTCGCCATCGTCGTGTGCCTCTGGAGAGTCGAAGGGTCAAAGGAGATGCATGCACTCGACGAACTGCAACACACGCTTCGACGCGACGGACTCGAGAAGTACATCTATTTCAATCCAAATCCCGGAGGGTTCCTGCCCGTGATCGCAGCGGCCGACGTCCTCGTACGCCCTACCGCGATCGAGGGTGATGCCAATACGGTCCGCGAAGCACTCGAGGTCGGCGTCCCCGTCGTGGCAAGCGATGTGATACCCCGGCCGCACGGGTGCGAGCTGTTCCCGTACGGCGACCAGAATGCGTTGGTTGCAAAGGTTGTCGCAACCCTCGACGGCGGGCCGGCCCGTTCAGCGTTCCGTCAGGACGGATCCTGCGCGGACCTCGCTTCGGATCACTCCTGGTTCCCCCCGGGTTCGATTGCGGAGCGATACATCGGCGAGATTCAGTCGTGGATCACCGAGAGGCCGTCGTGAACACGCCCGCCGACACGTTTCTGCTCTTCTTTCACATCGAGCGAGCCGGCGGCACATCGGTGCACGACTGGCTCCTCACACAGATGCGTGGCTACTACCCACTCCACACCTGGTACTACTGGTCGAACGAAGCCGAGCACGGGATCTCGCCGGAAGAATTAGCGCGGCTCGCGCGATGGACGCCTGGTATGAGTGGAGCCGGTGGTCACACGCTCAAGCCGTGGTTCGACTACGAGGCAGGTCTGAAGAGAGCCACCTTCCGGCTGACGTTTCTCCGCGAACCCCGCGCCCGCTTCCTCTCGCATTTCAACCATCAGCGCATGAAGATGGGTATCCCATGGACGATCGAGCAGTTCGCCGCCGAGGCTCGCTTCAGCGATTACCAGACCGTTCGCCTGTCAGGATCGAGAGATCTCGAGACAGCGGTTGCCGTCATCGGCACCCTTGATCTCGTGGGATTCGTTGAACAGCTGCCAGAGTCGCTCCGCTACCTGTGCGCCAAGCGGGGTTGGTACGAGAGGTCTGTGCCCTCCCTCAACCGTCTGGCCGACGTTGCTCACGCGTTCCGCTACGAGGATCTGACTACCAGCCAACAGCGGCTCGTCGATGAGGCAAACGCGCTTGACATCCAGCTGTACAAACGAGCGAACGATCTTTGGTCACCGCGCTTGGCAAAGAACGCCGCCACCGGTACAACACCCATGTGCACGTCATCGGCACAAACGTTGGTGGCAGGCTCGCGTGCTAGATATCGCAGGGTGCGGCGACGGATCTGGTCGGCAACCACAGAGTCCCTCGTGCACCGAATGAGCGCGGTGCCCTACCCGTTGCGTTCCGATCAGCCGAGCCGCACCTCAGGATCTCAGTGAACCGCCCCGCACCGCACCCCGCCTCGAGCACATGTTGCCCCTCGAGTTGCCCCCAAAGCTTGTCGCCAAGGTTGCGACGTGCACGACGCTCGCTGATACCGATGCCGGTATACGAGTCGACCTGAGTCAGCCTGTACCGGTTCCATTGCGTGCCGAAGGCATCCGCGTACAACGTCGACGAAACGAAGCGCGGGATACCTTCCTTCACCGCGTAACGACAGCCCCCTGGGCAAATCAGCACACCACTACTGTCATCCAGCACCTCGAGATGGCTGGGACATTTCATTCGGGCCATGCGCCCGAATCGGTGTCGTTTGACGCTGGTGCGATCACGGCGACTCTTGACGAGGAAGATCGGACGTCGAGAATTCAGCGTCACTCAACTCAGCGCTGATGACCGCTGCGAAACGTGAGCAGTTGAGCCATCGAGACATGTTCACGACACATCAGTGTTGGCGTCACGTGCCGACGCTCCCGAGCGCGCACATGGGCTCGGTAGAGGGGAAGAGTGATCAACCGCTCGAGCTTTGGTGACCGATAGATCGACGGATACGGATTGTAGAAGCAACACTCTACGTCGCACGCACCGAGCTCACTCGCCCACGCCGCCCATTGGCCGCAGTCGTACGTTGTACGGGTCATATCTGAGGAAGTCGCGTCGACGGGCCGGAGCTTCTGACCAAGCCTTGCACTCATCTCCATGCCCACGTTGTAGATGAGGCGTGGAGGATTCAGCACCCTGACATGCGCTGTCCGGAGTATGGATTTTGACGGCACGATGACTGCGAATGAGAGTCCGCCGGGTCTCAACAAGCGAAGTGTCTCTTTGAGGACAGGCTTAGGATCACTGAAGTGCTCGAGTAGCCCGATACTGAAAACACAGTCGAAGCTCGCGCTTGCCAGTCCGGTACAACGCACGTCGGCACAGACCATGTGGGGACGCTCGAACCGTAACCGGTCAAAGTTGAGCGCAGCGACGCGGAATGCTTCCTCTGAGAGATCGACCATCGTCACGTCGCATTGCTTGCTTCGAAGGTATGTAGAAGTCGTCCCTCGCCCCGAGCCAAGTTCGCAGTACCGAGCGCCACTCGCAGTCACGCTCATGAGTCGCCAAAGATCCTCGAAGTAGGACCGTTGCCAGAACTGCCTGAGCGTCTGAGGTTCACTCGGCGTGTAGAGGCACTCCTCCTCCTCTGTAGTCAGGCTCGACCATACGTGCCGCCAAGCCTCGACACTCCCCTCGTCTGACCTCGCTTTGCGCGGAGTCATGGTGTCGCCAGTTTGCACGGTTCCGGGCGGCGGAACCTCACCGCTCGTCCGGCTTCCAGACGCTCACTACGTGGGCTCTCGAGCAGAGCGAACAGCGCGTGCGAACACCGAATCGCGACTCTTCAGCCGATCGTCGACTCGCAGTGATCGCGGCATGAACGGATTAAAGCGAAAGCTCATGTGGAGCGCCCGTCTGACTCGCCCACGGTGACCTTGCGCTCGGCAGTGATACCCGTGGGTATTCGCAACGACCAGCGTGTTCGCCGGAACTGTGATCTTTCTCCGGCTGAGACCACGCCGAGCAACTTCAACTTCGGCGATGCGACGCGACCCACCATGGCGAGTTCGCGACTCCGAGTAGTCCCGGCCCAGGCGGGCTGAACTCAACCGATGCGAGCCTGGTACATACGTCAGTGGACCATTCTCCACGCATACGTCATCAAGGTATAGCCATACCTTGTGCGTGTTGAAGAATGTATCGACGTGAAGCTCCGTTTCCGGGTCGGCGATTGTGTCGTCCTCGTAGACAACCCGCTCCAGAACTCGCAGCCCGTCTCGAGATGCCAGCTGACGCTTCTCCACCGCCTCGACCAACCGAACACAGCGCTCGTTCTCACACCACGCGGCAAGCTCGGGAAACTCCGCTGGGCGGAGCTCTCGCAGGTCGTAAAGCGAGAGTCGAGTGCCGCCGTGTTCATGGAGCTTCCCCTCGCCCCTCGAAATGAGATCCTCGGCCTCGGTGACGATTCTTG
>WNFU01004318.1_pt1 | contig 18239 bp, 18 predicted proteins | sample 5400121 | NCBI WGS metagenome assembly WNFU01 (sample SAMN13153360, study PRJNA577476) | soil metagenome | isolation source: 100 cm soil or saprolite under grassland replicate 1 | place: USA:California | collected 2016-06-15 | reverse complement strand
ACCGGCCTCAGGCCGCCCGGCTCCGACCGACGCTACGACGAGGACGACGCGGACGCACGCATCCACCGGTCCGAGGGGCTCTGGATCGCCGATCCGGGATTCGGGCGCCACCCCGTGGCCGAGGTCTCGTGGTTCGGCGCCCGAGACTACTGCACCTGGACGGGGAGGCGCCTGCCCACCGAAGCGGAGTGGGAGAAGGCCGCACGCGGCGACGATCAGCGGCCTTACCCCTGGGGCTTCGCGGCGCCGACGCCCCAGCTCGCGGTCTTCGGACGCGCCTACAATGCGACGGACTCCACGAGCCGGCCTGCCGGCGCCAGCCCCTATCGCGTCGAGGACATGCTCGGCAACCTGCGAGAGTGGACGTCGACCGCGCTCCGCCCCTATCCTTATAGAACCGACGACGGCCGCGAGCCGTACACCGGCGCGACCGGCCGCGTGGTCGTCCGGGGGGCGAGCCACGACGACCCGGCCGAGACGCTCGGCGTGACCCGGCGGCGCTCCTACGATCGTCGTGGCGCGGCGGCCGGTCACCACTTCGTAGGCTTTCGCTGCGCCACGTCGGAGGATCTGGGAGAGGTGGCTCCGGGAGGACGATCACGGTGAACGCGCGTTTCGACAACCTCATGATGAGCTACCCGCTCACGCTCACCCACTTCTTCGAGCGGAGCCGGCGGCTCTTCGCCAGGAAGACGATCGCCACCCGCGTGCCGGGCAGGCCGCCCTTCCGATACACGTACGGGGAGTTCGCCGAGCGCACGATGCGACTCGCCGGGGCCCTGGCGGCGCTCGGAGTCCGCAGAGGCGACCGCGTGGCGACCTTCGCGTGGAACAGTCACCGCCACCTCGAGCTCTACTGGGCCGTACCGCTCTCCGGCGCGATCTTGCACACCCTCAACATCCGGCTCTCGGCGCACGATCTGACGTACATCATCAATCACGCCGGTGACTCGATCATCTTCGCCGACGCGAGCCTCCTGCCGCTGCTGGCGGCGTTCCGCGACGCGCTCCCGACCGTGCGGCGGATCGTCGTCATGCCCGATGAGGCCGGCGCCGTCGGATCGTCGGGCGCGGCCGCCTCCGTGGAGCACGCCGCGTACGAGGCGCTGGTGGCGGGCGCCGAGCCGGTAAGCGGCTGGCCCGAGCTCCAGGAGACCGACGCCGCGGGAATGTGCTACACGTCGGGCACCACGGGCCACCCCAAGGGGGTCGTCTACACCCACCGCGCGATGTTCCTCCACTGCCTCGCCGAGGCGATGGCCGACCAGTTCGGGATTTCCGAGGACGACCGGATCCTGCACATCGTGCCGATGTTCCACGCCAACTCCTGGTGCCTGCCCTTCACGGCAGTCATGGTGGGCGCCGATCAGGTCTTCGCGGGCCCGAACCCGCAGCCGCGCGACATCTGCCAGCTCATCCAGACCGAGAAGGTGACGTTCACCGGAGCGGTGCCGACGGTATGGATCGCGGTCAAGGAGCTCTGCGAGAAAGAAGGCTTCGACATTTCGTCGCTGCGGACGATCGCCATCGGAGGCTCCGCGGCGCCCAAGAGCCTCCAGCAGGCGTACGCGAAGAACTTCGGCGTCCAGATGTCCCATGCGTGGGGCATGACCGAGATGACGCCGCTCGGGACCGTGACCCGGCTCAAGAGCTACATGGGCGGCTGGCCGGAAGAGAAGAAGTACGACGTCTTCGCCCGCGTCGGGTACCCCTCGGTCGGCGTCGACGCTCGCATCGTGGACGATTCCGGAAAGGAGCTGGCGTGGGACGGGGTGGGCATGGGCGAGCTCCAGGTACGCGGCCCCTGGGTCGTGGCGTCCTACTACGACAACGCCGAGTCGGCGGACCGCTTCACGGCGGACGGCTGGTTCCGCACCGGGGACGTCGCCACGATCGACGCCGAGGGCTACGTCCAGATCACCGACCGGACCAAGGACCTGATCAAGTCCGGCGGCGAGTGGGTCTCGAGCGTGGACGTCGAGAATATGATCATGGCCCATCCGAAGGTCCTCGAGGCGGCGGTGATCGCGGTGCCCCACCCGAAGTGGGTCGAGCGGCCCCTCGCCTGCGTGGTGCCGAAGCCCGGGTGCGTCATCGAGCCGGGGGAGATCATCGACTTCCTGCGCTCGAAGCTCGCCCGCTGGGCGCTGCCCGACGAGATCGAGATCATCGACGCCGTGCCCAAAACCAGCGTCGGAAAGTTCGACAAGAAGGTGCTTCGGGAGCGTTACAAGAACTGGAAACCGAAGGAGAGAACAGCGGATGCGTAGCGGGGACGCCTGGGGCGACCTCCGTCGAGTTGCGGTATCATGACGGGTCAATGAGGTTCGTCCGCCGGCATCGGGTCCTCATCGTCCTTCGTCACGCTGATCCTGATCCCGACGCTCTCCGTGATGTTCGAGGAGCGGTTCCCGCGGAGTATCGACATCGTTGAGGACGAGCCGGTCGCACCCGACCCGGATCGGTCGGCGTAGTAAGCGAAAGAGGAGGAGTCATGTCAGCGATCACGCGGCGCCACTTCCTGACGACCACGACCGGCGCAGGCCTCGCGGGAATCCTCGCCACGGGCATCCCGCCCGCGCGCGGGCAGCAGCGCGAGATCTCGTACCTTTGCTGGAACAACTTCGCGCCGCTCATGGACAAGAAGCTGGCCGAGATCGGCCAGCGGTTCACGAAAGACACCGGGATCAAGCTCAGGATCGACCACATCGCCGCGGCCCAGCAGGCGGCCAAGTACGCCTCCGAGGTCCAGTCGCAGGCCGGCCACGACCTCGTCGAGATGCGCATGCACTTCCCCTGGCTCTACGAGGGCCAGCTGATCGATCTCGGGGACGTGGTGGCGGAACTCGAGAAGAAGTACGGCAAGGTGCTCTCCTCGGCCGCGGAGACGGCCCGCGTCCACGGCACGTGGCGGGCGGTCCCGCAGTACCACGCCATGTTCGTGGCCACCTACCGCGAGGATCTCTTCAAGAAGGCGGGGCTCAAGATCCCCGATACCTGGGAGGATCTCTACACGGTGGGCAAGGAGCTGAAGAAGATGGGGAACCCCGTGGGTATTCCCATCAGCCAGAACTACGACACCATCTCCACGGCGGGTCCGGTGCTCTGGTCCCTCGGCGGGCTGGAGGTCGACAAGGACGGCAAAACCGTCCGGATCAATAGCCCGCAGACTGCGCAGATGCTCGAGTGGTACAAGAAGATGTTCCGCGATTGCATGGAGCCCGAAGTCCTGTCCTGGGACGACGCGAGCAACAACCAGGCGATGCAGCAAGGCAAGGCCGGCTGGATCCACAACCCGGTGAGCGCCTACATCGTGGCCAAGCAGATGAAGCTCCCCACCGCCGACACCATCAACCATCACCGGACGCCCGGCGGGCCGTCGGGCCGGCACGAGACGGACGTGCCACGCCACATCGGCATCTGGAAGTTCTCCAAGAACGCCGAGCCGGGCAAGGAGTTCATCCGCTATCTGCTCGGAAAGCGGGAGACCTACGACGAGTTCATCATGTCGGCGGACGCCTTCAACCTGCCCGTCTACGAGAAGCTGCAGGATCATCCCGTGCTCAGGACGGATCCGAAGTACGCTGGCCTCAAGGCCGAAGGTGTGCAATATCACTGCTACGGTTGGCCCGCGCCGCCGAGTGACAAGGTGCAGCTCATCACCAACTCGTTCATCATGCCCAACATGATCGCCAAGGCGGTGACGGGCACGGCGACGAAGGACGCCATCGTCTGGGCCGAGAACGAGATGAAGAAGGTCATGGCGGGGAGCTGATATGGCTATCGGAAGTGCCGGCGTCGCTGCTGCGCCGGCCCGTGTGTCGCTGCGCGCGCGGGTCGGAGGACTGCTCGATCGCGAGGAGTGGCTGGGCCCGATCTTCGTGAGCCCGGCGCTCTTCCTGCTCCTGCTCCTCGTCGCCTATCCCTTTTGCATGGCCCTGTATTTCTCCGTCTCGAACGCTTTCATCGGCCGGCCGAGCCACTTCATCGGTATCGGCAACTTCATCAGTCTCTGGGGAAGCGACGCCTTCCGCCAGACCTTCCAGAACGCATTCGTCTTCACCGGGGCCGCGGTCGGCTTCAAGCTCGTCTTCGGGCTGTCGCTGGCCATGCTCCTCGACCAGCAGCTCTGGTTCAAACGGCTGATCCGCGGCGCGCTGCTGCTCCCGTGGGTGATCCCGACCGCGCTGTCGACGCTCGGCTGGTGGTGGATGTTCAACTCCCTCTACAGCGTCGTGAACTGGACGGGCCTGGCTCTCGGCATCATGGATCCGCCCGGGCCGAACTGGCTCGGCCAGCGGTACTACGCGATGACGGCGGTCGTGGTGGTCAACATCTGGCGCGGCCTGCCGTTCTTCCTCATCACGATCCTGGCGGGGCTGGTCTCGATCCCGCGCGAGCTCTACGAGGCGGCGGAGGCCGACGGGGCCGGCCCGGTCGCGCGCTTCTGGCACGTCACGCTGCCGCTGCTCAAGCCCGTGCTCGCCATCGTGGTGCTCTTCTCCACGATCTTCACCTTCAGCGACTTCAACATCGTCTACGTCCTCACCCACGGTGGCCCGATCAACTCGACCCACCTCTTCGCGACGCTGGCGCGGCAGGTCGGGCTCGAGACGGGTCGTATCGGAGAAGGCGCGGCGATCTCGCTCTATCTCTTCCCGGTGCTGATAATCGTCGTGTTCGCTCAGCTCCGCTTCGTCCGAAAGCAGGCCTACTGATGACGCGCCGAAAGCTCACGCAGCGGATCGCGGCGCACGTGGCGCTGCTGCCGTTCCTCATCTTCGCGCTGTTCCCCTTCTACCACATGGCCCTCACGTCGCTGAAGCAGAACCGCGAGCTCTACGATCGGAACGCCGTACCGCTGCTCATCACGAAGGGACCGACCCTCGAGCACTACACGAAGCTCCTGTGGGAGACGGCCTTCCTCACGTGGACGAAGAACAGCCTCCTGGTCACCGTGCTGTCCACCTTCGTGTCTCTCGTCATCGGGACGATCGCGGCCTATGCGCTGTCGCGGCTCAAGTTCTTCGCGGTCGAGACCCTGGGCACCGCCATCTTCGTCACCTACCTGGTCCCGACGTCACTCCTGTTCTTACCGCTCGCCCAGGTGGTGAACTGGCTCGGCCTCGGCGACTCGAAGTGGGCGCTCGTCGTCACCTATCCGACGTTCCTCGTTCCCTTCTGCACGTGGCTCCTCATGGGCTATTTCCGGACGGTCCCGAAGGAGGTCGAGGAGTGCGCCATGGTGGACGGCGCCACGCGCATTCAGGCGCTCTGGCGGATCGTGCTGCCGATCGCGGTGCCGGGCCTCGTCTGCGCCGCGCTCTTCGCCTTCACATTCTCCTGGAACGAGTTCATCTATGCGCTCACGTTCACGTCCTCGTCGGACCAGATCACGGCGAGCGTGGGCGTCACGAGCGAGCTGATCCGCGGCGACATCTACTACTGGGGGTCGCTGATGGCCGGCGCGGTCCTGGCGTCCGTGCCCATCGTGGTCCTTTACGTCTTCTTCCTCGACTACTACGTCTCGGGGTTGACCGCGGGCGCCATCAAGTAGACGAGCCGCGCACAGCCGCGTCCCAGCAAAGACGACGGCCGCGCGCGGCGGCGGGGGCGCCGGAGTTAGCGCGTCGGTCCGACGAACGCTTCGAGCATCCCGTCCGCGCAGATGCGACGCGCGGTGATGGCGCGACGCATCGCCAGACGCCCGCGCGCCTGCTCGTCGTCGGTCGTCGCGAGCTGGGACAGGATCCGCACGGCGCGGGCGGCGTGGTCGCTCTCGACCTCCATGTGCACGTGGTAGAAGTCGCGCGCCGTCCGGGCGACGCCGTAGTGCCGTTCGATGGCGTCGGCCATGCGCTGCACGTGGATCGCGTTGATCGATTCCGTGGCGATGTTCCCGCCGCACAGCGCTTCCAGCGTGGAGGTGCGCTGCAGGAGAAAGAGCTCGTTCTTCTCGATGATCGTCGTCGGCAGGTACTCGGTCGCGAAGAGCTCGTCCTTCGAGATGCCGAGCGCCTCGGCGAGCTTGATGAAGAGAAAGGCATGGGCGGTGCTCTTGCCACCGACCGTATCCTCGCCGCCCTCCTCGACGACCAGGGGGATGAGGGCGCGCTGGCGCTCGAGGTCCTCGAAGGTTGGAGAGTAGCCGCCGACCGAGATGATCTTCCACGCGGCGTGACGGAGGGTGTCGAGGAAAAAGCATCCTTGCTGCCTGATGACGCTCTGGAGCTGGCGCCGGTCGAGCGTGCCGTCCCAGATCAGGAGGAAGAGCGGATGGTGGAGCCAGGGGTGTGTCTCCTGCGCCTCTCGGAGGAGTGCGTCCGTGAACTGCGCGGGCGTGAGCGCCATCGTCGGGCTCCGTGTCAGGCGGCGGTCAGCCGGCGTTCGAATCGCTGGGCGAACCGCGACATCGCGTAGGTGAACGCGAAGTACACGACCGCGATGAAGAGATAGAGCTCGAACGGCTTGATCTCTCGGTTGTTGACGATCTGGGCGGCCTTGGTCAGATCCACGTAGCCGATGATCGAGGCGAGCGACGTGTCCTTGAAGAGCACGATCATCTGCGTCACCAGCGCCGGCACCATGTTCCGGATCGCCTGCGGGAGCACGACGAAGCGCATCGTCTGCGCCGCGGTGAGCCCGACGGCGGTAGCCGCCTCGACCTGGCCCCGGGGGACGGACTGGATGCCGGCCCGGACGATCTCGCCGAAGTACGCGGCCTCGAAGATCACGAACGCCGTGAGCGCCACCCCGTACTCCGGGATCGGGAGCCGCAGGAGCTGCGGGATGATGAACCAGATCCAGAAGATCACCATGACGAGCGGGACGCCACGGATGAACTCCACGTAGAGCGTCGCCGGCAGGTTGATCCAGCGCGAGCGCGCCAGCCGCGCGACACCGATGAAGATCCCCAGGACAAACCCCAGCGCGATGGCCGGGATCGCCAGGCGGAGCGTGCCCCCCGCGAAGCCGCCCCATCCGAAGAGCCCCTGGACAATCAGGAACTTGAAGTTCGTGACGATGACGCCGAAGTCGAGCACGCTCAGCCTCCGCGCGCGATGAGGCCGGGGATGGCGAAGCGCCGCTCGACGCGCGCCATGATCGTCGCGATCCCGACGCAGAGCACGAGGTAGATGACGGTGCCGGCGGTGAGGGCCTCGATGGCCTTGGCGGTATACGTCTCGATCTGACGCGTCTGGAAGGTCAGCTCGGCCACGCTGATCGTGAGCGCGACCGACGAGTTCTTGAGGAGGTTCAGCGAGTCGTTGGTGGCCGGCGGCACGATGAGCCGGAGCGCGATGGGCACGATGACCAGGCGGTACGCCTGAAACGTCGTCAGTCCCATCGCCATGGCCGCCTCGAACTGGGTCCGCGGGATCGAGAGGATGCCCGCGCGGATGATCTCGGACATGCGCGCGCCGTGGTAGACGCCGAGAGCGAACATGCCCGCCCAGAATTCGGCGCTGTGGTTGAAGATCCAGTCCTGCACTGCCCGGGGCAGCAGTGGCGGGACGCCGAAGTACCAGAAGAACATCCAGACGAGCAGCGGCACGTTGCGGAAGAACTCGACATAGGCCGTGGCGAGTGCGCGGGCCGGCTTCCAGGAAACGGTCCGCAGCGCGCCCGAGAGGATTCCGAGCGCCGCCGCTAGCACCCAGGCCAGCACCGAGATCTCGACAGTCGTGACGAGGCCCTGGAGCAGCCAGACGCCCGACTGGCCGCTCCAGAGCACGCTCCACTTGAACTGGTAATTCACCGAGCGCCGACCGGACGCGCTACTTGCCGATCTGCTTCAAGAGATACGCCTTCACCTGCGGCGTCATCGGATATGGGAGCTCGCCCTTGGGCCCGAACCACTTCTCGTAGATCTCGAAGTATTTCCCGGACTCGAAGCCATTCTTGAGTCCGGCGTCGACGGCCGCCTTGAACTTGGCGTCGCCCTTTCGCATGGCCATGCCGTAGGGCTCTTCCGAGTAGAAGTCGCCGACGACGTCCCACTCGTCCGGTTTCGGGGCCTTGGCCTTGAGCCCGTAGAGCTGGATCCCGTCGTTCGTGTAGGCGTCCACCTGGCCCTGGAGGAGCGCCTGGAACGCCGCCGGCTGGTCCGGGAACTCGCGCAGCTGCGCCTGCGGATACTTCTCACGAATGATCTTGGCGTTGGTCGCTCCCTGCTGCGCGGCGACGCGCTTGCCGGCGAGATCGTTCACGCCCTTGATGGGGCTGCCCTTCTTCACCAGAAACTGGGCGCCGGTGTAAAAGAACGTCAGGCTGAAGTCCACGGCCTCGCGCCGCTGGGGCGTGTCGGTCATCGTGCCAGCGATGAGGTCGACGGCGTTCGAGGAGAGGAGCGGGATGCGCGTCGGCGGCGTGGACTCCTTCTTCTCGATCTTGATCGACTTGCCGACGGCCTTCTGGACTTCGGGCTTGACGAGCATCTCGACCAGGTCGATCGAGAAGCCGACCCACTCGTTGTTCTTGTTGACGTACGCGAAGGGCGGCGAGCCCGTGCGCGTCCCGATCGTCAGGACGCCCGAGTCCTTGATCTTCGCCAGCGTATCCTGCTGGGCCCCGACCAACGACGCGAGCGACAGAGCCAGGGCCACGGCGACAACGACACAGAGCATGCGCTTCATCAGTAACCTCCGGTTAGTGGGAGAGGATCTTCGACAGAAATTCCTTGGCGCGGTCCGATCTGGCTGCGGCGAAGAACGCTTCGGGGGTGGCCTCCTCCACCACTCGTCCCCCGTCCATGAAGACGACGCGATGCGCGACCCTTCGCGCGAACCCCATCTCGTGGGTGACCACCATCATCGTCATGCCGTCCTTGGCCAGATCGGTCATGACGTCCAGCACCTCGTTGATCATCTCCGGGTCGAGGGCGGAGGTCGGCTCGTCGAACAGCATGATCTTCGGCTGCATCGCGAGCGCCCGCGCGATCGCCACCCGCTGCTGCTGGCCCCCTGACAGGTTCGCGGGGTAGTGGTCCGCCTTGTCGGGGATGCGAACGCGCTCGAGCAGCGCGCGCGCCGTCTTCTCGGCCTCCGTCGCGCCGAGGCCGCGCACCCTGACGGGCGCCAGCGTGATGTTCTGAAGGACGGTCATGTGCGGGAAGAGGTTGAACGACTGGAACACCATGCCCACGCGGGTTCGGAGTCCGGACATGCTCACGCCGGGCCGCGCGAGCGATTCGCCGAGGACGATGAGGTCGCCGCCCTGGATTCCTTCCAGTCCGTTCACGCAGCGGATGAGTGTCGATTTACCGGAACCCGACGGTCCGCACACCACCACGACCTCGCCCGCCACGACCGCCAGGTTGATGTCGCTGAGGACCTTGAGCTTCCCGAACCACTTGTCGACGTCTTTGAACCGGATCGCCACATCGGCCATCAGCGGATCACCACGAGGACGTCGCCGCCGTTCACCGGCTGGCCGGCCTCGACCCGCACCTCGGCGACGGTACCCGAGGTCCCCGCCTTGAACTCGTTCTCCATCTTCATGGCCTCGATCACCAGCAGGGTGTCGCCCTTCTCGATCCGGTCGCCCGGCTTGACCGCGACGTGCACGATCCGGCCCGGCAGCGGGGCCACGAGGGTCTGCGCCCCGTGGCCCGCCACCGCGCCGCCCTTGGTCCGGATGATGAACCGGGTCTGCTCCTCCACCCGGATGACGTACCGCTCGTCACCGATGTCCACGACGCACGCGCCCTCCTCGTCCCGCACATCGGCGACGTACGATACGCCGCCGACGAGGAGCGAGTATATGCCCTGGGCCGTGAGTCGCCCGTCCACCTCCCACACCTCCGCCCCAATGGTCAGTCGATAACGACCGGCCTCGCCGCTCACCTCCACCGTCTCGCTCGTGTCGCCGACCGTCACGACGAACTTCATGGTAGCGGGGTCCGTGAGGCCGGCTTGGACCGAGGGTGGCATGAGAACGATGCGAGTGGCTCCGACACGCCCGGACGGGTGCTAGGAGTCATGCGACCCGGCTGCGTTGTAGCGGGGTCCGTGAGGCCGGCTTGGACCGAGGGTGGCCTGAGAACGATGCAAGGGGCTCCGACACGCCTGGTCTTGGGTACGTGGTCATCGGGCCCGGGTCCGTCATCGCCAGCCCGGGTGGCGGCCGGTCCGCCAGGCGTCGGGCGCCGGTGGGGGCGCCTCGACGATCGTGCGGTGACCCAGGCGCTCGTACTCGGCGAGCACCGCCGCGATGATGGCGATCGCTTTCGCCCGATCCCGCGTCGCCGCGAGCGTGGGCAGGATCCGGTCGAGGAAGCCGGTCGAGAGCTTCCCGGCGCGGAAGTCCTCGTGGGTCACGATGTGGGCGAGAACCGGGATCGTCGTGAGGATGCCGACCACCTTGTACTCGGCGAGCGCGCGAGCCATCCGCTGGATGGCGGCCGTGCGGTCGACCCCCCAGACGATGAGCTTCGCGAGCAGCGTGTCGTAGAAGCGCGGCACAGTGTAGCCTTCGTAGGCGCCAGAGTCGTCGCGCACCCACGGGCCGGCGGCCGCGCGGAGTCCGGTGATGGTACCGGGTGACGGCATCCAGCCGGCGAATGGATCCTCGGCGTTGATGCGACACTCGATCGCCGCGCCCCGCAGCATCACGTCCGGCTGCGCGTATCCGAGCGGCTCACCGGCCGCGATCCTGAGCTGCTCGCGGACGAGATCGATGCCCGTGACCATCTCGGTCACCGGATGCTCGACCTGGAGCCGCGTGTTCATTTCGAGAAAGTAGCAACTTCGCTCCGCGTCCACGAGGAACTCGACCGTCCCGGCGTTGACGTAGCCGGCCGCTTTCGCGATCCGGCATGCGGCCTCGCCCAGACGCTCGCGCATCGCGTCGTCCACGAACGGCGACGGCGATTCCTCGACGAGCTTCTGGTGTCGACGCTGGATCGAGCACTCGCGCTCACCCAGGTGGATGACGCGGCCCTGAGCGTCGGCCAGCACCTGGACCTCGATGTGGCGCGGCTCCGCCAGGTAGCGCTCCAGATAGACGGCGCCGTCGCCGAACGCCCACGCCGCCTCGCTCCGCGCGAGAGCGAGCGCGCCCTCGAGCTCCGTCTCCGCGCGGACGACGCGCATGCCCTTCCCGCCCCCGCCCAGCGCGGCCTTGACCATGAGCGGATAGCCGATCTCGCGGGCCGCTGCGCGCAGCGCATCGTGACCCGCCGTCGGCTCGAACGTTCCCGGGACCGTCGGGACGCCCAGCCCGCGCGCGATCCGGCGCGCCGCCGTCTTGTCGCCCAGCGCGCGGATCGCCCCCGCCGGCGGCCCGACGAAGACGAGCCCGGCGGCGCCGCAGGCCTCGGCGAACCCGGCATTCTCGGCGAGAAACCCGTAGCCCGGGTGGACGGCGTCGGCGCCGGCGGCCTTGGCGACGCGCACCAGCTTGTCGATCGCGAGGTAGCTCTCGGCCGGAGGGGGCGGCCCGATCGGGTACGCCTCGTCGGCCATGAGGACGTGGAGGGCCTCGCGGTCGGCCTCCGAGAACACGGCCACCGAGGCGATCCCCTGCTCGCGGCAGGCGCGGATCACCCGCACCGCGATCTCGCCTCGGTTCGCCACCAGGACCTTGGTGATCTTCACCCGCGTCGTCCCTCAGCGACCTTCGAAGCGCGGGCGGCGCTTCTCCCGGAAGGCCTTCACACCCTCTCGGTGGTCCGCGGTCTTGATGAGGATCGACTGGCCGAAGCTCTCGAGGGTCCGGGCGGTGTGGAGGTCGGCGCTCACGCAGCTCTGGATCACCCGCTTGGCCAGGCCGAGCGCCTGCGGGGCCTTGGCGGCGAGCCGTGCCGCGAGCGCGCGGGCCTCGCTCGCGAGCTCGGCATCGTCCACGACTCGGTTCACGAGGCCGCAGCGCAGCGCCTCGTCGGCGCTGACGATCTCGCCCGTCAACACGAGCTCCTTGGCGCGCCCGAACCCGACCAGCTTGACGAGCCGGGAGCAGCCTCCGATACCCGGAATGAGCCCAAGGTTGTTCTCGGGCAGGCCGAAACGCGCCGAGCGCGCGGCGATGCGAAGATCGCAGGCCAGCGCGAGCTCGAGCCCCCCGCCGACGCACGTGCCGTTGATCGCGGCGATGAGCGGCTTCTCCAGAGCTTCGAGATCGTTGAAGAAGCTCGTGAGCAGCCGCGTGTTGGCGCGGAATACCGGCGTGTTCCAGTCGGTCTCGAACGTCGACACGTCGGCGCCGACGCAGAACGTCTTGCCGGTGCCCGTGAACACCACGACCCGGACCGCCTCGTTCGCGTACAGCTCGTCGGCCAGGGCACGGAAGTCGGCGCGCATCTCCATCGAGATCGCGTTGTTCTTCTCGGGACGGTTGATGGTGACGGCGGCGATCCCGTCGGTGAGCTCGTACTTCAACGTTGCGAAGACCATGCGCTTCCCTCCGCAGGCCGAGCCGACACGCGTCATCCGGCGGTTCTGGCCCGGTCGAGTATAACGAGGCGGCCCAGGAGCCGCTCGACGAACTCGGCCGGCCGGTCCGGCGACAGACCGACCCAGCCGTCGTCGGTCGCCAGCCACACCACGTCGTCGCCGTTCGCAACGTAGAGGCGATAAAAGCCGAGATGCCGGTTCCAGAAGCGGCCGAACCGGCCGAACACACCCCTGGACCCCGTGACGCTGAGGCCGTTGACGGGGCGCGCTTCCCGATCGACCCCGTGGATTGCCCGATACGCGATGACCTTGGCACCCGCCTTGCGCTCGATGTGCACACCGTCCCCGGCCAGACGGTAGCCGATCGGCGCGAGCCGCCCGACGACAAGAAGCACGACCGCGAGGGGCAGCCCCAGGAACAGCCAGCGCAGATCGCCGCTGCGCGCGGTGAGCACGACCCCGAGGATGGTCGTGCCGAGGACGCCGAGGACAACGGCCGCGAGCGACGACCAGCGCTCCCGGACGCCGAGCGGCGCGGCAAACGTGTCGGGATCTACCGGGGGCAGAGCTCGAAGCTCGAGAAGAAGTACGGGATCTCGAACGATGCCGACTCCGGAGAGTCGGAACCGTGCACCGCGTTCGCTTCGATGGATGTGGCGAAGTCCTTGCGGATCGTCCCCGACGCGGCCTTCGCCGGATCCGTAGCTCCCATGAGATCACGCCAACGTTGAATCGCACTCTCTCCCTCGAGGACCATGGGCATGCACGGGCCCTGAGTCATGAACGCGCAGAGGCTGTCATAGAAGGGCCGCTCCCGGTGGACGATGTAGAAGCCGCGCGCCTCGGCGAGCGACATGTGGACGAGCTTCGCCGCGAGGATCGTGAAGCTGGCGCGCTCGATGCGTGTGATGATCTCCCCGGCGACTCCCTTGGCCACGGCGTCGGGCTTGACGATGGCGAGCGTCCGCTGAATCGTCATCGTCCGATCACCTTCGCCATCGTGGCCCCCATGTCGGCCGGGCTCTTGACGAGCGTGGCCCCGGCATCCTCGAGCGCTTTCATCTTCTCCGCCGCCGTCCCCTTGCCCCCCGCGATGATCGCGCCGGCATGACCCATCCGCCGGCCGGGCGGCGCCGTCTGACCGCAGATGAACGCGACCACCGGCTTTTTCACTTGCGACTCGACGAACGCCGCGGCATCCTCCTCGGCGGTGCCGCCGATCTCGCCGATCATCATGATGGCCCGGGTGTCGGGATCGTCGTTGAAGAGCCGCAGCACGTCGACGAAGCTGGTGCCGTAGACGGGGTCGCCGCCGATCCCGACGCACGTCGACTGCCCGATGCCGCGCCCCGTGAGCTGGCCCACGACCTCGTAGGTCAAGGTGCCGCTGCGCGAGACGACGCCGACCGGCCCCGCCCGGTGGATGTGGCCGGGCATGATGCCGATCTTGGCCTGCCCCGGCGTGATGACGCCGGGGCAGTTCGGCCCGATCAGCCGGCTCGGGGTCCCGGCGAGATAGTGCTTGGCCCTGACCATATCGCCGATCGGGATCCCCTCGGTGATGCAGACGACGAGGGAGATCGCCGCTGCGGCGGCTTCCATGATCGCGTCAGCGGCCGCCGGCGGCGGAACGAAGATCAGCGCGCAGTTCGCCCGTTCGCTCGCCACCGCCTCGGCGACCGTATTCCAGACCGGGAAGCCCTCGTGCGACGTTCCGCCCTTGCCCGGCGTGACCCCGCCGACGACAACGGTCCCGTACTCCTTGCACCGCGCGGCGTGGAACGCTCCTTCACGACCGGTGATGCCCTGCACGACCACGCGCGTGGACCGATCGACGAGGATGCTCACTTACCGACCGCCCTCTCGCTTTCCCTCGGGTGTCGGCGGGCGACTCCGCCGCCGATCCGCGAGTCGCTGCTCGTAGACGGCGACCACTTCCTGATAGCGGGGATGGTCCTTCGGCAGCGTCTGCACGATGATCTCATAGCACGCCGCGGTGTCCTCGCGTCGGCACCAGCCGATCATGTCGTCGGCGAGCCGGTCTCGGTACGCGCTCCGCGGGTACTTCTCGAAGAACGCCTTCGCCTTCACCATCGACATCGTCGCGACCACATCCTCGTAGGCCCGCTCGTCGGCCGGTCTCCAGCAGCCGACGCCGGCGGCGACGCCGGCCGTCAGCAGAAGGAGCGGCAGCCACCGGCTAGCGCCGTGCGAGGGCCACCGCCTTCGCCGCGCCATCGCCCATGTCGTCGGCGTTCGTCAGCGGCAGGCCCGACTCGGCCAGCATCTGCCGGCCCAGCTCCACGTTGGTCCCCTCCATGCGGACCACGATCGGGAGCCGCAGACCGAGCTTCCGAATGGCGGCGATGACGCCCGCGGCCAGGCGGTCGCAGCGCAGGATGCCGCCGAAGACGTTGATGAACACGGCTTTCACCCTCGGATCGGACGAGAGGATCCTGAACGCGTTCTCGATCTGCTCGGGCGATGCCCCGCCGCCGACGTCGAGGAAGTTCGCGGGCTCCCCGCCGGCCAGCTTCACGATGTCCATCGTCGCCATGGCAAGGCCGGCCCCGTTGACCATGCAGCCCACATGGCCGTCGAGCTTGATGTAGTTCAGGTTGTACTTCGACGCCTCGACGTCGAGCGGATCCTCCTCGTTGATGTCCCGGAGGGCGGCGATGCCCTTGTGGCGCCAGAGAGCGTTGTCGTCGAAGTTCAGCTTGGCGTCGAGCGCCAGCACCCGGCCGTCCTTCGTGACGACCAGGGGGTTGATCTCGGCCAGCGAGCCGTCACGGGCGAGGTAGAGGGCGCAGAGACTCCGGATCAGGGCCACCGCCTGCCTGAACTGGTCGCCGGCGAGCCGCACGCCGTATGCGAGATGTCGCGCCTGGTAGTCCTGGACGCCGAGCGCGGGGTGCGCCCACTCCCGAATGATCTTCTCGGGCGAGCGCGCTGCGACCTCCTCGATCTCCATGCCGCCGGCTTCGGACGCCATGACGACGTGGGTCGCGCGGGCGCGGTCGAGGGTGATGGAGAGGTAGAGCTCCCGCTCGACGGCCGAGGCTTCCTCGACGAGCACCGACCGCACCTGGATGCCCTCCGGCGGCGTCTGCGGGGTCTTGAGCCTCATGCCGAGGATCTGCCGCGCGGCGCGCTCGGCCGCCTCCGGGTCGTCCGCTAGCGTGATGCCGCCGGCCTTGCCGCGGCCGCCGGCGTGCACCTGCGCCTTCACGACGACCCGGCCGCCGAGCCGCGTGGCCACCGCCCTCGCCTCCGCCGGCGTCGTGGCGACGTCGCCGTTGGGGACGGGCACGCCGAACTCGCGCAGGAGGGCCTTGGCCTGGTACTCGTGGATTTTCATTGTTGTAGCGGGGTCCGTGAGGCCGGCTTGGACCGAGGGTGGCCTGAAACAGAAGTGACCTGGCTCCGACACGCCCGATCTCGAGCGAGTAGCTCCGACACCTCCGGTCCCGGGCTTTGCATCATGAAGCCCGGCTCCGCGGAGCCCGATTTAGGGTGACAGGTCGTTCTGGCTCCGTCACGCCCGATCCCTGCGCTGGCCGCGGAACTTCCGCAGCAGCCAGACGATGGGGTCGAGGCCGTCCGCCATCCGCTCCTTGAGCGGAATGATCCCGTTGTCGGTGATATGGATGTGCTCCGGACACACTTCGGTACAGCACTTGGTGATGTTGCACAGGCCGACGCCCGCCGAGTCCTTGATGAACGCCCCGCGGTCGCGGGTGTCGAGCGGATGCATGTCGAGGCCCGCGAGCTTGATGAAGAAACGTGGCCCGGCGAAGCTCCGCTTCTTTTCCTCGTCGTCGCGGATGACGTGGCACACGTCCTGGCACAGGAAGCACTCGATGCACTTGTGGAATTCCTGGATGCGATCGATGTCCTCCTGCATCATCCGGTACGTGCCGTCGCGCTCGGGCGGCTTGAGACGGAGCGGGGGGATCGACTTCGCCTTCTCGTAGTTGTACGAGACGTCGGTCACGAGATCGCGGATCAGCGGGAATGTCCGGATGGGAGCGATCGAGATCGTCTCGCCCTCGGAGAAGAGGTTCATCCGCGTCATGCACATGAGCCGCGGTTTGCCGTTGATCTCGGCGCTACAGGAGCCGCACTTGCCGGCCTTGCAGTTCCATCGGCACGCGAGGTCGTGGGCCTGGGTCGCCTGGATCCGGTGGATGACGTCAAGAACGACCATGCCCTCCTCGGAGTCCACCCGGTATTCCTTGAAGTCGCCCCCGCGCGCATCGCCGCGGAACACCTTCATCGTGAAGGTCGGCATTATTTCCTCTCTTGAACCAGCCCCTTGAGGTCGTCCGGCATCGTGGGCAGCGGTTCCCGGCTGAGCTTCACCACGGCGTCCTTGAGTCGCGACACGACGTTGACCGTTCCCCACTGATCGTCGGTGTACGGGTGGTCGTCTCGCGTGTGGCCGCCGCGGCTCTCCGTGCGCTCGAGCGCGGCCAGCGCGCAGCACTCCGCCACGGTGAGGAGCGACTTGAGGTCGAGAGCGGTATGCCAGCCCGGGTTGTAGGTGCGGCCGCCGTCCACGCGCACCTTCTTCGCGCGGTCCTTGAGCATGGCAATCTTCTTGATCGCTTCCCTCAGCTCGCGCTCAGTGCGGATGATCCCCACGAGGTTCTGCATGGTGTCCTGGAGCTCGGCGTGGATGGCGTACGGGTTCTCCCCGTCTTTTCGAGTGAACGGCTCCAGCATCTCCTTCGCGATCGATTCCACGTGGGCGCCGGTGATGGTCACGGCCCCGCCGAAGTCCTTGGCGTGGAGGGCCGCGTAGAGACCCGCCCGGCGCCCGAACACGACCAGGTCGGAGAGCGAGTTGCCGCCCAGCCGGTTGGCGCCGTGCAGGCCCGCCGCCACCTCGCCGGCCGCGAAGAGCCCGCGCACGGTAGCCGCCGTGGTGTCGGCGTCGACCCGCACGCCGCCCATCACGTAGTGGCAGGTGGGACCGACCTCCATGGGCTCTTTCGTGATGTCGACGTCCGCCAGCTCCTTGAACTGGTGGTACATGGACGGCAGGCGCTTCCGGATGTAGTCGGCCGGTCGCCGGGAAGCGATGTCGAGGAACACGCCACCGTGAGGGCTGCCCCGGCCCGCCTTCACCTCCGAGTTGATGGCGCGCGCCACCTCGTCGCGCGGCAGCAGATCGGGCGTGCGCCGGTTGTTCTTCTTGTCGTCGTACCAGCGGTCGGCCTCGGCCTCATTGTCGGCCGTCTCCCCTTTGTAGTACTCGGGGATATAGTTGAACATCATCCGCTGGCCGTCCTTGTTCTTGAGCGTCCCGCCGTCGCCGCGCACGCCCTCGGTCACGAGGATGCCGCGCACGGACGGCGGCCAGACCATGCCCGTCGGGTGGAACTGGACGAACTCCATGTCCATGAGGTCGGCACCGGCCCACAGGGCGAGCGACTGTCCGTCGCCCGTGTACTCCCACGAGTTCGACGTGAACTTCCACGCCTTGCCGATGCCGCCTGTAGCCAGCACGACCCCCTTGCACTTGAAGAGGACAAACTGGCCGGTGTCGCGCCAGTAGCCGAAGGCGCCCACCACCCGTCCCTGGTCGTCCTGGAGCAGCCGCTCGATCTTGCACTCCATGTAGACGTCGATGCCCTGATGGATCGCGTGGTACTGGAGCGTGCGGATCATCTCGAGGCCCGTGCGGTCGCCCACGTGCGCCAACCGCGCGTACCGATGGCCGCCGAAGTCGCGCTGGAGGATGCTGCCATCCTTGGTGCGATCGAAGAGCGCGCCGTAGCGCTCCAGCTCCAGCACCCGGTCGGGCGCCTCCTGGGCGTGGAGTTGCGCCATGCGCCAGTT
>WNFU01004317.1_pt1 | contig 18240 bp, 15 predicted proteins | sample 5400121 | NCBI WGS metagenome assembly WNFU01 (sample SAMN13153360, study PRJNA577476) | soil metagenome | isolation source: 100 cm soil or saprolite under grassland replicate 1 | place: USA:California | collected 2016-06-15 | reverse complement strand
TCGCCGGGGTGTTGTGGGCGGCCGCGCATGGTGCGGTCAGCTTGGAGCTGGCCGGCTACGAGGGCGCCGGCGATGCCGAGGCCCGCTTCCAGGACCTGCTCGCCGCCGCCGCCGCGTGGTTCTTCGCCCACCACCCGTAGTGCTCGACTGCCCAACCGTCGCAGGGGTGAGATCCACCGCCAGCGGCCCGATAGACGTCCCGGACCCGAACGGCGGTCAGCGGCAGCTGCGGGCGGCCAGGCTGCCGACGAGACCGATGGCCAGGCGAACCAGCTCCGCGTTGTCAGTGAGACGCCCGCAGTGCCCTTCAGGCGGGGACCCGGTGCAGCCACCGACCCAGGCAGATGAGCGCCCCGGCGGCCCGAAAGACGTCTCGAACCCGGTACAGCAGACCGCGCCAGCGGCGCAACGCCCACGCGCCTGCCAGGTGTCCAATCGACTGCTCCACCAGCGCGCGCAGCCCCGCCTGCAAGCGGTTGAATGCTCGCTGCCCGTCAGTGAGCCGATCCTTGGTGCGCCGATCCCGACCGGCGCGTGCCAGTGCTCGCGACCCTTGGCCATGCCCCGAAACCCCCGGTCCAGCAGGCTGGCGACGCCGCTGGCAGGTGGGCCGGTTCGTGACCGAGGAGAGCAATCCTGGTAATTGGTGCGGTGTGGCCCGGGTCGTGGCGCGTCTGCACACCCCGCTGCTGGACGAGGGGGTGCGGCTGGTCGACACGCCCGGGGTCGGCTCGGTCCACGAGCACAACACGCTGGCCACCGACGCCTACCTGCCGAACCTGGACGCGGTGGTGCTGGTTGTCTCGGCCGACCCGCCGATCTCAAAGGCCGAGCGGGCGTCCCTGGAGCGCGTGGTGGAGCACGCCGTGCGGCTGTTCGTCGTGCTCAACAAGGCCGACTACCTGGCCCCGGGGAGCTGGAGCGGATGGTGGCCTTCACCGAGCGCGTCGTCCAAGAGGTCGTGCCCGGATGGCCCGGACCGGTGTACGCGCTGTCGGCCCGCGCGGGCGTCAGCGACTCCGCCCGCCACTCCGGCGAGCGCCTGCTCGGGTCGCTGCGGTTGGCCCTTGACCTGGAGCGCGGCACCGCCACGCTGCCCGCCGACGAGCTGGCCCAGCGCCGCCAGCGGCTGGAGCAGACCATCCGGCACCTGGCTGACGACGCCGCAGCGGATGGCGCCCTGCTGCAGGCGGCGGTGCGCCGCGGCCTGGAGGCGCTGGATGCGGCCGCGCAGGCGGGCGCCGCCGGGCTGGAGCGCGAAGCCGCGCAGGCAACCGCGCAGACGGCCGAGGCCCACGCCGACCTTGGGCCTGGCAAGCTGCTGGAGGTCCTGCAGGCCGAGCGGCCCGCGCTGCTGGAGCAGCTGTGCCGGCCGACCGTCGACGAGGCCGGCGCTGCCGCGGTCGCCGCCTACCGTGGCGCCGCCAAGCCGGTCACCGACCGTGCGATCGGCCGCGTCGAGCAGCTGCAGGCCGAGGCGGCCGGCGCCTTCGGCGTGCCCATCCCCACCTTCGTCCCGCCCGAGCTGGACCTGGAGCTCCCGCAGGTGCGGTTCACCTATCCGCGTGTGACCTTGCTTGCCGAGGAGATCGCCCCGGCGGCGTGGCGGCTGCTGGGCGCCCGCGCCGCCCGCGCCCGCGCCGCCCGCGCCCGCGCTCAGGCCGTCGACGAGACCCGCATGGTTTTCGGGCGGCTGCGCGGCGAGACCTCGCAGCAGCTCGGCGAGGCCGCCCGCCAGCTCGGCGCCCGCCTGCGGCGCCACCAGGCGGAGCTGGCCGCGAGCCTGGTCGCCGCAGTCGACCGCGGCCAGGGCCTGGTCGCCCAGGCCGAGGAGGACCGCACCCGGCGGACCACGGAGCTGGATCGGGCGGCTGCCCTGCTGGAGCGGGCCGACCGGGCCGTGCAACCGCACCGGACCGCTCACCGCGCAGGGTGATCGCGCGTCGCGGCCAGCCTGGGCAGTTCGGTGCGCAGCACGTCCTCCGCGGTCGCGTACGACCGCGCGCCCGGCGAGGAACCGCGGACCTATCCTGCCCGCGCCCGCGCCTCGGCGATCTCCTTGCGGGCCGCATCGAGCCCCTCGAAGCCAGCGGTGGAGGACGACTTGCCGGGCTCGAGGTCCTTGTAGACGTTGAAGAAGTGCTCGATCTCCTCCAGCAGGTGCTTGGGGAGGTCGTCGAGCTGGCGGACGCGTTCATAGTCGGGGTCGCCGTCCACGACCGCGATGATCTTGGCGTCCGGGCCCTTCTCGTCCTGCATCCAGAACACCCCCAGCGGCCGGGCCATCACGTGGCAGCCGGGGAACGTCGGGTCCGCCACCAGGACCAGCACGTCCAGCGGATCGTCGTCCTCGGCGAGGGTGCCCTCGATGAAGCCGTAGTCGGCAGGGTAGAAGGTCGCCGAGAACAGCCGCCGGTCCAGGCGCATCACCTGCCGTTCATGATCGAACTCGTACTTGTTGCGACTGCCCTTCGGGATCTCGATGACGACCTCGATCGCGTCGTCGCTCATCTTGGTGCCCTCCTTGTTGGTGCCGGAGGTTGGGGCGGGCTCGAGCATCCAGGGTGATCTGCCCGCTGCCCGTCCGCCAGTCAACCTCATCGTGACCGAGATCGACCTGGAGACCGTGGGGTGGTCGTCACGACGAGCTGGTCATCTGCAGTTGAGGGTCGAGCCGGCGCCGCGACGCCGATGCGGTCCGTCACCTGGCTGCTGCGTCGCAAGCACCGGCTCGCGCTGGTGCCGGGTTGCGGACGGCATCCTCACTGCTCTGGCTGTTCGGTCGCGAGAGGTCGATGCGCCACTGCCGTATTAAGCTCTATGGCTCGTAGGCGAGCTGACGACGCGGAGGAGAACCGATGGCTGAGGACGGCGGCGCGCCGCTGCGAAGCGCGACCATCACCGGCCTGGCGACAGCCAGAGCCATGCTGCGCCCCCTGGGATTCACACGCGAGCGGCTGGCCAAGCCCAACATCGGCGTCGCGCACATGTGGAGCGAGACCGGGCCATGCAACTTCAGCCACCGCCAGGTCGCCCAGTGGGTCAAGGGCGGGATCGAGGCAGCCGGCGGAACCGCCTTCGAATTCGCCACCATCTCCATCAACGACGGCATCACCATGGGCACCCAGGGCATGAAGGGCTCGCTGGTCAGCCGCGAGGTCATCTGCGACTCGATCGAGCTGATGACGCGCAGCCACATGTTCGACGGGCTGGTCGTCATCGTCGGCTGCGACAAGACCATCCCCGCGGGCGCGATGGCGTTGGCGCGGCTGAACCTCCCAGGGCTGGTCATCTACAGCGGCAGCATCGCCCCGGGCCACCTCAACGGCGAGGACCTCACCATCGTCAGCGTCTTCGAAGCCGTCGGCGCGCACGGCGCCGGCAAGATCGACGCCGCGGCCCTGCAGGCCATCGAACAGGCGGCGTGCCCTGGCGCTGGCGCGTGCGGGGGACAGTTCACCGCCAACACGATGGCCTGCGCGATGGAGTACCTCGGCCTCAGCCCCGCCGGGGCCAACGAGGTGCCCGCGGTCGACCAGCGCAAGCCAGAGGTGTCGCGCCGGGCGGGCGAGCTGGTGGTGCGCCTGGTGCGAGAGGGCGTGCTGCCCCGGTCGATCCTCACCCGCGAGGCGTTCGAGAACGCGATCGTCAGCTTTGTGTCGACGGGCGGCTCGACCAACGCGGTGCTGCACCTGCTCGCCATCGCACACGAGGCCGGCGTGCGGCTGGAGCTGGAGGACTTCCACCGCATCGCCACTCGCTCACCGATCTACGCCGACCTCAAGCCCGGCGGCCGCTACGTGGCCACCGACCTGTATCGCGCCGGCGGGCTTGCGCTACTCGCCAAGCGACTCATCGAGGCGGGCCTGGTCCACCCGGACACCCGCAATGTCGACGGCAGGACGCTCAATGAGATCGCGGCGGCCGCCCAGGAGACGCCCGGCCAGCAGGTGATCCTGCCGGTCGAGGCGCCGCTGAAGCAGACCGGCGGGATCGAGATCATGTACGGCAACCTCGCGCCCGAGGGCTGCGTGATCAAGCTGGCCGGCCACGACCGCACCAGGCACTCCGGACCAGCGAAGGTCTTCGAGAACGAGGAGGACTGCTTCCAGGCCGTCAAGGACGGGCAGATCCAACAGGGCGACGTCATCGTCATCCGCAACGAAGGCCCGGTCGGCGGCCCCGGCATGCGTGAGATGCTGCACGTCACCGCCGCCATCGTCGGCGCCGGCCTGTCCGAGCACGTGGCGCTGATGACCGACGGCCGCTTCTCCGGCGGCACTCACGGCTTCATGATCGCCCACGTGGCGCCCGAGGCGGCCACCGGCGGGACGATCGGCCTGGTCCGCACCGGCGATCCCATCACGATCGATGTCGCCACGCGGCAGCTGACCCTCGACATCCCTCAGGCAGAGCTGGAGGCAAGGCGCTCCGGGCATGTCCCGACGCAGTCGGCGATGGCCTGGGGCGTGTTCGCCAAGTATGCCGAGACCGTGCGGTCGGCCAGCCTCGGAGCGGTCACCACCACCGCAACAGCCCCGGGCGTCCCGCGGACGGCGCCGGCCGGTCGGGGTGAGCTGGTCGACGGCTCGTAACGCGAACCTGTTTCGCCGTCTCAATGGGGCAGGCGCGCCTGCCCCATTGGCGTGGTCCGGCCGACCGTCGGTGCTCCTGGCTGGCCACCTCTCGACGCGAGTCTGCTGGCGCCGATCGGCGCCTCGGCTCGAACGGGCTCATACGTCCGAGTCACCCAGGCAGTCCAAGCTCGGTTCACGCGTCGGTGGGCGGCGTCTGCGACGCCGAGACAGGTGCACTTCCCGAGGCCGAACGTCGCCAGCGCCTTCGCGGTAGAAAAATGGTAGAAGTCCGGGGCCTCGGCGGGCCTTCGCGCGGTCGTGAACCGTAGCCCGGAACCGCGTCCCTGCAGGTAGCGGAGGCGGACGGGAATCGAACCCGCCAGGCGGGGGACACCCACCTCAATGGTTTTGAGGTTCTCACGGCGCCATTGGCGCCGCGGCGTGGTCGTTCGAGAGGGCGATGGGAGTGATGGCTCCAAGAGGGAGGCGCAAGTGCGCTATACAGCTTCCAAGTCTGCCGGCCAGGTGTTACCGGTACCTCTATCTGGCGACAGAACGGCAGGAAACGGCAGTGCTCATCGGGCATGGAGTGACGTCCGCGCCCCGGGGTTGTGCCGCGCTCCCGGCAGCGATGGGCGAGGACCGACACCGGCACCGACCGTCCTGGTCGCGCCACGCCTTCAGCGGCGGGTCGCACGGCCGACGCCTGTGGCGTAGGCCGCCAAGACAAGGAATTGCGGACACCAGAAACCTTGCAGTAGTCCGCAAGATTTCGTAGTCTTACGGCTATGAACGACAAGCCGGGCCTGCGCGAGCGCAAGAAGCAGGCCACCCGCGAGGCGCTGCGCCTGGCCGCCCTGCGCCTTGCCGCCCTGAAGGGCTGGGATCAGGTCCGGGTCGAGGACATCGCCGCGGAAGCGGGGGTGTCGGCCCGGACGTTCAACAACTACTTCGCCACCAAGGACGAGGCGTTCCTCGCGACCGCGTACGACCGCGCAGCGCGGATGCAGGCCGCGCTTGCCGCTCGGCCGGCGGATGAGCCGCTGTGGCCGGCGGTGATCAATGCGATCGTCCACAGCTTCGCCACCGAAACCGTCGACCTGCGCCAGGCGCGGCGGATCAGGCCCACGCCCACCCTGGCCGCCGAACAGCTCAAGACGATCGCGGTGATCGAGCGAGCCCTTGCAGACGGTGTCGCCCGGCGGATCGGGACCGACGTCGAGCACGACATCTACCCACGGCTGGTCGCCGGCGCCGCGATCAGCGCGACTCGGGTCGCCTTGGAGCACTGGCTGCGCACCGAGTCCGACCTGCCCCTACCGCCGGTCTTGCGCGACGCCCTGGAGCGCGTGGCCGCCGGCCTTCCCCTGGCCGCTGAACGGAGGTCCTACTGTAAATGACCGTGGACGTAGACGTGGTGATCGCTGGCGGTGGCCCGGCCGGTCTCATGCTCGCCAGTGAGCTGCGCCTGGGCGGCGTGGCCCCCGTTGTGCTGGAGCGGCTGCCGGCGCCGACCGGGCTGTCGAAGGCCCTGGGGCTCATCGGGCGCGTGGTCCAGACGCTCGACTACCGCGGTCTGCTGGAGCGCTTCGACGCCGGCTTCGTCCCAGCGGCGGCGTACTCGCGGTTCGCGCACCTGGGCGGCATCCCCTTGGACGTGAGCCGGCTGCTGGACTCCGCACCCCCCGGGCACTTCCCGGCGCTGGTGCCGGCCAGGCAGGCCCAGGTCGAGGAAGTGCTGGAGGAGCGGGCCCGGGAGCTCGGCGCGGACATCCGGCGCGGCCACGAGCTCGTCGGGCTGTCCCAGGACGAGGAGGCGGTCACCGTTGCGGTCGCCGGCCCCGACGGCCCGTATCAACTGCGCGCCCGCTACCTGGTCGGCTGCGACGGCGCCCACAGCCTGGTCCGCAAGCAGTCCGGCATCGGGTTCCCCGGCACCCCGCCGACCCAGGTGCTGCGTCTTGGGGACGTCACGCTGTCTGGACCCGAGCGCGACCGCGTGCCGCCCGGGATCCTACGGACGGCGGCAGGCGTGTTCAGCGCTGGCCCGCTCGGCGAGGACGTTGTCCGCATCGTGGTCAGCGAGTGGGGCCAGCCGGTCGACCGCGACACCCCACCGACCCTGGAGGAGCTGCGGGCCAGCGTGCGCCGGGTGCTCGGGGTCGACCTGGCGATGCGCCAACCGCGCTGGCTGTCACGCTTCACCGACGCGGCCCACCAGGCCGACCGCTACCGTGCCGGCCGGGTGCTGCTCGCCGGGGACGCGGCCCACATCCAGCTGCCGGCCGGCGGCCCCGGGATGACCACCGCCCTGCAGGACGTGGCCAACCTCGGCTGGAAGCTCGCCGCGCAGCTCCGGGGCTGGGCGCCGCCTGGCCTGCTGGACACCTACCACGCCGAGCGGCACCCGGTCGGCGAGCGGATGCTCTCCTTCACCCGGGTGCAGGGCGTGTTGCTGGCGCCGGGGGAGCAGGTGAGCGCCCTGCGCGACCTGGTGGGTGAGCTGCTGACGCACCAGCAGACCCTCCGCTACGTGGTCGATCGGCTGTTGGGCCTGGACATCCGCTACGACCTCGACGGTGCAGCGGCGCATCCGCTGGTCGGTGGCTGGGCGCCAGACCTGCCCCTTCGCACCGACAGCGGCGACATGCGGCTGGCGACGCTCATGCACCGCGCCCGGCCGGTGCTGCTGGACCTCACCCCCGACGGCTGGCCGCGAGCTGCCGCGGCCGGCTGGACCGACCGGGTCGACAGCACCGTGGCCCGCAGTGACGAGCCGCTGGAGGGGATCCTGGTGCGCCCGGACGGGTATGTGGCCTGGGCCGCCGCTCCCGGAAGCGGCGACACCAACGGGCTCCGCCAGGCGCTGCAGACCTGGTTCGGCGTGGCGGGCTGAGCACCCGCAGGCTCAGACCACGGGCCCTACGCCAGCCTCACGCGACTGTCGTCCCAAGCCCCACTCATCCGCATCCAGCAGGTCGTCCCACAGCCGACGTCGGGCGGGGTCGCGTCGCTGCTGCCAGCCAGCCAGCGCCTCGGGTGAGACGCGGGCGTAACGGGCCGGCGAGACGACCGAGGTGTGCCCGGAGTAGGCCAGCAGGGTGGCGGTGTTGGCGCCGGCCTCGGCAGCGTGGGTGAGCGCCGAGTGGCGGAGCTGGTGCAGCGTCCACGGCCCGCCGGGGCAGGCGGCGGTGGCCTGCTCGAACAGTTCGGCCGCGCGGCGGTATGAGCCTGGCGCGGCCGGTGGTCGGGTCGAGGTCGCCGGGCGGCAGCTCGACGCGGGCGCGCCGGTCGGTGAGGAACACCAGGCCAGACGTGCGGCCCTTGAGCAAGCGGGGAAGCAACCGGGCGGTGCCGGTCTGCCAGACGATGACGTCGACGGCGTTGCCCTTGCGGCGGACCTTGGCGCAGCGGTTGCGCACGTCCAGCCCTTCGATGTCGAGGGCGAGGACCTCGCCGGCGCGGGCGGCGGTCTCATACAACAGCCGCCACAGGGTCCGCTCCCGCAGGGCGAGGTCGGCGCGGCCGAGCAGCGCCTCGACCTGGTCGCGGGACAGCCCCCTGGTGCGGTCGGTCGGCGCCGAGCGCGGTTTGGAGGGCGCCGAGGGTGCCGGCGTAGACGCGGCGGGTGCCGGCGGTCTCAGGATGGTCGAGGGTGGCCAGGTAGCCCGTGACCGCATCTCAGGGGATTGACAACGGTTCTCCAGTATGCATACTGGAGAACCGTTGCTGGGTAAGTACAGGGGGAGGGATGGCGCTTAAGTTCGGGATTCTTGGGCTCCTGGCGGAACAGCCGCTGCACGCCTATTCCGTCAAGGTGCGCTTTGAGGACCTCCTGGGCGGGTCGTGGGAGGTCAACATCGGCCAGGTCTACACCACTCTGCAGCGGCTGGAGCGGGACGGGTTGGTCGAGCCTGCCGAGCCGCGGGGCGACCGCGGCAGGCTTCCCTACCGCCTGACCGAGGTGGGTCGCAAGGCGCTGGAGGCCTGGCTGGCCGAGCCGGAGTCGGAGCCCCAGCAGCTGCGGGAGGAGATCTACCTCAAGCTGCTGCTGGCAGCCAGGGTCGCCAACGGCGACCTGCCCGCGCTCCTTGTCCGTCAGCGCCGGGTCTACCTACAGCGGCTCAAGGACCTGGCCGTCCTCGAGCAGAAGGCCAAGGCTCAGGGCCGAGGTGACCTGGTCCTGCTCTACAAGGGGGCCCTCCTGCACACCGAGGCCGACCTCAATTGGGTGGATGCCTGCGCTCAAGAGATCAAGACGGGAGATGACAGGGGATGACGGCGCTGGTGGAGCTGACGGAGGTCAGCAAGACCTACGACGGGGCCGGCGGCCGGGCCGTGCTGGACGGGGTCAGCCTGGCTATCGAGGGCGGCCAGTTGACGGCGATCATGGGGCCTTCGGGAAGCGGGAAGTCCACCCTGCTCAACCTGATCGCCGGGATCGACCGGCCGAGCGGCGGCCGGGTGAGGATGGGAGGGGAGGACCTGGGCCGGCTCAGCGAAGCCCGTCTGGCCCGCTTCCGGCGCGCGCGGCTGGGATTCGTCTTCCAGTTCTTCAACCTGCTCGGCAACCTGACCGTGCTCGAGAACGTCCTCCTCCCCGCCCAGCTCCAGGGCACCCGACCCACCCCGGCCAGGGCCCGCGCCATGGAGCTGTTGGCCCAGCTCGACATCGCGGACCTCGCCGACCGCTACCCGGCCCGCCTCTCAGGCGGCCAGCAGCAGCGGGTCGCGATTGCCCGGGCCCTGATCAACCAGCCGCTCCTCCTGCTCGCCGACGAACCGACCGGAGCGATGGACACCCACAGCGGCGAGCAGGTCATGGAGCTGATCGAAGGGCTCAACCGAGAGGGCCAGACCGTGCTGCTGGTCACCCACGACGCCAAGCTGGCCACCCGCCACGCCGGCCGGGTCGTGACGCTGATCGACGGCCGTATCGTCGACGACACCCGGCTCGAGGGTGCCAGCCCGGCACCCCAGAGCGTGGTCAAGGTCCGAGCCGCCCGCAGCCGGGCCGCCCAGATCCTGCGAGCGGAGTGAGGCAGCGTGCGTTCCGTTCCAGCGGGCCGAGGTGGCCGCACGCTCCCCCGGACTCGATGGTGGCGCAGCGAGATCAGCGGGCCAGGCGCTCGGGATTGCGATCTCGCAGACCTTGAGAAGGACGGACTGACGCGCGCTCGGTCGGCGACGCCTTGCGGGTGCTCGGCACCGTGAAGGGCACAGAAACCCGCGATCGTCGGCGCGGCCAGCGCGTTTCGTAGCATCAGCCTTCTCCCTAGAAGGAGGTCCGCTCCGTGCTCTTTGCCCTCATCTATCTGCTGATGCGCCGGGCACTCAGGCTGGTGGCCGGCTCGGCTAGCGAGTTGCACAACGACATCGAGGTCATGGTCGTTCGCCATCAGCTCGCGGTGCTCAAGCGCCAGGTGGGGAGACCGCGGCTTCGCCGTCGAGGCCGGCTGTTCATGGCGGCGGTCAGCCGGGTGCTCCCTCGCTCGCGTTGGTCGTCGTTCATCGTGAGCCCGCAGACGCTGCTGCGTCGAAGCGGGCTCGGTCCGGCTCCGCGGGACTTCTGTGCCCTTCAGCCGCCAGGTGATCGCCCACCGCCCAGTTCGGCTCGGACACGGCGCTCGTCGGCGCCCTGATCAAACCGGCCGCCGGCGTCTCCGGCCAGGCGCTGGCCACCGACCGCGGTGTGCTGTGCGCCCTCGGCTTCCCCGCCTGCACCGTCCACCAGGCCTCCAGGATCCGCCAGGCAATCGCCATCCGCATCGCAAACGACACTGATAATGGTGGGCACGGGCATGCGCCTACCGGCGTGTCCAGCGACCCACGTGAGGAGCGATCGATGCCAAGAGCGGACGGCGACCTGCCACCAGCGACAGTGAGCGCGCGTAGGCCGCTGCTGGAGGCCGGAAGCGGCAGCCGCTCCGAGGCGTTCGGCGCGCAGGAGTGGTTGCTGCTGTCCAGCATCGCGCTCATCTGGGGATCCTCGTTCCTGTTCATCGATATCGCGCTGGAGGCGTTCCGGCCCGGGGTTATCGCACTGGCGCGTGTCGGGCTCGGTGTCGCGGCGCTGGCGTTGTTCCCGGCCGCACGCCGCCCGGTCGACCGCCAGGACCTGCCGCGAGTGGCGTTCCTCGGGCTGATCTGGGCGGGCTTGCCGCTGATCCTGTTTCCCCTTGCGCAGCAGTGGATCGACTCGTCGGTGGCCGGCATGCTCAACGGCGCGGTGCCGCTGTTCGGGGCCGCATGGGCGGTGCTGCTGCTGCGCCGCCCGCTCGGTCGGACCCAGACCCTCGGGCTGCTGGTCGGGTTCGGCGGCGTGGTGGCGATCTCCTGGCCGGAGGTCCAGGGCTCTCGGGCCACCACCCTCGGCGCCGGCCTGGTCGTGCTCGCGGTCGTGCTCTACGGCCTTGCCGTCAACCTGGCGGTGCTGCTGCAGCAGCGCTACGGCGCCCTGCCGGTCCTGCTGCGCGCCCAGCTGGCCGCCCTGGCGATGCTGCTGCCGTTCGGCCTGTGGAGCCTGCCCGGCTCACGCCTGGAGTGGGGAGTGGCGGCCGCGATGCTGCCGCTCGGGATCCTTGGGACCGGGCTGGCGTTCGTGCTGATGACCACGCTGGTGGGGCGGGTCGGCGGCCCACGCGGCGCGGTGGCCACCTACTTCATCCCGGTGGTGGCCATCGCCCTTGGCGTCGTCTTCCTCGGTGAGCGGGTGGCGCCGGTCGCCCTGTTCGGCACGGCGCTGGTGCTCGCGGGCGCCTGGCTGACCTCTCGCCGCGAGACCTGACCCGGGATCTGTCGGCGCGACCGTCTCGGCGGTCAACTGCACGAGTACCGGGGAAGGCCGAGTCTGCCGGCCATTACAACGTTCACCGCCCACACCGCGCCTTGGGGCAGGTGCCGCCGCTCAGGTCTGGCGACCCGATGGTCTTCGTGCCGGCTGGCAGCGTGACGCGACGAGATCGGCTCGGTGGGCTGATCCATGAATATGCGCAGGTCGCATGAGGGGACCGAATACCTGGGCACCCGCAAGCGCCCGCGCGCCGACAAGTGCCGAGCTGGGCGGTGCCGGCCGTGGTCGCGCTAGTCTTCCTGCCGCCGGCGTGGCTGGACCAACCTGCGGGGGTCCCGTCATGCTCTTCGGAGCAACATCCTGGGTGATCCGTTGTGGCTATCATGACGTGATGACCGCCTCCCGCCTTCGGGTCTCGTACCAGTCCATGTCGGCCAACCCGCGCCATCCGGGATGACCTCGCAGAGGCGGTGGCCAGTAACAACGCATTGGAATCGGGACGGCCGTCAAAGGTCAGCGACGATCTGCGTCGGATCCGTCTCGTTGCCGCCCATACGGAACCACTCGTCGGCGAAGGTGTGGCGGAGGGTAGCGCGCGTTCCCGGCCGCCCTTAGGGCCGTGGGCGTGGCATCGGCGGGACACGTTGCGCAACGCATCGGCTGAGTGACCTATGAGTATGGGCAGGTCACATGGCGTGACCGAATAACCGGCACCCACACCCGGCAGGGCCTGTGCGTGTCCCGCAGGCGGTGGCCGTCAGCGTCCTGGGTCAGCGGTCGTGTCCTACGACCCGGAATCGCTGCACCCGTCGCCCGCCGATGGTCTCGGCCGTATAGAGGTTGCCCTTGGAATCCAGGGCCAGCGTGTGAGCGTAGGTGAACTCGCCGGCCATATGTCCGGGCCGGCCGTACGAGGCAAGCGTCCCTCCGTCCGCGTGGGCGAGCGTCCAGACGAGCTGCTCTTCGCCGTCGGCGACGTAGATCAGGCGCTGGTCGCGGTCAGCCGAGAAGGCCATGTCCCAGCAGGTGCCGATGCTTGCCGGATCACTCAAGGCGTAGCCCCGGTTGACCCAGAGGTTTCGCACAAAGGTGCCGTCCTTGTGGAAGACCTGGATCCGGTTTCCCTTCCGGTCGTTGACGTAGACCAGTCCATCGATGCCAAGGTTGACGCCGTGGACGACGGCAAAGAACTTCCCGCCGACGCCCGCTTCGGCTTCGGCCAGGGTCCCCTGCTCGCCCCACTGGCGCAGGTAGTGGCCGTTGTTGTCGAACACGACAATCCTGCGGTTGCCGTACCCATCGGCGATGTAGATGTCGCCGTTCCCGGGGTCCACGGCGATATCGGCCGGCCGGTTCAGCAGGGTACGGCTGCTGTTCGTGGGGGTCCCATTGGCCGTCCCGTCGGAGGAGTCAAAGTGGCCCTTCTCACCGATCTGGAGCAGCAGGGCCGTCAGGTCGTGGCTGTACTTCTGGACAATGGCGTCGGCGTTGCCGGCAATCCACACGTTGTCCTGATGGTCGACGAGGCAGCCATGGAGTCCATCAGGTAGCACCGGCGGCGTGGCGGAGGCCACAACATTGCCCGCCGGGTCGTAGACGAGGAACGCGGGCGAGGGTGCCGCATTGCGCTGCTCGGTGTCGATCAGGTTGCGTCGGTTGACCGTGTAGAGCTGGTCCCGGGAGTCGAAGGCGTTGCCGGCCACCTCGCCCGTCACCCAGTACCGTCCAGTCTCCGGGTCGCGCGGCAGGGGCTTGGGCCAGAACGGATCCACCCGAAACCGCGGCGCAGCGACGACCGTCGTCTGCGCGTCAGTGTCGAGGACCTTGAACGCCCCGGGCAGCACGCTCGGAGCCACACCGGCGATCGCCACCGTCTTGAGCACGTCCCGCCGAGACAGTGTCCTACCCTCGGACATCAGACGTCCTCCTTCCTCCTGGTGAGGAGATGCCCTGGACAGCGTTCCAGCGCGCCAGGTCGGAGGACCGCGAGCACCTCCCGCTGGAGTTCCGCAAGCCACCATTCCACGTACGTTGGGCGCTCGATCCATGCGGACCTGAGAGGACATCGGCGGCACCAGTCCAGCGACGATCGCACCGGCCAGCGTGCGTCCTTGCCACCGCACGGGAGGTCACCTCCTCAACCGACAAGTATCCGCGCCGTCTCCTAGCCGGGCAAGAGCCGCATTACGAGACAAGCGCGCCGACGAGAGGCAGCGGCCGGGTCGAAACCGGTCCCGTTGGGAACGGGTCTTGGTCGCCCGTCTGTGGCGGGAGCTGGTCATCGCGACTTTCGGACCACCACTTGGCGTCCCGGTGGGTTGGCTGGGAACCTGAACGGGTCGGATCGTGTACTAGGAGAGACCAGCGAAAGTCATCATCGCTGGTCAGCCTGCGTGATCTAGCAGGGACGCCAGGGCGTACCCCAAGTTCGCCTGAGTCTTTACCCCAGTTCTCGAAGACCCCCGGAGTTACCCTTCCTCGCGGCGTTCCTCGGGGTGGCGGTCGAGCCAGGCGTCGACCTCGCTGCGTCGGTAGCGGGGCTTGTTCCCGGCCCAGTGGACGGGCGGGCCGGTGCCAGCGCGTCGCCAGCGGCGCACGGTGGTCACATGCACATGGCAGTAGTCAGCTAACTCCTGCTCAGTCCACAGCCGCTCGCCCATGCTCAGAGAGTACGAGAGCGGCTGACCTGCACTGTGCAGCGCATACGGATGCTCACTTGCGCTCACCTATGAGCACCGCCTAGAATCGTCACCGCTGGGAGGTCAATGGCCAAGGGACCGGTAGGCGAGGGTCGGAGGCTCGCGTGCACCACGCAAGCGCACGAGCCTTCGGCTCCCGGTCCCCGAACGGAGGCGAGCATGGGCGACCGAGCCGAAGAAGTCGCGCTGCTGGCCGCGCAGATCGCCATCGACCACCCCAGCCTCCTGCCGGCCCTGCACGCCAGCGTCGCCCGCCTCCGCCACTTCGCCGACCGGCTGGAAGCCGAGCTGCGTTCCTACTCGCCGCTTGAGGCGATCTTGAACGATGCGGTCCAGTGCATCGAGGACCGTACCGGCTGGCAGGTGGACGAGGAGCTGCTGACGGCGTTGCTCGACCGGCTCGACGTGAACGAGGCCCGGCTGGCGATTGAGCGCATCAAGCACATGGATCTGGACTCGCTGGCGCCTGCATAGGATCGGCCGGTGGCGTGCAGCCACTTCTGGTAGAGTCCGTCCCAGCATGGCAACCGATGGCCAGGGCGTTCACATCAACCCTGCACACAGCCGATAGGCACTACGTAGGGACTAATGCTACGGTCGTATCCGGCGTGGTGTGCGCGGTTGCCCGATGATCGCACATCGCGATGGTCAAGTGCTCTGGGGGTATGGAATGACCGAGCATGCGACGGTGGAAAGGGTCGATCAGCTCGCGCGCCTGCTCGACTTCATCGGGAGCCAACTCACCAAGCAGGAACGCGATCAGTTCGCCTTGGAACTGCTTGACGCAACCCGTGCTCGCGATGAGCAGGGGCTACGAGAGCTGTTGTCCTCATGGCTGATCTCAATCCATGTGAGCCAGCATCCTGACTTCCGAGCCCAGTTCAAGGAGTACCAAAACCTCATCGCGTCGGGAGAGTTGCTCTCCGGAGTGCAGGTCATACGGAAGCGAGAAGCGCAAGAGGGCTGATCCTGCCAGTGCCGCCGACTTACACCTGGCTCGAACCTCCGCTGGAACGCATCCGCGATCCCTTCCGGAACGCGGCGGACGAGAAGGCCCGTTTGCTTCTGGATGGAGCCATGGACCAGATCGCGGAAGACCCGTACAACCCCGGGATGCCGCACTGGCTCTACAAGCGGGGGCATCTGCCGAACAGCCATGTTGTCCGCGTAGGCAGTCGTCTTTGGATCGTCTACCAAGTGTTCCAAGACGCTCCGGCGCTCGGTCTCGTAAGCGTCTTGGATGACCGGTCCTGGCCAGGGTGACCTCGTAATCAAGGTCAGGGGTTCCGGTTTTCTGTCCTCAGATGAGGTACCATAACCGGAACCGGCCGACCAGACGAGAGGGATCAAGGCATGAGCGGTGAGTGCCAGGTGCACTCCGAACCAGTGTTCGCCCGAGGGCGGCTCGATGAACTCGGTGTGAAGGAAGACGTGCTCCGCGAGGCAGTCCAGGCGGGGCTACAGCACGCTTTCGCCTGCACGCTCCACGATCCGCCGAGCCTTCCGGGCATCCTGGCTTGGGGCAAGACCGTGCGTCATCTCCGAGACCGGTTCATCCCCCAAGGCTGGAGTGGCAGCAATGCCCGTAACTACGCCACGGTCATTCACCCGAAGGGGAACTTGGCCATCGCTGTGGCGGCAGGAGACTCCAACACTGGCCGTCACCCACCGTTGATGCCCTCGACACGGGCTGAGAAGGGTCCCGCCACGAGGGACGCCGTGCTTTCCAACCAACTGACCTTCGCAGATGTGAGCGAGCACTTCCCGCGGCCCGAGAAGGTCCCTGGGATGCAGACTTGGCTTCTATTGCATTACGCGGATGAGTTGGCAGAGGAGATTCGCCTGGAACTTTCACTGCCCGCCGACATGACTGCGGACGGCTTCGTTGTCAGGTGGCATGAGCGGATTATCCTCACCCCCGTGCCATTCACTCCTCAGCCGCTGGCTGCCCCGGAGGCCGAGAGCGAGGAAATAGACATCAAGATCGAGCGGCGAGCTACCTAATTTATCCCTATGAGCGACTCAACCTTCCCCCTGAGCAGTTTTAATCCCACTCGGCTTGATCTCGCACGGAAGCGCCGCGGGATCACAAAGACGGCGCTCGCCGACAGCGCGGGCATCTCGTCACGCAGCCTGACCGCATACGAGAGGGGCGAGAAGTCGCCGAGTTCGGCGACGCTGGCCCGAATCGCAGCCGCCTTGAGGTTCCCAACCGCGTTCTTCAGCGGCCCCGATCTGGATGAGCCACCGCTTGACGGTTCGAGCTTCCGAGCGTTCACCAGTCGCACCGCCAGGCAGCGCGACCGAGCCCTCGGCTCTGCCGCCCTAGCGCTCGCGCTCTCGGATTGGATCGATGCACGCTTCACACTGCCCGAGCCCGACGTTTTGCGCCTTCGGGCCGCAGATCCTGAAACCGCTGCGGAGGCTATCCGGTCGGCCTGGGGCTTGGGCGAGCGATCCGTCCGAAACATGGTGCACCTGCTTGAAGCGCACGGCGTCCGCGTATTCTCACTTTCTGAGGATTGCGCCGAGATTGACGCCTTCTCCTTCTGGCGTGAGGGAGTTCCCTACGTCTTTTTGAACACGATGAAGTCGGCTGAGCGGAGTCGAATGGATGCCGCTCACGAACTCGGCCATCTGGCTCTGCATTGGCGAGGAGGGCCACGCGGACGAGATGCGGAAAGGGAAGCCGATCTGTTCGGCTCGGCGTTCTTGATGCCACGCGGTAGCGTATTGGCCGAAGCCCCTCGGGGTGGATGTCTCGATGACCTTATTAAAGCGAAGGGTCGCTGGAACGTCTCAGTAGCGAACTTCACTTACCGTATGCATAACCTTGGGCTGCTCACGGATTGGCAGTACCGCTCCCTGTTCGTCGAGATTAGTGAGAAGGGTTACCGGACGAACGAGCCGAACGGCCTCCAACGTGAGACATCGCAGGTGCTCGCCAAAGTATTCAAGACGCTGCGAGGCGAAGGCATTTCAAGAGCTGTGATTGCTCGGGAACTCAACATCTCTATCGAAGAACTGAACAAGATCATATTCGGGCTTGTGCTTATGCCCTTAGACGGGCAGGCTGAGCCAGGGCAGACTGAACCCGTAGAGCGGCCAACGCTGCGCGTCGTCTAACTTGGGCTGCTGGTAGCGATCCTCGCGTCAAAGGCAGGAAGATAGCTTCGTTGCAATTTGTTGGTCGCTAATCTGGGCGGGATTGTCACACCCCCGACCTATAATTCTCTTGGTAGAAGTTTTATGCGTGACCCCCGCGAGGCTGGCACCTCCGGGGGTCTGGACCAGGAGATTGTGGCTCCATGGTCGGGGAAACGGTAGCACGGCGCTCAGACGCCGAACAGCTTGCGGGCCTGCTCAGCAGCCCAGAGATTGAGCAACTCATCGCCGAGCTTGCGCTGACCCGCTGCACGGGTCGGCCCGGCTACCCCATCCGCACGATGATCGGCATGGCGCTGGCGAAGTCGCTCTACACCCTGCCGACCTGGACGCGCACCGTGGCCCTGGTCGGCGAGCATGCCGCCCTTCGCTCCGCACTCGGCTGCGCCGACCTCGCCGACCTGCCGAGCGTCCATGCCTGCTACCGCTTCACCGCCAAGCTCCGGGCGCATCAGCCGCTGCTGGACGCCTGCCTCGACCGTGTGACCGCCGCCCTGCACGAGCAGATCCCCGACCTGGGCACGACCGTCGCTATCGACGGCTCCGACATGCCGGCCTACGCCAACGGGCAGCGCTATCTCTACAAGGGCGGCCCGGAGCGCAAGACCTACTCCGACCCCGACGCCACCTGGGGCCACCGTTCGGCCGTGAGCACGCGGGCGGCCGGCTCGTTCTACGGCTACAAGTTGCATCAGGTCGTCTGCGTCACCACTGGCCTGCCGCTGGCGTGGCGGATAGAGACGGCCAAAGATGCCGAGTCCACCTTCGCGGTGCCGCTGCTGGAGTCGGTGCGCTCCCGGGGGTTCCGTGCCGAGATCGCCATCCTCGATATGGGCTACGACCACGAGACGATCTACGAGCAGTTCGAGGCGCACGATTGCCACCCAGTCATCCCCCTGCGCGAGACCCCCGCCGTCAAGGCCGGCAAGCACCTGCCGCCCACTTGCGAGCACGGCACCTGGACCTTTGCCGGCTCGGACGCCAAGCGACAGGCGGCCAAGTGGCG
>WNFU01010740.1_pt1 | contig 18245 bp, 16 predicted proteins | sample 5400121 | NCBI WGS metagenome assembly WNFU01 (sample SAMN13153360, study PRJNA577476) | soil metagenome | isolation source: 100 cm soil or saprolite under grassland replicate 1 | place: USA:California | collected 2016-06-15 | reverse complement strand
TGCCTGTGCGCTGATCCGGTAGGCGCGCGACAGCACCTCGAGGTCGAGGCGATCGCGCTGCGCGGCGACCGCCTTCGCGAGCTCGGGCGCGAGAATCGGCGCCGTGCTCGTCACAACAGTCCTGCCTCCGCGAAACTCACGTACCGCTCTCCCCCGCCAACCACGACGTGATCGTACACCGGCACGTCGAGCACGCGCCCCGCATCCACCAGCTGGCGCGTCACCGCCCGATCGTCCGCCGAGGGCGTGGGATCGCCGCTCGGATGATTGTGCACCACGATGATGCCAGCCGCTGCCTCGGCGATCGCCGCCCGAAATACTTCCCGCGGGTGCACCAACGAGCTGTTCAGAATTCCCCGCGTGATGAGTAGATCCGCCAATATCTGGCTCTGGCTACCCAGGGCGAGGACGTGAAACTCCTCGACCGCCAAATCACGCAGACGCAGCCCGTAGTAGCGCTGCACATCGCCGGGCCCCCGAATCCGCTCGGGGGGCGGCTCTGCCTCCGTACTGACCCGCCGCCCCAGCTCGATCGCAGCCGCCAGCCGAGCCGCCTTTGCGCGCCCAACCCCAGGAATCCGAGCCAGTTCCGCCCAGGGTCGGGTGGCCAACCGACGTAGCGAGCCGTCTCCCCGGGCCAGGATCGCGCCAGCCACGGCGAGGGCATCTTGCCCGCGTGTCCCTGTTCCTAGGAGAATGGCCAAGAGCTCTTGCCCCGTCAACGCGCCGGGCCCAACGGCCCAGAAACGCTCGCGCGGACGGTCGTGTTCGAGCTGCTCGGACAGTCGGAGCGGCATGCCGCAACACTAGCCGTGTTGCAGCTTTACCACATAGCCCTTTCTACGCGGTGCCTTCCCCCGCAATGCGGTTGGTGCGATTTTCGCGTGCCACCCCGTGCCTGCCGACCGATCCACGAGGCGACACCGTCCCCGTCGTACACCCCAACCCTCGTGGCGAGATCATGCGTGCGTTTCCTGCAGCCCTAGCAATCACACTTGCCTTCGTTGCATCCTGTGCGACCGATCGCCACGATCCCGTCGCGCCCAGCCTCTCCGCAGGGTCTGGCATCAGTGCCACCGCCTGGGGGCCCGAGACACCGCCGTTCAATAACGAGATCATCCTTCGCGACGTGGCGGGCACGGGCGGCTTCGGTCACGTCAAGTTCCGGCAGCCAAACGACGCGGACCGGATTGTCTATCTCGATACCTGGCTTCGCGACCTTCAGCCCAACACCGATTACCAACTGCAGCGCGCGACAGACGTGAACGTGAACGACGATTGCACTGGGACGAATTGGCTCACGTTGGGGAAAGGCTCGATTCCCCAGTCGATCACAACGGATTGGCGAGGCACGGGGCGTGAGGCGCTATTTCGCAATCTCGGAACGACCGCGATCGGATCGACGTTCGACATCCACTTTCGCGTGATCGAGCAGACGAGCCACGCAGTAGTCTTGGAGAGCGACTGCTACCAGTTCGTCGTGACTCAATAGGTAAGGTGGCCAACAGACAAACGAGGGGCACAATGCTCGTGCCGCTCGCCCGCGCTCAAGAGGTTAGGCCCCCGCCCCGTGGCACTTCTTGAACTTCTTGCCGCTGCCGCAGGGACAGGGATCGTTGCGGCCCACGCCGGCATAAGGATTCGCGGCGAACGCAGGCTCTGCGACCCCCGCACTACCCCGCTGTATTGACGGTGGCGGCGGCTCTGCGCTCGTGACAAGACCATCAGCGGCCGGTTTTGAAGCCACCATCGGCGTCTGGCGGCGGCTCGGTCCGGGAAGACCGCCGGCTGGCCCGGTAACCCCTCGACTCAGCGGCGGCGGACCACCCGACCCGCCGCGCGGCGGCCCGATCTCGATCTGCAGCTTGAGCCACCGCTCCGCAAATGTGGTCTGCAGGTCGTGCATCAAGCCGACGAACATCTCGTAGGCTTCCTGCTTGTATTCGACGAGCGGGTCCTTCTGCCCCCAGGCCCGATAATAGATGCCTTCGCGCAGCTGGTCGAGATCGTAGAGGTGGTCCTTCCACTTCTCGTCGATCACGCCGAGCGTGACGTGAGACAACGCCTGCTCGGGGAGATTCGCCGCGCTCACCTTCAATTCGACATCTCGCAGATAGTCCAGCTTCTGCTGGAACGCGTCGCGTGCCACTTGCTGCGCCGCGCGCACGAGCTCGTCGCGAGTCTTGATCACCGCGGGATCGGTCACCCCTGGGATCGACGTCAGGAACTTCTGCAGAAACTCCGTGTCGATGAGCGCGCGGTCCCATTGGCCGGGATCGTCATAGTCCGCAATGAGCGTGTCGACGAGGTGCTCAACGGCACTGTCGATCATGCGCTGCGCTTCGGCCTTCAGCTCTTCTCCGCCCTCGAGCGCGTACAGGCGCTGGGAGTAGATGACTTCGCGCTGCTGGTTCATGACGTCGTCGAACTGCAGCAGCTTCTTGCGCGCCTGGAAGTTCTGCAGCTCGACGCGCTTTTGCGCCTGCCCGATCGCGGCCGTCACCCACGGGTGCGTGATGACCTCGCCCTCTTCGGACCCGGTGCGATCCATGATGCGCGCGATCCGATCGGACCCGAACAACCGCATGAGGTCGTCCTCGAGCGACAGATAGAAAATGCTCTGCCCGGGATCGCCCTGGCGGCCAGAGCGGCCGCGCAGCTGGCGGTCGATGCGGCGCGCCTCGTGGCGCTCGGTCCCGATGATCACGAGGCCGCACGGCGGGTCCTCGTTACACTGGAGCTCTTTGATCTGTTCGGGGGTCAGGTCAGGCGGTTCGATCTTCTGACCGAAGGGCGCCTCACGGGACTTGATGCCGCAGACCTGACACTTCTTGACGCCCGGGCCGAGTTTGATGTCGGTGCCGCGGCCGGCCATGTTGGTCGCGATGGTGATGGAGCCGGGCTGGCCCGCCTGCGCGACGATCTCGGCCTCGCGCTGGTGATACTTGGCGTTCAGCACCTCGTGCTTGAGCCCTCGCCGCTTCAGCAGGCGGGCCAGGGTCTCCGAGACCTCGACGTTGGTCGTCCCAACCAGCACCGGCAGGCCGCGCTTATGCTGGCGGTCGACCTCTTCCATGATCGCGTCGTATTTCTCCTTGCGCGTCTTGTAGACGAGGTCGTGCTTGTCGACCCGGCGGACCGGCCGGTTCGTCGGAATCACGGAGACGTCGAGCTTGTAGATCTGGTGGAATTCGGTCTCTTCCGTCTCGGCGGTGCCCGTCATGCCCGCGAGCTTCTCGTACATGCGGAAGTAGTTCTGGATCGTGATCGTCGCGAGGGTCTGGGTCTCTTCGCGGACCGCCACGCTTTCCTTGGCCTCCACCGCCTGGTGCAACCCGTCCGACCAGCGCCGCCCCGGCATCAGCCGTCCGGTGAACTCGTCCACGATGAAGACCTGCCCGTCCTGCACGACGTACTCGACGTCCTTCTCGTACAGCGCGTGCGCCTGCAGCAACTTGTGGATGATGTGCAGCGTCTCGCTCTTGATCGCGTACTCCCCCTCCACTGCACGCCGCCGCTCGATCTTCTCGGCTGGAGACAGCTCGGTGTCGTGCTCCAGCTCGTGGATGGCGTGCGAGATGTCGGGCACGATGAACAGGGTCGGATCCTGCGGGGACATCGTCTCCACACCCTTGTCGGTCAGGTGCACGGAGCGGCCGCGCTCATCCATCACGAAGTACAGATCATCCTCGACGTCGCGCATCTTCTGGTCGCGCGCCGGCAACTTGCGATCGGCCAGCCGGTCGAGCTCGACCCTCTGGACCTGCTGTTTGACGCCCTGCTCGTTCAGCAGCTTCAGCAGCTTCTTGTTCTTCGGCATACCGAGCTGCGCCTTGTAGAGCAGCTTGGCACCTTCGTAATTCGTGTCTGGATTCTCGAGCAGCGGCTCGGCCTTGGCGATCAGGTCGTTCGCGATTGCGGTTTGCTTGCGGACGAGCTGCACGACTTGCGCGTTAAACTGCGCGTACTTCTCGTCCGACTCGGCGCCCACCGGTCCGGAGATGATCAGCGGGGTGCGGGCCTCGTCGATCAGGATCGAGTCGACCTCGTCGATGATCGCATACACGTGGCCGCGCTGGACTCGCTGCTCCAGACTGAACACCATATTGTCGCGCAGGTAGTCGAAGCCGAATTCGTTGTTGGTGCCGTAGGTGATGTCGCACTGATAGGTGGCGCGGCGTTCGGGCGTCGACGGCTGCGTGTCGTCGATGCAGCCGACCGTCAGGCCGAGCCACTTGAAGAGATGCCCCATCCACTGCGAGTCGCGCCGCGCCAGGTAGTTGTTCACCGTAACGAGATGCGCCCCCCGGCCTGCCAGCGCGTTGAGATACAGCGGCAGCGTTGCCACCAACGTCTTGCCCTCACCCGTCGCCATTTCGGCGATCTTGCCCTGGTGCAGCACGATCCCGCCGATGAGCTGCACGTCGTAGGGCACCATATCCCACTTCATCGTGTGCCCCGTGACGACGACCTCGCTGCCCAGCAGCCGGCGGGCCGCCTCGCGCACCGTCGCGAACGCCTCCGGCAGCAAATCGTCGAGCGTGCGCTGTAGCTCGGACACGAACTCCTGCTCGGCTCTCCTCAGCTGGTCGCTGAGATTCGCGCGCTCGGCGGGATCGGGACAGTCGTGCTTCGCCTGTTTGAGGCGCTCGACCTCCGCGTGCAGCGCGCCGGTACGCTGGGCAATCGCCTCGCGGAACCTGGCGGTCTGCGCCTGCAGCTCGGTGTCGGTGATCTCTTTGAGGCGCACTTCGTGATGCAGAATCGCATCCACAATCGGCTGGATGCGCTTCAGCTCGCGATTGAACCGCGTCCCGAAGATTTTGGTGAACCAACGATTGGCCATTATGCTCCTAGCGATACAGCCCGTGCGTCCCGATGTATTCGCGCACCGGATCGGGCACTAAATATCGAATGGAAAGCCCCTGTTTGACGCGCTCCCGCACTTTCGTCGCGGAGAGGTCGTTCATGGGCACCGGGATGACCCGCTTGATCAGGGGGTGACGCACCACGCTCGCCCCCGGCCGGGCGAAGACGACGATGTCGGCAAGTCCCGGAAGGGCTTCGACTTCCCACCAATCCGCGAGATCCGCGGCGGCGTCCGCCCCTAGCAATAACGTGAACCGGTTCCCCGGCTCGCGATCGCCTAACGCCCGCAGGGTGCGGACGGTGTAGGAGGGCGTCGGTAATCCCAGCTCCACGCGCTCCACGCGGAGGCGCGGATTGTCCCCCACCGCGAGGTCCAGCATCTCGGCCCGCTGCTCCGGCGTCGCCTGATGGGCCGCGTGTTTGAACGGCTGCTCGCGCGCGGGCAAAAACCGCACGCTGCAGCCTAACGCATCCGCCGCTGCTTCCGCCACGATCAGATGTGCGACATGCACGGGGTCAAACGATCCCCCGAACAGCGCGTCCACGCCGCTCAGGGTGTCGAGGGGGTCGACGGGGTCGCGCTGGAGTCAGCCGCTGCGGGACAACTGCGGTCGAGTTGCGTCGCCTGCGGATAGAAGCGCCGCAGGTGCTCGCAGGTCTCCCGCAGCTCCTGCTTGTAGCCGATCGCGCGATAGCTGTCCACCAAGCGGAGCAGCGCGTCGGGCGCACGCTCCGTAGTGGGATAATTCGCGATCACGTCCTTGAAATAGATGATCGCGGAGTCCCAGGCTTTGCGTCGCAGATAGAATATGCCCGTCTTGTATGTCTTCTCGGCAAATTGGTTCTCGAGACGACGCGCGTGTGCCCGCGCGCGCGCGGCCGCATCGCTATCGGGAAAACGGCCGGCCAGCTCCTGGTAAATCGCCAACGCGGTCTCACCGTACGAGGGATCGAGCTCGGGGCGGTGCCAGAGACGCAGGTTCGCGTCTCCCGCTCGCAGTAGGGCCAGCGGCGCATATTCCGTGGTAGAGAATTCATCGGCGACTTTTCGGAAGTCGCTCGCAGCCTGAACGTAGTCGCCTACCTGGAACCAGGACTCCGCCATGTAATACCGCACCCGGGCCAGCTCGGGGGTACCAGGTGTGAGCTCGAAGCTGACGCGCTGCAGAATCACTTGCGCGCGGCGAAAATCGCCGCGGTGGAACAAGTCCATGGCGCGGGCGAGATCGACGTCGGGCTGCGCTGCGGGGGCCGCCCGCGGCGTACGACCGCGCGGGTGACAGGCCGCCATGCCACTCAGTGCCAGAGCGAGCACCAACACGCCGACCGTCCGTTGCATCGTCATTCCGGTTCAGCCTTTCCTAACGCGTTGAGCTTTTCCTGTGCGCGCTGCGAAATCGTATCGCCCGGCGTCCCGCCGGCGAGCGCCTGTTGATAGCTCTCCATGGCGCCGGCAAGGTCGCCCTGCGCCAGGCGCACATCGCCGAGACCCAGGAAGCCACCCCGCACGACGTCGGGCGAGGCGCCCGGAGCCGTCGCACGCCGGAACCACCCTTCGGCGTCGGCCGGACGTCCCTGCTCGAGCGCGATTTGCCCTTCGACGAGCGCGCACAGCCCCAGGCCTTCGCGCGCCGATTCGACGACCACGGCCGCCCGCTGTCGCCGGACGACGCCCTCGAAGACGCGCACCGCCGTACTGCACTCCCTGACCCGGACCATGGTCAGCCCATATACGAACAGTAGCGAGTCGGCACGGGCGGCGTCGACCGCGGAAGCCGCGGCAACCGGCAGCAGGGCCCTCGCTTCGGCCGTATCGCCGCGGTCGACAGCGTCGAGCGCGGCGAGCACGACGTACCGTCCGAGAGGCCGCCGCGGTGCGACTTCCCGGAGTCCCGTCAAGGCGCTCGCCAGCGCCGTGCGGTCGTTGGCCGCGAGCGCAGCCCGCGCCACCCGATCCAGTCCGTCGGCGGCTTCCTCGGCGCGCGAGCGGTCACGCGTGGCCAGCCCGCGGTAGGAATCGGCCGCCAGCTCATAGTCTTCGGAATGCATCGCCGCCGCGGCCACCTTGGCGAGCAATGTGGCGCTGCCGGCGTTCGCCTTGCGACCCAGCTGGTATTCGGCCAGGGCGTCAGCATAGGAGCCCGCGGCGTACGCACGATCGCCCAGCTCCTCGTGATTGGCAGCGGAACGAGTACAGGCCAGCAAGAAGGCCAGCGCCACCAGCGAGAGCCGTCTCACTTCTTTTTCTTCTTTCCCTCGGGTTTCGTGGCGGCGCCAACCGGTGCTACGTCGGAGCGGGAGAGCAGGGCCAGGTAGGCTTCCACCCGTGGGTCTTCCGGCCGCCGCGCGCGCAGCTCTTCCCACACCGCCCGCGCCGCCAACCCATCACCAGCGAGGTAGCAGGCCAGTCCCAGCATGGCGGCGGCATCGAGAAAAGACGGCCGCTCTCGTACGATGATCTGGAAGTGCTCGTGTGCCTCCAACGCGCGACCGGCCTCGAGCAGGAGCCGGCCCAGCTTGTAACGCAGGTCATGAAATGTCGGTCCCAGCGTCAGCGCCGCCTCGTACTGCGCGATCGCTTCGTTGATCCCACCCGCTTCGAGGTATGCCTGGCCCAACGCGGCGTGCTGGTTTGCCAGTTTTGCCGCAACGTGACCATGAAAACCCGCGCGCCGCTCCGAGCTCACCTGGCGGGCGCGCCGCAGCATCGCGTTCGCCTCCTCTTCGCGCCCCAGCTCGTTCAACACCAGCGCGCGATGAATCAAGGCCTCGATGTAGTTGGGATTGAGCGCCAGGGCGCGATCGAGCTGTTCCAGCGCCTTGTCGGGCTGTCCGGCGAGCGAGTAGGAGAGGCCGAGCAGATGATGCGCGTCCGCAAACGCGCGGCCGCCCCCGATGACGTCCTCGAGGAGGTGAATCGCGCCGTAGTAATCCTGCAGCTGAAAACGCTCGTTAGCCTGCTCGACCAGACGTTCGGGACTGACGTCCATGAACCTCCTCGTACCAGTCAACGAATTTGCGGATGCCTTCTTCGATCCCGACTCGCGGCTTGAAGCGCAGCACACGTCCGGCATGCGCTAGATCGGCATCCGTCAACCGCACGTCGCCCGGCTGATCGGGGTGACGCTCGATTCGCGCTTCCTGACCCAGTGCCTTCGCGATGAGCGCGATCAGGCGGTCGAGGCGCACGCGCTCGCCGCCGCCCAAATTGACGGTCTCGACCGTGCTCGGAGCCGCGCTGGCGGTCCATTCGAGCGCGGCGAGGATGCCGTCCAGGCAGTCGGTAATATAGGTGTAGTCGCGCTCACTCGACCCATCCCCGTGCATCCGCACCGGACGTCCGCGGGCGATCAGATCGGTGAACTTGTGGATCGCCAGATCGGGACGCTGCCGCGGGCCGTACACCGTGAAAAACCGCAGGCAGATGATCTGGAGCGGATACAGGTGGGCAAAGGCATGCGCCAGTAGCTCCCCCGCCCGTTTGCTGGCCGCGTACGGCGAGATCGGCAGGACGGCGGGCGAATCCTCCGCAAACGGGGCGGGCGTCGCGTTTCCGTAGACGGACGACGACGAGCCGAACACGATCCGGGTCAACCCCACCCGGCGGGCCGCATCGATCAAGCGCGCGGTCGCGGTGACGTTCGCTTCCATGTACGCGCCGGGATCCTCGAGCGAGGGACGTACACCTGGTTTGGCGGCGAGATGAATAACCGCCTCGACGCCGTCCAGCGGCATGGGATCGCGTGCGACGTCGGCCTCGACGAACCGGAAGCCCGGAAGCTTGCCCAAGCCGGCGAGGTTGCGCTCCTTCACCTCGCGCGCATAGAACGGATCGAAGTTATCGACGCCCGTCACTTCGTGACCGCGCGCGATGAGCGCCTCGCTCAGATGCGAGCCGATGAATCCAGCGGCGCCGGTCACCAGAACACGCTGCGTCACACTCATTCCGATCCTTCGCGCGCAATGACGCCACGGAAATACTCGATGGTCCGGCGCAGCCCCTCATCCAGCGCCACTCGTGGCTCCCATCCGAGTGTCTCGCGGGCACGCGTGATGTCGGGCTGGCGCACCTGGGGATCGTCCACCGGCAGGGACCGCTCGACGATCTGGCTCGCGCTTCCCGTCAACGCGAGGACCCGCTGCGCGAGCTGCCTCACGGTGAACTCGTGCGGGTTGCCGATATTGGTCGGCTCGGCGCTGCCCCGCTCGAACAGCCTCATGATGCCTTCGATCAGATCGTCCACATAACAGAAGGAGCGCGTCTGCGAGCCGTCGCCGTAGACGGTGAGGGGCTCGCCGCGCAGCGCCTGGACGATGAAGTTCGACACCACGCGCCCGTCGTTCGGCCGCATCCGTGGCCCATACGTATTGAAGATGCGCACCACGCGGGTGTCCAGCTTGTGGTAGCGATGATAGGCCATCGTCAGCGCTTCCGCGAACCGCTTGGCCTCGTCGTAAACGCCGCGCGGGCCTACCGGATTCACGTTACCCCAGTAGGACTCCGGTTGCGGATGCACCAGCGGATCGCCGTACACCTCCGACGTGGACGCGAGCAGGAACCGCGCCTGTTTCGCCATGGCGAGCCCGAGCGCCTTGTGGGTACCGAGGGCGCCAACCTTGAGTGTCTGGATCGGGAGCTTGAGGTAATCCACGGGACTCGCCGGGCTCGCGAAATGCAGCACACCGTCGAGGGCGCCGTCGACTTCGATGAAGGTCGTGACGTCCTGGCGCCGAAACTCAAAGTTGGGATGGTTGGCGACGTGGGCCAGGTTGGCGGGACTGCCGGTGAGGTGATTGTCCATCCCCACCACCCGGTGCCCCATGGCGAGGAGCCGGTCGACCAAATGCGAGCCTAAAAAACCCGCCGCCCCCGTTACGAGGACGCGCATCCGAGCGGGCGGCCGATGCTGTCGTAAGTGAATCCGAGCCGGCCGAGCTTTTGCGGATCGTACAAATTGCGCCCATCGACGATCAGCGGCCGCTTCAAGAGCTGCTTCATCTTCGCGAAATCGGGGTTGCGATACTCCAGCCATTCCGTGACGATTGCCCGGCCAGTGCGTCGAAGCCGTGACCGGCGAATGTCACGCGACTGCCGAGCTGTTGCCGAGCCGTCTCCATCGCGGCGGGGTCGTGCGCCTGCACGTTCGCGCCTGCGCGGAGCAGCTCCTCGATGAGCACGAGCGCCGGGCTTTCCCGGACGTCGTCGGTCTCGGCCTTGAAGGCGAGGCCCCACACCGCGATGACTTTGCCGCTGAGGGATCCCAGATGCCGCTGGAGCTTTTCGAACAGCACGCGTTTCTGCCGCTGATTCGCCTGCTCGACGGCCGACAGGATGTCCAGCGACATCTTGCTCTCCGTTCCGGTCCGGATCAGCGCCTTCACGTCCTTGGGAAAGCAGGACCCGCCGTATCCGGGGCCGGGAAACAGGAATGCCTGGCCGATACGCCGGTCCGAGCCGATCCCCCGCCGCACATGGGTGACGTTGGCGCCGACGGCTTCACACAGCTGCGCGATCTGATTCATGAACGAGATGCGGGTCGCGAGCATCGCGTTGGCCGCGTACTTCGTCATCTCGGCCGACGGGATGTCCATGACGATCAACGGATTGCCGGTGCGGACGAACGGCGTGTACAACTCCTCGATCACCCGGGCCGCTTCCGGGGAGTCGACGCCGACGACCACGCGATCGGGCTTCATGAAATCTTCGACCGCGGCACCTTCCTTCAGGAACTCGGGGTTGGAGCAGACGTGAAACGGCGTCTTCGTCTCGCGCGCGATCTGCGCGCGAACTTTCTCGGCCGTGCCCACGGGGACCGTGCTCTTCGTGACGACCACCTTGGGCGCGTTCATGTGCTGGCCGATAGTCGTCGCGACGGCGAGAACATGCTGGAGATCGGCCGAGCCGTCTTCGTCGGGCGGCGTGCCCACGGCGATGAACACAACCTCGGAGCGCTCGACCGCATTCCCGACGTCGGTCGTGAAGGTGAGCCGACCCTCACGCTGATTGCGTAGGACGATCGGCTCGAGGCCAGGCTCGTAGATCGGCAGCTTGTTCGCCTTGAGATCCTTGATCTTGGCCGCATCGACGTCGGCACAGGTGACGCCATTGCCGGTCTCCGCGAGACAGGCGCCGACGACCAGACCCACGTACCCGGTGCCGACGACGGCGACCTTCACGCGCGGCTGCCCGCCCCGCCCGTCCTGGGCAATACATGCCGGGTATCGACGGTCGCGCGGGCATGCCGCGCGATCAACTTGTAGTCAATCGCCGTGTGATCGGTCACAATGATGACGCAGTCGGCCTGCTTGAGGGTTTCCGCAGTGAGCGGAACGGAATTGAGCGCGATACCGTCTTCCTTCAGGACCGCCACGTGCGGATCGTGGTAGGATACCTCAGCGCCACGTTGATGCAGCAGGCGGATCACATCCAGCGCCGGGCTCTCACGGATGTCGTCGATGTTTTTCTTGTAGGCGACACCCACCAACAGGACACGGCTGGCGCGGACCGCTTTTCCCTGATCGTTGAGCGTGTCCACGACCTTCCCGACCCAGAACTCCGGCATCTCGGCGTTCAGCTCACCCGCCAGCTCGATGAATCGAGTTTTGTAATTGAGCGTCCGCATCTTCCAGGCGAGATAGTGCGGATCGAGCGGAATGCAGTGACCGCCCACGCCGGGGCCGGGCGTGAATTTCATGAATCCGAATGGCTTGGTCGACGCAGCTTCGATGACTTCCCACACGTCCACGCCGAGCTTGTCGCACACGATCGCCATTTCGTTGACGAGCCCGATGTTGACGCTGCGGAACGTGTTCTCGAGGATCTTCACCAGCTCCGCCGCTTCGGTCGAGGACACCGGCACGAGCGCATCGATCGCCGGTTGGTAGAGCGCCGTGGCGACTTTGAGACAGGCGGGCGTGATGCCGCCGATCACCTTGGGCGTGTTGCGGGTGTTGTAACGCTCGTTGCCCGGATCGACGCGCTCCGGAGAGAACGCCAGGAAGAAGTCCTCGCCCACCTTGAGGCCTGTGGACTGGAGCGCGGGCAGCATCAGCTCGCGCGTGGTGCCGGGATACGTCGTGGACTCGAGCACCACGAGCTGTCCCTTGCGCAGCGCGCGCTTCACCGACTCGGTGGCGGCCAGCACGTAACTCACGTCGGGGTCTTTGGTCTTCGACAGCGGCGTCGGCACGCTGATGGAAATGACGTCGGGCTCTTTGAGACGTGTCAAATCGGCGGTGGCGGAGAATTTCTTGGCGTGCACCGCAGCGGCGACCGTGGCGGCCGATACATCCTGAATGTGCGAGCGGCCCGCGTTCAGCGAATCCACAACTCGCGGATTCACGTCCACGCCGAGCACGCGGTAACCGGCGCGGACCAGCTCCATCGCGAGCGGGAGCCCGACATAACCGAGGCCAACCACGCCGAAGACGGCGGTGCGGTCCTTCGCCTTCGCGAGAAGCGTCTCGACCATAGTCGGGGTCGCGACTGTCGCAGTCATGGGGTCTCCGGGGCGCCGCCCCGCGCCAGTGAGCGGGAAGCGGCTTCCAACACGCGCACGACGCGCACGCCGTCCTCCGCGCTCGCGCGCGGCGTTTCGCGGCCCTGCGCGGCGCGGACAAAGTGCGCCAACTCGGCCGCGAGCGGTTCTACGTTCGGGATCCGCGGAATGAAGATATCGCCCTCGCGGATCGCCAGGCTTTCGCCAAAAGATCCGTACTCGGGCGGTCGATCGATGCCCTTGTCGTAGATCCGCAGCTTCTCGCGCGGCTCCATGTCGTCAAAGACCACCATTTTCTTGGCGCCTACCACCGTGAGTTTCCGTTCCTTGTGGGGATCGAGCCACGACAGCTGGACGTGCGCGAGTACCCCACTCGCGAACTCCATCGTCAGAAACACCACGTCTTCGATGGCGGGCTGCAAATAGCTCTTGCCGTGCGCGGCGACCCGTACGGGTTGCTCACCCAGCAAGTAGAGTGCCACCGACACGTCATGCGGACCAAAGCTCCAGAGGGCATTTTCATCCTTGCGGACCTGCCCCAGGTTGACCCGCAGCCCATATAAATAGAATACCTTCCCCAGCTCTCCCTTTTGCACCATCTCCCGCAGTCGTTCGACCGCCGGGTGGTAGATCAGCAGGTGGCCCGCCAATATGGGCACTTTCCGCTCGACGCCACGCCGCGCCAATGCCTCGGCGTCCCGCACGCTAAGGGCAAACGGCTTCTCGACCAGGACCGGCTTACCCGCCTCAACCGCCTGCTGAGCAATTGATGCGTGTGTGGCAGCGGGCGACGCCACAATTACGGCCTCCACCGCGTCCAGCATGGCCGGGACGTCGCCGGTGACTAGCGCACCGGAATATTGACGCGCTACCCGCTCCCGTACCTTGGCATCCGTGTCGCACACAGCCGCAAGCTCGGCTTCGGCGAGCCCCGCGACCGTCCGGACGTGATTCCTGCCCCACGCGCCGGCGCCCACTACCCCGATCCTGAGCCGCTTCACCGATAGAATCCGCGAATCGCATCGACAACCCGATCGAGCTGCGGCCGCGTAAGCTCCGGATAAATCGGGAGCGAAATCGCCTCGTGCGACGCTTGCTCGGCGTGCGGCAAGCTCCCGTCCTTGTAACCGAGATCTGCAAAACAGGGTTGGCGGTGGAGCGGGATCGGATAGTACACCGCGTGGCCGATGCCTTCCTTCTTCAGGTGCGCCGCCAGATCGTCACGGCGTTCCGCGCGAAGCGTGTACTGATGAAAGATGTGCTCGTTGGCCGGATCGACCACGGGCGGCTTGACCTGGAGGAGGTCGCCAAACGCCTTGGTATAGTAGGCCGCGTGCTCGCGCCGTTTCGCGGACCATTGCGCGAGGTACGGCACCTTGGCGAGCAGCACGGCGGCCTGCAGCGTGTCGAGGCGCGAGTTCGTGCCGACTTCGTCGTGATGGTACTGCTTGGCTCCGCCGTGCAGCCGCAGCCTCTTGAGCCGGTCGGCGGCTGCGTCGTCCGACGTGACCATCATCCCGCCGTCTCCCCAGGCACCGAGGTTCTTGCTGGGGAAGAACGAGTAGCCCGTGACCCATCCCAGCTCACCCGCGACCCGCCACTCGCCGTCGATCTTGCGACGCGCACCAATCGCCTGAGCGGCATCCTCGATGACCTTCACACCCCTCGCCCGCCCGATCTGCATCAGCTCGAGCATGTCGGCCATCTGGCCGTAAAGATGCACAGGCATGATCGCGCGGGTGCGCGGCGTGATCGCACGCTTCACCGCAGCCGGATCGATGTTGAACGTATCGGGCTGAATGTCCACGAACACGGGCGTGCCGCCGGCATTATGGATCGTGCCCGCCGTCGCGAAGAACGTAAACGGCGTGGTGATCACCTCGTCGCCGGACTTCAGGTTCAACGCCTTGAGCGGCAAGAGCAGCGCATCCGTGCCGCTCGCGCAGCCGATGCCGTGCGTCGCGTGCGACAGGCGCGCGATCTCCGCTTCGAGCTGCGGCACCGCCGGCCCCATGATGAATTGTTGCGTCTCGACGACTTTCATCATCGCGGCGAGGACGTCGTCCTTGATCGTGCTGTACTGCGCGACCAGGTCCAGCATGGGGACGTTCATGAGGCCCCCGCGCGGGCGCGAGAAGGCATCGTCTGACGGAGGATCCCCGCCGACTCTTCGTAGGCGGCCCCACACACGCCGCACCCCGCACGCCCCGCGCTCGGATGCAGCCGCTCACCGCATTGGCACATCCACCCCACGCGCCGCGCCGGTACGCCGACCATCAGGCCGTACGCCGGCACGTCGGAGGTGACGACCGCGCCGGCGCCGATAAAGGCGTATTCGCCGAGCGTCACGCCGCAGACGATCGTGGCGTTCGCGCCGATCGAGCCGCCGCGCTTTACGAGCGTGCGCCGATATTCGTTCTTGCGGGGCACGTGGCTGCGCGGGTTCATGACGTTGGTGAAGACGCAGGAAGGCCCACAGAAGACGTCGTCTTCCAGCTCGACGCCCTCGTAGATCGAGACGTTGTTCTGGATCTTGACGTTGTTGCCGATTTTCGTGCCGGGCATGACGACGACGTTCTGGCCCAGGTTGCAGCGCTCGCCAATCACGGCGCCCGGCATCACGTGCGAAAAGTGCCAGATCTTGGTGCCGTTCCCGATCACCGCTCCGTCATCGATGTAGCTGGACTCGTGCGCGAAGTACTTCAGGTGCCGATGATCTTGCACTCGAGCTCCAGCGTAATGCCGGTCTTCTTGGCGACCGTCTTGCGCACGTGATCGATCACCTTGAGGACGTCGCTCGCGGTCGCGGTGCCTTTGTTGATGATATAGTTGGCGTGCAGGGTGGAGACCTGAGCGCCGCCGATCGTGAAGCCCTTGAGCCCGCACTCGTCGATCAGCATGCCGGCGGTCTTCGTGCCGCTGGGATTGGTGAACGTCGAGCCGCAGCACGGCTGATCGAACGGCGTGCCGGCCTTGCGCCAGCGGAACAGCTTGGCCTGGAGCTCCTTCAGCTTGGCGGGCGACTCCTCGCCGAGAACGAGCTTCGCTTCGATCACCGTCCCATCGATGTTGCTGGCGCGGTACTTGAACGAGATTTGCTTGCGCGACAGCTGCTTGACCTTGCCCTTCGCGTCCATCACCGTCACTTCGGTGACGACCTCGGCGAACTCCGCGCCATGGCAGCCGGCGTTCATGTAGATGCCGCCGCCGACGGTGCCGGGAATCCCGATGAACCGCTCCACACCCGCAAACCCGGCCTCGGCGGTGCGGCGCGCCAGGATGGGTGTCGGCATCCCGGCACCGACAATGGCCGTCGCGCCTTTCATCTCGAATCGGTCGAGTCCCTTCCCCATCCGAATCACGACGCCGGGGAAGCCACCGTCCTTGATCAAGACGTTGGACCCCAGGCCCAGCACGATCCATGGGAGACCACGGTCGTGCGCCAGCTCCAGCGCGCGCACCACGTCCTCGCTGTCGGCGGGCATCGCGAGGTAGCGTGCGGGACCGCCGATCCGCCAGGTGTTGTAACGCGCCAGCGGCTCGTTCTCGAGCACCTTGCCGCGGAATTTGATTTTCGGCGCTGGAGGGGGTGGGGGTGGGGCCTTCGCACCCTTCACCGCTTTCGCCGGCGTGGCTACGCGCTTGCTGCCGCGATCTGCCCGCCGCTCGGTACCTTTTCGCCGTTCGCTCTTTCGTGCCATTCCTGTAAGCTCCTGACGCTCCCGGTGCGGCTGCGGAGCGCAATGATCGCATCACACGCGGCACTCGCCGCGGACATGGTCGTCGTATACGGCACGCGATGCACCAGCGCGGCGCGCCGGATCGCGTAGTCATCCACCTGCGTGAACTTCCCCAACGGTGTGTTGATCAGCAGCTGCACCTCGCCGGACACGATCAAATCGATCGCGTTGGGGCGTCCTTCGTGCACCTTCAACACGCGCTCTGCCGGCACACCGCGGCCGCGGAGATACCGCTCCGTGCCCTCCGTCGCCAGGATGCGGAACCCGAGCTCGTGGAACCGGCGGGCAATCGGCAGCACGGTCGGCTTGTCGTGATCGTTCACCGTGACGAAGATCGTGCCCTCGAGGGGCAGGCTGCCTTCCGCCGCGATCTGCGCCTTGGCAAACGCCATCCCGAAACTGTCCGCCAGGCCCATCGCTTCTCCGGTGGACCGCATTTCCGGCCCCAACACGGTATCCACGCCGGGCAGCTTCGTGAAGGGGAAGACTGCCTCTTTCACGGCTACCCCGGCGACGGGAAGCTCATCGGGAAGGCCCAAATCGTCCAGTGTCCTCCCGGCGATGACCGCCGCTGCAAGCTTTGCGAGGGGCACCCCGGTGGCTTTGCTCACGAACGGCACGGTCCGCGACGCCCGTGGATTGACCTCCAGGACGTACACGACCCCGTTCTTGATCGCGTACTGGACGTTGAGCAGCCCGACCACGCCGAGGGCCTTGGCGAAGGCCTGCGTGTGGCGGCGCATTTCCTCCACCTGCCGGTCGCCGATCAAATACGGCGGGAGTACGCAGGCGGAATCGCCGGAATGCACCCCCGCATCTTCGATGTGCTGCATCACACCACCGATCACGCAGCGCCCCCCCGGGCCGTCGGCGATCGCATCCACGTCCGCCTCGAAGGCGTCTTCGAGGAAGCGATCGATCAGCACCGGGTGTTCCGGCGCGACGCGCGCGGCCTTGATGAAGTAATCGCGCAGCGAGCCGTCATCGTAGACGATCTCCATCGCCCGGCCGCCGAGCACGTAGGATGGCCGCACCAGTACCGGGTAGCCGATCCGCTGCGCGACGCCGACCGCCTCTTCCACCGAGCGGGCGATCCCGTTGGGCGGCTGCGCGACGTCGAGCCGCCGCGCCAGCGTCTCGAAGCGCTCCCGATCCTCCGCGATATCGATGGCGTCAGGAGAGGTGCCGAGGATCGGAACGCCGGCCGCCTCGAGCGGCTTCGTGAGCTGCAACGGCGTCTGGCCGCCGAACTGTACCACGACGCCCTTGGGGCGCTCCCAGCGTGTGATCTCGAGGACGTCTTCGAACGTCAGCGGCTCGAAGTATAGCTTGTCCGAGATATCGAAGTCGGTCGACACCGTCTCGGGATTCGAATTGATCATGATCGTCTTGAACCCGAGCTCGCGGAACGCGAGACCGGCGCGTACGCAACAGTAGTCGAATTCGACGCCCTGCCCGATGCGGTTCGGCCCACTGCCGAGAATCACGATGCCCTGCTCGCCGAACGGCTCGGACTCGTTCTCCTCGTCGTACGACGAGTAGAGATATGGCGTCGCCGAGGGAAACTCGCCGGCGCAGGTGTCCACCGTCTTGTAGGCCGGATGAATGCCGAGACTCCAACGCTGCTCGCGAATCGCGGACTCGGTGGTGTTGCGCAGCGCGGCGAGCTGTCGGTCGGAGAATCCCAGCCGCTTCATGCGCTTGAGCTCCGCGACTCCGACCGCTGGGAGCGCGCTGAACCAGCGCTCGGCGTCGACGAGCTCCTGGAGTTGATAGAGGAACCAGGGGTCGATGCCAGACGCCTGCGCAATCTCATCGACCGTGAGGCCGGCGAGCAACGCGCGTTTGACCTGGAAGATACGCTCGGGCGTTGCCGTCCGGAGCGCGACGCGCAAATCGTCCGGCGACGTGCTCGTCAGCCGATCGTCCGCCGGCGTCGCACCCAGGACCCATCCGGGCCGGCCGATTTCGAGCGCGCGCAGCCCCTTCTGAAACGCCTCCTTGAAGGTGCGGCCGATCGCCATCGCCTCGCCGACCGACTTCATCTGCGTCGTGAGCCGGAAGTCGGCGGTGGGGAACTTCTCGAAGGCGAAGCGCGGCACTTTCACGACGACATAGTCGAGTACCGGCTCGAACG
>WNFU01004313.1_pt1 | contig 18247 bp, 16 predicted proteins | sample 5400121 | NCBI WGS metagenome assembly WNFU01 (sample SAMN13153360, study PRJNA577476) | soil metagenome | isolation source: 100 cm soil or saprolite under grassland replicate 1 | place: USA:California | collected 2016-06-15 | reverse complement strand
GTGCCGGTCTCGCCGCGGATGAGGACGGTCGTCGTGGAGGGGGCGGCGAGCCGGACGCGTTCGACCACCTCGTGCATCGGGGGGCTCTCCGCGACGTAGCGCGACTCGCGCTTGATCTGGCGGATCTCCTCCTTGAGGAGCGCGTTCTCCTTCCCGAGCAGGCGGTTCAGCCGCTGCACCTCCTCGACCATGAGGCTGTTGTGCAGGGCGATGGCGACGAGGTGCGCGACCTGCCGCGCGACCTCGAAGCAGCACGCGAGGAGCCCCTCGCGCGGCGGGTGCGCGATGTCGAGCGTGCCGAGCAGCTCGTTCTCGAAGACGAGCGGGAACGCGACGAGCGAGCCGTAGCCGTACGCCGAGAGCAGCGGCTCCTCCCGGAAGCGGGGCTCGCGGGGGCGGAGCGGATCGACGACGCACGGCGCGCGCTCCGCGAGGGCCTGACCCGCCGCGGAGCCCGCCAGCGGGAAGGAGGTGCCGACGTCCGGCGACGGCTGGCGCGGGTCCGACACGAGCACCACGTCGGCCCGGGTCCGGTCGAGCGCCGAGATGCGGTTGATGGCGACGCGCGTCTCGCCGAAGTGGCGGCGCAGGAGCTGGCCGGTGCGATCGAGCACCGCCGCGAGATCCACGGTCGAGAGGACGAGCTCGATGGCCTCCTCGACGATGCGCCGGTGGGCGTCGTCCTGCGCGAGGACCGGGAGGCCGTGACCCATACGAAGGTGTCTACCGAAATGGCGGTGGTCGGCGCAACCAACGATGGGTGCGCCCCGCGCGTGGATCCCAGAACCGCGAGCAACTGCGGGATGTTGACACTCGGCCCCGCTCTTGCTCAAGGAGGCCCCGGGCAAACTCACAGCACCGGCGACGCCGGAACGGAGACAGGGATGGACGCCATCGACACGCTGATGAACGAACACCGGGTGATCGAGCGGGTGCTCGATGGGCTCGTGGCCTTCGCGGAGGAGGTCGAGCGCAAGGGCACGACGGAGAAGGACGAGCTCGGCGGGTTCGTGACCTTCGTCCGCGAGTTCGCCGACGCGTGCCACCACGGCAAGGAGGAGGACATCCTCTTCGCCGCGATGGTGGAGCACGGGTTCCCGCGGAACGGCGGACCGATCGCGGTCATGCTCCACGAGCACGACCAGGGGCGCGGCCTCGTCCGCATCCTCCGCGACCGCGCCGGCCAGGCCGAGCCGTGGAGCGACGCCGACCGGCGCGAGATCGCGGAGGTCGCGCGGGGGTTCTCGGGCCTCCTGCACGCGCACATCCACAAGGAGGACGCGGTCCTCTACCCGATGGCCGAGCAGCACCTCCCGCCGGAGGTCCTGGAGGCGGTCGCCGCCGCGTGCGACCGCTTCGAGCAGGACCAGGAGCGGGCCGGCGCGCACGCGCGGCTCCACGCCCTCGGCGAGGAGCTCGTCCGCCGCCACGCGCCCGCGGTGCACCCGGGCGCGCCCGCGCACCGGATCGGCTGCTGCGGCTGAACGGCTACCCCCCGACCACCCTTCCACAGGAGATTCCCGCTTCCATGAGCCACCGCAGCCGCGCCGTCCTCCTCTTCGTCATCGTCCTCTGCTTCGGCGTCCTCGTCTTCGGGGGTGCCCAGATCTCGCGGCACAAGCCGCCCATCCCCGAGCGCGTCGTCGCGCCGTCCGGGGAGGCCGTGCTCACCGCCGACGACATCCGGCTCGGCCAGCGCCAGTACCTCTCGCGCGGCGGCCAGCAGACCGGTTCGATCTGGGGCCACGGCGCGTACCTCGCGCCGGACTGGTCCGCAGACGTGCTCCACCGCGTCGGGCTCGTCGCCGCCGGCCTCGCCCGCGGGCTCCCGGCGGGGGAGGCCGTGCGCTTCGCGCAGGCCGACCTCGAGGCGCTCCCCGCCGGCGAGCGAGGGCGCGTCGAGGCGGAGGTCCGCGCGGAGCTTCGCGCGAACCGGTACGACCCGGCGACCGGGACGCTGACGCTCTCGCCCGGCCAGGCCGCGGCGCTCCCCGCGCTCGTCGGCCACTACGGCCGGCTCTTCGCCGAGGGTTCCGACGCGATGTCGATCCCACGCGGCTTCGTCGCCGATCCCGCCGCGTCGCGCGCCATGACGGCGTTCTTCTTCTGGACCGCCTGGGCGGCGGGTACGAACCGGCCCGGTGAGACGTTCAGCTACACCGCGAACTTCCCGCACGATCCGCTCGTCGGCAACGTGCCGCTCCCGTCGGCGCTCCTCTGGTCGATCGTCTCGGTGGTCCTGCTCGTCCTCGGGATCGCCGTCGCGATCTTCGCCTACCTCCGGATGAAGGCGAAGGACCCGGAGGAGCCGGTCCGGATCGCGCCGCTCGAGGAGCCGCGGCCGACACCGAGCCAGCGGGCCGCGCTGCCGTTCTTCCTGGTCGCGATCGTGCTCTTCATCCTCCAGGCGCTCCTCGGCTCGATCACGGGCCACTACGCGGTCGAGGGCAACCGCATCTTCGGGATCGACACGGGCGCGCTCCTCCCGTACGCGGCGACGCGCGGGTGGCACCTGCAGCTCGCGGTCTTCTGGATCGCGACCTGCTGGCTCGCGACCGGCCTCTTCATCGGGCCGATGGTCTCGAACGGCCACGAGCCGAGGGGACAGCGCGCGCTCGTCCTCACGCTCCTCGGCGCGCTCGTCGTCGTGGTCGTCGGCGCGCTCGCGGGCACCTACCTCGGCGTCCGCGGGAAGCTCTCGGGGCCGAACGGCTGGCTCGTCGGCCACCAGGGGTACGAGTACATCGAGCTCGGCCGCGTCTGGCAGCTCGGGCTCATCGCCGGAATGCTCCTCTGGCTCGTGCTCGTGTACCGCGCGGTGAAGCCCGCGCTCGCGGCGGAGAAGGACCCGGGCGGCCTCACGCACCTGCTCCTCTACGCCTCGATCTCCATCCCGGTCTTCTACGCGGTCGGGCTCGCCTACACCCCGGGCACGCACATCGCGGTCGCCGACTACTGGCGCTGGTGGGTGGTGCACCTGTGGGTCGAGAACTTCTTCGAGGTGTTCGCGACCGTGGCGCTCGCGTTCATCCTCTCGCGCATCGGCGCGGTCGGAGAGCGGGCCGCGCAGCGGGCCACCTACTTCTCGATCCTGCTCTACCTCGGCGCCGGCATCATCGGCACCTTCCACCACCTCTACTTCACCGGGACGCCACTCTTCATCACGGCGCTCGGCGCGACCTTCTCGGCGCTCGAGATCGTCCCGCTCACGCTCCTCGGCTTCGAGGTGTTCGAGACGCTGCGGCTCGCCCGCTCGGGCGGGAACGTCGCGCCCTGGAAGTGGCCGCTCTACTTCTTCGTCGCGGTCGCGTTCTGGAACGCGGTCGGCGCCGGTGTGCTCGGCTTCCTCATCAACCCGCCGATCGTCCTCTACTACGCGCAAGGGCTCAACACGACGCCCATCCACTCGCACGGCGCGCTCTTCGGCGTGTACGGGTTCCTCGCCATCGCGCTCATGCTCTTCTCGATGCGGAACATCGTGCGGCGCGAGGCGTGGAGCGACCGGCTGCTCGCGGTGGCGTTCTGGGGGCTGAACGGCGGGCTCGCGGGGATGATCGTTCTGTCGCTCCTGCCGGCCGGCATCTATCAGCTCGTGCAGGGCGTCGAGCGCGGCCTGTGGTGGGCGCGCAGCCCCGAGGTGACCGGAAGCGCCTTCATCCACGCCGTCACCTGGGCGCGCGTGGTGCCGGACCTCGTGTTCGACACGGGGGCGGTCGCGCTGCTCGCCTTCGTGGTCCGCGCCATCGCCCGCGACGTCGCGCTCCGCCGCGCCGATCGCGCCGCGCCTCCCCTCCGCCGCGCGGCCTAGCGGACCCGCGCCGGGATTCCCCGAGCGTTCCTCCTCCCGGCCGGCCGGGGTTCGGGCAGGCGTCCGCCTCCCGGGCCCCGGCCGTTTTCGTCCGAGGTGCGTAGCCTCGAAGGACGGAGGGAAGCCCATGAACGCCATCGACCTGCTGGAGAAGCAGCACCGCGAAGTGGAGGAGTTGTTCGAGGAGTTCGAGGACGCCGGCGACGGCGCTCGCAAGACGAAGGAGCGGCTCTGCCGCGACGTGTCCGATCAACTGGCCGTGCACGCGGAGATCGAGGAGAAGCTATTTTACCCGGAGTCGAAGCAGGAGGACACCGAGGAGATCCTGCGCGAGTCGGTCGAGGAGCACCTCGCCATGAAACGGCTCCTCGCCGAGATCATGGAGGGGGGGACCGACGACGAGCAGTTCATGGCCCGCATGGAGGTGCTGAAGGAGCAGGTGGAGCACCACGTCGACGAAGAGGAGAAGGAGCTCTTCCCGAAGGTGCGGAAGGCCTGCTCGAAGGAGGAGCTCGAGGACCTCGGCAATCGGATGGAGACCCTCGCGGAGGAGCTGATCGCGGAGGGCGAGCCGTCGAAGAGCATTCGTGGACAGACCGACCATCCGGCGCCGATCTGAGGGTCGGCCCCGGGTGAGCGGGCCGGGGCCGACGGGGACCGTGAGCGAACGACCGGTCACGGTCACGGGCACGGTCACGGTCACTGGCCAAGACGGGAACGGGACACAGGACGCGGACACGGGGACGTGTCACGGGTTCGTTGCCCGTGTCCCTCATTTCCCTTAGAACCGGTCCGTGAACGACGTCGGAATCACCCCGCACACCCGCCCCGGGCGGAACGATCCGTGCTGGTGCGGCAGCGGGCAGAAGTACAAGAAGTGCCACCTCGACGCCGACGCGCGCGGAGAGACCGCCGGGGCTCCGCCTCGTCGCGCGCGCGCCCGGCTCGCGCCGGGCAAGGTGACCCCGCGGCGCGCCGTCCCCGCGGGCATCCCGCGCCCGGAGTACGCGGCGAGCGGCCGACCGCGCGCGCAGGGCAGGGACGTGAAGACGCCCGAGGAGCTCGAGCGGCTCCGGCGCGCGTGCCGCGCGGCGGCGCGGGTCCTGCGCGTCACGGGCGAGGCCGTCCGCGTCGGGCTCACGACCGACGCGCTCGACGAGATCGCCCACGCCGAGACCATCCGGCTCGGCGGCTACCCGAGCCCGCTCAACTACCGCGGCTTCCCGAAGTCGCTCTGCACCTCGGTCAACGAGGTGATCTGCCACGGCATCCCGGACAACCGGCCGCTCGAGGACGGCGACATCGTGAACCTCGACGTCACCGTCTACCTCGACGGGATGCACGGCGACTGCTCGGCGACGTTCCTCGTCGGCGAGGTGGACCCCGACGGCCGCCGGCTCGTCGAGGTCGCGCGCGAGTGCCTCGCGAAGGGGATCGGGGTGGTCCGGCCCGGGCGACCCATCTCGGAGATCGGCAAGGTCATCGAGGCGCACGCGTCCCGTCACGGCTTCGGCGTCGTCCGCGCGTACTGCGGCCACGGCATCGGCGAGTCCTTCCACACCTCGCTCCAGATCCCGCACCACCACGACCCTTCGGTGAAGCGGGTCATGGAGCCGGGGATGACCTTCACGATCGAGCCGATGATCACGGAGGGGTCCTGGGAGGACGCCCTCTGGAACGACGGCTGGACCGCCGTGACCGCCGACGGGAAGCGGTCAGCGCAGTTCGAGCACACGATCGTGGTGACGGCGGACGGCGCCGAGATCCTCACCGTCGAGTAGCGCCGCCTCCCCGGGCGATGCCGGCGTGCTGCGCTCGGCTGCGCCTACCGGGACGGCGGCGGGGACTGCTGGACGGGCGACTCGTACTGCGCCTGCGGCGGCACGGGCGCGGACGCGGGCGGAGCCGTCTGCTGCGGTGCCGGCTGCTGTTGCGGGACCGGCTGCTGGTACGGGACCGGCTGCTGCTGCGGTGCCGGCTGCTGCTGCGGTGCCGGCTGCTGCTGCGGTGCCGGCTGCTGCTGCGGTGCCGGTTCCTGCTGCGGTAGCTGCTGCTGGGGCGGCTGGTAGCCGGGGGGAGGGTACGGCTGCTGGGGCGGATAGGGCTGCTGATACGGCTGTGGCGGGTACGGCTGAGGCGCGTACGGACCGGGCGGAGGATACGGCTGGCTCGGGTAGTAGTACCCGGGATATCCCGCGCGCAGCGGCGTCAGCTCGTACATGCGCTCCGGCCTGTAGCCCTGGATCCAGAGGAACGGGAACAGGACCAGCAGCCCGCCGATGCACGGGCCGGGCTCGAACTGCTCGTTCCTCGCGATGAGCACGTTGAGGTCCTCGAACCCGTCGAGCCTCAGCCGAACCTGCGTCGTCGAGCCCACGATCTTCGTGTCCGACATCATGTACGGCGTCTGTCCGACGAGGGCGCCGTCGAGGTAGACCTTCGCGCCCGGTGGCTGGCTCCGGATGAGCGTGGAGCTGACGCAGCTGCACCCGAACACGAGCAGGACCGCGCCCGTCACCACCCTGGAACCCGTTCTCGCCATCTCGCCCTCCCGAGGACCCCGATCCGAGCACGGCGGACTCCGAGTGTCGAGCGCGGTGTGATCGGATCCGTGGCGTGGTAACCAGTGGAGATGGCCTGGGCGACGATCGTGCTCGCGTCCGCGCTCGCGGCCGGGTTCGGCCCCTTCGCGACGCCGCGCGCGCCCGTCACCTCGGACGCGGCGCGCGTCGCGCGAGACGAGCCCCTCGACGTGGCGGCGCCCGTCCACGCGCCCTGGCGCGCCTACCGCGCCACCGTCGGCGCATTCCAGGGCGCGCGCTGCCCGCACGTCCCGAGCTGCTCGCTGTACGCGGCGAGGGCGGTGGACCGGTACGGGCTGCTCGCGGGCGGCGTCGTCGCGGCGCAGCGGCTCCTGCGCGGACCGCGCTCGTCGGCCCTCCGGGCGCTGCCGCGCGCCGCCGACGGCCGGTGGATCGACCGGCTGGACGACGCGACTTTCTGGCTGGGTCAGGGGCGCAGGTGATCGCCGCGGTGCTCGCGCTGGTCGTCCTCGCGCCGGCCGCTGCCGCCGACGCGCCGTGCGCGGGCGCCGCGGAGGCGGTCCGGTTCGGCGACTGGCTCGCGGCGCACGAGGACTACTACCGTGCGATCGGCGAGTACGAGCGCGCGACGTTCCTCGGCTCCGGGCGGTGCGCCGAGGAGCAGGTGACGCTCCGCATCGGGCGGGCGTACGCGCTCGGCGAGCAGGGGGAGCGCGCGGCGGAGGTGGTGCGGGACCTCGCCCGCGGCGCGACGGACCGCGGGGTGCGCGGGGAGGCGACGCTCGTGCTTGCGTACGCGCGGCTGCGCGCCGGCGACGCCGTGTCCGCGGTGGCGCTCGCCCGCTCCGTGGCGGGCGCGGAGCCGACCGCGCCGGTGACGGGCAGGAGCCGGATCCTCGCCGCGGTCGCGCTCCTGCGCGAGCCGGGCTGCGAGCGCGAGGCCGCCCGGGAGGTCGGGCCGGTGGAGCGGGATCCCGCGCTCGCGCCGCTCGCCCGGGACGTCGCGCGGACGGCCACCCGGCTCGCGGCGGCCCCGCGCAAGAGCCCCGCGCTCGCCGGCGCCCTCTCCGCGGTGGTCCCCGGGCTCGGTCACGCGTACCTCGGCGAGCCCGGGACGGCGCTGACGGCACTCGCGGTGAACGCGGTGTTCGCCTGGGCGACGGTGGACGCCCTGCGCGATCGCCGGTACGGGCTCGGCGCCGCGGCGCTCGCGATCGAGTCGCTCTGGTACGGCGGCGCCATCTTCGGGGCGGTCGCGGGCGCCCACCGGTACAACCGCGACGCCCGCGCGCTCCCCCTCGAGGAGCTGGAGGCGGGCGCGCGGCTCGAGCGCGAGCTGCTCCCGCCGCCGCCCGCGCTCTACCTGAGGGCCGGGGCGGAGTTCTAGCGGAGGACACGCGCCCGGCTCAGAGCCGCAGGCCGACCGCGCGCATCAGCGCGAGCGCGTTCGAGTGCGCGACGACGCCCGGCCGCAGGCGGTAGTCGAACGCGATCTCGCCGTCCTTCACCTGGTCCTCGAAGTGCGCGTTCTCGAGGGCGTGGTCTCTGCCTGCGAGCTCGGTGAGCGCGAGGTCGTGGGTCGTGACGAGCCCGATCGCGCCCTTGCCGACGAGCCCGCGCACCACCGCCTCGGCGCCGATCCGCCGGTCGTGTGAGTTCGTGCCGTGCAGGATCTCGTCGAGGAGGAACAGGAGCGGCACCTCGCCCGCCGCGAGGTCGGAGAGCGCCTTCAGGCGCGTGATCTCCGCGTAGAAGCGGGACCGCCCGGTCTGGAGCGAGTCCTGGATGCGCAGCGTCGCCCCCGTCCGCAGCGGCGTCAGCCGCAGGCGCCCGGCGCGCACGGGCGCACCGGCGAGCGCGAGCACCACGTTCACGCCGACCGTCCGCAGGTAGGTGGACTTGCCGGACATGTTCGAGCCCGAGACGAGCAGCACGCGCGCCCCGCCGTCGCCGAGGCGGACGTCGTTCGGCACGGCGCCTGCGAGGAGCGGGTGGCGGACGGCGTCGCCGTCGAGGACCGCCCGCCGCTCGGGGCCCGGCTCGACGAGCTCGGGAAACGGGTCCTCCGGGTGCTCGTACGCGTACCCCGCGAGCGAGGAGAGCGCCTCGAGCTCGGCCGCGGCGTCGAGCCAGCCGCGGATCCGCTCGCCGCTCGCGCGGCGCCAGCGCTCGACGAGCCCCGCGTGGAGCGGAAACCACGCGAGCGCGAAGGCGAGCGGCGCGAAGAACTGGTTCTTCGCCCACTCCATCCGCGAGACGGTCCGCTCGAGCCGGGCGATGCGGCTCGACGCGCGCGCGCCCGGGCCCCGGAGCGCCGCCTGCAACGCCCGGAGCCGCCCGTCGTCGAGGAGCTCCCGCTCGAGCCGCGCGAGGAGGAGCGACAGCACGCGCAGCTCCGCCGCCGGGCGCTCGACGCCAGCGAGGACGTGATCGATCGGGGCGCGGAGCGAGCGGACGAAGCCCCACTCCCCGAGGAGGATCGCGACGAGCGGGATCGGCCCGAGCCCGAGCGCCCACGCGACCGCCGCGGCGACCGCCGCGGCCGCGAGCGCGAGCGAGGCCGGCAGCAGCCAGCCCTCGACGAGCGGCGGCTCCTCGCCCCACGCCGCGAGCGTCCGCGCGTCCACGGCGGCGCGGACGTCGTCGCCGAGGACCGCGAGGTCCTCGCGCAGGTCGAGGCGCGGCGCGAGCGTCGCGACCGCGCGCTGCCGCTCGCGCAGCTCCTCCGGCGGCGCCGGCGCGAGCAGCCACCCCGCGAGCCGCTCCTCGCCCGGGCGCGTGCGCGCCGCGCAGAGCAGCTCGAAGAGCGAGCCTTTCCCGAACACGTCGAGGTCGAGCGCGTACGGGTGGGCGGGATCGGCGTAGGCGTCGCCCGGCGTCCCGGTCCCGGCGAAGCGGCCGTCGAGCCGCGCGAGCGCGCGCTCGTGAAACGCGATCGCGCGGCGCATCCGATCGCGCGCCTGGAAGAGCCGATCGTGCGCCACGGCGAGCGCGAGAAAGGCGGAGAGGGGGGCGAGGAGCGACCAGCCCGAGAGCCGGTGGGCCCCGAAGGCGAGCCAGGAGAGGGCGAGGGCGGCGGCGAACGCGGCGAGCCGCCCGCGGGCGAGCCAGCCGTCGCGAGCATCGAGCCGGACGACGGCGTCCCGGCGCGCGGCGAGGCGGCGGGTGATCTCGGCGCGGGGATCGTGCACGCCCCGAGCGTAACGCGACGCGGGCGCGCGGCGGGGCGGAAACATTCGGGACCGGCCCCGCCGGGGACAGGCGCGGCGCACCGCGTTGCCCACATGTCGGCGCGTGGCGACGTTTTCGACGGTGCCGCGGCGACCCCGCCCGGCGGTGGAGCGAGCGTGGCGGCGATCGCAGGGAGCCCCGGCGGCCTCGGGGCCTCGCTACTCGAGCAGTTCGCGGAGACCCGTCGGCGGACGGTGGCGCTCGCGGAGCCGCTGTCGCCCGAGGACGCGCTCCTCCAGTCGATGCCCGACGCGAGCCCCGCGAAGTGGCACCTCGCGCACACGACCTGGTTCTTCGAGACCTTCGTGCTCGCGCGCGCGGCGCCCCCGATCCCCCCGCACGAGCCGGCGTGGGGATACCTCTTCAACTCCTACTACGAGGCGGCGGGCCCGCGGCAGCCGCGCCCCGAGCGCGGCCTCCTGTCCCGTCCGCCGCTCGCCGAGGTGCTCCGCTGGCGCGCGCTCGTGGACGACCGCGTCGCGGCGCTGCTCTCGGGCGGCGCCGGCGAGGCGCTCCGCGACGTGGTGGAGCTCGGGATCGCGCACGAGCAGCAGCACCAGGAGCTGCTCCTCACCGACGTGAAGCACGGGTTCTCGGTCCAGCCGCTCCGCCCCGCGTACGCGGCGGTGCCCGCGCCCTCCGGCCGGCCGGCGCCCCGGCTCGCGTGGTTCGCCCGCGACGGCGGCGTCGGCGAGATCGGCGCGGGAGCGCGCGGGTTCGCGTTCGACAACGAGCGGCCGCGCCACCGCGTCCTCGTCGAGCCGCATGCGCTCGCGTCCCGCCCGGTGACCTGCGGCGAGTGGATGGCCTTCATCGACGCGGGCGGCTATGCGCGGCCGGAGCTGTGGCTATCCGACGGCTGGGCGGCGGTGCAGCGGAATGGGTGGCGCGCGCCGCTCTACTGGGCCGAGGAGCGCGGGAGCTTCTGGCACTTCACGCTCGGGGGGATGCGGCGCGTGGACGAGGCGGAGCCCGTGGCGCACGTGTCGGCGTACGAGGCCGACGCATACGCTCGCTACGCCGCGGCGCGGCTCCCGACCGAGGCGGAGTGGGAGCTCGCGGCGGAGGGCGCGCGGGAGGACGGCACCTTCGCGGACGACGGGCGGTTCCACCCCGCGGGGGCGCGGGAGGGCGACGGGCTCGCGCAGCTCCTCGGCGACGTCTGGGAGTGGACCCAGAGCGCGTATGCGCCGTACCCGGGCTTCCGCCCGCTCGCGGGCGCGCTCGGTGAGTACAACGGCAAGTTCATGGTGAACCAGCTCGTGCTGCGCGGCGGCTCCTGCGCGACGCCGCGGGGCCACGTGCGGCCGAGCTACCGGAACTTCTTCCCGCCGGAGGCGCGGTGGCAGTTCACCGGGCTCCGGCTCGCGAGGGACGACGCGTGATCGGATTCGAGGGTGCGGAGCTCGAGCGCGAGGCGCTCGCGGTCGAGACGGTGAGGTTCGCGGACGACGTGCGGCGCGGCCTCTCGCGCCCGCGCAAGTCGACCCCGCCGAAGTGGCTCTACGACGCGCGCGGGTCGGCCCTGTACGAGATCATCTGCGAGCAGGCCGAGTACTACCCGCCCCGGATCGAGACGGCGCTGCTCGAGGAGCACGGCGCCGAGATCGCCGACGCGATCGGGCCCGACGCGCTCGTGTTCGAGTACGGCGCCGGGAACGCCCGGAAGACCGCGCTCCTCCTCGCCGCGCTCCGGCGCCCCGCCGGCTACGTCCCGGTGGATATCTCGCGGGAGCCGCTCCTCGCCGCGACGGAGGCGCTCGGCGCCCGGTTCCCGCGCCTCCCGGTCCGGCCGGTCCTCGCCGACTTCACCTCGCCCTTCGACCTGCCGCTCGGGGACTTCCGGTGCGCGCGCCGGGTGGCGTTCTTCCCGGGCTCGACGATCGGGAACCTCGACCCGCCGGAGGCGGTGGCGCTCCTCCGCCGCATGGCGCAGGACTCCGGGCCGGGCGGCCGCCTCGTCATCGGGGTCGACCTGCCGAAGGAGGAGGCGGCGCTCGTCGCGGCCTACGACGACTCGGCCGGCGTCACCGCGGCGTTCGATCTCAACCTGCTCGCCCGCATGAACCGCGAGCTCGGCGGGGAGTTCCGGCTGTCGCGCTTCCGCCACCGGGCGGTCTGGGACCGGCGCCTCTCGCGCGTGGAGATGCACCTCGTCTCCCTCGAGCCGCAGGTCGTCGCGGTCGCGGGGCGGCCCTTCCGGTTCGAGGAGGGCGAGGCGCTCCAGACCGAGAGCGCCTACAAGTGGGAGCCGCGCGCGTTCGACGCGCTCGCCGCGATCGCGGGCTGGGTGCCGGAGGCGGCCTGGACCGACGACCGGGCCTGGTTCGCCGTGCGGCTGTATCGGGTGGGGTGAGCGCGCGGCGTCCGCTTCCCCCCGGGAGGATCGGGGCCGTGGCCCGGCGCCGAAGCGCCCGCGAGCTCGAGGCCGCCGCCGCGGCCCGCCCCGCCGCCCACCGCGGCGCGGGCGTCCCGTACGCCGAGCCGCTCGCCATGCTGCGCCGCCGCGGGCTCGACCCGCGCCCGTCCGCGCCGGACCTGCCGTTCGACCCGTCGGCGGCGCCCGGGGTCCACGCGGCGATCGCGGAGCGGCTAGGCCATTATGCGTTCCGGCTCTTCCTCCGCGGCGCCATCCTGCGGCCGCGTGGGTTCCTGCCGCGCGAGGCGACGCGCTACGTCGGCGCGGCGAAGGCGCGCGAGCTCGCCGAGGCCGCGGTCGTCCTCCACCTCGCGGTGCGGCTCCCTCGGGGGCGCTACCGCGTCGCGCGCCGGGCGCGGTCGTTCGGCGGCACGCTCGAGTGGTGGCTCGGGCGCGAGCTGCGCGAGCGGCTCGGGTTCGAGGTCGCCACGGGCGTGAGGACCGGCGCGCGCGGCGTCGGAGGGGACCTCGACGTGGTGGCGGCGGGCGAGGGGAAGCTCGTCTACGTCGAGGCGAAGTCGTCGCCGCCCAAGCACGTCGCCGCCGCGGAGGTGCGCGCGTTCCTCCGGCGGGTCGAGGCGCTCCGTCCGGACCTTGCGCTGTTCGTCGTCGACACCGCGCTCCGGGTCTCGGACAAGGTCCTGCCGATGTTCGCGGAGGCGCTGCGCCGCGCCGGCGCGAGCCCGCCCGAGCCGCGGCGCGTCGTGCGCGAGACCTGGGCGCTCGGGCCCCATCTCTTCGTCGTGAACGCGCGCGAGGACCTCATGGAGAACGTGTGCCGCGCGATCGCGGACGGCCTCCGGGCGCTCGGGCCGGAGATCGTCCCTCCGCCGGAGGCGCGGTGACCGCGCCCGCAGCCGGGCGCCCGCCCGGAGCGCCGAGCCCCCGTGCGCGCGCTTTCGAAGCGTGCCCGGGATCCGTATGGAAGACGGCGCGGGCCGACTCGGCCCGCACGGCAAGCGACGCGAGGAGGCGGCACATGGCACGGAAGGTGATGGACTGTCGGGAGATGCCGAGCGAGAAGGGCTGCACGCTGACGATCGCGGGCGAGGAGGACGAGGTGATGCGCGCCGCGGTGATGCACGCGGTCGACGCACACGGGCACCGCGACACGCCGGAGTTCCGCGAGCAGATGCGCGGTACGCTCAAGGAGGAGGACGGTTCGGAGCGGCAGAGCCGCGGGGCGATGAAGGAGGAGGGGGCTGCGCGGCACTGAGCGCCGGAGGGCCTCCCGCCGCGGGTGCGGGGGGAGGCCCGGCACCCGCGCTACGCCACCGGCAGGCCGTGCACGCCGATCGCGGCCGCCGGCCGCTGGGGCGCGGGGGCGGGCGTGTCCGGCAGCCGCGGCCGGAGGTCCTCGACGGTGAGGCCGGTCTCCATCCCGCCCTTCTCGAGCCACGCGTGCTCGCCGGCGAGCACCTCGCGCCCGAGGCGGTAGGCGTCCTCGTCCTCGTTCCGCCAGAGCGCCTTGAAGAGCGCGCGCACCTTGCGCCGGTTGGCGAGGCAGAAGTGGTCGGCGAGCCGCGCCGCCCGCGCCGCCTCGGGCCGGCCGGCCCGGCGGAGCGCCTCGGCGCGCGACACCGAGGCCGACATCGCGAACAGCTCGTTCGTGATGTCCACGAGCCGGAACAGGAACGCCTGCTTGCGCTCGCCGGACGCGCGGAACACGACCATGAAGTGGAACATCTGCCGCGCGAGCTTGCGCGACGCGCGCTCGACGAAGCGCAGGTGCCGGGCGAGGCTCCCGAACTCGGCGTGGCGCGGCGCGACGAGGCCGCGCCCCCACAGCCCGAGGTACCAGGTCGCGTAGAACCAGGCGACCTTCGGGAAGATCGCGAGCTTCTTCCCCGCCGGAACCTTGGGATCGATCAGCGCGCCGGAGACCTCGAGGTGCTTGTCGAGCATCTCGCGCGCCATGAAGAGGTGCATGATCTCCGAGGAGCCCTCGAAGATGAGGTTGATGCGCAGGTCGCGCATCGCGCGCTCGACGCCGATCGGCGCCTCGCCGCGCGCGGCGAGCGAGGTCTCCTTCTCGTAGCCGCGGCCGCCGCGGATCTGCATCGTCTCGTCGACGATCCGCCAGGCCTTGACGGTGTTCCACTCCTTCGCCGCCGCGGCCTCGAGCCGGATGTCGTAGCCCTTCTGGTCGGCGAGCGACTGCGCGAGATCGGAGACCGCCTCCATCGCGTAGACGGTCGAGGCCATCTCGGCGAGCTTGTGCGCGATCGCCTCGTGCTTGCCGATCTCCTGGCCCCACTGCGAGCGGGCCTGCGACCACTTGCGGCAGACCTCGAGGAAGACCTTCGACCCGCCGACCACCGCGGCCGGCAGCGAGAGCCGGCCGGTGTTGAGGGTCGTGAGCGCGATCTTGAGCCCGCGTCCCTCCTTGCCGATGAGGTTCTCCGCCGGGATCTTCACGTCGGTGAACTGCAGCGCGGCGTTCGCGAGCGCGCGGAGCCCCATGAACCGGCAGCGGTGGGTCACCTCGACGCCCGGCCACGCGGTCTCGACGACGAAGGCGCTGATCGCGTTCGTCTTCGGGTTCCGCGCCATGACGACGAGCAGCTCCGCGATCGTGCCGTTCGTGCACCAGAGCTTCGAGCCGTTCAAGACGTAGTGCTTGCCGTCGGGCGTCGGCTCCGCGGTCGTCGCGAGGCGCGCCGGATCCGAGCCGAAGAGCTTGAGCGGCTGCGGCACGCCGATCGACTGGTGCGCCGAGAGGAGCGCGGTGACGTTCGCGTCGTAGCTGCCGACGAGCTGCATCACCTTGCCGTACTCGACCTGGTTCAGGCCGAGCCCGCCGTACTCCGGCGAGATCTTCATGCCGAACGCGCCGAGCTTGCGGAATCCCTCGATCACGTCGGGCGGGTACTCGCCCGTCTCGTCGATCTTCACCGGGTCGACCTTCTCCCGGAGAAAGCGCTCCATCTCGCCGTAGAACTCCACGAACTCGGGCCGCTCGGACTCCGCGAGCGGGTAGGGATGGATGAGGTCGAGCCGAAGCTTGCCGAGAAAGAGCTCGCGCAGGAACCCCGCGCCGTGCCACTCCGCCTCGCGCGCCGACTCGGCGACCTGCCGCGAGTGGAGCATGTCCTCGTTCGTCTGGACGTTCGCCATGGTGCCCTCGAATCGGACGCGCCCTCGGGGGCGCGCTGCCGCCGATTTTGTAATCAAGTTAACGCGGTGCGGCTTGCTGCGCAGCGCGGTGACCCGTGAGGGCAGGGCACCCGCCCGATGCGCAAGACAACTCAGGGGGTACCGAACCCGAACGCGAGGAGGTCCCATGATCGGCCCGAAGATGCAGCAGGCCCTGAACCGGCACGTCCAGGCGGAGACCTCGTCGTCGTACCTGTACCTCGCGATGTCCGCGTGGGCCGAGGCGAAGGCCTGGAAGGGGTTCGCCCGCTGGCTCCGCGTGCAGAGCGACGAGGAGGTCCTGCACGCGCGAAAGACCCTCGACTTCCTGCTCGCGCGGGGCGGCGAGGCGAGGCTCGGCGCGATCGACGCGCCGCCCGCCTCCTGGGCGTCCGTGAACGAGGTCTTCGAGAAGGTGCTGGAGCACGAGCGGAAGGTGACCGCGCTCGTGAACGACCTCTCGGCGCTCGCGCACGAGGAGAAGGATCGCGCCGCGGAGATCTTCCTCCAGTGGTTCGTGTCGGAGCAGGTCGAGGAGGAGGCGCGCGTCGTCGAGATCGTCGACCGCCTGCGCATGGTCGGCGACCGGCCCGGCGCGGCGCTCTACCTCGACAAGGAGTACGGGAAGCGCGGCAGGACCGCCGGGTAGCGCGCGGCGAGGGCACGCGCCCCTGCACGCGGGGAACAGCGTTACTCTCGCACGAGCGAGAGGAGCATCTTGAACCGCTCGATCGCGCGGACGGCGTGGGGGACGCCGGCTGGCATGCGCACCGTCTCGCCCGCGCGCGCGAGCACCCGCGCGCCGCCGATGGTCAGCTCGACCGTGCCGTCGAGGACCTGCACGAACGCGTCGAAAGGCGCGGTGTGCTCCGAGAGCTCCTCGCCGGCGTCGAACGCGAACAGCGTGATGCTCCCGCCCCGCGCCTTCGCGACGGTGCGGCTCACGACGGCCCCGGGCGCGTACTCGAGCTCCCGCTCGAGGACGAGCGGGCGGGCGCTCGGGAGCTCGCTCCGAGGGATGGGGGCGGTGGGAAGGTCGGTACGGTCGTGCGGATCGGTTCGCGGTTCCATGGGCGGTGTGCCTGCGAAACTCTTGCCATCGGCGAAGTGCCTCGCATTCGCGCGTTCCGCGCCACGCGCCACCCACGCGTCGTCGTCTCGACCACCGAACCGTCGGTGCACGACCGGATGAGGGTGCGCCGCGCTCCGCTCCTTCAGGGCACGAGCACCGCCGCTCCCCGGACGCGCCCGCCGCGCAGGTCGTCGAGCGCGTCGTTCGCGCGCGCGAGCGGATACGTCGTCACCTCGGTTCGGATCCCCGCGGCGGGGGCGAGCGCGAGGAGCTCGTCGCCGTCCCGCCGCGTGAGGTTCGCGACCGAGCGGACCGTCCGCTCACCCCAGAGGAGCGCGTACGGAAACGACGGGATGTCGCTCATGTGGATGCCGGCGCAGACGACCGTCCCGCCGGGCGCGGTCGCGCGGAGCGCAGCCGGGACGAGCGCTCCGACCGGGGCGAACAGGATCGCGGCGTCGAGCGACTCGGGCGGCGTCTCACCGGACGCGCCCGCCCACTCCGCCCCGAGCGAGCGCGCGAAGGCCTGGGCCTCGGCGTCGCCTCCGCGCGTGAACGCGAAGACGCGCTGGCCCGCGTGGCGCGCGAGCTGCGCGACGACGTGGCCTGCCGCGCCGAATCCGTACAGGCCGAGCCGCTCGGCGTCGCGCACGGGAGCCCAGGAGCGGTAGCCGATGAGGCCGGCGCAGAGGAGCGGCGCGGCCTCGGGATCGGAATAGCCGTCCGGGATCGCGAAGGCGTACCGCGCGTCCACCACGGCTGCCTCCGCGTAGCCTCCGTCGAGGTCGTACCCGGTGAAGCGCGCCCGCTCGCACAGATTCTCGCGCCCCGAGCGGCAGGCGCGGCAGACGCCGCACGTCCAGCCGAGCCACGGGATGCCGACGCGGTCGCCGGGCGCGAACCGACCGGTGCCAGGGCCGAGTGCCTCGACCCGCCCCACCACCTCGTGCCCGAGGACGAGCGGCAGCTTGGGATGTGGCAGCTCGCCGTCGACGACGTGGAGGTCGGTGCGGCAGACGCCGCACGCGGCGACCTGGATCCGGAGCTGCCCCGGTCCCGGGACGGGGAGGGGAAGGTTCGCCTCGGCGAGCGGCGCCCGCAGGGCGGCGAGGATCATCGCGCGCACGGTCGGACGAGAGCCCCGGGGGCGCGCGCAGTCAAGGGCGGGAGGCCTCCCCGGTCAGGGAGCGCCACCACTTCGCGTTGCCGCGAAGGCGGCCTCGTGGTCATCCTCCGTGGTCGCACCCGAGGTTCCATGGCCCACCCGACCGACGACCGAAACTTCAGGCTTCCCCTCCACGTCCGCCCGACCTCGTACGACGCGATGCTCTCCGTCGACCTCGACGGACGGCGGTTCGCCGGAACGATCCGCATCGACCTGGAGCTCGTCGAGCCGAGCGCGGAGATCGTGCTCCACGGCACCGAGCTCGACGTCGCCCGCGCGCGGCTGCGGGTCGGCGGCCGCGACCTGGACCCGGTCGAGGTCGTCGCCGCGCCCGCGAGCGAGACGATCGTCGTGCGCTTCGCGGCGCCGCTCCCGCGCGGCCCCGCGGCGCTCGAGCTCGGCTGGGCGGGCCGCATGACCGACGGGCTCCGCGGCCTCTACCCCGCGGGCGACGGGCTCGCCGCGACGCAGTTCGAGGCCGCCGATGCGCGGCGCGTCTTCCCCTGCTTCGACGAGCCCGGCTTCAAGGCGCCCTGGAAGCTCGCGGTCGAGGCGCCGCAGGGCGTCGTCGTCCTCTCGAACGGAGCACCGGTGAGCGAAGAGGACCTCGGCGGCCGCCGGCGCGTCCGCTTCGCGGAGACGCCGCCGCTCCCGACCTACCTCGTCGCGCTCGTGCTCGGGCAGATGGACGCGCACCCGCCGCTCTCCGTGCGCGGTGTCCCGGTCCGCACGTTCGCGCAGCCTGCGAAGCTCGCGCTCACGGGATTCGGGCAGGACGTCGCGGTCGAGGTACTGCCGCGGCTCGAGGACTACTTCGGGGTCCCGTACGCGTTCGGGAAGCTCGACCAGGTCGGCCTGCCGGAGTTCGAGGCGG
>WNFU01004312.1_pt1 | contig 18248 bp, 14 predicted proteins | sample 5400121 | NCBI WGS metagenome assembly WNFU01 (sample SAMN13153360, study PRJNA577476) | soil metagenome | isolation source: 100 cm soil or saprolite under grassland replicate 1 | place: USA:California | collected 2016-06-15 | reverse complement strand
GCAAGCTGATCGTGGTCGTGCTCCCCGACGCCGGCGAGCGGTACCTGTCGAGCGTCCTCTTCGACGGCATCGAAGCCTGATACCGGCGGGGCTACCCGTCAGTTGACCGGCGCCGCTCCGAAGACCTGGAGAGGCGCGCCGTCCCGCCCGCGCCGACGCTCCTGGGCATGCGGAGCGCCACCCCGCCGCGCGCAAGCGCGGCGCGAGACGCGCGTCCGCCCCCGACTTGCCCGCGAGCGCCGCGACGAGCGGCCCGGCAGCGGCGCCGACGAGCGGACGTACCCACTGACCATCATCTTCCGACCGATCTGCCGCCGACTCGCTCACGGGGCCATGTCGCCCCACTCCCATATCGGGCACGGGATGGATGCTCTCGCCGTCGGAAGCGGAGTTCCTCTTGCCGTCAGAGCAGTGCTCGCTCTCGTCGCGCTCGCCTGGCTCGTCGAGTGCCGGGGGCCAGTCGCGTGCACGGTGAGCTCACCGTGGCGAGAGTGGACCCCGACGCGGAGGGTCACATGCGGATGAGAGCTGCCGTCGGGATGGCGTCGTTGCTGTTCGTGGGTGGGCCCGCACTCGGGCAGGAGGGCTGCGCCGATCAGACGAGCGGGACCGGGAGCGCTCCATGCGACGCGACGAGCGGGCGCGTGCAGCCCCGCGACGAGGGAACGGGATCGGCTGCCGCCGGAACGGGAGCGGCTGCCGGCGGCACGGGGTCCGCCGTGGGCAGCGAGGGGGCGACGACGCCTGGAATGACGCAAGGGACGCCCGCAGCGACCCCGAGCGCACCCAGCCCGGCCAACGCGCCTGCCGCGGCTCCTCACGAGGACGCGAGCGAGTCGCGTGAGATCAACGACACGGTGGACGGTAGACCCGGACCGTGAGGCGAGCTTCCCTGCCGTGAGGCGAAGGCGATGACGAATCCAACAGGTTCTGCTCGATGCTCCGCATCCTTGCGGTGCGATGGCCCTCCTGACGCAGTGCATCGGCGCAGCCGTTCCTCTCGGAAGCCAACCGCCGTGACGAACGACGAGGCGCCTCGGGTTGCCCCGAGACGCCTCGCACGGCAGCTGCGGTTCGTGGCTACGTCTTCTTCTTGATCACGTCCACGTCGATGTCGAGCTGGACCGACCACATGAAGTCGGTGCCGAACGTGTTCTGCGCGAGGTTCTTGTCGTTGAAGAACACCGGGCCCATGAGGAGGTCGACCGCGGGCGTGAAGTAGAGGCCGATGGCGGCGCCCCACGCGCCGAAGACGTTCTTCCCGGTCTGCACGTCGGCGATGAAGTTGACCTTGTTGAGACCCGGGAGGTTCAGCACGACGTCCGGGCTCGTCCAAGCGCCCATGAACCCCGCCTGCTGCTTCTTGCCGTCGGAGCTGACGAGGAGCTTGTCGTTCAGCCCGTAGTACCCGCCGACGACGAAGTTCCCGACGACGGGGAAGGTCTTCCCGATCTCGCCGTGCAGGATGTTGAAGTCGCTCACGTCCTTCTCGAACCCGGCGCCAACGACGCCGAACGAGATGCCGGGCTGATACTTGGAGAAGGCGTTCTCGGGGATCACGAGCTTCCCGTTCAGGAAGACGTTCTTCTTCGCGAGGCCAGGAAGGAAGGAATCGACGCCGACCTCTCCCTGCAGCTTCTCGAAGGGGAGGAAGCCGACCTCGAGGCCGTAGTCGTTCTGGAGCCCGCCCTTCTCGGCGACGTAGCTGTCGTACGTGACGTGCGGCACGAGGTAGGGCTGGGCGTAGGTCGTGGCCGGCGTCCAGAACGTGGTCGACGAGGTCGCCCGGGCGGCGAACGCGGTCGTGAGCGCGGCGGCGGCGACCGCCGCCTTGAGAGCGTTGTTCATTCTTGTCCTCCGAAATCGCGGGTTGGCGCTGCGCGGGCCGGTAGTGCAGAGGCCGTGCCGCCGCCGATGGTCGCGAATTCACGCATTTGCGCCCGATTCGCTGCAGGCAACCGAATGGGTGCCATCGGCGCGTGCATGAGCTGCGTGCGCCGCGGGCAGCGAGGTTCACTGAACGCGCAAGACGCCCCGGTCCCGCTCACCCTCACGCGGGAAGGGAACGCTTCGGGTCGTGCCGACCGCCCGTTGATCCAGCCCTCGACGGCGCGACCTGCGCGGAACCCCCCGGTTTCGCTCGAGGCCCGCCCGCGGGCAGGTCATGTTCGGGGGTCCAAGGGGGGCTGCGTGCGTCTCGTCGTGTGGATCGTGGCCGGCCTCTTGCTCGCTCCCGGGTTTGAGTCCGCGCGGCACGACCGCGACACGAACGCGTTCCTGGTCGAGCCGGTGATTATCCCGACGAGCGGAACGGTCGAATGCCGATGAGGTGAACATGAGCGAGCACACGGGACCCGGCCAGCACGACACGCCCGCTGCGCACCGATCCGGCGTATCTGCAGGCGGCCCCGCGAAGCCCGGGTACCCCGAGCATCCCGAGCTGCCCGGCGGCGCGGGCGCCGGACGAGCGCGCGAAATCGCGGCTCGCCGACCCGCGGCCGCGCACGGCGAGCACGCGGAGCATGACCGCCACGCCGGCCACAGCGTGGCGATGTTCCGGACGCGGTTCTGGATTGCCCTCCTGCTCACGGTGCCGACCGTCGTCTGGGGTCACATGCTCACGTCGGTCACCGGGTGGCACGCGCCCGCCTTCCCGGGCTCGACCTGGCTCGCTCCGGTTCTCGGGACGATGGTCTTCGCGTATGGCGGGACCCCGTTCATCCGGGGCGCGGCGCGGGAGCTCCGCGACCGGCTCCCCGGGATGATGACGCTCATCGCGCTCGCGATCGCCGTCGCGTTCGTCTTCAGCGCGGCGGTGACCATCGGCTACCCCGGAATGCCGCTCTGGGAGGAGCTCTCGACGCTCGTCACGGTGATGCTGCTCGGCCACTGGATCGAGATGCGGTCGATCTCCCAGGCGCAGGGCGCTCTCAAGGAGCTCGCGATGCTCCTCCCTTCGGTGGCGGTGCGGATCGCGGACGGCCGCGAGGAAGAGGTCCCGCTGTCGGCGCTTCGAGAGGGCGACGCGATCCTCGTCCGCCCCGGAGCGCGGGTCCCGGCCGACGGCGCGGTGCAATCCGGCGAGAGCGCGGTCGACGAGTCGATGATCACGGGTGAGTCGCGTCCGCTGAAGAAAAGGGCGGGAGACCGGGTCATCGCGGGAACGGTGAACGGGGCGGGGTCGCTCCGGGTCCAGGTGACCGGGACCGGCGAGCGGACGGCGCTCGCGGGCATCATGCGGCTCGTCGATCGCGCGCAGACGTCGCGCTCGCGCGCGCAGGCGATCGCGGACCGCGCCGCGTTCCTGCTCACCGTCGTCGCGCTCGCCGCCGCCGTCGTCACGGCGTTCGCCTGGGGCCTCGCCGGTGCGCCGGGGGCGTTCGTCGTGGAGCGCGTCGTCACGGTCCTCGTCATCGCGTGCCCCCACGCGCTCGGTCTCGCGATCCCGCTCGTCATCGCCATATCGACGACGCTCGGGGCGCGGTCGGGCCTCCTCGTACGCGACCGGCGCGGGCTCGAGGAGGCGCGCAGACTCACGACGGTGGTCTTCGACAAGACCGGAACGCTCACGCTCGGCGAGTACCGCGTGGTCGCGGTCAGGACCGTCGGCCTCTCCGAGGCGCAGGCGCTCGCGGTCGCCGCAGCGGTGGAGCACGACTCGGAGCACCCCGTCGCTCAGGCGGTGGTGCGGACCGCGCGCGACCGGGGCCTCTCGGTGCCGCAGGCGGATGGCTTCGAGGCGATACCCGGGCACGGCGTCAGGGCGCGAGTGGACGGGCGCGAGAGAATGGTCGGCGGGCCGAACCTGCTGCGCAAGCTCGGGGCCGCGCTCGCTCCCGAGCTGGACGCGCTCTCGCGCGAAGCCGCCGCGCGCGGGCAATCGGTGGTGTTCCTGATCGAGGACGGAAGAGCAATCGCCGCATTCGCCGTGGCGGACGCGGTGCGGCCCGAGTCGCGGGAGGCGGTCGCCCGCCTTCACGAGATGGGCATCGAGGTCGAGATGCTCACGGGTGACTCGCGGGCGGTCGCCGAGGCGGTCGCGCGGGAGCTCGGGATCGAGACGGTGCATGCGGAGGTGCTGCCGGAGCGGAAGGCGGAGGTGATCGAGACGCTCCGACGGAGCGGGAAGCGCGTGGCGATGACGGGCGACGGGGTGAACGACGCGCCGGCGCTGGTGACCGCCGATGTAGGCATCGCCGTCGGCGCAGGGACCGACGTGGCGGTGGAGGCGGGGGACATCGTCCTCGTCCGGAGCGATCCGCGGGACGTCCCCCGCATCGTCGCGCTCAGCCGCGCGTCGTACCGGAAGATGATCCAGAACCTCTGGTGGGCGGCCGGCTACAACGTCGCAGCGATCCCGCTCGCGGCCGGCGTCCTCGCGCGGTGGGGGCTCGTCCTCGCGCCGGCGCTCGGAGCGGTGCTGATGTCCGTCAGCACGGTCATCGTCGCGGTGAACGCGCAACTCCTGCGGCGGGCGCAGCTGTGACGGCGGCTCACCCGCCGCCGCCTCGGGCGACGCTCACAGGTGCTATCGTCGATGGTTGCTGCAGTGCCCACCGCATTCGCCTGCGCCGCTCGCGACCTCGTGAGCGAGCTGCAGGAAGGCTGGCGCGCCGCTGCGCGCGGGAGACGTTGTGATGAAAGATTGCATTCGGATCCTCGCGGTCGTCGCGGCAACCGCGCTTCCGTGGGCCGCCGGAGCGCAGCACTCGCACGGGAGTGGCGGTACGGACGTGCCGCCTCGACCGGCCAGGCAGGAGCGTCCCCCTCCTCCCGAATCGCCGCGCGGCGTTCTGCCAGCCGGGAGCCCGCGCCAAGTCGAGGTGCTCGTCGTCTCGTACGGCTTCTCACCCCAGGTGATCCGAGCGGACCAGGGTGAGCAGCTCGTCCTTGCCATCCGGCGGAGCGACGACTCCCACTGCAAGGACGGCGTCGCGATCCCCGCGAGGCAGGTCCTCGTACAGCTTCCGGTCGGTGAGACCGTTCCGGTCACACTGAGGCTCGATCGCACGGAGACACTCGAGGTCGCGTGCGCGAACGAGGACGTGCGGGCCTCGATCGTCGTCGAGCGCCGGTAGGTCGCTGCACGTTGCGCAGTCCCGACCGCCCGGTTACCCGAGCATGGTCCGGAGAACGGCGGATGAGCCGAGCTGCCTCCATTGTCGCTGCCGCCGGGGTCGCGCTCGTCGTGGTCGGCGGCACCGTCGTCGCGATCGCCTTCCGCGGCGGCATCTCCGCCCGACGGGAGCCCTCCGCAATCGAGGCCCGAGTCGCGCGCGCTCTCCGGACATGGGCCATCCCGTCCGAGGCCCGCGATGCCCCCAACCCGTTCCAGGCAAGCCCCCGCGTCCTCGCGGCGGGGCTCGCGCACTTCGCCGACCACTGCGCGAGCTGTCACGCGAACGATGGCAGCGGCCAGACGGCGATCGGGCGCAACCTGTACCCGCGCGCGCCGGACCTGCGGCACCCCGCGACGCAAGGGCTCACGGACGGGGAGCTGTTCTACATCATCGAGAACGGCGTCCGGTTCACCGGCATGCCCGCCTGGGCGGGGCCGGGGAGCGCAGAGGGGAGCTGGCACCTCGTCCACTTCATCCGCCACCTGCCGAAGCTCGACGGGGGGGAGAGGGCGCAGATGGAGGCGCTCAACCCCAAGTCCCCGGACGAATGGCGCGCGCTCCAGGACGAGGAGTCGTTCCTGCGCGGGGACGAGCCGCCGCCGCGTGAGCCCGGGCACGGCGGCCACACGCACTGACAGGAGCAGACATGATTCGACTCATGACGGTCCTCGTGGTCGCAGCGGCAGTCGTCGCCGGGCCTGCGTTCGCGCACGAGAAGGGCGATCGCGCCATCGGGGTGGTGGAGAGCATCACCGCCGACCAGATCGTGATCAAGGCCAGCGACGGCCACGTGGTGCCGTTCGCCCTGGTTCCTGACACCCGGTTCTCGGTGGGCGACAAGACGGCCGGGGCACAGGACGTGCGCGCCGGCCAGCGCGCCGTGGTCCACGGAAAGCGCAGCGGCGACAAGCTGATCGCGGTGCGAGTGAAGCTGGCGCGTCACAAGCGGTGATCAACCGGTGCCGCGTCGCGTCGCGAGCGCAGCGCAGCCCAGGCGTTCACCGCGATCCCGACGAGCGCCGGGACGAGGCCAGCGGAAGAGGGCGCGCGAAGGAACTGGCCTGCGAGGACCAGAGCCAGCCCCGCATACGGGGCCGTTGCCGCGGTTGCACCCGGGCCTGGGTGCCCACCGCTCGATGCGCGGCGACGCGACCGGGCGGGAGCTCCCGCCAGGATGAGCCCTGCGACGAGGCCGAGGGCGCCGAGGATCCGCAGCGCAACTCCGGCAGGGAACACGCTCCCGCGCAGGAGGCCCGAGGCGCCGAGGAGGTGGCCCGCGAGACCGGCTGCATACGCCGCCACGGCAACCCACTCCCGCGGTCGCGACGGCCGAGCGAACCGGAACCCGAGCACGAGCAACAGCGCAGCGATCGCGAGCTCGATGCTGCCCTGGGGCGACGTCAGCTCGCTCACGCGCCGCAACTCCTACGCCGCGATCGCGTTCGTGACCGAGTCCTCGTCGGTCACTTCCTTCTTCTTCCAGAGGAAGTAGACGGCCGGGTAGACGAGCAGCTCCATCAGGAAAGACGTCACGAGGCCGCCGATCATGGGCGCGGCGATGCGCTTCATGAGGTCGGCGCCGGTCCCGACGGACCACATGATCGGGAGCAGGCCAAGCATCGCGGCGAAGACGGTCATCGCCTTCGGGCGCACGCGCTTCACCGCGCCATGGACGATCGCCTCGACGAGGTCCCGCCGGGTACGGAGCAAACCTTTCGCCTTGTACTCGTCGTGCGAGAGATCGAGGAACAGCAGCATGAACACCCCGGTCTCCGCGTCGAGCCCCATGAGCGCGATCATCCCGACCCATACCGCGATCGAGATGTTGTAGCCGAGCGCCCACAGCAGCCAGACCGCGCCGACCGCGGAGAACGGGACCGCGGCCATCACGAGGGCCGCCTTGAACGACGACTTCGTGTTCATGTAGAGCAGGCCGAAGATGAGGACCAGCGTGAGCGGGATGATGAGCTTCAGCCGCTCCTTCACGCGCAGCATGTTCTCGTACTGCCCGCTCCAGACCATGTTGTAACCGGTCGGCAGCAGGAGGCCGGTCGCAACCGCCTTCTTCGCCTCCGTCACGTAGCTGCCGACGTCGATTTTCGAGGTGTCGAAGTCGACGTACACGTAGCCGGCGAGGAGCCCGTTCTCGTCCCGGATCATCGACGGGCCCTGGGCGAGCACGACGTCCGCGATCTCCTCCATCGGGATCTGGCCCTGGCCGCCGGGCAGCGGCAGGAGCACGCGCCGGAGCGATGACAGGTCCTCGCGGTAGTCGCGGGCGTAGCGGACGTTGATGCCGTAGCGCTCCCGCCCCTCCACCGTCGTCGATTGGTTGTCCCCGCCGACTGCGGTCATCACCATCATGTTCGCGTCGTCGACGGACAGGCCGTAACGCGCGAGCTGCTCGCGCTTCAGGACGAAGTCGAGGAAGTAGCCGCCCGCGACGCGCTCCGCGTAGACGCTGCGCGTTCCAGGGACCTTCTGGATGACGGCCTCCGTCTCCTTCGCGACCCGCTCGATGGTGGCGAGGTCGGCCCCGCTGATCTTGATGCCGACGGGCGTGCGGATGCCGGTCGAGAGCATGTCGAGACGCCCCTTGATGGGCATCGTCCACGCGTTCGAGATGCCGGGCAGCTGCAGCGCCGCGTTCATCTCGTTCTCGAGGTCCTCCTGCGAGATCCGGTCGTGCCAGAACGGCCGCAGCACGCCCTTCAGCCAGTTCGGCGCCCACGACGAGTACCAACGGGGCTTCTCGCGCCACTGGGAGTCCGGCTTGAGGACGACGGTCGTCTCCATCATCGTGAACGGCGCGGGGTCCGTGGAGGTGTTGGCGCGACCCGCCTTCCCGAACACGCGCTCCACCTCCGGGAAGGTCTTCAGGATCTTGTCCTGGACCTGCAGCGCCTTCTGCGCCTCGGAGACGGACATGCCCGGCTCGACAGCCGACGGCATGTAGAGGATCGTCCCCTCGCGCAGGGGCGGCATGAACTCCGAGCCGAGCTTCAGGTAAATGGGCACCGTCGTGAGGACGAGCGCCACGGCGGCCGCGATGGTCGCCCGCGGGTGGCGGAGGACGAATCGGCACGGGCGCTCGTAGAGGCGGTGGAGGAGCTTCGAGATCGGGTGACCCTCCTCCGAGTGGTACTTCCCGACGAGCGCCGCGTTGGCTGCCCATGACAGCCACCGCGGCCTGAACTTGAACTCGTCGATCCGCGCGAACATCATCCGCATCGCCGGATCGAGGGTGATCGCGAGGAACGCCGCGATCGCCATCGCGAGGTTCTTCGAGTAGGCGAGCGGCCGGAAGAGGCGCCCCTCCTGGTCGACGAGCGTGAACACCGGCATGAAGGCGACGGCGATCACGAGCAGCGAGAAGAAGACCCCGGGTCCGACCTCGAGGAGCGCCTCGAGCCGGACGTGGTGGAAGTCGCCCTTCTTCCCGTCCTTCATCCAGTGGTGAATCTTGTTATAGGCGTTCTCGACCTCGACGATCGCGCCGTCCACGAGGACGCCGATCGAGATCGCGATCCCGGCGAGCGACATGAGGTTCGCGTTGAGCCCCATCGCGTACATCGGGATGAACGCGAGCGCGACCGATACCGGGATCGTGACGATCGGGATGATCGCGGACGGGATGTGCCAGAGGAAGATCAGGATGATGATGGAGACGACGATCATCTCCTCGAGCAGCTTCGACTTGACCGTCTCGATGGCGTGGTTGATGAGCTCGGAGCGGTCATAGGTTGCGACGACCTCGACGCCCTTCGGCAGCGACGGCTTGAGCTCCTCGAGCTTGGTCTCCACCCGCTTGACGACGTTCAGCGCGTTCTCGCCGGAGCGCATCACGACGATCCCGCCGACGACGTCTCCCTCGCCGTCCAGGTCGGCGATCCCACGCCGGAGCTCCGGGCCGAGCGCGACGGTGGCGACGTCCTTCACGAGGACGGGCGTGCCGCCCTGTGACCGGAGCACGAGGTTCTCGAGGTCCTTGATCCCCTTCACGTAGCCGCGACCGCGGACCATGTACTCGCGGCCGCTGAACTCCACGAGCCGGCCGCCCACGTCGTTGTTGCCGCGGCGCACCGCGCTGATCACCGCGTCGAGCGGGATCTTGAACGCGGCGAGTGCGTTCGGGTTCACGGTGATCTGGTACTGCCGCACCTGGCCGCCGACGGTGGCGACCTCGGCCACGCCCGGGACGGACTGGATCGCGTAGCGCAGGTTCCAGTCCTGGAACGATCGCAGCTCGTCGGAGGAGTGCTGTCCCGTCCTGTCGACGAGCGCGTACTGGTAAACCCACCCGACGCTGGTCGCGTCAGGCCCGAGCTCCGTCTTCACGTCGGGCGGGAGCTGCTGCGTGATCTTCGAGAGGTACTCGAGGACGCGCGTGCGCGCCCAGTACGGGTCCGTCCCGTCCTCGAAGATCACGTAGACGTAGCTGAACCCGAAATCCGAGAAGCCGCGGATCGCCTTCACCTTCGCCGCGCCGAGGAGCGCCGTGGTGATCGGGTACGTGACCTGGTCCTCGATGATGTCCGGGCTCCGGTCCCACCGCGAGTAGACGATCACCTGCGTGTCGGACATGTCCGGCAGCGCGTCGAGCGGGATGTTCCGCATCGCCCACGCGGACGCGACGAGCGCGCCGATCGTCGTGGCGACGACGAGGTACTTGTGCTCGGCGGAGAAGCGGATGATTCGCTTGATCATGGCGCGCTACCGTCCGTGCCCTGCGTGCGGGTTCTCGGTGGCCGCGCCGTCCTTCGCCGCCGCGGGCGCGGGCGCCGCGGGGCTCCGCGTCGACAGCGCCGCGAGCGATGCGCGCAGGCGCGACTCGGAATCGACGAGGAAGTTCGCGCGGGTCACGACCCCGTCGCCCTTCTCGAGCCCGGAGACCACCTCGACGAAATCGGAATCGCCCTCACCGAGCTGGACCTCGCGCGGCTGGAACTTGCCGTCCGGGAGCGCGATGAAGACGACGCTCTTCGTGCCGGAGTGGATGACCGCGTCCGCCGGGATCCGCACGCCGCGCCGGCTCTTCCCCTGGAGGACGACGTCCCCGAACATCTCGGGACGGAGCTCTCCCGTCGCGTTCGACACGTCGATCCGGACCTTCGCGGTGCGGGTCTTCGGGTCGAGCAGCGGGTCGATGAACGCGACGCGTCCCGTGAAGGTCCGGTTCGGGAACGCCTTCGGCGTCAGCGTCGCCGACATCCCGACCTTCACCTGGTTGAGGTCGGACTCGTAAGCGTCTGCGAGCACCCACACGCGCGAGAGGTCGATGATCTCGAACGGCATGTCGCCGGCGTTGACGCGCATGCCCGGGACGACGTCCTTCTTCGTGAGCACGCCCGTCGCCGGCGAGGGGAAGGTGATCGCGCGCGTCGGCTCGCCGGTCCGTTCGAGGCGATCGATCTCGGAGCGTGGCACGTCCCACAGCTCGAGCTTGCGGCGGGCTGCGGAGACCAGCGCGTCACCGTCGGCGGTCATGCCGCCGGAGGCGGCGAGCCGCTTCCGGGTGTCGACGGCGAGCAGGAACTCCTGCTGCGCCGCGAGGAGCTCGGGGCTGTAGATGGAGAAGAGCGGCTCGCCCTTCCTCACCGGCTTGCCCACGAAGTCCGCGTGGACGTGCTCCATGAACCCGGAGAACTTCACGTTCACGTGGTGCACCCGCGTCTCGTCCACCGCGATCCGGCCGTTCGTACGCCACGATCCTCCGACGGGGCCGAGCTCCGCGTGAGCGATCTTGAGCCCGATGAGCTGCTGGCGGGCGGCGTCGATCGTGACCGCGGACAGCCCCTCGGGGCTCGCCTCGCCCGGCGCCCCGGCTCCACCGCCGCCGCTCCCCTCCATCTTCACGAGCTTCATCCCGCAGATCGGGCAGTCACCCGGGTGATCCTGGATGATCGACGGGTGCATGGGGCACTGCCACTGCTCCTTCGCCTCCGCGGTCGCGCCCTCGTGCGCGTGACCGTCGGCGCCTCGGCGCGCCAGGAACCAGCTGCCGCCGCCCGCGAGAATCGTGCTCGCCACGATCGCGAGCGCCAGCGCAGGGGTGCCGAATCGGCGGGAGGGGGTCGTCGTGTGCGTCTCGGTGTTCATGCGTTCTCCGTCGTCACATTCCAGAAGACATTCCGGCGCCGGTGGAGGAGGCCTCGGCCGTGCGCGACCCGCCAGCAGACGCGCCGCCTGCCCCCATCCCTCCGCTCGACCCCGCTCCAGGAACGCCGCCGCGCGCCAACCCGGCGGTCGCCCCCGAGATCCCGACGGGATCCAGGCTCACCTCGGCGGCCGCGATCGCGATGCGCTGGGCGTCCGCGACCGCGGAGAGGAAGCTCTCCTCGTCCGCGATGTAGCCCGCGTTCGCCTCGAGGACCGACGCGAACGTGACCTTCCCGACGCGGTACTGGGCGAGCGTGCTCTGGGCCGTGGCCCGGGACTGGACGAGCAGCCCTTCGCGGAAGATCCGGATGGTCTCGAGGAGCGCGCCGTACGCCGCGGCGCGCTCGGCGACGCGCAACCGGAGCACCTGCTCGATCGCCTCGGCGCCCCGGCTGCTCACGTCCGCGCGCGCCTCGTTCTCCGCCACGGCGCGGCTCTGCTTCCGCGAAGACCAGATGGGGAGACCGATCGAGACGCCCGCGAGCCACATCGGCTCCAGCGATCCGCGCGGCATCACGCCGGCCTGGACGCTCAGGTCCGGGTAGCGCTCCTTCCGCGCGAGGGCGACCGACGTGGTGGCTCGCGCGGCCGCGAAGCGCGACTGCGCGAGCTCCGGGCTCCGTGCGAGCGCGTCGGACACCGCCGCGCCCTCCGGGGACGCCTCGGGGAGACCGAGCGAGCGCAGGCTGGAGGACGTCGCGAGGGCCTCGTCGACGGGGCGGCCCCGTAGACGATTCAGCGTCTGCACGGCCGTGCGCTCCTGCGCCTCGAGCGCCCACCTTCGCTGCCGCAGCCGGTTCAGCTCGAGCTGGGCGCGGAGTACGTCGGACTGCGCGCCGTCCCCGGACTCGTAACGCGCGCGCGCGATCCCGGCGGACGACTGCCAGATGTCCTCGAGCTGCTTCAGCAACCCGAGCCGGTCCCTCGCGAACACGAGGTCCGTATACGCGCGCCGAACGTCGGCCTCCGTCGTCAGCCGCGCGCGGGTCAGCGTCGCGCCGGCCTCGTCCGCGGCGATGCGCGCGACCTCGGAGCGGAGTCCGCGCTTTCCGGGCCAGGGGAGGCCCTGGCTGAGCATCACCTGGTAATAGCTCGTCTCCATCTTCCCGACCTGGATCTCCTTGAACCCGTCGTTCTGGATCCCGAGCGACAGGACCGGATCCGGGAGCGCTCCGACCTGAGGGACCCGCTCGCGCTCCGCACGCACTGCGGCCTCGGCCTGGCGAAGCTCGGGCCGCGCGGAGACGCTCTCGTCGATCAGCCGCGCGAGCACGGGATCGGTCGGGAGCGTGCTGGGCGCCGGAGCAGCGGACGGCTCAGCGCCCGCTCGTCCGGACAGTGGAATGAGGAGCAGGGCAGCGATCGCCGCGATGGCGGCTCGGCGGCTGGTCCGCGCGGAGTTCTCGTTTCGGCGCATGGTCGATCGGCCCTGAAGCACCGTGCGTGCCACCCGAGAAGGGCGCCGGGTTTCGGCCTGATCGGTCGAAAGCCCTGAGGACGGGTATTCCTGACGAACGACACACGAGCTCGCGCGGGGCCGGAGCGGACACACCGTAACCCGCCGGATCACGGTTGAAGGGGCCACGCGTCGATGAACCCCCGGGAAACGAGGACATCCGGACGACTCAAGAAGCGCTGAAGCGCGGCGCCGCCGCCTGAAACGAGACGGCCCGACGTCCGCGGAGGACGCCGGGCCGCTCAACCCGCGCCTGGGGTCCGTCTACGGGACGAACACGACTCCGCTGATCATGTTCATGCCGCACGCGTACCGGATCTCGCCGGATTTCGCCGGCGTGAACTCGACCGTGACGGCCTTGTCGAGCGGCAGCGGCTGGTTGATGCCCTGGTCCTTGATCACGATCTCCTTCGCGCAGGTGCTGTTCGTCTTGCGCGTGACGACGAGCCGGACCTTCTCGCCCTTCTTCGCCTTGATCTGCGACGGCTCGAAGCCGTTGTCCGTCACGGTGACCGGAACGACGCGGACGCCGTCCTTGACGGTGCCCTCGGCGATGGCCTGCGACGCGCTCGCGGCGCCGTGCTGCGCGCCGCCGTTCATGGCCCCGTGATCGTGCTGCGCGTACGCGGACGCGGCGGCGAAGGCAGCCACCGCGGCGGCGAGGGTGAGAAAACGCTTGGTCGTCATCTACGATTCTCCAGTCGTTCGTTGTGCGTCCGCCGGGTGCGGGCGCGGTTCGAGCGTCGGAACAAGCAGGACCCGTGCCGTCTTCCGGTCGGCAATCCGCCGATATTCCGCGGGTCGCGGCAAGGGACCGGTACCGGCAACGCAACACTGTGACCGAGGACGTCACGGTGCCGCGAGTCGAGGTCCAAGGCCCGCGCCCGTGGCGCCCGGGATGCAACCAGCGCACTCACTCGCTCCCGGAGAGGCGGTCGCGAAGATGCGGCACCTCGCCGGGAAGGTCGACGCGGCGGCGTTCAACGCGCTCGAGCGGCTCGCGACCACGGGCGAGCTCGAGCGGACGAGCGAGATGGAGAGATGAGCAGTGGCTGGCGCGGCGGGTGCAGTCAGCCGCATCGGGATCGATCGCGTCACGATCTCGTCCGCTCGCGCAATACATCGACCTCGTTACGCGTTCTCGAGGTGAGCGGCTCTTCAGGCGCGGACCCTGTGATGCCCGCGGTTTCATGCGGCACCGCGCCCGACGAAAATCCCAACGCTCGGGACACGTCGCGGCCTCGCCGACGACGGCAGTCGGGTAGTGTTCGAGATCTCGTGGCCATCGACCGGAGCGGCCGCGCGGCTCGGATGAGGCGCCACGAACCACTGCCAACGGCCCGTGCTCGAACCGTTGCACGAACAACAGGTGCGGAGACGGAACATGCGAATTCTCACGGCTGGGGTGGTGGCGGCAGCGGTGGTGGTGACCGGGTGTGGCAGCGACAAGCACGGGGTCAGCCAGACGGACGTGCAAGCCTACGCGGCGCTGGCGCAGCAGATTTCGTCCGCCGCGTCGGGGTACGGGACGGCTGCGAATGCGACGTTCGACGTCTCAGGTTGCCAGTCCACCCACGCGGCCTACGACGCGCAGGTCCGACCGATGGTGGGCCGCATGGGCGCGATGAGCGGCGGCATGGACCAGCAGATGGAAATGATGGGCGAGACCGCGGACGCGGACATGTCTTGCGGCGCGGATGCGATGGTGGCTGACCTGGACCACCACGACGCGGTGGCCTGCACCTCGACCATGATGTCGGCGAACCACGCCGAGGCGACTCGCCACGCCACCGCCATGACGACCTGGGCGGACCACCAGCACGCGCGCGCCGACGAGATGGGCGGGATGATGGGGACGGGTGGCGGGATGATGGACCCGGGCAGTGCGACATCGACGATGACCTGCCACCGGAACGGCGACGGAACGTTCACGCTCGCGCCGTGACTTCAGAGCGCGTCGCCGCTGAGCCCGCGCTTCTCGTCGAGAACAGCTCTTCTCAGCTCCCGGTCGCCGACCCAGCCTACGACCTCGTCGTCGCGCACGACGGGAACCTGCGATACACCGCACCGCTCGAGAACGTCGGCCACGTCCGCCCACGTGGCGTCCTCGCCCACCGACACGAATGGGACGCGCGCGTCGTGCGCCTTCATCCAGTGCCGCTCGGCTTCCGGTGTCTCTGCCACCGTCGCGAGCTCGACGAGGCCGGTATACCCGGAGGAGCCCAACATCGCGACGACACGCTGCTGACGAGCCGGCGCCGCGGCGGCGACCACCGCCGCGAGCGACGCGCGCTCCTCGAGCGGCCCGACCTCGGGTGTGACGAGGAGCTCTCGTACGGATCGGGTCGTCACGTCCGCGAGCAACGCTCCGTATCCTCCGGTGCTCCGGTGCGCGGCGGAAGCGGAGCGCGAGGGAACCTGGGCCGGGTAAAGGGTCTCCCGGCGCAGCGCGATGTAGGCGATCCCGATCGCCAGCATCATCGGGACGAGGAGGTCGTAGCTTCCGGCGAGCTCCGCGACGAGCACCAGCGCCGAGAGTGGCGCGTGGGCGAGGCCGCCGTAGAACGTGCCCATCCCCACGAGCGCGAACGCGGCGGGCTGGATCGACGGGTCACCGAGGAGCCCGCGCGCAGCGTGCCCGAAGGCGGCCCCGACGAGGCCACCGATCGCGAGCGAAGGCGCGAAGTCGCCCGCGGCCGCGCCGCTGCCGATGCTGAGCGCCGAGGCCACGATCTTCGCGAGCGCGACGCCCGCGAGGAGGCCGACCGCGGCCCAGCCCGTCGGCATCCAGTCGGCCCCGGTCATCGCAACCTGAAGTGCGCCGTACCCGCCGCCGAAGACGCCGAAGCCAGAGCTGGCGCCGTGCGACGTACGCATCCACAGGACAACCGCGGTCCCCACGCAGCCCATCGCGAGCCCGCCCAGCGCGGGCCGGGCCCACGGGGGCACGGGAAGCCGAGAGAAGGACCGCTGCGCGAGCCGGAGCGACCGAACGAACGCCACCGCCGCCAACGCGACCACCAGGGCGAGGAGGGCGTAGAGGGGGAGGTGCGCGGGCAGGAACGGGAACCGCGGCAGTGATCCGAACAGCGTCGTCTCGCCGAATAGCGCGATCACGATCGAGTAGGACACGACGCTCGCGAAGATCGACGGGATGAGCGCGTCGGCCTCGAAGTCGTCGCGATAGAGCATCTCCGTCGCGAGGAGTGCGGCGCCGAGTGGCGTCCGGAACACCGCCGAGATCCCGGCGGCGATTCCGGCGACGAGCAGGACGCGGCGCTCCGCGCGCCGCGTCGGGAGCACCCGCCCGACCGCCGCGCCGATCGCGGCGCCGATCTGCATCGTGGGTCCCTCGCGGCCGCCGGAGCCGCCCGCCGATAGCGCCAGGATCGAGGCGAGCCCCTTCACGGGGATGACGCGTCGCCTGATCACGCCGCCGTGGTGATACGCCTCGATCGTCGCGTCTGCGCCACCGCCGGCCGCCTCCGGGGCGAGCCAGTGCGTGAGGAGACCGCTCGCGAGCCCTCCGAGCGCGGGGAGGAGGACGAGGAGGAGAGGGCGAAGCGCGCCGACGGGCGCGGTGCCGAAGAAGCTTTCGCCCCTGGCGCGGAGCGGCTCGAATCCCGCGAGCTGGCCCAGAAGGAGCCGCTGTCCGAACTCGAGGCTCGCGAACAAGGCGGCGCCGGCGAGCCCTGCGATCACGCCCACCGCACCTGCATGAAGCAGCGCGCGCCCCAGGAGGCGCAGCTCGAGCGGCGACTCCTCCGTGAGAAGCGAGAGGGCCCGCAGTCCCGCGGCCTTCGCCCCCGAATTCGACGAACCGCGACCGAACAGGCTGCGCCAGGGACGAGCTGGTCGATGGATCGGGGGCTCCATTCCGGTGTCCTTGGCGAGGGGCGGTGTAGGCGATCCCGGGGCGCGGGGCGCGTTCCGGTGGTTGCACATCAAACTATATATCGCCCAACCTGCCGCGTGGGGAACCCTCGACCGAGAGAACTTCGCCTCCTGCTCGGCGTCGGGCCGATCAGCTCGTCGCGGGCCACCGCCAGCCGACGATCTCCGGAGCGTCTATCCCGTGCTGGTGGGCGTACCGCCGGCACGCGATCTGCCGGTTGCGGAACCGCTCCTTCACGTGGGCGCCCGCGCCGCGCAGCCGCGGAACCCGATCGATCACGTCGATCGCCAGGCTGAAGCGATCGACCTGATTGTCGATCGCGAGCTCGAGCGGCGTGTTGATGCTGCCCTTCTCCTTGTATCCGCGCACGTGCAGGTTCGCGTGGTTCCTGCGCCGGTAGGCGAGCCGGTGCACGAGCCACGGGTAGCCGTGGAAGTTGAAGATGATCGGTGCGCTCACGGTGAAGAGGGAGTCGAAGTCGCGGTCGGAGAGGCCATGCGGGTGGTCCGTCTCGGGCTGCAGCTTGAACAGATCGACGACGTTCACGAACCGGAGCTTCAGGTCCGGGAACGAATCGCGGAGCAGGGCGGCCGCAGCGAGCGCCTCCAGCGTCGCGACGTCCCCGGCGCACGCCATGACCACGTCCGGCTCGTGGCCCTCGTCGCTGCTGGCCCAGTCCCAGATACCGAGGCCCTTCTCGCAGTGCGCGATGGCGGCTTCCATCGGCAGGTACTGAAGGTGGAGCTGCTTGTCCGCGACGATCACGTTCACGTAATTCTCGCTGCGCAGGCAGTGATCGGCGACCGAGAGCAGGCAGTTCGCGTCGGGTGGGAGGTAGATCCGGGTCACCGCCGGGCTCTTGTTCAGGACCACGTCGAGGAACCCCGGATCCTGGTGGGTGAAGCCGTTGTGGTCCTGTCGCCACACCGTCGAGGTGACGAGGAAGTTCAGCGAGGCGAGCTCCTCGCGCCACGAGATCTGGTTGCAGATCGAGAGCCACTTCGCGTGCTGGTTGAACATCGAGTCGACGATGTGGACGAACGCCTCGTAGGTCGAGAAGAGCCCGTGCCGTCCGGTGAGGAGGTAGCCCTCCAACATCCCCTCGAGCGTGTGCTCCGAGAGCATCTCGATCACCCGGCCGTCGGGTCCGAGGTGGCCGCCGTCGGCGTCCTCGGGGAAGGACGCCTCGAGCCAGAGCTTCGGCGACGCCTCGTACACCGCGTCCAGCCGGTTCGAGGCGTTCTCGTCGGGCGAGAAGAGGCGGAAGCGGTCCGGGTTCTCGCGCACCACGTCCCGCAGGAACGCGCCGAGCGGCCGGGTGTTCTCCGCCTGCGACGCGCCGGGCGCGTCCACGGCGACCGCGTACGAGCCGAAGTCGGGAAGGCGCAGCGGCTTCTTCAGGAGGCCGCCGTTCGCGTGCGGGTTCGCGCCCATCCGTCGCCGCCCCCGCGGGGCGAGCTCGCGAATGGCCGCGACGGGCGCGCCGGCGTCGTCGAACAGCTCCTCGGGCCGGTAGCTCCTCAGCCAGCGCTCGAGCAGCGAGAGCCGCGCCGGATCCTCCTTCACGCGCGGGATGGGGACCTGGTGCGCGCGCCAGGAGCCCTCGAGCGGGTGGCCG
>WNFU01004311.1_pt1 | contig 18248 bp, 13 predicted proteins | sample 5400121 | NCBI WGS metagenome assembly WNFU01 (sample SAMN13153360, study PRJNA577476) | soil metagenome | isolation source: 100 cm soil or saprolite under grassland replicate 1 | place: USA:California | collected 2016-06-15 | reverse complement strand
CTTCTAGCGCCCGCGAGACTGCCACACCGCGCTCGATCTCGGCACCGGCCTCGGCGAGCGCGAGCTCCACTCCGGCGAGCGCAGTCGTGATGTCGAAGATGTCGTAGTAGCCGATGTGGCCGATCCGGAAGATCTTGCCCTTGAGCGGTCCCTGCCCCGGCGCGAGGGTGATGCCGAAGCGGTCGCGGATCGACGCGACGAGCTCGTCCGAGTCGAGCCCCTCGGGAGCACTGATCGCCGTGACCACAGCGGAGCGGTCTTCGTCGGGCGAGAAGAGCTCGAGCCCCATCGCCTTCACGCCCTCGCGGCAGGCGCGCCCGAGGCGCACGTGGCGGTCGAAAGCGGCCTCGAGCCCCTCCTCGAGCAGCATCCCGACGGCGACGTTCAGCCCCATGACGAGCGAGACCGCGGGCGTGACCGTGGCGTCGAAGCTCTCCTGCGCCTTCCGTACCGGTTCCCAGGCGAAGTAGTAGTGGGGTGAGGCCGCCTGGTCGGCCCGCCGCCACGCGGCTTGCGAAACGCTCACGAGCGCGAGCCCGGGCGGCGTCATCAACGCTTTCTGGGAGCCCGAGACGGCCACGTCGACTCCCCAGGCGTCAGTCTCGAGCGGCACGGCCCCAAGGCTGGAAATCGCGTCCACGACGACGAGCGCTCCGGCCTCTCGCGCCGGGGCGGCGAGCGCCTCGATGTCGGCCACCACCCCAGTTGAGGTCTCCGACTGCGTGAGGAGGACTGCCGCCGCGCCGCCCACCTCGTCGAGCTTCGCGCGCAGATCCTCGGCCGCCGGGGTCTCGCCCCAGTCGTACCGCACCTCCACCAGGTCGAGCCCGTAGGCGCGCGCGATCTCGCCCCAGCGTTCGCCGAAGTAGCCGGCCGACACGACGACAACGCGCTCGCCGGGCGAGGTGAGGTTGGCGACGGCGGACTCCATCCCGCCGGTCCCGGAGCATGTGTAGAGGAGCACTTGCGCCTCCGTGCGGAAGATCTCGCGCAGGCGCGCCAGCAGGGTCTCGAACAGGTTCCGGTAGTCGCGCGCGCGGTGGTGGATGACCGGCTCGGCCATCGCCGCGAGCACCTGCGGGGGCGCAGGCGTCGGCCCCGGCGTCATCAGATAGCGCTTCTCGGGCACTGTCCTGAGACTATCGGTGCGAGCGGAACGACATGACCTGCTGGAACGTGGGGCGATTCGTCCAGCGCATGGTGCTCGAGAGAATTCCGGGCGAGAACGTGATCCGTTCGCTCGTCGCATCCGCCCGCCATGCCGCGGGGTTGGAGCCCTGCGCCGCCGCGAGCTGATCCCCGGCCTCCTGCATCGCGTTCCATAGAGAGGTGCGGCAAGCGGCGGCATCGCCGTTTCCGCAGTAGAGACGCGTGGCCACGTACCCGTACCAGCCGTCGTCGAAGGCCGATCCGTGCGGGCCCGGTGCGTCGTTTCGAGTCATGAGCTGCGCCAGACGACTGGTGAGCGAGCCGAGGACCGGAGAGACGACCGCGTCGGCGATCTTCGGCCAGGCAGCGTCCATGATCGCGGCGCCCGGATCGTCGATCTTCCCGTCGCCGTTGAGGTCGAGCCTGTGGCCTCCCGCGGCGCGCCACGCATCCAGCAGGTCGGCCATCTGCGCCGCTCTCGCGCTTGGCGCGGTTGCCGCGGTGAGCACGCTTCGAAGCCCCGGCCAGAGCTGCATCACGCGCAAGTCCTGCGTCGCCGCGTCGTTCATCGCCGCGACCACCGTCGCCGGCGTGTGCTTCTTCCGCTTCGCGAGCGCGTCCGCGAGCAGCTGCTGGCGGTGGATCGAGCCGAAAGACCAGTTGTCGTCGGCGGCAGCCCAGCCCTTCGCGGGACGGTTGTTCCAGGCGGCGATCACCCCGGACGGCGGATTGGCGCCGTGCGGATGCTTCGCCTCGGAGACGAAGCCGCGCCATTCGTACTGGCCCGTGCCGATCGTCGGCAACCCGAGGTCGACTCCCGGGGCGCGGATCGGAACGCGCCCGGCTGAGAACATGGCGATGTTCTTCCAGTCGGCATAGACCCAGTTGAAGCTGAACTCGGTCTGGTTCATCGCGTCGTAGAACGTCTTCGGCGAGGTCGCGCGATTCATGTCGAGGTCGAGGAAAGCGCGTGCGCTCAGTAGCTCCCGCCCGCGCGACGAGCGCTTCAGCGAGATCGCGACACGCTGCCCTCCGACGGTCCCGTAGCCGATCACCGGCCCGTGCACCGTCTCTCGGAAGACAAGCGGATCGCCCGAGATCGAGCCCGCCGCGAACGTCGTCATCTGGCGGCACTGTCCGTCGAAGACGTAGTGCAGGTCGTCGCCGCCGCAGAGCGTCTCCACGTACTGGTCGACGATGTCCGAGCGCGACGACATGGCGCTCCACGCATAGTCCTTCCCTCGCCCGATGAGGACGAAGAGCGTGCCCGGGAACGAGACACCCCGCGCGTCGATCCCTCCGCCGTGCAAGTCGAGCTCCAGGAAGATCTCCGGGAAGTAGTAGCCCACCTGCGGGCCCGCGACGAAGATCGGACGGCCACTCGCTGAGCGCTTGGCGCCCACGAGGAGCGCGTTCGACATCACCGGCCGCGCGTGGACGGCCTGCGCGCTCGGTCCTGCCGCCGCGAAGCTCCCGTCGTCGATGACGGCATTGCCGGCCCCGGGCGCGCCCGCCGTGCCACCGAAAGCGAACGTGCCGGGCAGCGAGACCGGCGAGCTCGAGTCCTGCAGCCGGCGAAGGGCGTTGAAGACCTGCAGCCCCTGGGTCGCACCGAGCTTCTGCTCCAGCGCGTCGAGGAACATCGCCCGCCGCGTCTCGTCTCCGCCGCCCGTCCCGAACACGCCTGCGATGAGAGCCGCGCAGGCGACCGTGTCGTTGAACGTCCACTTGGCGATGGCCTGGTGGGTCGCCGCGAAGTACGCGTTGATTCCCGCCGAGTAGGCGTCGACCAGCCTGACGAGCTGCTTGCCCTTCTTCCCGGAGCTGTTCAGGAGCCCGCGCTGAGCCGCGAGGTAGTCCTCCGTCTGCTGGCTCGAGGTGAACGACTTCCCCGAGAGCGCAAGAGCGAAGGCGTCGACCCCGGGTGCGTCGAGCGCAGCGATGCGGCCGGGCCCGCGGAAGAGCTGCAGGTAGATGCCGCGATCCTCCGCGGTCACCCATCCCGCGCCGTAGGCAACCCCCTCGGGCGTCTTCGCCGTGATGTGAGGGACATCCCAGCGGTCACGGATTACCTTCGCGCCGCGGCCGGGGCTCTCCGTTCGCTCGGTCTTCCCCCCGCCCAGCCCGAGCGGCGCCTGCTTGAACATCCGCGCAAGATCCTTCGTCTTGACATTCCCCTTGAGCGGCGTGAGCCGGTCGTACAGAATCGCCTGATCGGTCTTGTGCTTCCCCCCCTCGAGCCCGGCCTGGCCGGGAGGAAGCACGTTGAGAGCCACGGCGGCGTAGTCCTGCGTCGGTGCGGCCGTCGAGGATGCGATCCCGAGCAGGAACAGCAGTGCAGCGGTGACAGCGCACGCTGCGAGAGGACCTCGCCCTCTTCTCATAAGTACGACCCTACGTCTTCTTGCCCTTGCTAAACAAGCGTGCGGAGGGCGAGCCCTCCTCCGCCTGTTTCTCAAGACTCAAGTGACGCGACGAACAGTGGCGAAGACACCGACATCGCCGTCGTGTCCGATCACTAGCGTGACCCCTTGCTCACCTTGAGGCTGACCTTCCCTCCCCGAGCGAGCTTGGTGCCCGGGCCGGGCCTCTGCGAGATCACAGTCCCCTTCTTCTTGGAGGAGAACGCCTTCGTGACCTTGCCGGGCGAGCAGTGCTTCCTTCGGAGGGCGCTCTTGGCGGCGGCGAGCTTCTTGCCCTTGACCTTCGGGACGATGCACTTCTTCTGGAACTTGGCAGTGGCGGTGTGATTCGCGCTCATCGTGAGCGAGCACGCGCCTGTCCCCGAGCAGTCGCCCGACCAGCCGGCGAACTTCGACGTCGATGTAGCCGCGGCGGTCAGCGTGACCGATGTTCCGTGGGCGAAGGCGTGCGTGCACGTGGCGCCGCAGCTGATCCCCGAAGGACTGGAGCTGACCGAGCCCGTGCCGTCTCCCGATTTCCCCACCGTCAGCGTCTTATCGGTCTCGAACGTCGCGGTCGCCGTGTGGTCGGCGCTCATCGTCAGCACGCACGTCGTTCCCGAGCAGTCGCCCGACCAGCCGGCGAAGCTGGAGCCGGCCGAAGGCGTGGCGGTGAGCGTGACCGAAGTCCCGTGCACATAGGCGTGCGTGCAGGTCGCTCCGCAATCGATCCCGGCCGGGCCGGAGGTGACGGTGCCGGTGCCGCTCCCCGCCTTGGCGACGGTAAGTGTCTTGTCGCTCTCGAATGTGGGGGTGACGGTCTTGTTCGCGTCCATCGTTACCGTGCAGGTGCCGGTTCCCGTGCAACCGCTGCCGGACCAGCCTGTGAAGGTCGACCCGGCGGACGCGGCTGCGGTGAGCGTGACCGACTGGCCGTCGGTGAACTGCGCGGCGCAGGACCCGCCGCAGGAGATTCCCGACGGCGACGAGGTGACCGTCCCGGCCCCGGACCCGCCCTTGGTCACGGTCAGGAGGCGCAGCGTCGCCGAGGTGCACGACGGGAACTTGAAGTTGCCGATTCGCGTCTTCCAGGCGATCGGCGCCGTCGTGGTGTAGTACTCGTTTGTGTACCAGAACGTGCAGTCGTCCACGGGGTCGACGGTCATGTCGCTGTAGTCGCCCCAGCGGGCGCGGGTGTCGGTCTGGCTGCCCGTCCCTGAGATAAGGGTCGCCTCCCCCTGGGACAGCACGCTCACCGGGTCGGTCACCAGCCGTCCTGCATAGCGAATCTGCGGGTTGATGGTTGCCGACGAGGCGCTGAAGCCGAGAGCGAGATCGCCGTTCTTGTCCATCGCCGCGCTGCCCATCCAGCGCCAGGTCGTGTCCGGCTGGTAGGTGCTCTCCTGCGCCACGGTCACAGGCCCGGCGGTCACGCCACGCAGCTCGAACCAGCGCGGGGCCCCAACGCCCCCCGAGCTCACGCTGTAGGTGGAGACCAGCGACTCGTGATCGCCGAAGTTTCGATAGGCCGATCTGAACATCAACCGGTCGGAGAGCGCGTCCAAATTGGAAGTGGTGCCGAGCTGCGGCACGCACGCGCTGACGGGGCAGAGGACGGTGAAGGCGGCGCGTGGGGGACTGGAGAAGAGCGTGAAAGTCGAGCTCGCGGGCGTCGTCCAGTCGACGTGGAAGTGGAAGACCTTGTAGGTGGTGGAGCTGGTGCCCCATTCCACGAACGAGTTCGGAGCGTTCGTGGGCGGCGCGGTCGACCCGTCCAGGTCGGCGGGGAGATACGTCTCCTCGGTAGCGCCGCCGGTGATCCCGGGTGTCTGGAAAGTCGCCGCCGTGCCGGCCAGCATCGCAGCGCGGTCGAAGGCGAAGGGCTGGGGACCGAGAAAGTCACAACAGGGGTCTGTGGTCTCATCGAAGACGTTCATCGCCATGTAGTAGGCGTCCGGCCACAATCCGAACTTCGGGTAGTCGAAGAAGTGCGTCCCGAGGTGGAACGCGTAGCGGTAGTACAAGCCGGTGGCGTCGCTCGAGGTCGAGACCGCGATGCACTCGTCGGTCGGAACGGCAGTACCGGCGAACTGAGTGATCACCCAGCGATTTGCAAGCTGGTCGTAGAAGACCACTGGATCGCCGTTTCCGTCCGTCTCGCAGACGCCTCCGAAGCCGCTCCAGAGCGTGGCGATGTCGACGGGACCGTAGACCGACGCACCGGTGAACTTGTTGAAGACCTGGAACCCGATGTTGACGTCCTGGACGTACTGCGTCGCGCCGACCTCGCCGTTCGTGTCCGGCGGGAAGCAACTGCAGCTGACGCCCGGGAACGGGATGCCGTCGAAGCTGAGAACGGGGGCGGGCATGATGTTCGGCTTCGCAGCCGTGCGCTGGACGACCGGGTCCGCGGCATTCTGGTGATGCCCGATCACCAGCTTCTCGTTTTGCAGCTCGTGTTCGGCTTCACGATCGGCCGTGATCGGAATAGGCCGCATGTCGCGCAACGGCCGGGAGAGGTCGTTCTCGTACGAGTGGCCGACCCTCATGCTCCCAGCGCCGTTCACAGGCGCCGGCGACTGCCGCCAGGGAGACCGGAAGGCCGAGGCGTTCCCACTCGATGCGAGCGGCGAGACGGCGCTCGCGCTCGTCGTGCTCGGCCCGCTCTGGGCCACCGCAAGGGCGGCCACGCCGGCAACGACGAGCGCGAAGCCCGCGGCCACGGCCGCGGGCTTACGCCATTTCCGGAAATTCAGCCTTCGGCTCACGTGAGCGCTAGCGTCGCTTGCCCTTGCTGACGACCAGGTTGACCTTGGTGCCGAAGGCGACCGTCTTTCCGGCCGCGGGCTTCTGCGAGATCACCCTTCCCTTCTTCACCCTCCTCGAGAAGGCCTTCGAGATGCGTCCGACCGCGCACTTCGCCTTCTTGATCGCAGTCTTCGCGGCGGCGAGCTTCTTGCCCGTCACCTTCGGAACCTTGCACTTCACCAGCGAGCCGACCGCTGCCTTGGCGTTGATCAGGCCGGCTCCGACGGCCGGATGTGTGAACGCTCCCACCGCGCTCGCCGTCGAGATCTGGGCGTTCTTCACCTGCGTCACCGAAGCCGTCGGCTTGGCCTGCAGCTCGAGGGCGGCGACTGCTGCCGCATGCGGAGCTGCGGCCGACGTCCCGTAGAAGCGGCAGGGAGAGCATGGCGGAGGGAAGAACGTGTTGGAGCCGCCGTCGGTGGCCGCGATGTCGGGCTTGTTGAGCGTCGTCGGCGAGATCGCGGGAGCCGGCGTCGTCCCGTTGACGGGCCCGAAGTACAGGGTCAGCGGGCCGCGCGACGAGTACACCTCGGGCGCTGCGCTGTTGTTGTAGGGAACCGCAGCGGTGCTCATCGTGTTCCCGGCGCCGTTGTGGCCGTAGATCGTCGGCCCGACGATGTCGCCACCCGACGAGGTCGTGTACTCGGTCGGAACGACGGTCTGCCCGCCGTTCTCGAAGAAAGCGAACTTGATCCGCGGCGTAGCGGTGCCGCCCCCGTTGAATCCGGAGTACCGGTTGATCGCGAGGTTGACGTTCTGGGTCACACCGGTCGTATTCGACCAGGCCAGGAACTCGAACGGCGTCTGCGTGATCGTCACGTTGAAGTACTCGCTCTTCGCACGCAGCACGTTCGCGGAGTCGATGAGGTAGGCGTCGAGGTCGGTCGCGACGCCGTACCAGGGCTCCGCCCACTGGAGGTCGATCCTCACCGTCCTGTTGTTCGGAACGCTGATCCCATAGGTGTTGTCTGTGGCGGCGCCCGGGTTGAAGTCCATGCAGTGAATGGCGTAGCTCGGGGAGCCGAGCGGACAGCTCGCCGAGTCGCGGAACGCCGGGGCTTCGAAGGAGGAGATGGCGTTCCCGCTGCCGTCGAGGATGTTGTTGTTGGCCGCCGACGAGAAGTAGGTCGCGCCTGTGGCGGTGGCCGTGTTGACGCCGGCCGTGACCAGCCCGTCCTGGAAGAACGGCTCGTCGAAGTAGCTGACGTCGTCGACGATCACCTTTGCCCCGGCCGCCTTGAGCGCGACGATGTTGTCCGCGAAAGCGGACTCCCCGGCGAACGCGGTCGCGAATGCAAGGGAAGCGCCCGGAGCGAGGTCGTGGACGATCTGCGCCATCGCCCGGCCCTCGTCCTCCTGGCCGCTGCCGGGCGCCAGGTCGCTGAGGACCTGCACGGGTGTCGTGAATCCACACGTGTTTCCGGACCCGGGGAGGTCGCCGCTCGCGACGTCGTTGGCCGCATGGATCGTGGCAGTAGAGGTGTCAAAGGAGTCGGAGAGGATCCCGACCTTGACGCCGGCTCCGTTCACGCCGTAGGCAGACCGGGCGAGGTTGGCCCTGAGCTGCACATCTCCCTCCGAGACCTTCACGCCCTGGGGGCACGTCGACCTGAGTGCAGAGATCCCGCCGCCGCCCCAGCTCGACGTCATCGGCGTGAGGATGTCGGTGACGGCCTGCACTCCGCCCACGGCCGAGATCCGCTGGAGGTTTGCGGCCGGAACAGCGGCTGTGAACGTCCGGTACTTCGCGCTGACATTGACGATCCGCGCGCCGGCGGCCTCGAGCGCCTTCCGGGTCGCGGCCGACGTGCCGTCCGTTCGAATCTGTACGAGGGGATTCCCGTTGACGCGCAGCAGGCTTCCTGGCCCACGCGCGGGAAGGCTGAGCGCCGCAGCCTGCTCCGCCCGCGGAGCGCTCCGCAGGTCGGAGCTCGCTAGAGCGGCGAGCCGGAAGGTCAGCTTCGCCGATCCGGGTCTCGCGGGCGCAGGTGCGCTCGCAGCAGAGGACGAAAGCAGTGCGAGCGCCAGCCCGCCAAAAACGACGATGCCCCAGCGCTTCGCGGAAATTTGCAGAAGTCTCATCAGTTTCCCCTCGTCGAAGTCCTCGGAATCGCCCCACCCTAGCATCGAGGAGGGGGAACTACAAGGAGCAATTTGGCGCTAAGACTTGAGCTTCTCGCGCAGAAGCTCGTTGACCACCTTGGGGTCCGCTTTTCCCTGCGTCTCGCGCATCACCTGGCCGATCAGGAACCCGAGCAGGCCCTCCTTGCCCGCCTTGTAAGAGGCGACCTGCTCGGGATGAGCGGCCAGGACCCGGTCGATGACCGGGTCGAGCTCACCCGTATCTCCGATGAGCTCCTCGCCGAGGTAGTCGGCGGCGGTGAAGCTGTCAGATGCGCTGGCCGCGAGGCCGTTCATGAAGGCCTCGCGGGGAATCCTGTCCCGGGCCTCGATCAGCTTCCCGAGCTCCTCGGCGCTGACGGCCGCGGGATCGATGCCGGTGGCGGCGAGCTCGTTCATGAGCACGTTCGCGACCACGCGGCGATCGCCGGGCGTGCCTGAGTAGAGCTCGTCGCGCCTGCTCGTGACGAGGCCCTCCGCGAGCCCGAAGTCGAGCTCCTCCTCGAGCCGGCGGATCCGGGAGCCCGGCGCTTCCGGGACCTCCTCCCGCATCCGCTCGACGAGCTCCCGCGAGGGCGCCAGCGGGACGAGATCCGGCTCCGGGAAGTAGCGGTAGTCCTGCGCCTCCTCCTTCGTCCGCAGCGGCGGGGCATCCTCGCGGGTGGGGTCGAAATGCAGCGTTTCCTGCTCGACCTCCCCACCCGCCTCGTAGATCCCGATCTGCCGCTGCACCTCGCGCTCGATTCCCTGAGCCGCGTGGTTGAACGAGTTCATGTTCTTCAGCTCGGTGCGCGTGCGCAGCTCGTCGGAGCCCTCGGGCCTGACGGAAACGTTGACGTCGAAGCGGAGCGAGCCCTCCTGCATCTGCGCGTCGGAGATTCCGAGCTCGACGACCGTCTGGCGCAGGAGCTGCAGGAAGCGTTTGGCCTCGTCGGCCGAGTGCAGGTCGGGCTCGGTCACGATCTCGACCAGAGGCGTTCCGCAGCGGTTGAAGTCGACCAGCGTACGGTCGGCGCCGTGGATCCGCCCTTCGGCCCCGCCCATGTGGATGCTCTTGGCCGCGTCCTCCTCGAGATGGGCGCGGACGATGCCGATCTCCGCGTCGCCCTCGGGCCCCGGAACGAGGAAGCGGCCGCCGACGCAGAGCGGCTCGTCGTACTGCGAGACCTGGTAGCCCTTGGGGTTGTCCGGATAGAAGTAGTTCTTGCGGTGGAAGACGGCGTGCTCGGCGATCTCGCAGCCGAGCGCGAGCCCGAGCTTGACCGTCCACTCGATCGCCCTCTCGTTCGGAACCGGCAGCGCTCCAGGAAGGGCGAGGCAAACCGGACAGGTGCGCGTGTTCTCGGGGTCGCCAAAACCGAGCGGGCAGCGGCAGAACATCTTCGTCTGCGTCTGCAGATGGATGTGGATCTCGCAGCCGATGACGGGTTGCCAGCTCACGCCCCTGGCCTCCGGCGCCCCAGGAGCGTGAGCACATTCACGCGAGCCTCCGGGGGACGACGTCGAAGTCGAGAGCCCGCTCGAGCGCGTGGCCGGCGCGGAAGAGCAGGTTCTCGGAGAACTGGCGCCCGATCAGCTGCAGCCCGACCGGAAGCCCTTCGGAGAGCCCGCAGGGAATCGACAGGCCCGGCAGCCCGGCCATGTTGGGCGGGATCGCGAGCACGTCCGAGAGGTACATCGCAAGCGGATCCGCCGTCTTGGCGCCGAGCGGGAAGGCGACGGTGGGCGAGGTTGGCGAGACGAGCAGGTCGAAGCGCTCCAGCGCGGCGGCGAACTCGTCACGGATCACAGTCCGCACCTTTTGCGCCTGGCCGTAGAAGGCCTCGTAGTAGCCGGCCGAGAGCGCGTAAGCGCCGAGCATGATGCGGCGCTTCGGCTCGTCTCCGAAGCCCTGGTCGCGCGTCTGCTCGTACATCTCGCGGATGGAGCCGTTGCCCGCCCGCAGCCCGTAGCGGACGCCGTCGTAGCGCGCGAGGTTGGAGGATGCCTCCGAGGGCGCGATCAGGTAGTAGCAGGGGAGGCCGAACTCCACGGAGCGCGGGAGCTCGCACTCCCCCACCTCAGCGCCGAGCTCGCGGCACAGCTCGATCGCCCGGTTGACCGCCTCCGTCACGCCCGGCTCGATCCCCTCCGCCTCGTTCAGCTCCTTCGGGATGCCGACACGCAGGCCGCGCAGGTCCTCCGCCTCGGGAATCTCCACGGGCTCGGGCAGATCGACCGTGGTCGAGTCGCAGGGATCGCGGCCGGCGACGATCCGGTACAGGAGAGCGCAGTCGCGCACCGTCTTCGTCATCGGCCCGACCTGGTCGAGGCTGGACGCGAACGCGACGATCCCGTAACGCGACACCGTGCCGTAGGTGGGCCGCAGGCCGACGATCCCGCACAGAGCGGCGGGTTGCTTCACCGAGCCGCCGGTATCGGAACCGAGCGCCCACGGGGCCATGCCCGCCGCGACCGCCGCGGCAGAGCCTCCGGAGGAGCCGCCGGGGACGCGCTCGGGGTCCCAGGGGTTCCGGGTCGGGCCGAAGGCTGAGTTCTCGGTCGAGGAGCCCATGGCGAACTCGTCCAGGTTGGTCTTACCGAGCAACGGCAGGCTCGCCTCCCGGCAGCGCGCCGCGACGGTGGCGTCGAAGACGGGCCGGTAGCCGGCGAGGACCTTCGAGCCCGCGGTCGTCTCGACGCCCCGCGTGGAGATCAAGTCCTTGAACGCGATCGGGATGCCGTCGCCTTCGGATTCGGTGACGACCGTCAGATACGCGTGCAGCTCTTCGTTCCGATCCTCGATCGCCGCCAGATAGGCGGCGTGCAGCTCCTGCGCGGAGGCCTCTCCCCGCTCGAGCAAGGTCGTCGCCTCCTCGGCGGTAAGTCTCAGCGTGTCGATCATCAGGCGGGCGGCACTCGGAAGAAGTCGCCCTCGCGGTCAGGAGCGTTCGCAAGCGCTTCCTCGACGGGAAGACACGGCCGCGGCTCGTCCGCCGCGTAGACGTTCGCCACGTCCAGCGGGTGGGCGGTCGGCTCGACGCCTTCGAGGTCGAGCTCCGAGACCTTGCCGACCGCCTCCAGGATCGCGCTCAGCTGCTGCTGGAAGCGCTCCACCTCTTCGTCGGTAAGCGCCAGCCGCGCAAGCCGGGCAACGTGGACCACTTCGTCACGGGAGATCGCCATCGCCGCATCCTCCCAAAAAGAAGCGGGCCCCTTCCGGGGCCCGCTGTTAGAGAGTCTCGATCGGAACTGCCTAGACAGGCATGACGTTCGCCGCCTGGAGGCCCTTCGTGCCCTCCACGACGTCGAACTCCACGCGCTGGCCTTCGGTCAGCGACTTGTAGCCCTCACCGGCGATCGCGGAGAAGTGGACGAAAACATCGTCCTCTCCCTCACGCTCGATGAAGCCGTAGCCCTTCTCGTTCGAGAACCACTTGACGGTGCCCTGAGCCAACGTTCCTCCTTCTGTACTACACAAACAAACGACGGCCCGGGCACCGAGCCGCCGACCTTGGTTTGAGGCGCGGACACATTACCAATGAGGTGGTCGCGGCCGCAAATACGCCCAGCCTGGCCAGCTGCAAAGCGTCGCCTCGCTACGTCCTCGGTCGCGCCCGCACTTCGTTCAGTGCGAACGCTCCCTGCGTCCTTGCGAGGCTCGCTTGTTCGCCCGGCCAGGCAAGACCGTACTTGCGGCCGAGACCACTCAGTGGGGGAACGCAAGCGCCCCGTGGCGGAAACGCGCGGCGCGAACCGTGTTCTGGAGCAGCATCGCGATCGTCATCGGGCCGACGCCGCCTGGAACCGGCGTGATGAACGCCGCGCGCTCCGCCGCTCCAGGATCGACGTCGCCGACGAGCCCGGCGTCCGTCCGGTTCGTCCCCACGTCCACGACCGCGGAGCCGACCTTGACCATGTCTGCGGCCACGACCCCCGGAGATCCGACGGCAACGATGAGGACGTCTGCGTCCTCGGTGTGACGATCGAGCTCGTCCGTGCGCGAGTGGCACATCGTCACCGTCGCGTTGGCCTGCAGGAGCAGCTGCGCGACCGGCTTGCCGACGAGCACGCTCCGTCCGATCACGACCGCCCGCCGCCCCTCCAGCGGCACCTGGTACTCGGACAGCAGCGCCATGATCCCGAGGGGAGTAGCCGGAACGAGTGTCGGCCGGCCGAGAAAGAGCTGGCCGGCGTTGAGCGGATGGAGACCGTCGACGTCCTTGGCGGGATCGACCGCGCGGATCACGAGCGCCTCGTCGAGGTGCTCGGGCAGCGGGAGCTGGACCAGGATCCCGTCGATCTCTCCGTCCTCGTTCAGCTCGGCGATCAGCGCCAGCAGCTCATCCTCCGGGGTGTCGGCCGGGAGGCGGTGGTCGATCGACCGGATGCCGACCTCCTCGGCCGCCTTGTGCTTGCCGGAGACGTAGAGATGCGAGGCCGGATCGTCGCCGACCAGCAGCGTGGCGAGGCCGAGCTCACCGAGCTGCTGAACGTCCGCCGCGACCTCCGCCTGCACCCGTGCGGCGAGCGCCTTGCCGTCCATAAGGGTCGCCACTACGGCGTATCCGGCACCTTGACACCGCTGACGTCGATGCCGAGCGAGGAGGCCAGTTTCACGCCCTCCTCCAGATCCTCGCGCAGCCGCTCGGCGTCGCGCGTGCGCATCATCCCGCCGATCCACTCGCGCGCCTTCGGCCTCCACATGACGTGGTTGGCGAAGATCGGGAGCATCTCGTTCGCGACCTTGACGAGCTGCTTGTGCACCTTCTTCGGGGCATGCTCGAGCAAGACGCGCTCGTAGGCCATGCCCGCGCCGTGGTGGATCCCGTCGTCCACCGTCAACCGGTTGCAGAGGTCGGCAAGGACGGTGCCGGGGGCCGCGCGGGCGATCAGCCGGAAGCGGGAGATGATCAGCCGTTCGAAGAAGACCTGCATCAGGAAGACCTTTTCCTCGAGCGAGTCGAGCTCCAGGAACATGTGCGCAAGCTGGTCGAGGTACGGATCGCGCTCCGTCATCCCCTCGGCTTCCTCGCTCAGCTTCAGCCACGCCTCGGTGTGGCGCGATTCGTCCTGAACCATCGTCGTGTAGTAGAGCTTTGCCTCGTGGTGCGGCGCGGCGGAGAGCAGCTGCGTCGCCATCTCGATCGCGAACATGTCGGCCTGGTACTGCTGCGTGATCACCGAGCGCCACATGTCCCGACGTCGCGTCTTCTTCTCCGCAGAGCCCTTGGTTGTCTCGGGAATAGGCGCGATCTCGCCCCACGGCAGGTCGCGCACCTGCCACTCCGCGCGCTTGGCCAGCTCGTAGTAGCGGAGGACGCCCTTGTGCTCTGTGCTCGGCGGCGGAGCCGCCGGTTGGGCCTCGACGACCGTCTCCGTCTTCATGCGGCGCAGTGTATTGAGAACGGTTGCGAAGCTGGCACGGTTTAACGCAAAATGCCGGTCTACGATGGATGCATGGCGGTGGAGCGGTCGCGCTGGCCGGACGAACGGCTCGACGACCTTTCGGAGCGCGTGACCAGGCACGATTCCCTGGTCGAAAAGGTCGACGGCCTTACGCGGGCCGTCGAGGATCTCCGCCGTGAGATCATCGGGCTTCGCAACGAGGTTGGCAGCGAGATCGGCGGGATTCGCGGCGAGATAAACGACCTTCGTAGGGAGTTCTACGACACGCGCCGTTGGCTATTCACCATCTGGCTCGGCTTCGCCGCCCTCTTCGTCGAGATCGCACTCCGAACCTAGCTGCGCCTTAAGCTCCCGGCATGGAGCTGCGCCGCTGGCCCCGCAAGAACGATCCCGAGTCGATCAAGGCCCGCCAGGACGAACTGCGCGGACTGACCCCGGACGGCGAGGTGTTCTGGGCCGACCTGGAGCCGTTCGCAAAGGCAACGGAGGCGTTGAGCGGGGTCGCCGTCGTGCCCGTCGCGGTGGTCGGCCCGATCGAGATCGAGCTCGGCGAGTACGAGCTCGCCGAGCCGGGCGGAGACGTCGTCGAGCGGGGCCGCGTCCAGGACGCGGTCTACGTCCCCCTCGCGAACACCGAGGGCGGCCTCTCGATCTCGCTCCACCGCGGAGCGCGCGCCGCCGGCGAGTCGGGCGGCTTCCGGACATACGTGCTCGGTGACCGGATGACGCGCGCTTCGGCCTTCGTCTTCGACAGCACGGGGGCCGCGGCTGAGTTCGCCGCCTGGATCGAGGGGCAGATGGACGAGATGCGCGCCTGGCTCGAGAGCACGCCGGTCGAGGGCCTGTCGAGCCACGCGAAGCTGCGCGAGCTCTCCACCCACGTCGTCGGGCCGATGTGCCACGTCATGTACGCGTACACGACCGGCGACGCCGTCGGGCTGAACATGGTCACGCGCAACAGCTACGCCCTCAACCAGGGCTTCGTTGGCGAGCGAGCGCCCGTCGAGCCGCAGCGCTCGATGCTCGAGGGAAACATGGGCGGCGACAAGAAGCCTTCGCACCGCTACTTCGAGGGCGGCGGGCACGGGAAGACGGTGATCGCCGAGGCGACGCTCACCGATGAAGCCATCCGCCGGGTACTCCAGACGAGCGCGGACGACCTGCTCGACCTCGCCTTCGTCGGGACGCACGGCGCGGTCGCATCGGGGATGCAGTCGGTCGCGTTCACCCCGGCGACGGCGATCGCGGCCATCTTCACGGCGACGGGACAGGACATCGGGATGGTCGGGACGAGCTCGATGGCTCACGGCACAGCCCGTCGCGTCGAAGGCGGGCTGAACGTCTCGATCCGGCTTCCCGGCCTCGAGGTCGCGACGGTCGGCGGCGGAACGACGCTTCCCTACGCCCGCTCCTGGCTCTCCCTGATGGGCTGCGCCGGCCCGGGAAAGGTCTATCGCTTCGCCCAGATCGTGGCCGCTGCCACCCTCGCGCTCGAGATCTCGGCCTCCGCCGCCATGGCCACGGCCGGCTCGAAGGAGTTCTTCAAGGCGCACCACTCGCGCGGCGGCCTACGAACGTAGAGACAAGGCGCCGAGCGGACTCGAACCGCTGTACGGGGCTTTGCAGGCCCCTGCCTAACCTCTCGGCCACGGCGCCCTACCGGGCCATCGTAGCCGTGCCTCGATTCGCGTTTCGTGTTAGTTCCAAGGCGAAAACGGGAAATACCGTGCCGATGTCTTCGATCAGCGCAGCCGTTCCGTCCGAAGCTGCCGTGAGCACGCCGCTCCCGAGGCTCGTTTTCTTCCACTCGGGCCGCTCCGGCCGCTGCCGGCGCGTCGAGGGCTTCCTCGCTCAGGTGCTCCAGCGCCGGCAGAACCACGAGACGTTCCTGCTCTACCGCGTTGACCAGGAGGAGCAGCCCGACCTGTTCGAACGCTTCGGCGTCGACGACGTCCCGACCATCGTCGTCGTCGAGGGCAAGCAGGTGCAGGGCCGCCTCGGCTCTCCCGGGAATTGCAGGGAGATCGCGGCGTTCCTGGCTCCCTGGTTGAAGTAAAGCCCGAGCCCTGCTCGTAGAATCGAGCGCCTTGGCCTCCAAGCCCAGGCGACCAGAGCGGCGCGCCGGCTACTTGCCCATCCAGGACTACGCGGCGATCGGCGACGGCCGAACGATCGCGCTCGTCGGCCTGGACGGGGCAATCGACTGGCTCTGCCTCCCGAACATGGACTCCCCGAGCGCGTGCGGGGCACTGCTCGACGCCGAGAAGGGGGGCTCCTTCCAGCTCGAGCCGGTCGATCCCTATGAAGCCAGCCGTCGCTACCTCGAAAGGACAAACGTCCTCGAGACCACATTCGAGACGGCCGGCGGCGTTGCCCGCGTAACCGACGCGATGACGCTTCCGCACCCGGGCCTTGCTCCCGGGCGTGAGCTCGTCCGGAGGATCGAGGGCCTGTCCGGGCGCGTTCAGCTGCGGTGGTGCGTGAAGCCTCGTTTCGGGTACGGCGGGCGGGATACCCAGCTCGGACTGCGCGCGGGCGTTCCGATCGCCTCGGCCGGTCAGGACGCGATCTCCGTCTCCTCCTGGGACGCGGGCGACCCCACGATCGGCGACGACGAGATCAAGGCAACGCTCGAGCTCAGCGAGGGCGAACAGGCGCTGATCGTGCTCGGCGCCGACCACCAGGAGCCCCTCGTCCTCCCAAGCCGTGACGAAGCGGAGAAGCGGCTCGACGCCACGCAGGCCTTTTGGGAACGCTGGTCGGAAGAGCGAGAGTACGACGGGCCTTGGGCGGAACAGGTGCTCAGGAGCATCCTCGCGCTGAAGCTGCTCATCTACTCGCCCTCGGGCGCGATTGCCGCGGCGGCGACGACCTCACTCCCTGAGACGCCCGGAGGAGAGCGCAACTGGGACTACCGCTACTGCTGGGTTCGCGACTCCTCGTTCGTTCTCGACACACTGCTCGATTTCGGCTGCCACGAGGAGGGCCATGCCTTCCTGTGGTGGGTCCTCCACGCATCCCAGATGACCCACCCGCAGCTGCAGGTGCTCTACCAGCTGAACGGCGGAATGGAGGCAAAGGAGCGCGCGCTTCCACTCGAGGGCTACGGGTGCGCCCAGCCTGTCCGCGTCGGCAACGCGGCCGTCGACCAGCTCCAGCTCGACATCTACGGCGACCTGTTCGAAATGGCGTGGCTGTACGTGAGCGAAGGGCAGGAGCTCGATCCCGAGACGGGCAAGCGACTGGCCGAGATCGCAGACCTCGTCGCGAAGATCTGGCGCGAGAAGGACGCAGGCATCTGGGAGGTGCGCAGCGGGCCGGAGCACTTCACCCATTCGAAGGTGTTGTGCTGGATCGCGCTCGACCGCGCTTGCCGGCTCGCCGAGACAGGGAATGTTCCCGACGGCGGAGTCGAGCGCTGGCGGCATGAGGCGAACGAGATCAGTCGCTTCGTCGAGGAGCGCTGCTGGTCGGAGGAGAAAGGGAGCTATGTCCGCGCCGCCGGCACCGACGAGCTCGACGCCAGCGTCTTGCTCGCTCCGTCCTTCGGCTTTCAGCACAGCGACGACGGCAGCCGCCTCCGCTCGACCGTGGACGCGATCCGACGCGAGCTGGCCGACGGGCCCTTCGTCCGGCGGTACGTGACCGAGGATGCCCTTGAAGGAAAGGAGGGCGCCTTTCTCGCCTGCTCGTTCTGGCTCGTCAACGCGCTTGCGCTCACGGGAAGGATGGACGAGGCTTCCGAGCTGATGGAGCAGCTCCTGCCGCTTGCGAACGACGTCGGCCTCTATTCCGAGGAGATCGATCCCTCGAGCGGAGACTTCCTCGGCAACTTCCCCCAGGCGCTCACCCACCTGTCGCTCATCGGAGCGGCGCTTGCGATCTCTCGCAGCGAGGAGCGGCCGTGAGCATCTGGGGAGCCCTCGCGGGCGGCTTTGTCGGCACGCTCGTCCTCGCGACCATCCTGCGGGCGGCGAGCGAGCTTCGCCTGACGCGGATGGACATCCCCTTCCTGCTCGGAACGGCCCTCACTGGGAACCGTGGGCGGGCGAAGGCACTCGGCTACGGTCTCCACTTCGTCTTCGGCATCGCCTTCGCGCTCGGCTACTACGCGATCTTCCGCATCATCGGCGAGAGCGGTTGGTGGCTGGGGGCGGTCTTCGGGCTCGTGCACGGGATGTTTGCCGGAACGGCGCTCGTCAACATCCTGCTGCCCGTGGTCCATCCCCGCATGGCCACCCCGCTGACCGCCGCCGACTCGACGCCGTTGCTCGAGCCTCCCGGATTCCTCCTGCTGAACTACGGCCGGATGACCCCGCTCGTCACACTCGTGGCCCATGTCGCATACGGCGCGATCATCGGCGGGTTTGTCTCGCTGTC
>WNFU01008448.1_pt1 | contig 18250 bp, 19 predicted proteins | sample 5400121 | NCBI WGS metagenome assembly WNFU01 (sample SAMN13153360, study PRJNA577476) | soil metagenome | isolation source: 100 cm soil or saprolite under grassland replicate 1 | place: USA:California | collected 2016-06-15 | reverse complement strand
TCAGGGATTCCGCAAGGTGGTGGGGAATGTGACATTGCCATCTGGCGGAGCAATTTTTACGGGCGCCGGGCAGCGCCGGCGCGAGGGCCGGCGCTTGCGGCGCCCAGAACGTGAAGACAGTTCACCTGCCAGATGGAAGGGCAATGTCCTGAGATGTCAAAGAGCTGACTGCACAAAGCCAGTCTGTCGGCTTGCGGAACGCGGTTGGTTCAACCGCTCCATAAGGGTTGAAGGTCCTCCCAACGTTCGATAGACAGGTCGAGCAGCCGGGTCACCTGCAACAGGGTCAGCTTTCCCAATCGCACCAATTTGCCGTGAACCTTGGCAAAGAGTTCAAACGCCACGAAGGCGATGATCAGGATCAACAGACCAGCCAGGATGGCGACCGGGTGATGATGTTCGCAATGGGTCAGGTGATAGTGCTGGGTCAGTTCATTGAAGGCATGATTCTCAATGCCCCAGCGCTGGTGCCCGATCCGGCAGATGGTCTGAACGCCGTAGCCATCCAGTTCCCGTAACACCAACCATCGCCAGTGACTCTCCTGGGCTTGGACCAGCTTTTTACCGTCCCGGCGGTGAACCTCCTGCCATTGCTCCTGCGCTACCACGACCCTGACCTTACCCAACGACTCGACGGTGAAGTCCAAATCTCCGACCTCCCAGGCTTGCACCTGCCGGCCTGCTACTTCCCACCTCACCGGGTTCTGAGTTTTTCTGAGCGCCTCCGCCTCCTGGTAAATCTCGTACTCTTCCTGTTTGAGCACGCAGACCACCGCCCAACCCAGCTTCTGCACCGCGCGCAGCCACGGCCCTTTGGGATACCAGGCATCGACGGTGACGACATCGAAGAAGCGTGGCCCGTAAAGCCGGCGCAACCGACCCAACAGACGAAGGGCAGCCTGCGATTCGTCTTCGTCGGGCCGGATGGGCTCAACGTCCAGAATCACACTGAAATCCGGCCCATGCAGCTGAGCATAGACCTGGCGGTGAAAATACTCAGTGAGCTGCTGCTTCTGACCGTCTCGGTCCTTTACCGTCACCGTCCGCTGGCAGCATTGCTCGCAACACCGACTGCGGCTATTGAACTGCTCGTTGGCATCCAGCGCCACCACGAGCAAGCCCGCAATCTTGCACCGCTCCAGCTGTTTGTTGACCTTGAGTTGACGGACCATCCCGGCCAAGACCTGACGAAGCTCTTCCGAATCGTAACGTTCCAAGGCGTAGCAAAAGGCATCGTCACTGATCGGCTCCGACCAACTCACTAGCCGTTGCCACCCGCGACGCTTGGTCTCCCGCTGCAGTTGCAGTAAGGAAGGCACCCGTAATACCGCCCCCAGGAACAGGCTCAGGGTAATGGGGGCTGTGGGAATGACGGGGTTGGGACGAGCGGTGCGTACGGCGCGCAAGCGGCTCACCAGGTCGAAGACCTTTTGCACGTAATGACAGAACTGTCGGATTTGGTTCAGGGCGCTGAGCCGCTCAAGGGTTCGCCGCGGCGGAGGAGTTCGGCGTTAATCTGCGAAAGCTCTTCAAGTCCCTCCCAATGGCGTTGGTAGTGTTGGATGGCCTGCTGCACCGCCGTCTGCTGGGAGCGATCCTTGAGGAGAAACTTCAGCACATGGCCGGTGGCCAGGTTAGAGACCAGATAGTAGAACGGGCCATGGCGCTGGCCTTGGGCACAACAACAGTTGGGCTTGCCGCAGGTGGTGAAGCGTTCGACGTAAGAGCCGCGCAGCAGGTTTGAGGGCACAACCAGTTGACGCAGCAGGGCAGCCTTACGTTGGCGCAGGGCCAGCGTGGAGGTGCGGCGCAATCTGAATATCTTAGCCGTAATTAGCCGTAATTAGACGCAAGATAATCAAAGCCTGAGCGTTGGCAAGCAAAAAGGAATCTCCTTCCTCAACCCGAATCTGCCCAACCCATTGTGGTCGCTACCTGTTACGGACTATTCCCCTCCAGACTTACGGAATCGCTGATCTCATTCGCCGGGGCCTTCGTCCAGGATATTGTCGCGAACTCCAACGTCATCCGCGACCTCCAACAATTCAAGCAATTCTTCCAGGAGTGCGTAATAAAATACAAGGAGATCAAGCATCTCGGCCACGACGTTACGCACGCCGCCGTCTCCGAAAAACTGCTCAAATCCAGCGAACTCCACAATTTCGCCTGCAAGATTCTCGAATGTGGTACCGCCGCAGATTTCGAGCGGCTGCTCAAGCCCGACTCCGATTACGACGCAATGCTGCTTTTCACCAGGATCGTCAACCTTTTCGTGTTCGAGTTTGAACTGGACTCAACGAAGAAAAGGTTCAAGAAGGGCGCTTACCTCTTCATTGACGAATTGGACCTCCTCGCTCGCGCGACCAGCAAGGAAGCACGCGAAGTCAATGACCTGTTGCGCCATCTGTTCGACAGTTGCCCCAACTGCTTCTGTATGGTCCTCGGCTTCACCGCCACCGCCGCAGAGCTCGGCGTCATCTATGAGAAGTACGTCCTCGACCGCGTAACGTGGCATATCGTGCTGGACTATCTCCAGCCCGAGGAAGCTCGCCACTTCGTACAAGAGATCCTCGACAACGCAAGGGTTGACAAAACCAAGAAGAACAAGACCGGTTTCTTTCCATTCACCGAACAGGCAGTTGAGGCAATCGTTTCGCAAATCGTCTCGATCACACCTCGCCGCATCATCAACGACATGCAAAAAATTCTCGAAGAATCTCGCTTGGCCGGGTTCGATCCAAAAAAAGGGCCGATCACCCCCAAAATGCTCGAAGATTCCGGCATCCAAACGGAAGTGCAAGGACGCAGCTAACCGCACTGGCAAACACCTTCCGCCATGTCCACGCCCGCACAACACGCCCCTCCCAATACCCCGGCGGCGGAAGTTCTGTCACAAGCCCGACGTCAAGCCCATGCCTGGACGGATTTCATGAAGAATTTCGAGGGTTGCTTCGTTCAGAGCATCGGAGGATCACAGGCAATCCCCGACCCCTTCCGCATCGAACATGTCCTTTCAAGCGCCGAGAGGAACGGCACCATAAACCACTCCCTCGACCCAGCCACGACTTCCCGACTCAAGGCTTGGATCAGTCAGCAACGCGCTGCGATTGAGCAGTCCTTCGAGGCCCGCCTTCGCGCATTTTCCGAATCGAACAATACCAAAGTTGATGGCCGCTTTCCAAGTTACCTTTTGAGCGGCTTTCTCAGAGTGCAGGTTAACCCCGCTAAAGGGGCCTGTGATATCGGAGACAAACATTTCGACACCCTGCTTCTCGACTCCCTGGCACCAACAATTCTTGCCGCAGTTAAGGAGGAAAGTCAGCGCTCATTCGACAAAGCCAAATTCATTGGTGACCTCTATCACGCGTACACCCGCGCCCTGGCCCTGGCCAAAACCTCGGCAGGATCGGCCGTACCCGTAAAGGACGTTTTCTTCGAGTTGGTCATGGTCAAACAGTCACCGAAGTTCGCGAAGGCGCCATCGAAATCCAATTTCCAGGAGTACCCCAAAGAATTCTTCCTGCGCGACCTCGCCAAACTCGCTGCATCCGGGTCGCTTGCCACCCGGTCTGGAAAACGCCTCGTGCTGGCCCCAAGTGCCTTCTCCGCCGATGCGTTTCCAATTCTTGAGGCGAACGCGGTCCGCTACATTGGTCGCATTGCATTTACGGATTCTCCAGACCAATGAGCGCCCTGGATACATCAAGCGCCCGCGAAATAATCCGGCACCTCAAAGCAGGCACCACGCCCATTGAGCACGTCGAGCACCTTAACGTCGGCAACGAGCGCTGGTATGCTGCAGCCTCTGAACACTTCGAGGATATTCAGCAGGACGGCGACTCCCTTGTCCGCTTCGTCAACGGATATTACGGGGACGGCAAAACGCACTTCCTCGGGATGTTGCGTTCACTCGCTTTCAACCGGAAATGGGTCGTAACTTACGTCACCGCCGAGAAAACGCCGTTGAGCAAATTCGACCGGGTTTACTGCGAAATGGTCCAGAACCTGACTTTCCCCCCAAGCGCACCGCTCTTGCCCTGGCTTAACGGAGCGACCAATGTCGGTGGTGCCGGGCTTCTGGCTTGCCTGTTCTCCGCAGTTTACGCGCAAGTTTGCGGCGCCCAGGACGACAGTGGCCTCAGAAACGTTCGCGCACTGGAAAGGCTCGCCCTCAGAGCCACGGAGATATTCGCCCACCCTGGCCTGGATGAAATGATGGCCAAAGCAGGCCGCAACTACTTTGACGCTGTTCTAAAAAAGAACGGCCAGCGTGCGAAAGAGATCGCCACCTGGCTCGAAGGTGGCAACCTGAGGATCAGGGAAATCGGATTAACCAGGCGGATTGATCCCGTCTTCGCCCGCGACGCCATGCGCGGAATCTCAATCATGGCCAAAGCTGCCGGCGCTGCCGGCATCCTCATCTTGCTCGACGAAGCCGAACGCATTATGGAGCACACCCGCTCCGTCCGAAACAGAAGTTACGGGGTCATCCGCGACATGCTCGACAACGCGGACAACCAGGGCGGAATGCGCTCTTCCATCATTTATATCGCCGCAACCCCCGACACATTCCAGTCTGAGAAAGGTTTCCCTGAATATGACGCGCTTCGCACCCGCTTGGCTAACGCCCAGCGACTCGCCATCCCAGGTTTCATTGATTGGCGTGGGCCGATCGTGGACCTGACCAAAACGCCGCTGCCCCACACAGCCTTGATGGACCTCGCCCAAAAAGTCCGCACGATCCACGCCATCGCTCGCGGCAAGGACCATGTCAACGGCTTCGACGATTCCGTCCTGCAACAGATCGTGTCCAAAGTTGAAAACCAGGTCTTCCAAGTTTCAAAACCGCGAATGTTAGCGTCTTACATGGCGACCATTCTCGATCTCGCCGACCAGAATCCCGGCGCTGACATAACCCAGGCCCTGGACCAGACTTTGCGCCAAGTGCAAGAAGTCGTCACGGTCCGCCCGGAATCAAAAGATTGGGAATGACGGACCGGGCCTATGAATCTCACCCCACTGGAGGCCAGACAGGTGATTCGCCACTTGAAACGCGGCGTCTTTCCCCCTTTGGCAATTGACGACCTCACCGTTGGCCGCCGTAACGAGCTCGCCACTGTCCACCAAGCTCTGGATACCGCTGGCGCTGGCAGAAGCAAAAGCATTTTCTTCGAGGCCGACTACGGCCACGGCAAATCACACATGCTTAAGGTAGTCGAGTCCACCGCGCTGAAGCAGGGCTTCGCCGTGTCCTGGGTAACCCTCGACGGCAAACACCACGCCTTCAACCACCCCGCGCGGTACCTTCACAGCTTCCTCGAAAACATCCGGGTCGCAGAAACACCGCTGCGCGGCTTGGCCAACCTTCTCCCTTTCTGGCTGAACAATGGTCAAAAAACCTCGCTACTCAACTACGCCTCATCCGGTGCTCCACGCTGGTTCAGCGAAGCAATTTACGCCCAGGCTGGTGGCCACTCGCTCAGCGATCCCGACCACTATTACAGCCGCATGCTCGAAGCCAGGGATATCAAACACCGCTCCGGCTGGAGCTCTCACCAGTGCGTTTACGATAGGATTAAATCGCTCGCGCTCCTCTGCCGCGCCGCCAACCTCGAAGGCGCGGTCTTTTTGTTCGATGAAATCGAATCAATAGCAACCCTGCTGTACAATCGTCTTTCACGCCTGGCCGCCTACTCGATCCTCGGTAACCTCGCTGACCCTGACGATTTCCCGCACATCGTTTTCGTATTTGCCGCAACACCAGACTTTCGCGCTAAACTCCAATCGGAAGAAAGGGCCTACCTGTACCACCCAAGCTCCGCCTCGTTCGTAAAGAGTTGGCTGGGCGGCAAACAATGTGTCATGCCCCTCTCGGCCCTCACAAAGGCGCACAACGAGGAACTCCTCCGCTCAATCCGAACCATTCACGAATGTGCTTACACCTGGGACGCCAAACCTCGCGTCACAGATCAGCTCATCACGGTGATTGTTCAGGAAGCCCGCAAACATTCCCTCATGGAGCGCGAACTCATCAAAGCCTTCGTCACGATCCTCGAAATCTGTCAGCAGCATCCACAGTGCGATCCCGCTCGGCGGTTGGCAGACCAGCAAACCTGAGTGTAAAATACACCATGGCAACCGCATACCATGACCCCGGACTGATTCGCCAATTCGGCGACGACATCGAAAAGAACCTAGCCGATAGAATCCTCAACACCGTGCCATCATACGCCACATTTTGGGCCACCTTTGTCGGCAACGACGGTTCCCGAAACTCGCTTCCCATGCCCGGCGCGAGCGCCGAAGCAATAAAGAACCGCGCTCTGATTTGGGAATAGCTTTACACACTCTTTGAAAGTGCCGCCCTATGTTGGCAACTTGAAACGCAGTTTCACCAATTAGACCGGATCACTAACTTTGCTGATTACACAAGCAATCTTAACGCTTGGATTGCCTTCCACGCCCACCTGTAAGTCGCCAGATGCGGCGGTTTTCAGGTTACAGAGACCTCGGTCTGCCACGCGCGACTACCTGCCTTCTTCCGAGAAAGTATGCAAAAACCAGCAGAAGTCCGGGTCAGGGTGAGGGGAAAACGACCGTTCGACAGCCACTGGTTCTCACTTATCCGAGAAACCCCTCAGTAAGTCGCAGAGCGGTGTTCACCAAGTCCGCCGGGTCAGGAGAGCCGATCTTCAGAATCGTCGTGCAGGCCGCGTGCCCTCACGCGGCGTCCTGCTCCACCAAACTGCAAATCCGCCAACAACCCGGAGATGCACGGTTGCCAGCAGGCTGCCCCGCTGTTACCATCCGCCTTCACCAACTGAAATTCATTACCAATCCTATGAAGACTCTTGCACTGATTCTTTCCCTCGTTCTCGGCCTGCCCTGGTGCCTCTCGGCAGCGGAAGGTTCCCCGAAACCTGGCGGCAAATTGCGCCATGTCGTGGCGTTCAAATTCAAGGACGGCGCCACCAAAGAACAGATCAAACAGGTCGAGGACGCCTTCCGCGGTTTGAAAAAGAAGATCAAGGAAATTCAGGACTACGAATGGGGAACCAACGTCAGCAAGGAAAATCGCAACAAAGGTTGCACCCACGGTTTCATCCTGACGTTCAAGAGCGAAACGGACCGCGACACGTACATCGATCACCCGGCCCACAAAGACTTCGGCAAGCTCGTCGGTGCGGTGCTCGACGACGTGTTTGTCATTGATTTCTGGGCGAAGGAGTGAGTTTTGCCGGAAGGTTGCAGGGTCGCCGGCCGATCATCTCCCGGCCGCCGCCTTGAACTCCCACTGCTCGCCGAAGAACCCCGCGCTCGCGATCCCGCCCGGCCCGCGGGAGGAGACCGGCACCGCGAGATCGACGATCGCCCAGTCCGGCAGCTTCGGCGTCTGCCGCGCGTTGCTCAGATAATCGTATTCCCGAAACGTGAACCCGCTGTTCACGACGACGTAACGTTTCGGATTGAGCGGGTTCGGGTAAATCAACAGCGGCACGTAGCGGTCCGCCGGATAATTGGCGTCCGGTGTGCGCACGCCTTGCGCGTCCCAGCGAATCGGCAATTGGCCCGCGATTTTTGCCAGCAACGTGTTGCTCGAGGGATCGCCCCAGAGCACCAGATTGTTGGACGCGATGTCTTCGTCGGTGACGTCGCTGTCGTTCTTGGCGGGCGCTTCGCCGCGGAATTGCCGTCGCCAATGTTCCGTGGCGTGGCGCAACTCCGCGTCCGCCCATGCGCCAACCCTGTCGTTCAGCGGCTGGCCGGTCGGACGCACCATGAGGAACGACTCCATGAACGCGTCGTCTATCGGGCCTTGCAGGCCGTGATGCTTGCGCATCGCCCCGTCGTCAGCGGATCCCGCCACCGTCCATTGCTTTCCCTTTTTGCGAAAATGCGCGGTCCACGAACGGTCTGACATCACCGGCGCCGCCTCGAGTTTCTGGCCGTCCAGAACGACCTGGGGCTGATGGGTGTTGTCGAGCGGACAAAGCCCCGGTGGCATGAAGAATGTCAATGCCGAAACGTTTTTCGTCGTCGCTTTGACCGAATCTTCCGCCCGCTCAATCGCGGCATCAACACGCGCCTGTTCCCAGTGTTGCTCCAATCCATCGACCGTCACCCAGAGCATCTGATTGTAACGCAACGTCCAGGTCGTGAACTTCACCTTGTCCGGGACGGGATTGCGGTCTCTTGCCGCGATGCGGTCGATGCGCCGGCTGATCTCCTCCTTCGCGCCCCGTTCGTAGGCGTGCGCCGTTTTCGGCCCGATGATGTGCGTCAACTCGATGCCCTCCGCCTTCAGAGCCTTCGCCATCATGTCCGCGGCCTGCTTCTGCCGGTCCACTTCGCCGCTGTAAGCCACGGTCGGGCAGTTGAACAGGTTCACCGCGTAATCCGTGGCGTCGTAAAGGTGCCAGAGTTTCTGCTCGTACCATGCCGGCTTCAACGATTCGTTCTGGAACACTTTGAGAAAATCCGCCGTCTCGGAAAAGCCCGCGCCCGGCGCCGCCGCCGCCCACCAACCGGCGTAGTGGGTCGCAAATTGCCAACAGGCCGCGCCGCCCATGGAAAATCCGCGCACCACCAGTCGATTCTCATCGATCGGATACTGCCTCTTCACGTCGTCCAGCGCCTCGAACAAATCGGCTTCGCCCGCGAATTTGTTGGCGTTGCAGTAGCGACCGTAAAGATGCAGCACGAACGTATCGGGGGGAGTGAATTCACCGGGCGACTTTTGCCGACCATTGATGAAGTCAAGCTCCGTCAACGTTTCTCCGCGACCGTGGAACCAGAAATCCAGTCGAAACCGCTGCGCGCTCGGCGACTGATACGACGCAGGAATCACCAGTCCATAGGGCTGCACCGAACCGTCGATTTTCGACCTGTAGCCGCGCACGATCAATCCGCTCGCATTCGTCCAGGGCGCGAAGCCTTCGTGCAAAGCCTTGGCACGCTCCATTCCCTGGCGCAACAACGCCCGCGCGATTTGGACCTCATTCGATTTGTAAAACTCGTCGTAACGCAACGCCCAATCGACCGCCTTATGATAAATCTGCACATCCGGCAGCAGGTCGAGTCGGCGGCCTTTCAAGTCGCCTCGCAGCGTTTCGATTTCCTTGCCCAGGTCGGCCACGCCCGCCTCCAACTCCGCGCGATCTGCCTCGGCAATCTTTAATCCCGGCGGCGGAACGCGGCGTACGTTGTCAGGGAGATTGTCCGAGGGACCGTCAGCGCGGACATGGAGGGTGAAGAAACAACAAACCGTCGCAAAAAAGATCGCTAAGCGCATGTCAACGGTGTGTGACGAAAATCACCGCGTGTGGCAAGAGGAAACTGCATTGACCCGTAAAACCGAAGTTGATCGGAACACCGGCCTCCGGCCCGGCACAACTTCGGTTTTCCGGTTAAAGAGACCGAACACTTACGTCACTCGCCGCACCGGTAGGGCGCGATGTCCTCATCGCGCCGCCGTGGCAACCGAAACGGAGCGCGGGCTTCAGTCCGCTTCACGTCTCGAATGGGCACGGCGCATGAACTGGTTTGGCCTCACGGGCCATCGGGCGTTGAAGCGGAATAAATTCCGCGCTCCGCTTCGGTTGCGACCCGCCCGCACTGTGAACCGCCCGCCCTACCTTTTGTCTCTCCCGGAAGAATCCCGCTTGCCTTCGTTAAGGAATACGACTTTCACTCCACCCTCTTTCGGCTTGTTGAAACTGTCGAGAAGGGACGGCGCCTGTTGGGCGGCCGGCCTTGAAGAGGCCGGCGCCTTGGTTTCTGCCTCCGGTTCGAGCGCGGACCGAAGCGCGCCCTGGACCAGCTCCGCGCAGTGAATTTTCATGGGTGGCAATGGACCCAGTTCGCCGGCCAGTTCGTTCGTCCTGAGCGAAAGCGCTTCTTCGGCCGTCTTGCCTTTGATCAATTCGGTCGCCAAGCTGGCGACGGCGATGGCCGTTTCACAGCCGAACGATTGAAAGGTCGCTTTGTCGATGACCTTCCTGCCGCGTTCCTCCCTGTATTTGATCCACATCCGCAGCATCTCGCCGCACTCCGAGTTGCCGACCGTTCCAATAGAATCCGCGTCGGGCAATTCACCGAGGTTCTGCGGATTTGCCATCGCCGCTTTGATCCTCTGTTCCAGGTCGCTGTTCATCATGAAAAATTAACCACGAATGCACACGAATGCACACGAATACTTCAGGCCTCTCCCTCTCCCCCTCCGAGGGGGAGAGGGATGGGGGGGATGGGGTGAGGGGCCGACTTCGGCTGAGGCCTGGACACGCCGATTTCGTTCGTGGTCTTTCATCCCAAGCGGTACCGCGGCAGTTTCGGGTCCACTTCCCGCGACCATCCATCAATCCCCCCGCGCAAACAGCGGACGTTTGTCAGGCCATGCCCGATGAAATACGCCGCCGCATCCAGACCCTGTTTGCCCTGATGATCGATAATCACCAACGGCCTCGAGTTCGTTCCTTCGGCCAGGATCTCCTGCGTCGCCGGTTGCGACATCAAAACCGCGCCCTCGATGTGCACCGCCTCAAATTCCTCACGCGATCGCACATCGAGCAACCGGACTGATTTGTCCTTGTTCAACCATTCAGCCAATTCCTTTGGCTCGATCACAATTTTCGCGTCCTGCTCGTGGCTCGCCCGGATGTGTTCCAGGACCTCGTCCACGTTCAGGCCGCCGTTGCGCTCGCACACCTGCGCCAATGTTTCAGTCGGCTGGAATCCGCATTGGCTGCACCCGCCGATGTGATAACGCCGGAACAACGCCCGTTGCGCCCCCGGATACGCGTCCAGCACCGCGCTCATCGGTGACTGTGCATTGATGTCCATATGCGGAAGATTAAATCGGCGGTCGCGCTTTGTCGAATTTACTCTGAACCGGGCGGTTCAATCTGGTCAACCGGCAAGCGACTTATAGCGCGAAGAATCTCTGAATCTCCTTCACCACCTCCACAAACCGGTCCACCTCGGCCTTCGTATTGTAAAAGTAAAAGCTCGCGCGCGCCGTCGATTCAACCCCCAACTTGCGCATCAGCGGTTGCGTGCAGTGGTGCCCGCCGCGCAACGCAACTCCACGCTGGTCCGCCACGGTTACGACATCGTGGGCGTGCACGTCCTTCAACAGGAAACTCACGACGCCCGCGCGCCCCGTCTTTGGTCCAAACAATCGAACGTCCTTCAGGCGCGACAACTGTTCGTAAGCGTAAGCCGCCAGCTCCTGGTCGTGCTTGAAAATGTTCTCGCGCCCGATCCCGTCCAGGTAATCCATCGCCGCGTGCAGCCCGATCGGACCGGAGATGTCCGGTGTGCCGGCTTCGAACTTGTGCGGCGCGTGCTTGTAAGTCGTTTTGTAAAAATCGACGCTCAGGATCATCTCGCCTCCGCCCTGCCAGGGCGGCATGGCCTCGAGCAGTTCCCGGCGCCCATACAGCACACCGATGCCCGTCGGCCCGCAGATTTTGTGACCGGAAAAAGCGAGGAAATCACAACCGATCTGCTGCACATCGACCGGGCAATGTCCCGCGCTCTGCGCCGCGTCCACCAGCGTCACGATGCCGAGCCGGCGCGCCCGCTCGCATAGCTCGGCAACCGGGTTTACCGTGCCCAACGAATTGGAAATGTGCACCATCGCGAACAGCTTGACCCCTTCGGTGAGCGTCTCGTCCAGCTTGCTCAAATCCAGCAGCCCGTCGTCGCCCGTCACCGGCAGGTAAACCAGCTTCGCCCCGGTGCGTTCGGCCAGCAGTTGCCACGGCACAAGGTTGCTGTGATGCTCCATCTCCGTGAGCAGAATCCTGTCGCCCGGCTTGAGGTTGCTGCCGCCCCATGCCTGCGCAACCAGGTTGATGCTTTCCGTCGTGCCGCGGGTGAAGACAATTTCCTCGGCGCTGCGGGCGCTGATATAAGCCGCCGCGCGCGCCCGCGCCGCTTCGAACGCGGCGGTGGCGCGGTTGCTCAGTTCGTGGATGCCGCGATGGACGTTCGCATTGTCGCGTTCGTAGTAATTTCGCAGCGCGTCGATGACTGCGCGCGGCTTCTGGCTCGTCGCCGCGTTGTCGAAATAAATCAGCGGATGACCGTGGACCTTCTGGTGCAGGATCGGAAAGTCCGCCCGCAGCAAATCCCAGTTGGGCATTGGAGATTCTTTGGTCATTGGTCATTGGTCATTTGACATTCCGCTATCTCCTTCAGCCGCCGCGTCGTCACATTTCCACCTTCACATCTTCGCCCTCCACCACCACTTTGTAACTCTTCACACCCTCGAAGGCCGGCGGCGACAGCACGTCGCCTGTTTTCAAGTCAAACGCCGCCTCGTGCCAGGGACAGATGACTTTCTGGCCCTCGACCTGTCCTTCCGATAACGGGCCGCCCGCATGCGGGCAGGTGTCATCCACGGCGTAAAACGTGCCGCCGACATTGAACACCGCGATGCGATTGCCATCCACTTCAGCCGCCGTGGCTTTGCCTGGCGGCAGGTCTTTCGTATTCGCAACTTTAATCAGTTTGGCCATAATTCGATCGACGGAGTGTTGGAGTGGAGGAGCGCTGGGAGTGTTGGGACTTGCATAACTCCATCACTCCCCTGCTCCATCACTCCATTCTTCACATAAGTCCGAGTTGCAGCTTCGCCGCGTCGGTCATCATGCCCTGGTTCCAGGGCGGGTCCCAGACCAGCTCGACGTTCGCCTCGTCGATTTCCTCGACCGACAGAAGCTTGTTCTGCACGTCTTGCGCCAGCACGGGTCCCATCCCGCACCCCGGAGCCGTCAACGTCATTTTCACGTCCGCCTTAAAGGTCTGGCCTTCCCCGATCGGCGCGAGCTGGCAATCGTAAATCAAGCCCAGGTCCACGATGTTGACCGGGATTTCCGGATCGTAACAGGTCTTGAGCTGGTCCCAGACTTCCTTTTCCAGCTCCTCTTTGGTGCGCGGCTGGCCGGTGCCGGTGGCGCCGGCCGGCTTCGCAGCCGCCTCCAACCCCAGCGCATCGGCATCCTTGCCGTCGATTCGGAACATATTGCCGTTAACGACGACTGTATAGGTGCCGCCAAGCGTTTGCGTGATGTAAGCCTGTTCGCCCTTTTGCAGCGTCACCTTCGTGCCCACCGGTACGACCGACGCCTCAACATCGCGGGTTAGAGTGACTGAATCGTTTGAATGCATATTTATAGCTTCACCTACGCTTGCCGCTTTCCGCCGATTGTCAACTTCCGCCTGGCATAAAACTTCGAACACTCACGCTTCAACGCTTCAACGCGTCCATCACGTGTCTTCCATCTCCGTCGTCACCGGCTCCTGCCTGCCCTCGACCGCCGCGACCACGGCGTGCCAAGGCAGGATCGCGCACTTCACCCGCGCGGGGAATTTGTGCACCCCGGCGAATACCGCCAGCTTGCCAATGTCGCCATCGTTGACCTTCCCGCTCGTCACCATCTCGTGGACTTTGTCGAACAACGCCTTCACCTCGGCCTTTGTTTTTCCCTTCAACGCATCGGTCAGTATCGAAGCCGACGCCTTCGAGATCGCGCAACCCGAGCCCTGAAAACTGATGTCCTCGACAACCTCGCCCTCATCGTGTAGTGATCGCCGCAAAGCGGGTTGTGGCCCTGCGCGGTACGGTTGGCGTTTTCCAGCTTGTGGAAATTGCGCGGGCTTTTGCTGTGGTCCAAAATCACCTGCTGATAAAGCTCTGCCAGATCGTCAAACATTTTTCGAAATTCCAAATCCAAAGTTCAAAGCTCAAAGCAAACCCCAAGTTTCAAAATCCAACTGACCCGGAGAGTCGCCGGCGGCATTGGAGCTTGTCGTTTGGAGTTTCTCTTGAGCTTTGAGCTTTGAGCTTTCATCCTCATTTACTCTCCGCCAAGCGCGGGTTTCCTTCGAGCCGCCGCCACACCACACTGTCCAGCTCCTCCCGCGCCGGCTCGCATTTCACCCGCTCGATGAGCTCGCCGGCAAAGGCGTGGATCAACATCTGCCGCGCCGTTTCCAGGCCGATGCCGCGGCTCCGCGGGTAATAAATCGCTTCCTCGTTCAACTGGCCGACCGTCGCGCCGTGCGTGCACTTCACGTCGTCGGCGTAAATCTCGAGCTGCGGTTTCGTGTCCACCGTCGCTTCGTCGCTCAGCAGGATGTTCTTGTTGGTCTGTTTGGCGTCCGTTTTCTGCGCGACGGAATGCACGAGGATGCGGCCGTGGAACACGCCCTTCGATTTGTCTTTCAGGATGCCATTGAAATATTCGTGACTTGCGCAATGGGGCTGAACGTGCTCGACAATCATGTGATGGTCGGCGATCTGTTCGTCCTTCGTCAGATACAGCCCGTTCAGGATGCATTCCAGCCCTTCGCCGGCCAATTTCGCGTGGATGTTGTTCCGCGACAGTCGTGCGCCGAGCGCGAACGAGTGCGACTGCACGCGGCTGTGGCGCCCGAACAGCCCGTGCACCGTCGCGACGTGAAACGCCTCGCGGCTCTCATCCTGAAACTTCAAATGCTCGACCATCCCATCGTCGCCGACGACCAGTTCGGTGACGGCGTTCGTAAAATAAGGCGCGTCCGCCGTGCTGACGTAGCTCTCGATCACAGTCAGGCGGCTCTGCTTCTCCGCGATAATCAGGTTGCGCGGATGCGTCGCCGCGCCCGCCTCTCTCGCGCTCGAAATGAACAGCAGACGAATCGGCTCAGCCACGGTCACGCCGGCCGGCACGTGAATGAACGCGCCGTCCTGGAAGAACGCCGTGTTGAGCGCGGCAAATGCGTTCTTCTCGGTGCTTACGTAACGGCCGAAATGTTTTTCCAAAAACGCCGAATCCGAATCCAGCGCGGTCTTGAGGCTGCCGACCTTCACGCCCTTGACCGGGGAAGGAACTGCCGAAAGCCCCTTCTCGAAATGGCCATTCACGAAGACGAGACGCGGGCCGTCGAGTTCGGCGAAGGCGAATTTGCCGAGCATTTTTGCCGAAATGCCATCGCTGCCCGCGTCGAACACCGGTTTGAAGGGCAACTTCGCAATCGGCGCGACGTTGGTGAAGCGCCAGTCTTCGTCTTTCAACGTGGGAAAGCCGAGTTCGGCAAACCGGGCCAGGCCGGCTTTGCGCGACGGAAAAAGCCAGGGCGGTTGCTTCGCTTCCTTCTCGAACCGCTCGAACTTCGCCAGATACGGGTCGGTATCTTTCATCGCCTGGTTTGGCTTGGTAGCAATCATGTCAAAGATTCGGTTGCCGCGCGGTAGGGCACACTAAGGCGCCGTCTGAATATTTTTACACTGCGTCGCGGACGGACGGTTGGTTCCCCTCACCCTGGCCCTCTCCCTGGGGGAGAGGGAACAGCATCCGAAGATCCGTATTATCCCTCAGGCCGGTTCCAATTCGCGGTTCGTAATCCAATCGTAGCCTTTCTCTTCCAGTTCCAGGGCCAGTTCCTTGCCGCCCGACCTGGCGATACGACCATCAAACAACACGTGCACCTGATCGGGAATAATGTAGTTCAACAGCCGTTGATAATGCGTGATGACGAATTGCGCCTTGTCTGGTCGCTTCAACTTGTTCACGCCGTCCGCCACCACCTTGAGCGCGTCAATGTCCAGGCCGGAATCCGTCTCGTCCAGAATCGCGAGTTTCGGTTCGAGCACGGCCATCTGGAATATTTCGTTTCGCTTCTTCTCGCCGCCGGAGAACCCGTCGTTGACCGAGCGCTTCAGGCAATCCTCAGGCAAGTGAAGGATTTTCATCTTCTCTTTCACGAGCTCCAGAAACTCCCAAGCGTCGAGTTCCGGCAGACCCCTGTGCTTGCGGATTTCGTTAGCGGCGGCCTTCAGGAAATACTGCGTGTTCACGCCGGGAATCTCGACCGGGTACTGGAACGCGAGAAAAACGCCTTCGCGGGCGCGCTCCTCGGGGTCCATGTCGAGCAGGTCTTTGCCGCAGTAAAGAACCTGGCCGCCGGTCACCTCGTAGCCTTCGCGACCGGCGAGGACCGCGGCCAGCGTGCTCTTGCCGCTGCCGTTCGGTCCCATGACGGCATGCACTTCGCCGGCGTTGATGGTCAGGTCCACGCCTTTGAGGATTTCTTTGTCCTCCACTCCGGCGTGCAGGTTTTTGATTTCAAGGATGGGTTGGTTCATTCCAGTTCGTTCTATTTTCAGTAATTCGTGAAATCCGCGTCGCACATTTTGTATCCGGTTCATTCCCGGTGAAAAATTTACCCCACGCTTCCCTCCAAACTCACCCCGAGCAGCTTCTGCGCTTCCACGGCGAATTCCATCGGCAGTTCCTTGAACACCTCCTTGCAGAAGCCGTTCACGATCATGTTCACGGCATCCTGCGTCGCGATCCCGCGCTGGTTGCAGTAAAAAATCTGGTCCTCACCGATCTTCGACGTCGTCGCCTCATGCTCCACGCTTGATGTCCTGTTTTTCACTTCGATATACGGGAACGTGTGCGCGCCGCATTTGTTGCCGATCAGCAGCGAGTCGCACTGCGAAAAATTCCGCGCGTTGGTTGCGCCCGGCCGGACCTGCACCAGGCCGCGATAGCTGTTCTGGCCGTGCCCGGCGGCAATGCCCTTCGAGATGATCGTGCTGCGCGTGTTCCGGCCGATGTGCACCATCTTCGTGCCGGTGTCGGCCTGCTGATAATTGTTCGTCACCGCGACCGAGTAGAATTCGCCGACCGAATTTTCGCCCTGCAACACGCAGCTGGGATATTTCCAGGTGATCGCCGAACCGGTCTCGACCTGCGTCCAGGAAATCTTCGAGTTGCGACCTTTGCACAGCCCGCGCTTGGTGACAAAGTTGAAAATGCCGCCCTTGCCTTCCTCATCGCCCGGATACCAGTTCTGGACGGTGGAGTATTTGATTTCAGCCTCGTCCAGCGCGATGAGTTCGACGACCGCCGCGTGAAGCTGGTTCTCGTCGCGCATCGGCGCCGTGCACCCTTCGAGGTAGCTCACGAAAGCGCCTTCATCAGCCACGATCAGCGTCCGCTCGAACTGGCCCGTGTTCGCCGCGTTGATGCGGAAGTAAGTCGAAAGCTCCATCGGGCAGCGCACACCCTTGGGGATATAACAGAATGAGCCGTCGGTGAAGACGGCGGAGTTGAGCGTCGCGTAAAAATTGTCCGTGTAAGGCACGACCATGCCGAGATACTTCCGCACCAGGTCGGGATGTTCGCGCACGGCTTCACTGAAGGAAGAGAAAATGACGCCCCTGGCGGAGAGCGTTTCACGGAATGTGGTCGCCACCGAGACGCTGTCAAACACCGCATCCACCGCCACACCGGCCAGCCGCCCGCGTTCTCTCAACGGAATGCCGAGTTTCTCATAAGTTTCGAGGAGCTTCGGGTCCACTTCATCGAGGCTTTTCGGCCCGCCCATCTTCTGCTTCGGCGCCGAGTAATAGACGATGCCCTGATAATCAATCGGCGCATGATGCACCTTTGGCCACGTCGGTTCCTTCATTGTGAGCCAATGCCGATACGCCTTGAGCCGCCAGTCGGTCAGCCACTCCGGTTCGTTCTTTTTGAGCGAGATGAGCCGGATGATCTCCTCATTCAATCCAGGCGGCGCCGCATCGGCTTCGACGTCTGTGTAGAACCCGTATTTGTATTCCTGTTTAACCAGGCCTTCAATGGTTTCAGTTGCCGTGCTCATGTGGGTTCGCAAACCGTCAAAACGTTCGTTCGTTAAAGCGTTGAACCGTTGAATCGCTAAACCGGACTCGCCCGGTTACTTGTTCCGGGAAGCGCAAACCGGACAAAGGCCGCGGATGGACAGCTCCCAATGGATCGCCTTGAATCCCCGCGGCATCGGAACTTCCGGCCCGGTGCGCGTCAGATCGATATCGTAAACACCGCCGCAGCTTTCGCAGTAAAAGTGGCAATGCTCGTGCATGTTCGGGCAAAAACGCATGGCGCCCCGATCCAGATTCACCTGCTTGACCAGCCCGCACTTGACCAGCGCGGTCAGGCAATTATACACCGTCGCCATCGAGATGTCGGGCATCACCTTCTTGGCGCGCATGAAAACCTGTTCGGCGGTCGGGTGGTCGCGCTCCCGGAGCAATACGTTATATACCTGCTCCCGCTGCGGCGTGAAACGAAAACCGCTCGTCGCCAGCCGCTCGTTGATCCGCGGCATTTTCTTCTCGACCGAAGTCATGACCTGGGCAATCTAACCGAGTGGCGGGTGATGTCAATAGTTAGAATAATTCTAAGTCTCAAACAGGCCCCGATCCAAACCCGCG
>WNFU01004309.1_pt1 | contig 18251 bp, 17 predicted proteins | sample 5400121 | NCBI WGS metagenome assembly WNFU01 (sample SAMN13153360, study PRJNA577476) | soil metagenome | isolation source: 100 cm soil or saprolite under grassland replicate 1 | place: USA:California | collected 2016-06-15 | reverse complement strand
CGACGTGCTCCGCGACCTGCCGGTCGATGACCCCCGCCAGGCACTGACGCTCAGCCCGGGCGTGGTGTTGCGCGGGGGCGAGATCGGAATCGGCGCACCGGCCGAGCTGGCGCTGCGCGGCGGCCCGCCCGGCCAGGCGAGCGTCTACATCGACGGCGCGCCGGCTCGCTACGAGACGTTCGGCGACCAGGGGATCGCGCTGGGCGCGAACGCGCTGGTCGAAGCCTCCGTCACGACCGGTGTCCCCGCCGCGTTCGTCGCCGACGCCGGCGGAGGTGTGATCGGGTACGTGACGCGCTCGGGCGGCCCGTCGCTCTCGGCGACCTTCCGCGCCGACAGCGACGAGCCGCTGGGTGACGGAGCGACGGTCGGGTACAATCGCGTCGAGGGAGCGCTGGGCGGCCCCCTGCCGGGCGTCCGGCACCTGACGTGGTTCCTCTCGGCGACGGCGCAGGGCCAGCGCTCGCAATATCGCGGGCTGGGCGCCGCGGACCAGCCGACGTACGTCATGGCCGGCGTGGACACCGTCGTCACGGACACCGCGAGCGGCGTGGGCACGGCGCTGCCGCGGTTCGCTCAGGCAAGCGGGACATGCGGCGCGACCGGCAACCCGAGCACGCCGCCTGGCCGCGCCATTCGCGACAACTATGGCTTCGACTGCGCGGGGCTCATCCGGCCGCTCGACTGGTCCAGCTCGCTGCGGGGTCACACGAAGCTGCTCTACACCTATGGCGCGGGGTCGAGCCTGATGCTCACGGGGCTCGCAAGCGACGTGCAGCAGCGCTTCTTCCCGGGTGAGAGAATCGCCGACCCACTGCTCTACGGGGGCGCGCGGGCCTGGTCGCGGCTGGCGGTGGCGAACTGGAGCCACGCGCTCGGGCGCCTGCGCGGCGGCGCGCTGCGTTTCAACGCCAACGTATCGATCGGAACGGACCGCGAGATCAGCGGGCCGCTCACGCCGGAGTCGGAGATCGCCACGCGCGATCCCGCGCTCGGGCTGGAGCTGAGCTCGCTCGACTTCAGCGGGCTCGACGTCTTCCCCTACCCGATCACCGACCAGCTGATCCGGAACATCCGTTCCAACAGCCCGCTCAGCACGCCGCCGCTCACGCCGTACTTGAACCGCACGGATCTGAACAACGCCCAGAACGGGCGCCTGAACCCGTATGGCATGCTGTCGGGAGGTTGGGTGACGTCGGGCCTCAGCACGACGCTGACGCTCGTGTCCGAGCGTCGGCTCAATGGCCGGTGGCAGCTCGACTGGCAGCCTGGCGGCGGGCACCGCATCACCGTCGGCGGCGACGGCGGGCGCACGGACGCGTCGTTCTATCACTCGAACCTGCTCCGGCCGGTCGAGCTCGACGCGTTCATCGTCCACCCACGCCGCTGGGGGATATTCGCGGCGGACCGGATGGACGTCGGATCGCTGCTGATCGACGTCGGTGTCCGCTACGACCGGTTCCGGCACGGCGGGCGGTTCCCGACCACTCCAGCGTTTATCACGTCGGATCCGGCGTGGAACCCGGCTGCTGGAACCGATGACACGGCGTACGTCAACTCGGTGGAGCGGGTGTTCGCTCCCGAGCAGGCTCAGGGCGCCGTGTCACCACGCGTGCGCGCGGCGTACCGGCTGTCAGACCGAACCGCCGTCCGGCTCTCCTACGGCCGGCAGGTCGAGCCCCCTTCCCTCGGGCTCGAGTTCCTCCACGTGAACAGCGATCTCTCGTTCATGAATGTCTTCGACGTGTCCGGGCGCCCCGTAGACTATGGCAAGTCCGCGCTGGTGGAGCTGGGGGCGCGGCACGCGTTCACGCCGGACCTGGCACTGGACGTGGCGGTGTACCACAAGGACGAGTCGCACTATGGGGCTCGGATCCTCCCGTTCGTCAGCCCGCGGCAGACGTCGGAGACGTTGAGCATCGCGGTCGTGACGCCGGTCGAGGTGAAGCAGGCCCCTGGTGTGGATACTCGGCTCGAGTGGCGCCGCGGCGACTTTCTGGGCGGCTCCATCTCGTACTCCCTGGTTCGGACGAAGTCGTTCGCGACCCACGCGACGACCCAAGCGCTGTACTCGGCGGTCGCGCTGCACGTCCCGGGCGAATGGAAGCCCGGCACGGTGCTCGGGACCGTGGGTCGAGATGTGAGCGCGTTCTTGACATTCCGGGCCGCGAGCGGCCTCCCCTACACACGTCTCATCAACGACCGTATCGGGGCGACCGTGTCCGACGGCCTCATCGGACGACCCGCCGAAAACCTGAACGCCTCGCGCCTGCCCTGGACGAAGACGCTCGACCTGCGGCTGACCAAGGGCTTCCGCTCTCGCGGGTACGCCTGGACGGTGTATGCCGACCTGCGGAACCTCCTCAACTTCACGAACGTCGTCGATCTCTACAGCGAAACCGGCACTACCGCGAACGATCTTTTCAAACAGAGGCTGCTAACCCCCGAGCGCCAGAATCTCCTGAGCGAAGCCGGCGCCGCCGGCGCCGTGGCGCCCGACGGGACGGTGGACCTGGGGAACTGCGGGACCTGGGGGAGCCCGGCCAATTGCGTCGCACTGCGGCGTGTGGAGCAGCGGTTCGGGGACGGCGATGGGCTCTACACTCCGGCGGAGCAGCAGCGGGCGGCCGACACGTACTTCGACTCGTTCTTCGGCACCTGGCGGTTCCACGGGCCGGGGCGCACGGTGCGGGTCGGGATGCAGCTCGCGTTCTGACCGGTCCGGTCGTCAGCCGTCGGCGTCGCGTTTCGGCGCGTGCAGCTCCGCGCGCGCTTGCGACAGCTTTTCGAGCCCCCCGGGCACCTGCGTGGCCCACAGGTGCAGGGCCTCATCTCCCGCCCGCTCGTCCCCCGCCAGGAACAGCGCCTGCGCGTTGAGCCACAGCGCCTCCGCCCCGCCGCCCGCGGCGTAGGCGCGCGCGAACCGCGCCGCCGCGTCCTGCAAGAGGCCGGCGCGCCGGTACAGGTCACCCGCCGCGACGGCGGCGTCGGGTCGCTCCTCGAGCGCCAGCGCCTGCTCGTAGGCCGCGAGGGCGTCCTTCTGGCGGAACACCATCTGGTAGGCTTCGCCCAGGAGCATCCACGCGTCGGAGTTCTCGGGGAAGCGCTCGGTCGCCTCCTGCGCGGCGGTGACCGCGCCCCAGCGATCCTCGATGGCGCGGCGCAGGCGCACCAGGGCGGGGTAGGGCTCGGCGAAGACGGGGGTGAGGCGGCAGCCCAGACTCAGCCAGCGGTCGGCGCGCTTGGCCGCGTGCCGCTGGCAGGCCGCCGCCCGCCGCACGGTGAACCGGACGAGGGCGGATCGCAGGGCTCTCAGCATTGCTTGATTATGGTTTTTCGCCCGGAGAGATTGCAACCGCGTATGTCACCCGCGCCGCGGTTGCCCGCTTCGGCCAGGTCTCCCCGCCCCTTGACGGGACGGCGCATCGTCATCACGCGCGCGCGCGAGCAGGCGGCCGATCTGGCGCGGGCTCTCGCGGAGCTGGGCGCCGCCGTCGTCGCCGCGCCGGCGATCCGCATCGAGCCGCTCGCCGATCTCGAGCCGCTGCGCGCCGCCCTCGCCGATCTTTCCCGCTACGCGTGGGTCGTCTTCACGAGCCGGAACGCCGTGCGGGTCGTGTGCGACCGGCTGCCCGGGTGGGGCCTCGCCCCGACGGTGCTCGGCCGCGCCGCGGTCGCCGCGATCGGGCCGGCCACGGCGGCGGCGCTCACGCGCTGCGGCGTGACGCCGTCGCTCGTGCCGGAGCGGTTCGTGGCCGAAGCGGTCGTGGCGGCCCTCGCGGCGCGCGGCGACCTCCGGGGGAAGCGGATCCTCCTCCCCCGGGCGCGCGACGCGCGGGACGCCCTGCCCGCGGGGCTCTCCGCCCACGGCGCCGTGGTGGACGTGATCCCCGTGTACCGGACCGTGCCCGAGGCGGGCGACGGACGGGCGCTCGCGGCCGCGATCCTCGCGGGGGAGATCGACGCGGTCACGTTCACGTCGTCCTCGACGGTGCGGCACTTCGTGGAGATCGTGGGCCGCGAGGCGGCCACGTCGGGCCGGTTCGCCGGCGCGGTGATCGGGCCGGTGACGGCCGCGACCGCCCGCGAGCTCGGCGTCGCGGTCCGGATCGAGGCCGAGACATACACGATCCCCGGGCTCGTGGACGCGCTGACGCGATACTTCGGACGGGACGCGGGGAGCGGAAGACGGGAACCGTGAGCGGGGTCCTGAAGCTGGGGACGCGCGGCAGCAAGCTCGCGCGGTGGCAGGCGGAGTGGCTGCGCGCGGCGCTGGCGCGCCACGGCGTGCCCGCCGAGCTCGTGATCATCGAGACGCGCGGAGACGGGGAGGTGGACCGCCCCCTGTACCGGCTCGAAGGGAAGGGGTTCTTCACCAAGGAGATCGAGGACGCGCTGCTCGACGGTCGGATCGATGTGGCGGTCCACTCCCTGAAGGACCTGCCCACGAAGCTCCCCGACGGGCTCGCCCTCGGCGCCGTGCCGCGGCGCGCCGACCCCGCGGAGGCGCTGGTCACGCGGGTCGGGGGGATCACGTCCATCGCCGGGCTTGCGGCCGGCGCCACCATCGGGACGTCGAGCCTCCGCCGCGCCGCCCAGCTCCGGTATCTCCGGCCCGACGTCGAGATCGTGCCGCTGCGCGGCAACGTGCCGACGCGCCTGCAGAAGGTGAGGGAGGGACGCGACGGGCTCGACGCGGCGCTCGTCGCCGGCGCGGGACTCGACCGGCTCGAGCTCGCGGGCGAGATCGCCGTACGGCTCGATCCGGTCGAGGTGATGCCGGCGCCCGGCCAGGGCGCCCTGGGGCTCGAAGTGCGGGCCGACGACCGCGCGGCCCGCGCCGCGCTCCAGCCGCTCGAGGACGGGGCCAGCGCGCGCCAGGTCGCGGCCGAGCGCAGCCTGCTCGCGGCGCTCGGGGGCGGGTGTCAGGCGCCGGTGGCGGCATATGTCGGGGCCTGGCGCTCGGGGCTTGGGGCTCGGTTGTTCGGGAGGGTCACGGCCATCGACGGCTCCGTGCAGGTTACGGCGTCCGCCGGGATCGACGAGCGCGATCCGGCAGCGGCGGGGGTCGCGGTGGCGCACTTGCTCCAGGCGCAGGGCGCGTCGAGATTGCTCGGCCCATGAGCCAATTCCCGATCCGGCGCCTGCGCCGCCTGCGCCGCACCGAGGCGCTGCGCCGACTCGTCCAGGAGACGCACCTCGTCCCTTCACAGCTCGTGTGGCCGCTGTTCGTGTGCCACGGGGAGGGCGTGCGGCGGGAAGTGCCGGCGCTCCCCGGCGTGTACCAGACGTCGGTGGACGAGCTCGTCAAGGACGCCGAGCGCGCCCAGCGGCTCGCGCTGGGCGGCATCATCCTTTTCGGGCTGCCGGCGACGAAGGACGCGACCGGCTCCGAGGCCTACGACGAGCAGGGGATCGTGCAGCGGGCGGCGCGGGCGCTGAAGCGCGCCGTCCCCGACCTCCTGGTGATCGGAGACGTCTGCCTGTGCGAGTACACCGACCACGGACATTGCGGCGTGCTCCAGGACGGCGAGGTCGAAAACGACGCCTCGGTCTATCTGCTCGGCAAGGTGGCGGTGACCCAGGCGCGCGCCGGCGTCGACATCGTGGCGCCGAGCGACATGATGGACGGCCGCGTGGCCGGCATCCGCAAGGCGCTCGACGCGGCGGGTCTGTCCCGCGTGCCGATCCTGTCGTACGCCGCGAAGACGGCGTCGGCGTTCTACGGCCCGTTCCGGGAGGCGGCCGGCTCGACGCCCCGGCTCGGCGACCGCCAGTCCTACCAGATGCAGGGGACCAACGCGGACGAGGCGATGCGGGAGATCCGGCTGGACGTCGGCGAGGGCGCGGACATCATCATGGTGAAGCCCGCGCTCCCGTGCCTCGACCTGATTCGGCGCGCGAAGCAGGAATTCGGGTCGCCGCTCGCGGCCTATCAGGTGAGCGGCGAGTACGCGATGATCAAGGCGGCCGCGGCGCGCGGGATGCTGGACGAGACGCGTGCGATGTGGGAGACGCTGTACGCGATCCGCCGGGCGGGGGCGGACATCATCCTGAGCTACTTCGCGCCCTGTGCGGCGGAGCTGCTCTAAAAACCAAAAGGGCGACGCCTCTCATGTCTTTCTAGGCAGGAGCACCGCCTTCCAGAGAGCGGCCGCGACCGCCGCCCCGAGCAGCGGCCCGATCCAGTAGACCGCGTGGGCGTTGAAGGAGAGATTGATGACCGCGGGCCCGAAGGCGCGGGCCGGGTTCATCGCGGCGCCGGTCAGGTTGCCGCCCACCAGCGCGTCCACGAACACCGCGAGCCCGATACCCCACCCGCCGATCTTCGGAGCTTCCGGCGACACGGCCGTCCCGAACACGGCGCTGACCAGGACAAACGTGAGGGTCGCCTCGATCCAGACTCCTTGAATGAAGGTGACGTCGTTGGCGAGTCGCGGGGTGCCGCCGAGCGCCACGGCGACGGGCACCCGCGGCAGGACGCCCTTGACCAGCGCTGCGCCGACGAGCGCGCCGGCGAGCTGCGCCAGGATGTATCGCACGGCCGCGCGCCCCTCGATCTTGTCGGCGATCCACAGGCCGGTCGTGACCGCCGGGTTCAAGTGCCCCCCTGAGATGCCCATCGTGGCCGAGACGACGACGGCGAGGCCGACTCCGTGCGCGAGCGCCACGGCGAGCGCGCCGATCGGGGCGGTCGTTGCGCCGGCGCCGGTGAACGCCACGGCACTGCCCGCGCCCAGGAAGACGAACATCATGGTGCCGACGAATTCGGCCGTGAGCGGCCGCAGGTCTTTCATCACGGATCGCCCCTTGGAGAGGCTGGCGGCGGCAATCTACGCGCGCCTACGCCCGCCGCAACACCAGCGACGCGTTGATGCCGCCGAACCCGAAGGAGTTCGACACCACCACCTCGGGCGCGGCCGCGCGCCCCTCGCCCGGGAGGCAATCGAGGTCGCAGGCGGGGTCCGGGCGCTCGAGATTGATCGTGGGCGGGAGCCAGCGCCGCTCCATCGCGAGCGCGCAGATCGCCGCCTCGATCGCGCCGCTCGCACCGAGCGCGTGCCCGTAGTAGCCCTTCGTGCCGCTGACGGTGAGCCGGTAGGCGTACTCGCCGAACACCTGCTTGAGCGCGCTGGTTTCGGTCGTGTCGTTGAGCGGCGTCGAGGACCCGTGCGCATTGACGTAGCCCACCTCGGTGGGCGCCAGCCTCGCGTCCGCCAGCGCGAGCCGGATCGCCCGGGCGGCCTGGCTCCCGTCGGGGCGGGGCGCCGTCATGTGATACGCGTCGTTCGTCAGCCCGTAGCCGACCGCTTCGGCGTAGATCTTCGCCCCGCGGGCGAGCGCCCGCCCTCGCTCTTCGAGCACCAGCACCGCCGCCCCCTCACCCATCACGAACCCGTCCCGGTCCGCGTCGAACGGCCGCGAGGCGCGGGGGGGGTCCTCGTTGCGGGTGCTCATCGCGCGGATGACCGCGAACGCCGCGAAGATGAGCGGCGCAAGCGGCGCCTCGGCGGCGCCGGCGAGCATCACGTCCGCCTGGTCGTCGCGGATCGCCCGGAGCGCCTCGCCCACCGCGATGGTGCCCGAGGCGCAGCTCATGGCGTTGGTCGAGTTCGGGCCGCACAGGCCGAACTCGATCGCGACGTTGCAGCTGGCGGCGCCGGGGAAGACGGCCAGGGCGAGCAGGGGACTGAGACCGCGCGGCCCCTGCGCGAGGAACGGCTTCACCTGCTCCTCCGCGAACGCCGCGCCGCCCAGCGCGGAGCCCATCATCACGCCCGCGCGGTCCCGGTCCTCGCGCGCCGGATCGAGCTCGGCATCGGCCAGGGCGAGCCGCGCGCTCGTCACCGCGAGCTGCGAGAAGCGATCCAGCCGCTTCGCGCGCTTCGCGTCGAGATGATCCTGCGGCCGGAAATCCGGGATCTCGGCGGCGATCCGGCTGCGGAACGGCGCCGGGTCGAACCGGCTGATCTCGCGCACCGCGGAGCGCCGTGCCGTGAGGCCCCCCCACAGACCGTCCGCCGCGGTGCCGATGGGCGTCACCGCCCCCACGCCGGTGATGACCACCCGCCGTCCGCTTGTCACAGCCACCCCCCGCCAGTGCGGAACGGGGAATGCGGGATGCGGAATGTCAGGCTGAGCGTCATTCCGCGAGCGACCTTTCCGTTCAATTCCGCATTCCGCATTCCGAACGCCGCACTTGTCTGAACTTGTCCGAGCCGCATCATTTGCCCTCGGCGAACCGTTTGATCCCCGCCAGTGTGCGTGCGGCGATCCCGTGGATGAACACCGGCCCGATGACGAGATCCGCCGCGAGCGCGCCGATGAGCGGCCATGCCGGGCCGCGCCACTCGTGCACGATCGTGACGCGCACCGAGTCGGTCCCGGCCTGGGAATCCAATCGCCAGACGACGTTCATGCCCGCCGTGATGCCTCGCACGTGGCGATATCGGATTTCGCCCCCCGCGCGATCCACGATCATCTCGGACACCCACCGCGCGGGGTACCGCAGCGGGCCGAACGGCCGCCAGGCGGCCATTTCCACGAGCCCGCCGCCGTCCCGGCGGTCGAGAAAACGGACCCGACGATAATGGGACAGGATTTCAGGCCAGCGCTGCACGTCGGCGGCCGCCTGGAAGATGCGATCGAGAGGTGCATGGATCGCGATTTGGTCGACAGTGTGCATCGCAGGTCTCAGACGCCAGTGCAGCCCCCAGCCGCAAGCCGCAAGCGGTTGCCGGTCGACAGACGCCAGCCATGCAAGACTGGCGTCGTGCGGCTGACAACCGCTTGCGGCTTGAGCCTTGCGGCTGACCTTCCGGCTTGCAACGTCACTGACTGCCCCCTGGCGACCATGCCGCCACTATTCGAAACCCGGGCCGGTACCTCGCAACCGCAGTCACGCCCGCCTCCCGCAGCATCTCGTCGAATTCCCGTTTCGTGTACCCCCGCCGCAGCGATATGACCGCATCGTGGCGCGTCGTGGCGGCCATGCCGAGCGGGAGCGACGCGAGCCACACGCCCACCATCGCGACGCGCGAGCGTCGCAGGTCGGCGAGCACCACCGCGCGTCGCGCGATGCGGTCGAAGCTCGCCATCCACCGCACGGCGACTTCGCGAGGCTGGTGGTGCAGCACCTGGCTGGCGACGATCACGTCGACCGAGCGCGGGCGGACGGGAAGCGCGCCGCCGTCGGCGAGGATCACGGCGAGGCCGCGCCCCTGCGCTTCCCGGGCGGCCGGGCGACTGAGCTCCACGGCCACCGGACGGAGCGTCAGGCCATGACCGCGGGCGGCGGCGGCCGCGGCGCGCGCGATGTCGCCGGAGCCCGCACCAACGTCGAGCAGGGTCCATGGCGCGTCGCACGTCCCACGTCGCACGTTGCACGCTCGCTGAAAGAAGGGCGCCAGCGCGTCCATTACGGCTCGGGTTCCGCCGAACAGCGCATTCAGGCGCGCGATGTCACCCAGCGTGCGCCGCACCGCGGCAGGCGGGGCGCGGGGGTCGTCGAGCGTCTCGCGGCCGATCATCCGCCGTGCAGGCCGGCGTAGCCGCCGCGATAATACAGCAGGGGCCGCCGGTCCGTCACGGTGCCGCCCGTGACGAGGCCGAGGAACACGGCGTGGTCGCCGCCCGGGGTCTCCGCCTGCTTTTCGCATTCGATCGTCGCCAGCGCCCCGTGCAACAGCGGGATGCCGTGCTTGTTCTCCGCGTAGCCGACGCCGTCGAAGCGATCCGGATGGTCCGCCGCGAAGCGCCGGGAAATCGCCTCCTGGTCGGCGGCCAGCACGTTGAGCACGAAACGCTGCGTGGCCCGCATCGCGGCGTACATGTCGTGACGCTGGTCCACGCACACGAGCAGCAGCGGCGGCTGCAGCGACACCGATGCCACTGAGCTCGCCGTCATCCCGATCGGTCGTCCTCGCGGGTCCTGCGTCGTGACCACCGTTACGCCGGTCGCGAACCGGCCGAGCAGCTGGCGGAACTGTGCGGGGTCGACGCCGGGCATGGTCACCAGAGGAGTCGGGCCAGGACGCTCGGAGCGAGGACGCGGCGGGCCGGGACAAAATTGCCCGTCGCCCCCACCAGAAGATCCGCCAGGTCCGGCCGGCGCGCCAGCCGGCTCACCACGCGATCGGCGAGGGCGGGCCACCCGACGCCGAGGCCGATCAGCCGCTCCAGCGCCCACTTGCCGGCGAACTCGTGGCGGCGCGCGCGGCTGTAAGGCAGCAGGCTCGCGGCGGGGACGGGTTCCCTGACCCCGCGCGCGAGCGCGGGGAGCACGCAGGCGGCCGCGAGCTCCGCGCCGCGCAGCGCGCTGTAGATGCCCTGGCCCGTGAACGGGTCGAAGAAGTCGGCCGCGTCGCCCACGAGCAGGGCGGCCCACCCGCGCTCCCCGGCCACCGGGCGCCGCGCCCAGCGCGCGAACGGGCCGGTGACAAGCACCGGACGCACCAGGCGCCGCGGGTCGAACCGCCCCGCGAGCCCCGGAAACCGCTCGAGCTCGGCGAAAAAACCGGCGCGGAAGTCGGTGCGTGCGCGGCGCACGGCGGCGAGCGGGACCACGAGCGCGACCGTCGTCACGCCGCCGCCGATGGGCCCGAGACCGACGTACCCCCGCGCGCCCACGTGCAGCTCGCCGACTCCATCCACCCCCGCCACCTCCGCGACGTGCGCGCTGAACGCGACGCGGCGCGGCGGCGACGTCTGCACCAGGCCCAAGCGCCGCGCCACGATCGAGCGCAGCCCGTCGGCGCCGATCACGACGCGCGCACGATATGCATCCCGCACCCCGCGCCCCGACCGGGCGCTGACTCCGGCGGGAGCACTCCGGCCGAACAGCAGATCCTCCACCGCCGTTCCCTCGCGGATGGTCGCACCCGCGCGCTCGGCGGCGCGCACGAGAATGGTGTCGAACGTGGTGCGGGGGAGCGCGAAGCTGTAGGGGCGCGGAGGACGAGCGCCGTGATCCGAGTCGAAGCGTCCCACCACCGCCGCCCCGCCCGGGGCGACGACCTTCATCCCGTGGAGCCTGGCAGGCGCCGCGCGCTCCACCTCCGCGAGCACGCCGTCGCCCAGCCGCTCGAGGATTGCGGTCGTCGCCGGGCTCAAGTATTCGGAGCAGGGCTTGTCGCGGGGGAAGCAGGCGCGGTCGAGGAGCAGCACGCGGGCGCCGGCGCGGGCGAGCAGCAGCGCCGTCGTCGAGCCGGCCGGCCCGGCGCCGACGACGACCGCGTCCCAGATCACCGGCTCGTGGCGGCCGTGTGCGTCATGCCGAGACGCGCGAGCCGAGCGCGGCCGCCGCGGCGCCGGCGAGCGTCGCTGCGAGATTCACGCCGTCGTTGTCCAGCCATCGCCAGCCCCTGATCAGGCGTACCGGCTCGTGGCACACCGCATTCCCGCGCTCGAACTGCGCGCTGCAGCCGGGGCACTCGTACTTGCCCTGGACCGTCGCTCCCAGAACCGAGTCGGCGAGCATGCCCAACACGCCGGCGCCGACCAGTGCGGCTGACCCCGGGCCGGCGGCCCGGGGTCCAACCCACCGAGCGGTCAAGGCAATCAGGAGGGCCCCTGCCACCCCGCCCACCGTTCCCAGCATGGTAACACCCCCCGACGCGCCGCGCGGGACGCGGACGCCGCTCGTGATCAGCCGCGGTGGGGACGGGGAAAACGATCCGATCTCGGTAGCCCAGGTGTCGGCGGCGGCCGCAGCGATGGCGCCGGTCGCCACGGTCCACCAGCCGAGCAGCGCGGCGAGGGCGGCGACGCCGCCGTTCGCGATCACCTGTCGCGCCGTGCGCCGCGGCCCCCGCCGCTCGGCGAGCTGGGTGAGGAGACTGCCGGAGAGCAAGAAGGCGAACAGCAGGGCGAGTCCCCGCCATCCCAGCCCCCAGGCCACCGCCGCCCCGACGGCGAGCGCCGCGGCGACGCCGCCCGGGGCGAGCCAGCTCACTCGCCGAACAGGTCGCGCAGGATTCGACGCTTCAGCTCGGGCGGCGCGCCCTGCGCCCGGCAGCGGGCCCGCAGGAAATCGAGGAACAGCCGTTCGAAGTCGAAGTGCTCGCCGCAGGGGGGGCATTCAGCGAGGTGTTGGCGGATGTCGCGCTCCAGCTCGGGTGTCACCTCGCGGTCGAGAAACTCGTACAGGTGCTCGGTGCACTCCCGGCAGTTCATGCAGGATTCCCTTTGATGTAGCCCATCCCGACCGCGTAGTCGTAGAGCTTGCCTTGCAGCATGCGCCGGCCCCGGAACAGCCGCGACTTCACCGTGCCGACCGGCACGTCCAGCACGCGGGCGATCTCCTCGTAGGAGAGCCCTTCCACGTCGCTCAACACCACGGTCTCGCGGAATTGTTCCGGCAGCCCGTCGATGGCCCGGAGCACCTCGTCGTCCACGATCCGGTCGAAGAACGCCCCCTGGGGATCCTCCTCCTGCAGGTCTTCGAACACCGAGTAGGGCTCGATCGCGTCCAGATCGACCGTCTCCGGATGGCGGGTGCGGCGGCGGTATTCATTTATGAAGGCGTGCCGCAGGATGGTCAGGAGCCACCCCTTCGCGTTCGTCCCCTGCTCGAACTGGTGCCAGGCGCGGTACGCCTTGAGGATCGTCTCCTGGACCAGATCGTCGGCGTCGGCGGGGTTGCCGGTGAGGCGCAGGGCGACGCGGTACAGGCTGTCGAGGTGGACCAGCGCCTCGCGCTCGAAGCTGGCGCGCTTGTCGGCGTCGGCGGCCGGAGTCGGCGTGGGGGTGGGGGCGGGCGCCATATCTTGCCATAACCTGCCCGCGCCGTCTCGGGTTTCGCAATGGGGTGGCGGCGTGATAGGTTTCGCCCGCTGTGGTCCACAGTATCGTGCCCCTGGCCGTGCTCGAAGCCGTCCGCAACCTCGACACCCCGGTCGAGGACGGGCTCTCGGAGTTCGCCGAGGAGCTCCTGGCGAAGCGCCTCGGCCTGTCGCACACCGTGGCGATGCAACTCGCCCAGTACGAGACCATGGTGCGGCGCGACGACCGGGCCGAGGCGGCGCACGTGGAGGCGCTGCTGCGCCTGGTCGGGCGCCGCCCGGACGCGGACCTGGTGTTCGCCGACGCCGGGCGGCGGGCGGCGCGGCGTGCCGTACGCCGGCTGCTCGGAGTGTCCCGCCTCGCGGCGCGGGCCGCGCCGCGCGTGTTCGGCTATGCCGCGGCGCGCCGCGCCGCCCGCGCCGTGTTCGAGGGCGAGCTGCGGCGCGAGCGCGACGTGCCCGTCGCGCGCGTGCGCGACGCGATCGCGGTGAACGCGACGCCCGATGGCGCCGCCTGCACCCTGTACGGCACCGGCTTCGCGGAGCTGCTGCGCCTGCTCGTCGGCTTCGAGGGCGTGATGCTCCACGTCGCCTGCCGCGCCACGGGCGGCGACCGCTGCGAGTGGCGGGCGGCGCCGCCCGATCCCCGGCACCACTGATGCCGCTGCTCGACGGCTTCGACTTTCCGGGATTGGCGGACGCGCTCGGCGCGCTCGGCGCCGACGCATGGCTCCTGTACGACTTCCGCAAGGTGAACCCCATCGCCGGGCGGATCCTCGGGCCGACCGGCCTGGCCACGCGGCGGCTGTTCGTGCTGCTCCCGCGGTCCGGCCCGGCGGTGGCCGTCGCCCATCGCATCGAGCTGCAGCCGCTGGCGAATTTCCCCGGCGACGTCCGCCCGTACGGCTCGTGGCGCGAGCTGCACGGGCAGCTCGAGGCGCTGGTCCGCGGCCGCACGCTCGCGATGGAGGTCTCCGAGTCGGACGCGGTGCCGTACCTCGACCGGGTGCCGCACGGCGTGGTGCAGCTGCTCGAGTCGCTCGGGGCGCGCATCGTCTCGTCGGCGCCGCTCGTCACGCGGTTCGCGGCGCGCTGGAGCGCGGCGGAGGCGGACGGGCACCGGCGTGCGGCGCGGGCGCTGGCCGAGATCGCACGCGAGGCGCTCGCCTGGGCGGGCAGCGAGACGGCGCGCGGCGCCGAGGTGCGCGAGGCCGGGCTGCAGCACCGCGTCCTCGACGCGATCGGGCGCGCCGGGCTCGTCACCGACCACCCGCCGATCGCGGCGTTCGGGCCGAATTCCGCGTTGCCGCACTACGAGCCCCACGCGGGCGCGGATCTGCGGCTCGTGGCGGGTCAGGTGCTGCTGCTCGACCTGTGGGCGGGGCCGGCGCCCGGCTCGGTGTTCGCCGACCAGACCTGGATGGCGTTCGCGGGCCGCGCGCCCGACGCCGAAGTGCGCAACGTCTGGCAGGCGGTGCGGGCGGCGCGCGATGCCGCTGTCGCCCTGTTGCGCGAGCGCTGGCCGAAGCAGGGGAAGGGGGAAGCGGGAAGCGTGGTCACCGGCGCAGCGGTGGACGACGCAGCCCGAGCCGTGATCCGCGAGGCCGGCTACGGCGAGTATTTCGTGCACCGCACCGGCCATTCGATCGACCGCGACCTGCACGGGTCGGGGCCGCACATCGACAACTTCGAGACCGCGGACACACGGCCGCTCGTCACCGGCGTGGGTTTCTCGGTGGAGCCCGGGATCTACCTCCCTGGCCGCTTCGGCGTGCGCAGCGAGATCAACGTGTTCATGGGCGAAACGGGGCCCGAAGTGACGCCCCCGAGCCCACAAGAGGACCTGCTGCTGGTGTGAAGGAGGGGTCTTGCGGGCTTCCCGGATGCGAGGCATTTTCGCCGCGTTGGACGGATCGACGCGTCCTCTGTTGTGGACACCGTCGGCGTGCGGCCGCGGCCGTCGTTTCGTCTCGATGTCGTTGTTCACATGGGTCAGCCGTCTCCAACCTGACCCCCACTCGACTCCGCTGACACGAAACGCTGGAGGTGATGGCGTGTCATCGAGTTTCCGTCTTGTCGTCCGCGCCCATCCCCGCCCTCGGAGGACCATGCCATGACACATCGTGTGAGGAGCGCCTTCGGTCGCTTCCTCGCGTTGGGTTACGCGTCGCTCATGGCGCTGCTCGTCGCAGCGTCGTCGCTCGCCGCGCAACAGACGACGGGGAAAATCGAAGGCACGGTGACGGACCAGCAGGGCGGCCCGGTCGCGAACGCGCAGGTGACGATCGTCGGCACGTCCTTCGGGGCCCTGACGAACGACAAGGGCTACTACTTCATCAACAACGTGCCGGTGGGCAGCTACACGGTCCGGGCCCGGTTCATCGGCTATACGCCCGCCGAGGTTCCCAATGTCCGCGTCCAGGGCGGCTTCACGCTGACGGTGAACGTCAAGCTGACGCCGTCGGCCGTGGCCATCGGCCCCGTCGTGGTCGAGGCCACGCCGAACCCGATCGTGCCGCGTGACAAGGTCACGTCCGGCGCCACGGTGGCCGGCAGCCTGGTCAACAACCTACCGGTGGACGACGTGCGCCAGATCCTCACGTTCCAGCCCGGTGTGGTCGAGTCCGGCTCGGCCGGGGGCGTGTCGCTCCGCGGCGGCCGGCCGGGCGAGGCGAACATCTACATCGATGGCGCGCCGGTGCGCTCGACCAACGGCGTGCTCACGGTCGCGGGCCGGGACTTCGTCAAGCCGATGAGCGTCAGCACCAACGCCTTGGAAGAGGCGTCGGTGACGACAGGCGCCCTCGGTGTGGAGTTCTCCGACGCGCAGTCGGGTGTGATCGCCTACACCACCAAGGCCGGCGGGGAGAAGTTGGCGGGCTCGTTCTCGACCGAGACCGACGAGCCGTTCGGCAACGCCATCAGCGTTGGTTGGAACCGCTTCGAGGGCTCGCTCGGCGGTGGTGCAGGGCCAGCAGTCCGACTTGCGCGCCAAGGACGCCGACTCGGTGCCGCTGTTCATTATGGCGGGCGTGGACCAGCTGGTCCCCGTCCCGGATCCTAATGGCGTAGCCAATGTCGCCCTCCCACGGTTTGTGCAGTTCAGCGGCCAGTGCGGCAAGCTCGGCTCGGCTGCTAACCCGATGGCCCAGGCGATCCGGAACAACTACGGCTTCGACTGCCAGGGCCGACGCCTGGCGATGAACTGGACTACCCAGATCCAGCTCCAGGGTAACCTGCAATACACCTATGGGTCGGGCTCGAGCGTTCGGTTCACTGGGAGGGCGGAGGGCACTCAGCAACGCCTGTTTCCGAGCAGGGACATCGCCGATCCGGCGCGGTTCCTGGGCGCGCACGCCTGGCAGCGGCTCGCGGTGCTCAACTGGAACCATCAGGTGACCCGCAGCTCCGAGCGGGCCCTGTCGCTCAACCTGAACCTCTCGTGGGCGCGTGACCGGGGGATCGCCGGACCGCTCGACCCCGCGTCGGACATCGAGACGCGTGATCCCGCGCTCGGCGTCGAGTTCAAGTCGCTCAGGTTCGCAGGGTTCGAGGGGTTCCCGTTCCCGATAACCGACCAGGTCGTCCGCGACATTCGGAACAACAATCCCGCCGGCTTCACCGTCCCGCTGCGTGACCGCACCGACATCAGGAACTCCCAGCGGGGCCGCTTGAACCCCTACGGCCTCCTGGCAGGCGGATTCTACAACGCCGGGATGGATGTCGGGGGGCAACTTCTGTCGGAGACCCGCTACGTCGGGCGGATGGTCGTTGACTGGCAGGCGAACCGCTACCACCGGTTCACGCTCGGCGGCGATGCCAAGAAGACCGACCTGTCGTACTGGGGCGGCAACCTGAGGACCCTGATCTTCCTGGATGCCTACGTCGTGCACCCGGTGCAGTACGGCCTGTTCGCATCCGACCGGCTCGACTTGGGCGACGTGGTGCTCGAGCTGGGTCTGCGGTACGACTACTACGACCCCAAGGCGCTGTTCGCCGCCACCCCCGGATTCATCTCCAGCAACCCGCAGTGGAACCCGGATGCCGCGAGCGACGACACGGCGTACGCGAACTCGCTGGCGCGAGTCTTCACGCCCTCAGTGGGCCACAAGGCGCTGTCACCGCGGCTGCGCGTGTCGTTCCCGGTGACCGAGAAGACGGGCTTCCGCCTGTCGTATGCACATCAGGTGCAGACACCCGAATTCACCACGCTGCTCACGGGTACGAACAACGACCTGTCGTTCACCAACACGAACGACACGTTCGGCCGCGACCTCAAGTTCGGGAAGACGATCCTGTTCGAGTTCGGCGTGCGGCACGCGTTCAGCCAGGACCTGGTGCTCGACGTATCGGCCTACAACAAGGACAAGGTGGCCGACTACGCGGCCCGCATCCTTCCGTTCGTCAGCCCGCGGCAGGCGTCGGAGACGACCAGCGTCAACATCCTGACGAACTCGGACTTCGGGAACTCGAAGGGCGTGGACATGAAGCTCGACTACCGTGTGGGCAGCTACGTGAACACGTCGCTCGCCTACACGCTCCAGGTATCGAAGAACACCGGCTCCGACCCGTTCACCTATCTCAACACGTTCGCGCGCCAGGTGTCCGGGCTCACCGGCGACCGCACGTTGCCGCCGGAGCAGGCGCAGGTCACCGACGACGACCGGACGCACAACATCGTGGGGTCGATGCAGGTCGGGTTCCCGGCCGACTGGAAAAAGGGCAGCGCGCTCGGTGCGCTCGCCAAGGACGTGAACGCGTTCATCACGTTCTACGCCCGCAGCGGGCTGCACTACACCCGTCTGATCAACAGCGGCGATGGGCAGACCGTGCCGCACCTCGGGTTCGGTCTCGGCGGCCGGGCGGCGGAGAACCTGAACGCCTCCACGCTGCCGTGGACCAAGAACATCAACGCCCGGGTGACCAAAGGGTTCCGGGTCGGCCGGCTCGACGTGACCGCGTACGCCGACGCTCGGAACATTCTGAACTTCAAGAACCTCGACGGCGCCTACGCCGAGACGGGCGACGTGTCGAACTCCGTGCTCAAGGGGAAGGAGCTGACCCCGGAGCGCCAGAACCTCGCGAGCGAGGCGGCCGCCGCCCAGGCCCTGTCGTCGGACGGCACGATCGACCTCACGCTCGGCTGCGGCGGTTGGGGCGACCCGGCGAACTGCGAGTCGCTGAGACGGGTGGAGGCCCGGTTCGGCGACGGCGATGGTAAGTACACCAAGGGCGAGCAGGAGAACGCGCTGAACGCGTACTTCAACGCGTTCTTCGGGCCGCACCGGTTCAATGGCCAGCCGCGCCACATCCGGGTCGGCTTCGAGCTGAACTTTTAAACGACAGTGGCGGGCGGCATCGCGGGGCTCCGGGGTGCCGCCCTTCAGTCTCCTGACTTGAGGGAGAGCAATGACCATGCGTTCAACGTCGGTAATTCACTCGGTGCACTGTACCCTCGTGGTCCTAGTA
>WNFU01004305.1_pt1 | contig 18261 bp, 11 predicted proteins | sample 5400121 | NCBI WGS metagenome assembly WNFU01 (sample SAMN13153360, study PRJNA577476) | soil metagenome | isolation source: 100 cm soil or saprolite under grassland replicate 1 | place: USA:California | collected 2016-06-15 | reverse complement strand
GGCGGCTCGGGACGGATGTCGTCGACGTCTATCTGGTCCATTGGCCGGACCCGAAGGTGTCGTTCGAGGAGACGTTCTCGGCGATGGACGAGGTTGTCAAAGCCGGCAAGGCTCGCTTCGTCGGCGTCTCCAACTTCACCGTCGACCAGATGCGGGCGTGCATGAACGTTCGCCGCGTGGACGTCATCCAGGTCGGCTACCACCTGTTCGATCGGCGAATGGAGCGCGAGATCTTCCCGTTCTGCGCGGAGGAAGGCATTGGTGTGATGGGCTACGGCTCGCTCGCGCACGGCCTGCTAACCGGCGCGTTCACGCCGGACACGACGTTCGTGGACTGGGACTGGCGGGCCGGCGGGGTCGCGTTCGGCCAGCCGATCCTCCAAGGCGAGAACTTTCGTCGGAACGTCGAGCTTGTCCAGCAGCTCAAAAAAGGCGTAGCCGGGCCGCGCGGCGTTCCCGTCAGCCAGGTGGCGCTGGCCTGGGTGCTTCGGAACCCTGTCGTCAGCACCGCCCTGGTGGGAGCCCGCGCGCCAGCCGAGGTCGATGAGAACGTGGCCGGAGCGGAGTTGAGGCTGACTGGGACTGAAATCGCTCGGATCGAGGAGATCATGCGAGGCGCGGCCGGGCAGGTCTCGGCCTTCACGCCGCTGCGCAACGCCAACGAGGTCTGGGAATGATGCGCACCTCAGCGGATCAGCAGTTCGCCGTTGGGTAGCGTTCCAGCTCCTCCGCGCTCAGGCCGTTGCGGCGGATGATGTCGCGGTACAGGTAGGCGCTCGGCTTCGGCGTGCGGGCCTGGATGGCGTAGTCGACGTGCACCAGCCCGAAGCGAGGCTCGAATCCGTCGGCCCACTCGAAGTTGTCCAGACTCGACCAGTACAAGTAGCCCCGTAGCGGCACGCCGGCCACGATCGCCCGATGGCAGGCGGCCAGGTGTTGGACCAGAAACGCGGGACGCAGGTTGTCCTGGTTGTCTGGCTCCGGAATGCCATTCTCGGTGACGATCACCTCAACTCCAGAGCCCGGCCTGGCGACCGCCAGGAGAGCGCGGAAGAGCCCATCCGGATAGATCTCCCACTTCAACTGGTTGCGCTCCACCTTGGCGAACGTCTCCCGAGCGAACAGCAAGTGGGGCAGCCGTGAATCGAATCGGTCGCGTTCGCGCGTGTAGTAGTTCAGCCCGACCCAATCCTCGGTCCCCACTAGCCAGCCGATCGTGCGTCCGTTGCCGATCGGGGGAAGCAGCCGACCCCGACGGATGGCGATCGGGAAGGCCTGGTTCACCAAGTGGCTTCGAACGCCCGCCACGAGCCGGTCCCCCCTTCGGGCCGGGTTGGCTGGATCGAAGATCCGCCAGTGGTGGGCGACACCGACCCGCGCGTCCGGCTGCTCCTCGTGGATCGCGTGATACGCCCTGCCATGAGCCAGCGCCATGTAGCGCAGCACTCGCAGGGCCAGGGTGATGCTGCGCTGCCGGGGCGGCCAGATGCCCAACGCCCAGGCCTGGGTAGCGTACACGCCTGGCTCGTTGACGGTGATCCAGTAGCGCACCAGGTCGCGGTACTCCCGCGCCGCGCGGCGCGCGAAGCGCTCGAATGCGGGGACCACCTCGGGTCGAGTCCAGCCGCCCGCCTCGGACAGCCAGCGCGGGTTGGTGAAGTGGTGCAGCGTCACCAGCGGCTCGAGGCCATTGGCTCGCGTAGTCTCGATGACGTGGCGATAGTGGGCGATCGCCGCGGCGTCAAACTCGCCTGGCCTGGGCTCGATGCGGCTCCACTCGAGGGAGAAGCGATGGGCATTGTGGCCCAGGTCGGCGAACAGAGCCAAATCGGCCGCGTAGCGACGGTAGTGGTCGCAGGCGAGACCGGATGCGTAGGGGAGCTGGCCAGCCCGCTCGGCAGCCCACCAGTCGTTGTTGCAGTTGTTTCCTTCTACCTGATGGGCGGCAGTCGCAGAGCCCCAGAGGAAACCGTTCGGGAAGCGGAGGGCCGGCGGCTGAGCCGCGGGGCCGAGATCGCTCAACGCGCGCGGATGGGCGCTGCCTGGAGCCGGGACCGCGCCGTGAGCAGAGCCCAGAGCAGCGGTACTGGCGCGAGCACCCCGACGTGGAGCGCAACGGCGAAGGCCGACGCCAGGCTGGGCTCCGCGCCGAAGCTGTCGACGAGCAGCGAGCTAATCGGCAGATGGAAGGTCCCAACGCTAGCCGGCGCGCCAGGCACCGCGAACGCGAAGTTCGCGACCCCGACCGCCGCGAACGGAAGGATCGGCGGGGCCAGCCAGCCGAACGCGACCAGAAGGCAGTAATAGGACGCGGCTTCGGCCGCCCAGGCCAGCAGCGACAGCCGCGCGGCGTGCGCGAGCAAGGACGGGCCACGCCGATAGGCCGCGTCGGCGGCCCAGCCGATCAGTCGCCTGGGATGCCAACCACGTGCGCGCTGCTCGCACGCGCGTTCGAAAGGAGCGCCGAGGTACCAGCCCGCGATGGGCACGGCCGCCAGGATCGGTAAGTAGATCCCCAGAGTCCCCAGGCCCAGGAACAGGGGCCAGCCGGCCACGCCGCCCAGGACGGCGGCGCCCGCGATGAAGGCGCCGAAGATCGCGCCGTCCACCAGCCGTTCGAGGAGCTCGGCGGCCGCCACGTCGGCCAGCTTGACGCCGGGCAGCCGAGCGGCGAGCAGCATCTTGACGAGGTCGCCGCCACGCGCCGGCAGCCCGAGCCCCGCCAGTGCGGCCGCGAGACCGACTCGCAGAAGCTGCGCGGTTGGTAACGGCGCTGCCGGCGCGAGCAGCACTCCCCAGCGAATGGCGCGCAGCCAGAGATTAACGCAGCCCAATACCAGCATCGGCGCCAGCCACCACCAGGCCACCCGGCTGAAGGCCGCGCCGACGGCCGGTGCGTCCAGGGTGGCCAGGAAGATCGCGGCGCAGCATAGCCCGGCCAGGGGGCCGGCCAGCCGGACGGCCGAATGGTCGATCAGACGGATGGCGGTGTTCATCAAAGGGTGCCCTTTATAGCAGAACCGGCAGCCAAGCGCTCAAGCCCAGCGGTCGCATCGAAATACCCGAATCGACGGCGAATGGGTCTTGAGGCCGTTTGGGAGCGAATTTGCAACGCCGTTGAACGGCAATTTGCAACGGACCGGCCACGGCGCTGCCACAACGCCTCGCTAGGATGAGCTCAGGCAGGGTGGCAACCAACTGGAGGGACGAATATGCGCGACATCGTCTTCGGGACCGGACCAATCCGACCCACCTTCATCGCCGGACGATCCAGACGCGGGCGTCGTCGAGTGTTTGCTCGTCTGCGCGGTAATGCCCGCTCGTCGACGGTGCCCAGTGCGAGTGTGGCTGGATGATCACGGATGCGCGGTTTGGTCGACTAGCCGCCACGCTGCGCGACCCAGCGCCGACCAGGTTCGACGTCGTCTACCAGGCTCTCTGAGCTGGGGCTTGGGATGAAGGGACCGATCATGGAATGGACCATAGTGGGCAGCGCCGATTGGCCGAGGCCTATCAACAGCGTGCCACTGATCGCGTTGTTTAGCGGACTTTCGCTCCTAGTATCGCTCGTGACTTCGTTCATACTGACGCTCCTGTTCGAACCCGCGGACTGGCCGGGCACAGACGCGGGCCTCGGCGGAGGTCGGGACTCGCCGGACGACGGGAGCTCCGGCGGCGATGACGGGCCCCACGAGGAACCGGTGCCGCCGCCTGGCGGTTTGATGGCCGCCGCAGGCGCAACCGAGTCGGCGCTCATCGATCTGCGCGAAAACGTGGCGCCCACCGAGGAGTAAGCCGGTCCGCTGGGCCGGTGGGGCATGGATTTTGGTTGAAGCAAGGCTCGCGTGCTACACTTCCAACGTAGTCTACGTGAGTGAACAGCTGAAGAGACTGGTTTCAGTGCCCAGGGCGCGTGGCCCGCATCGAGGGCGGGCGGCGCGCTAATGGGGTTTTTGCGCTCTCGACGCCCCGGACGGTTGTTCGGTATACTTTGATTCTCGATCCTCGCCCTTAGTGCGCCCAGCGTCCACGCCTGGCGCCCAGCAAGCCGCCACTGTGTGTGCACTTGCCCAACGCGCCACGCTCACCCTGTAATGCCCACCCGGCCTCTGTGCCTTCCGGAGGTATGACTGCATGGCAATTGCGGCGGCCGACCCCAACGTGCTCGCCTTACCCGAGGTCCCGACCGGACGCAAGTCCTTCGCTCGGATAGCCGAGGCAGCGCCCGTTCCGAATTTGATCCAGATCCAGCGCGACTCGTTTGAGTGGTTCAAGCGAGAGGCCCTGCGGGAGCTGTTCGCCGAGATCTCACCGATCCAGGACTTCACCGGTCGGACCATGGAGCTGGAGCTAGCAGTGCCGGGCCCGGACGGTGAGCCCGGCTACGCGTTTGGCGAGCCGAAGCTGTCTGAAGACGAGTGCCGTCTGCGTGACCAGAGTTACGCGGCGCCCCTCCGTGTGCGGATGCGTCTGCGGATCAAGTCAGGCGAGGCCGAAGGAGAGCTCAAAGAGCAGGACATCTTCATGGGCGACTTCCCGCTCATGACTGACAATGGCACGTTCATCATCAACGGTGCCGAGCGCGTGGTGGTGAGCCAACTGGTGCGCTCACCCGGTGTCTACTTCGATGTCGTCGAAGACGCAGCCAGCGGTCGGGCAATGTCGACCGCTAAGCTGATCCCTAGCCGGGGCGCCTGGCTGGAGTTCGAGACTAGCACACGCGACGTACTCTCGGTCAAGGTCGATCGAAAGCGGAAGATTCCGGTCACGACGCTGGTTCGGGCGCTCGGGGTGGTCCAAGGCTCGCCTATCAAGAAGGGCGACAACGACGAGCTGTTGGAGCTGTATGCCGACGTCGACCCTCAGCACCGCTACATCCAAGCGACTGTCGACAAAGACCCGGCGACCACCACCCAGGAGGCGCTACTCGAATTCTATCGGCGCCTTCGTCCGGGCGATCCGCCCAACCTTGACAATGCGCGGCAGTTACTGAACTCACTGTTTTTCATCTTTCGGCGCTATGACCTCGGGCGAGTCGGTCGCTACAAGCTCAGCAAGCGCCTCCGTGTCGAGGCTCCCCAAACGGAGCGCATCCTCACGCCGACGGACCTGATCGAGATCGTGCGGGAGATGATTCGGATCAACAACGGTCGCAGCCAGCCGGACGACATCGACCACCTCGGCAACCGGCGCGTGCGCGCGGTCGGCGAGTTGATCCAGAACCAGTTCAGGGTCGGGCTGCTGCGCATGGAGCGGGTCGTAAAGGAGCGGATGAGCATCACCGATCCGACCACTGCCACGCCGTCCAGCCTAGTGAACATCCGCCCAGTTGTGGCCGCCATGCGCGAGTTCTTCGGTGGCAGCCAACTCTCCCAGTTCATGGACCAGGTGAATCCGCTGGCCGAGCTAACCCACAAGCGGCGCCTGTCGGCGCTGGGACCCGGTGGCCTTAGCCGCGACCGGGCCGGCTTCGAGGTGCGCGACGTCCATCACAGCCACTACGGGCGCATCTGCCCTATCGAGACCCCAGAGGGGCCGAATATCGGTCTGATCGGCACCCTCGCCACCTACGGACAGATGAATGAGTTTGGCTTCATCGAGACGCCGTATCGGCGAGTGCTCAGGGTACTGCCCAACGAGCCAGACCGCCTCATCGGTCACATCGTACGCGAGGACGTAAGGCATCCAAAGACAGGCCGAGTTGTGGCCCCCGACGGGACGCTCGTCAATCAGGCCGTCGGTAAGAAGCTGGCCGCGGTGCCAGACCTCAAGGCCGTCAACGTCGCGCCGTTCGTGACGGACGAGATCACGTTCCTCTCGGCCGACGAGGAGGAACGCTTCTCGATTGCGCAGGCCAACGTACGGCTCAATCCAGACGGCACGTTCGCGGATACCCGCATCTCGGTCAGACACGGCTCGCTGTTTCTCGAGGAGCCGCCGGAGCGGGTCGACTTTGTGGACGTCTCGCCGAAGCAGACCGTTAGCGTCTCGGGGGCGCTTATTCCCTTCCTGGAGCACGACGACGCCAACCGCGCCTTGATGGGCTGCAACATGCAGCGCCAGGCGGTCCCACTGCTGCAGCCGGAGGCTCCGCTGGTGGGGACCGGGATGGAGGTCCGCACCGCGCGCGACTCGGGCCAGGTCGTGGTTGCGGAGAATGACGGAGTGGTCGAGTCCGTAACGGCCAATGAGGTGGTGCTCCGCACACCCGAGGGCGAGCGCGACGCCTACCGCCTGCGCAAGTTCGTGCGTTCCAACCAGGGCACCTGCATGAACCAGCGGCCGGTGGTGCTCAAGGGCCAACGCGTGGTGCGCGGGCAGCCGTTGGCCGACAGCTCATCGACTGAGCAGGGTGAGCTTGCCCTCGGTCAGAACGTGCTGGTGGCGTTCATGTGCTGGGAAGGGGGCAACTTCGAGGACGCCATTCTGATCAGCGAGTCGATCGTCCGAGAAGACAAGTTCACCTCCATCCACATCGAAAAACACGAAGTCGAGGCCCGTGACACCAAGCTGGGTCCGGAGGAGATCACGCGCGACATCCCCAACGTTGGCGAGGACAGCCTGCGCGACCTGGACGAGAACGGCATCATCCGAGTCGGGGCCGAGGTCAAGGCTGGCGACATCCTGGTCGGCAAGATCACGCCGAAGGGTGAGACCGAGCTGACAGCCGAGGAGCGCCTGCTGCGGGCGATCTTCGGCGAGAAGGCGCGCGAGGTCAAGGACACGTCCCTCCGGGTGCCACACGGCGAACGCGGCAAGGTCGTGGACGTCCGCTCGTTCGAGCGCGAGGCTGGCACGGAGCTGCCGGCCGGCGTCAACCGTCAGGTGCGTGTGTCGATCGCCCAGAAGCGAAAGATCTCCGAGGGCGACAAGATGGCCGGCCGCCACGGCAACAAGGGCGTCATCGCCAAGATCTTGCCGGTTGAGGACATGCCGTTCCTGCCCGACGGGCGCCCCGTGGAGATCATCCTGAATCCGATCGGCGTGCCATCTCGCATGAACATCGGCCAGGTCCTGGAGACGCATCTGGGCTGGGCGGCCGACGCGCTTGGGGTCAAGTTCGCCAGCCCGGTCTTCGACGGGGCGAGCGAGGAAGACATCCGGGCCGAGCTCGAGCGGGCGGGTCTACCAATGGACGGCAAGATCGAACTGCGTGACGGCCGAACCGGCGAAGAGTTCGACCAGCCGGTGACGGTTGGCTACATCTACATGCTGAAGCTCGTCCACCTGGTCGAGGACAAGATCCACGCCCGCTCGACCGGGCCCTACTCGCTGATCACCCAGCAGCCGCTTGGCGGCAAGGCCCAGTTTGGTGGCCAGCGCTTCGGCGAGATGGAGGTCTGGGCACTGGAGGCGTACGGGGCAGCGCACACGCTTCAGGAGATCCTGACCGTGAAGTCAGACGACGTGGTCGGCCGGGTCAAGACTTACGAAGCGATCGTCAAGGGCGAGGATATCTTTCAGCCAGGCGTGCCGGAGTCGTTCAAGGTGCTGGTGAAGGAGCTGCAGGCCCTCGGCCTGGCGGTCGAGGTCCTGAACGAAGAGGAAGAGGAGGTCACGTTCGCCGAGGACCTCAGCTCCAGCGACAGCATCCCGTCGATGGACATCCATCTCTCCGGCTTCGAACGCGGCGACGACTAGACAGGTCATGGGTGTTGGGTGTTGGGCTGGTGAGCCGACCCCAACACCTAACAGCTAACAACCAACCCCTGGGGGAATGATGCTCGAAGTTAACAACTTCAACGCGGTGCGCATCACGGTCGCTTCTCCGGAGCAGGTTCGCTCCTGGTCGCGGGGAGAGGTGACCAAGCCCGAGACGATCAATTACCGAACCCTCAAGCCGGAGCGCGACGGGCTGTTCTGCGAGCGGATCTTTGGGCCGACGAAGGACTGGGAGTGCTCCTGCGGGAAGTACAAGCGGGTCCGCTACAAGGGCATCATCTGCGACAAATGCGGCGTGGAGGTGACCCGCGCCAAGGTCCGCCGCGAGCGGATGGGCCACATCCAGCTGGCCTCCCCGGTCAGCCACATCTGGTTCGTGAAAGGCACGCCGTCGCGGATCGGGCTGCTGCTGGACGTGACGCCGCGCCTGTTGGAGCAGGTCCTGTACTTCGCCAAGTACATCATCACCGATGTCAACGAGCAGGCACGGCAGCGACTGATCCAGCAGATCCAGCACGAGACAGAGCAGCGGATCGAACGCGAGCAGCGGGCCCGCCAGGCTCGACTGGAAGAGCTCACCGCTGGCCCTGCCGCCCAGATCGCTGAGCAGGAGGACCTCAAGGCACAGACGCTGCGCGACCTGGAGGAGGAACGCGAGCGCACGACCAACTGGGCTGCCGAAGCGGCGAGGTCGCTGGAAGAGCGGATTCAGGCCTCACTCGACCAGGAAACGGAAGACGACCTGGTGTTCGAACCGAATCAGACGGTGGTCGTCGAGTCTGGCTCCACCGTCCGAGCCCGCCATCGGGCCCAGCTGGCTGAGGTCGTCAAGTCGTTCCTGGACCAGTTCGAGCTGGATATGGAGGCGCGCCAGCAGGCGACTAGCAAGCCGTATGACGAGCAGATCGACAAGCTCAAGCTGGAGATCGAGGCGGCGGCCGCGCAGCAGCAGCCTGAGGACGAGGAAGAGTTCGATGTCGAGGCCGAGCACCTGCGCGACGAGCAGAAGATCAAGAAGATCGAGAGCATCAAGCCTCTCCAGACCCTGAACGAGGCCGAGTTCCGCGAGCTGGAAGAACTGGTCGGGCGCTCTGGCCGGATCTTCAAGGCGGCCATGGGCGCCGAGGCGATCCGCGATCTGCTTCGCGGGGTCAGTCTTGACGAGCTGGCCCAGCAGCTTCGCGTGGAGACCCGTTCATCTTCAGGCCAGCGCCGAAAGAAAGCCACCAAGCGCTTGCGGGTGGTGGAGGCCTTCCGAAAGTCCGGCAACCGCCCGGAATGGATGGTGCTGACGATCCTGCCGGTGCTGCCACCGGACTTGCGCCCGATGGTCCAGCTGGACGGCGGCCGATTCGCCACCAGCGATCTCAACGATCTGTATCGGCGTGTCATCAACCGTAACAACCGGCTCAAGCGCCTGCTGGAGCTTGGCGCCCCGGAGATCATCATCCGCAACGAGAAGCGGATGCTTCAGGAGGCGGTCGATTCGCTCATCGATAACGGCCGCCGGGGCCGAGCTGTCTCCGGGTCGAGCAATCACAAACTAAAGTCGCTCTCGGACATGCTCAAGGGCAAGCAGGGGCGATTCCGCCAGAACCTGCTCGGCAAGCGCGTCGACTACTCCGGGCGCTCGGTGATCGTGGTCGGACCCGACCTGAAGCTCCACCAGTGTGGCTTGCCGAAACGGATGGCGCTCGAGCTGTTCAAGCCCTTCGTGATGCGGAAGCTCGTCGAGCGAGGGCATGCGCACAACATCAAAAGCGCCAAGCGGATCGTCGAGCGCGTCCGTCCGGAGGTCTGGGACGTGCTCGAGGAGGTTATCGAGGACCACCCCGTCCTGTTGAACCGCGCCCCGACGCTGCACCGCCTGGGCATCCAGGCGTTCGAGCCGGTCCTCATTGAGGGCAGCGCGATCCAGATTCATCCGCTGGTCACTTCGGCCTTCAACGCCGACTTCGACGGCGACCAGATGGCGATCCACGTGCCGCTCTCGGCGGCCGCCAAGCGCGAGGCGCGGGATTACATGCTGTCGGTCAACAACCTGCTCCTGCCCTCGAATGGCGAGCCCATCGTGGCCAGGCTGATTCGTGAGTACGGCAATCGCTCGGCGGCCGCCGTGCTCGATGTCATCAAGCTGATGGGTTTCCGCTTCGCGACTCAGTCCGGCGTCACGATCGCGATCGACGACATCACCATCCCGGACCGGAAGCACGAGCTACTCGAGGAGGCCGACCGCGACGTCGCCCGGATCGAGCGGGAGTACCGCCGCGGCCTGATCACCGACGAGGAGCGCTACAACGAGGTGATCGCGGTCTGGACCCACACCAAGGACGAGGTGACCAACGCGGTCAGCGACGCGCTCGACCCGTTTGGGCCGCTGACCATGATGGCCCAGTCTGGGGCGAAGGGAAATATCCAGCAGATCTCCCAGATGTCCGGCATGCGTGGCCTGATGGCCGACCCATCCGGCGGGATCATTGAGCTACCGATTCGCTCCAGCTTCCGCGAGGGCCTGTCGGTGCTCGAGTATTTCCTTTCAACGCATGGCGCTCGGAAGGGGCTGGCCGACACGGCCATCAGGACCTCCGACTCCGGTTATCTGACCCGCCGCCTGATCGACGTCTCGCAGAACGTGATCGTCTACGACGAGGACTGCGGGACCGAGGCCGGCATCTGGATCGAGGATCTAATCGATCCTAGTCGGCGCCAGAACCGATTCGACCAGCTGGTCGGCCGGTATGTGGCGGCCGACGTCATCGATGAGTCGAGCAAGGCGCCGAACGTCCTGGTCGAGGCGGGAGTGATCATCGCCGAGGAGGAGCGAGACCGGATTCGCGACCACAACGTGGCCCGCGTCCAGGTGCGGTCGCCGCTGGCTTGCGAGTCGCGCCACGGGGTCTGCCGGCACTGCTACGGCTGGCACCTTGGCCGCAGGGCGCCCGTCGAGATCGGCGACGCGGTTGGCATCGTCGCCGCGCAGTCGATCGGGGAGCCCGGCACTCAGCTCACCATGCGGACGTTCCACACCGGCGGCGTGGCCCGGGTCCGCCTCGAGGCAATCCCGCAGGCAGGCGACGGCGATGGAGCCGGTCCCGCTGGGACCGCCGACACGCGCCTGCCAGTTCCGGCAGGCAGAGGGCCGGGTCGGCCGCTGTACATGGACATTACCAGCGGCCTGCCGCGTGTGGAGGAGCTGTTCGAAGCCCGCACGCCAAAGGGTATCGCTATCCTGAGTGACATCGACGGCGTCGTCGAGATCCTCAACATGGAAGAGGGGCGGGTGATCAAGGTCGTCGCGCGTGAGGTGTATCGCGACGAGCACGATCTCAAGTCCGGCTACCAACCGGTTGTGGCCGACGGCGACTGGGTCGAGGTGGGCCAGCCGCTGGCAGAAGCCGAAGGCAAGGCGCCGATCCTGGCACGCTTGAGCGGGAGCGTTGAGCTGGCGAAGCGACGGATGGTGGTGGTAGCCGAAGAGCGCGAGGAGCGCGAATACCGCGTGCCTTCAGCCAGTCGGATCCGAGTCGAAAACGGCCAGACCGTCGCGGCCGGCGATCAGCTGACCGAGGGTCACAAGAGCCCGGAGGAAGTGCTCCGAATTCAGGGCCGCGAGGCCGTGCAACGCTACCTGGTCGACGAGGTTCAGGAAGTCTATCGCTCGCAGGGCGTGAACATCAACGACAAACACATCGAGATCATCGTACGCCAGATGCTGCGCAAGCTGCGTGTGGACGCGCCTGGCGATTCCGACTTGCTGCCAGGCGAGCTCGTGGACCGTTTCGAGTACGAGGACAAGAACCGTCAGGTGCTGGCCGAGGGCGGCGAGCCGGCAACGGCCCAGCCGGTCCTGCTGGGCGTGACCAAGGCGTCGCTCAATACTGAAAGCTTCCTGGCGGCTGCCTCATTCCAGGAAACCACGAAGGTGCTGACCGAGGCCGCGCTGTCCGGCAAGGTGGACAAGCTGCTCGGTCTCAAGGAGAACGTCATCATCGGCAAGCTCATCCCGGCCGGGTCGGGCCATCAGGCCCGAATCGAAGCCCGCCGCGAGCGCCTCGAGGCGGCCCAGGCGGCCAGCATCCTTCTTGGCGAGCCAGGCGATATGCTCGAGCAAGGGGCGGTCTCACCCCTGGCCGCGCTCGAGGGCGGCCTGGAGAGCATCCTGGCGGACGCCGAGCCGCTGCTCGGCGACACGGAGGTGGAGGCCGGCGAGGGCGGCAACGGACCTGCCAGCTCGGCCACTGGCGACAAGGACGAGCCGTTGGCGCTGGCCGACCTGGGAGTCCCCGATGTGGAAGCAGCCGACCTCGGAGCGGTTGATGTGGGTGAGGGTGGCCCGGCGGACGAGGAGCCCGAACACCCCAAAACTTGATCGTCAGCTGAAGACAGGCTGATGCAAACTTGACACTGGGCTTGTGGGTGCTTATAGTTTTCGATTGCGCCCGGGCCTGAAAGAGGGTGCCTCCTTGGAGGGTGGTTGCCAACCATAAGCCAGCTCGTCCGCAAGGGACGCGCGAAGCTTCGTAAGAAGACCAGCGCGCCTGCGCTCCGATTCAACTACAACGCGCTACGGCACCGGACGACGCGTGGTCGTGGCTCTCCTCAAAAGCGAGGCGTCTGTCTGCAGGTCCGGACCATGACGCCGAAGAAGCCGAATTCGGCGCTTCGGAAGATCGCTCGAGTTCGACTCACGAACGGGATGGAGGTGACTGCCTACATCCCGGGCGAAGGGCATAATCTCCAGGAGCACTCGGTCGTCCTCATCAGAGGCGGGCGAGTCAAAGATCTGCCCGGGGTCCGGTACCACGTGGTCCGTGGCGCGCTGGATGCCGGGGGGGTGCGCGATCGCAAGAAGGCGCGCTCCAAATATGGCGCGAAGGCCGCTAAGGCGCCGGGCGCCGGCGGGTAGGCTCTAGGGGCCGACCTGTTCGGGCCAGGGGCCTGTCCCCTGGCCTTCTTCATGCGCGGATGAGCGGCAGCTGCCGCTCATAGCTTTGACCGCGGTCATAGATGCACGAACGCAGGCCCAGACGGCACTGCCCGCCTGGCGGCGTTCCTCTGTGCCGTTGGTGTTCAGTCCGCCACGGCGGACGTCGGAGGGTTGGCATGCCTCGGCGTGCCCGAGTAGTCAAGCGTGAGATCGCACCCGACGCTCGCTACGGGAGTCGGAGCGTTGCGCGTTTCATCAACAAGCTCATGGTGAACGGGAAGAAGAGCCTGGCCGAACGGATCGTCTACGACGCGCTGGAGCGCGCCGAGACGCAAGTTCGGCGCCCGGCCGTGGATATCTTTGACCAGGCCCTTCGCAACGTTACACCGGTCCTAGAGGTAAAGCCGCGCCGCGTCGGCGGCGCCACCTACCAGGTCCCGGTGGAGATCAAGGGTGACCGCCGCACGTCACTGGCGATGCGCTGGCTGGTGGCTTCAGCTCGAGCACGGTCTGGCAAGACGATGGTCGACAAGCTGGCCGGGGAGTTGATGGACGCCTTCCACGGCCAGGGCGCGACGGTCAAGAAACGTGACGACACGCACAGGATGGCGGAGGCGAACAAGGCGTTCGCGCATTATCGATGGTAAGCGTGCAGTCAGCCGTCAGCCTTCAGCTCTTGGGGCTGACTGCTGATGGCTGAGAGCTGAAGGCTTCGGCAATGACCAACCCAACTCTCGAAAAGACGCGCAATATCGGAATCATCGCTCACATCGACGCCGGTAAGACGACGACGACGGAGCGCATCCTGTATTACACGGGCCGCAGCTACAAGCTCGGCGAGGTCCACGAGGGCACCGCCCAGATGGACTGGATGGAGCAGGAGCGCGAGCGAGGGATCACGATCACCGCGGCGGCGACCACCGCCCAGTGGCGCGACACTCGAGTCAACATCATCGACACCCCGGGCCACGTCGACTTTACCGTCGAGGTCGAGCGCTCGCTCCGCGTGCTGGACGGAGGCGTGGTCGTTTTCGACGCGGTGGCTGGGGTCGAACCGCAGTCCGAAACGGTCTGGCGCCAGGCTGACCGCTATGGCGTGCCGCGGATCTGCTTCGTCAACAAAATGGACCGCGTTGGCGCCGATTTCTGGGGCACGGTCGAGCAGATCAGGGATCGTCTGGGCGCCCAGCCACTGCCGATCCAGATCCCAATCGGGCGCGAGAAGAGTTTTCGGGGCATGGTGGACTTGCTCACTTTGGAAGCGCTGACGTTTGGCGACGAGCCCGACGATCCCATTCAGCCGGGTCCGATCCCTGAGACGATGGCAGATGAGGTCGCGCGTCATCGCGAACAGGTCGTGGAGCGCGTGATCGAGCTAGACGACGAGCAGATGGCGCGCTATCTGGAGGGCGAGGAGATCGGTCCGGAGGAGATTCGGGCAACCTTGCGCAAGGCGACCATTGCTGGTCAGCTCATTCCAGTCCTGTGCGGTAGCGCGTTGAAGAACAAGGGCGTGCGGCCGCTGCTCGACGCAGTCGTCGACTACTTGCCCTCGCCGCTCGATGTCCCGCCGGTCACTGGGGCCAATCCGCGGACCGGCCAGACAGAAGAACGGCGAGCGTCGCCGAAAGAGCCGTTCTCAGCACTCGCGTTCAAGATCGTGGCCGACCCGTTCGTCGGCAAGCTGGCCTACATTCGGGTCTACTCGGGTGAGCTCAGGGCCGGCTCCTACGTCTACAACTCGACGAAGGATCAGCGCGAGCGGGTGGGTCGTCTGCTCCAGATGCATGCCAACCATCGTGAGGAGATCCAGTCCGTATCGGCCGGCGATATCGCGGCCGCTGTCGGCCTGAAGGGGACGGTCACCGGCGACACGCTGAGCAACCCCGACAGGCCGATTGTCTTGGAGTCCATTCGCTTTCCCGAGCCAGTCATCGACATCGCCATCGAGCCGAAGACCAAGGCTGACCAGGACAAGATGGGCACCGCTCTGGCGCGCTTGAGCGAGGAGGATCCAACGTTTCGAGTGCGCACCGATGCTGAGACCGGCCAGACGCTGATCTCGGGCATGGGCGAGCTCCACCTCGAGGTCATCGTCGATCGGATGCTGCGCGAGTTTCGGGTTGACGCCAACGTGGGGCGGCCTCAGGTCGCGTACCGTGAGACGATCACCCGCCCGGCCCGCGCGGCGGGCCGCTTCGTGCGCCAGTCCGGGGGGCGCGGGATGTACGGCGTCGTGGTCCTGGAGCTCGAACCGCTGGAGCCGGGCTCCGGGTTCGAGTTCCGCAACAAGATCATCGGCGGGGCCGTGCCACGCGAGTACATTCCCGCCGTGGAGGCCGGCGTCAGGGAGGCCATGGATAGTGGCGTCGTCGCCAGCTACCCGATGGTCGACGTAGCCGTCGCGCTGGTGGACGGCCAGTACCACGAGGTGGACTCGAACGAGATGGCGTTCAAGATGGCCGGGTCGATTGCCTTCAAGGAAGCGGCGCGCAAGGCCGCCCCCCAGGTTCTGGAGCCGATTATGAAGGTCGAGGTCGTGACCCCGGAGGAGTTTCTGGGCGACGTAATCGGCGACCTGAACGCTCGGCGCGGCCACATCCAGGGCATGGACCCTCGAGCGAACGCGCAGATCATCAGGGCGACGGTGCCACTGTCGGAGATGTTCGGCTACGCGACCGACTTGCGCTCAGCCACCCAGGGCCGGGCCACCCATTCGATGGAGTTCTCACACTACCAGGCCGTGCCGAAGCAGGTCGAGACCGGTATTTTGGCCAAGGCTCGGGCGTAGGTCAGGCGGATCAGCCACGGTGACACCAGGACACCAGGGCGAACGATAATGAATCCAAGAGTAATCGGGTTCTTCGGTAGCTTGGCGATGGACGGTCATCTCTTGGCGGGGCGTGCCAGAGAGGAGTAGGCGGATGGCGAAGGCGAAGTTTCAGCGGACGAAGCCGCACGCGAACGTGGGGACGATCGGGCACGTCGACCACGGCAAGACGACGCTGACGGCGGCGATCACGAAGGTGCTGGCGATGAAGGGGGAGGCGAAGTTTCGGTCGTTTGATTCGATCGACAACGCGCCCGAGGAGCGGGCGCGGGGGATCACGATCGCGATCGCGCACGTGGAGTACGAGACGGACGCGCGGCACTACGCGCACGTGGACTGTCCTGGGCACGCGGACTACATCAAGAACATGATCACGGGTGCGGCGCAGATGGACGGGGCGATCCTGGTGGTGAGCGCGCCGGACGGGCCGATGCCGCAGACGCGGGAGCACATCTTGCTGGCGCGGCAGGTGGAGGTGCCGGCGATGGTGGTGTACTTGAACAAAGTGGACGCGATGGAGGACGAGGAGCTGCTGGAGCTGGTGGAGCTAGAGGTGCGGGAGCTGCTCACGAAGTACGGCTTTCCTGGGGAGGAGCTCCCGATCGTTCGGGGCTCGGCGTTGAAGGCGCTGGAGTCGAGCAGCCAGGATCCGGAGGCGCCGGAGTATGAATCGATCGTGGCGCTGATGAAGGCGGTCGACGAGTACATTCCGACCCCGCAGCGGCCGGTGGATCGGCCGTTCTTGATGCCGATCGAGGACGTCTTTGGGATCAAGGGGCGTGGGACGGTGGTGACGGGGCGGATCGAGCGGGGGAAGATCAAGACGGGCGAGGAAGTGGAGATCGTGGGGTTTGGGGAGACCCGCAAGCGGGTGGTGACCGGGGTGGAGATGTTCCAGAAGACGCTGGACGAGGGGCTAGCGGGGGACAACGTGGGGTGTCTGCTGCGGGGGATCGATCGGGACGAGGTGGAGCGCGGGCAGGTGCTGGCCAAGCCCGGGTCGATCAAGCCGCGGACGAAGTTTGCGAGCGAGGTGTACGTGTTGTCGAAGGAGGAGGGCGGGCGGCACACGCCGTTCTTCAACGGGTATCGGCCGCAGTTTTACATTCGGACGACGGACGTGACGGGGTCGATCAAGCTGCCCGAGGGGGTGGAGATGGTGATGCCCGGGGACAACGTGCGGATGGAGATCGAGCTGATCACGGCGGTGGCATTGGAAGAAGGGGTGCGGTTTGCGATTCGGGAGGGCGGTCGGACGGTGGGAGCCGGGGTGGTGACCCAGATCCAGGAGTAGCCAGCTATCAGCCATCAGCTATCAGCTGTCAGGCAGTTACCCCTGATAGCTGATAGCTGACAGCTGACGGCTTGGTGGTGAGGAACGAGCTCCATGGCGAAGCAGCGAATTCGGATCCGCCTCAAGGCGTTCGATCATAAGATCCTGGACCAGTCAGCTCAGCAGATCGTAGAGACGGCCGAGCGGACTGGCGCGCAGGTCGCGGGTCCGGTGCCGTTGCCCACGCGCATCGAGAAGTTCACCGTCATTCGGTCTCCGTTCATCGACAAGGACTCGCGGGAGCAGTTCGAGATGCGCACCCACAAGCGTTTGATCGACGTGCTCGAACCGACGTCCAGGACCGTTGACGCGCTGATGCGGCTGAACGTGCCGGCCGGCGTCGACATCGAGATCAAGCTGTGAGAGACGAAGGAACCAGCAATCAGCCATTAGCTGTCAGCCATCAGCAGCTGATAGCTACTGGCTGATTGCTGATTGCTCGCATGGGTGTTGCCGTGATTCAAGGAATACTGGGGCGAAAGCTTGGGATGACGAGGCTCTTCGACGAGACTGGTGCGGCCACGGCGACTACGCTGGTCGAGGCCGGTCCATGCTTCGTCACCCAGGTCCGAACGGTCGACCGTGACGGCTACGAGGCAGTCCAGCTCGGGTTCGGGGAGCTTCGAGCGAACAAGCTCAGCAAGCCCAGACGAGGTCATCTCAAGAATGGCCTGCCGCCCCTACGTGAGCTGCGTGAGGTACCCGTCGACCAGATCGACGACATCGAGGTCGGCGCGCGGGTGGATGTCGGCATGTTGAAGCCGGGTGACCGTGTGGACGTGACGGGCGTCTCCAAAGGCCGGGGGTTCGCGGGCGTGATGAAGCGGCACAACTTTCGGGGTGGACCCAAGACCCATGGGCAGTCCGACCGCTGGCGGGCGCCGGGGTCGGTCGGCGCCGGGACCACGCCGGGTCGGGTGTTCAAAGGAACGCGGATGGCCGGGCACATGGGTGACGAACGGGTCACCGTCAAGAACCTCCAGGTCATCCAGGTTGATCCGGACCGCAACCTGGTGGCCCTGCGTGGGGCTATCCCCGGGCCGCGCGGCGGTCTGATCATGATCAAGAAGAAGTGGGTGGAGTAGTGACCGAGAACAAGTGCCCTACGCGGGTGCCGGTCAAGAACGTCCGCGGAGAGGTAGTTGGCAGCCTCGATCTCGACGAGCGCGTGTTCGGAATCGAACCGAATGGCGCCGTGCTCCATCAGGCCGTCGTCGTCCAGTTGGCCAATCAGCGAAAGGGCACCCATCATACGAAGACGCGGGCCGAGGTCGCCGGAGGCACGCACAAGCTTTACCGCCAGAAGGGGACCGGGCGCGCCCGCCAGGGTGATCGCCGCGCGCCCCATTGGACTGGCGGCGGCATCGTCTTTGGCCCCCGCCCGCGTTCGCATCGGCAGTCGCTGCCGCTGAAGATGCGGCGTCTGGCCATGCGCTCGGCGCTCTCGGCCAGGCTTGCCGAAGAGGCGCTCACAGTAGTTGACGAGCTCCAGATTCCGGCTCCCAAGAC
>WNFU01004553.1_pt1 | contig 18267 bp, 17 predicted proteins | sample 5400121 | NCBI WGS metagenome assembly WNFU01 (sample SAMN13153360, study PRJNA577476) | soil metagenome | isolation source: 100 cm soil or saprolite under grassland replicate 1 | place: USA:California | collected 2016-06-15 | reverse complement strand
GAGCTCAGGTTCGATCCGGGGTTCGCGAAAGTGGCAGGTGAAGTGAGCGCGCTGTTGAGAGAGGGCCACGCGTGAAGCCCGCTCGCGAGGACCAGCTCGTCGGGCCGGTCGCCGGAGCCGAGGCCGGTCCCCTCCAACGCGTCGCGATGCAGCCAGAGCGGACGGCAAGGAAAAGCGGCTTGGCTCGGCAGGTCTTGGCGATCATCGGGCCACCCTTGGCCGTGGCAGCGGCTTTCATCGGCCTCTGGCTCCTGTTCAGCTACGTGCTGTTCGACCCCACGCAGAGATTCCTCCTGCCTCCGCCGCAGCAGGTAGTCAAGGTCGGTTTCCTCGATTGGAGCCACCTCCGGGAGATCTTGGTGAATGGGCTGCTGCCGACGATGCAGGTGGCGCTGACCGGCCTGGTGATCGCCATTGGAGTTGGGATGGTACTCGCCATCGCCATGTCGCAGGCTCGGTGGATCGAACGGTCGCTGTACCCCTACGCCGTCGTTGTCCAGACGATCCCGATCATCGCCATCGTGCCGCTGATCGGGTTCATCCTCAATTACAACTTCAAGAGCCGGGTCCTCGCCTGCGTGATGATCTCGATCTTCCCCATCATCACCAACACACTGTTCGGCTTGAAGTCGGCTGAGGCGAGCCTCCAGGACCTGTTCAGGCTGCACGGCGCGGGCCGCCTAACCAAACTGCGCAAGCTGCAGCTGCCCGCGGCGCTGCCGGCCATCTTCACCGGCTTCCGCATCTCGGCGGGGCTGTCCGTGATCGGCGCGATCGTCGGCGACTTCTTCTTCCGACAAGGGAACCCGGGCATCGGACGGCTCATCGACAAATACCGTGCCCAGCTGCAAGGGGAACAACTGATCACCGCCATCTTCTTCTCCTCGCTGCTGGGGATCGTGGTCTTCTGGGGCTTCGGCTACCTCGGCAATCGACTTACGCGCTCCTGGCACGAGTCGGCGCAGCCGGAACGCACAAAGTGGCAGCGGCTGCCGGAAAGGCCTCGAGGCGGTGAGGCCGTCTGATCTCAGAAGCATGAGAGCGGGAATGAAGGCCAGCCGCCCCAGGAACCGAAAGGGGGTCCAGGGGGGTAGCAGCAACGAGCGAAGCGAGGCAGCTGCGTACCCCTTGGCTCAGCGCGTCGCCGAAGGCGACGCGCTGAGGAGGAGATGAAAGGAGGAGGGGATGCGAGGGAAGAGTTGGATCGGCCGCGGGGTGGCTCTCATATCAGTGTTGGGCCTCGTGGCTGGGGCGTGCGGCGGGAAGGCGAAGGTCAGTTCCACTTCATCGCCTACGGGTGCCCCGTCGAATCCCGCTGGGTCCGTCTATGACGTGAACCTGAAGGGGATCTGCCCGGACAAGATCGTATTACAGACGGACTGGTTCCCCGAACCGGAGCACGGGGGGGCATACAACCTCATCGGCCCGGGCGGCACGATAGATCCGGGCAAGGGAACCTACACGGGCCCGCTTCGCAACACCGGAATCCAGATGGAGATCCGGGCCGGCGGACCATTCATCGGGTTCTCCTCGCCCACGGCCCAGATGTACGCGAAGCCAGACATCTTCGTGGCCTATGCCGACACGGGTGATCAGATCCGTGGCTACAGTAAGACGCCGGCCATCGGGATTGTAGCCCCCCTGGAGATCGGTCCCCAGATCCTGATGTACGACCCGGCTCACTACAATTTCAATACGGTCGCCGATGTAAAGGCATCGGGGGCTACGGTGTTGTACTTCGAGAGCGCCGCGTTCGCCGACTACCTGGTGGGCACGGGACAGCTCGACCAGAAGCAGCTCGACGCTTCCTATGATGGCTCCCCGGCCCGATGGGTCGCGTCAGGAGGCAAGCTGGTCCAGCAGGGGTTCGCCACCAACGAGCCGTTCAACTACGAGCACAACATCCCCGGCTGGAAGAAACCCGTCAAGTTCCTGCTCCTGCACGACGCAGGCTGGAAGATCTATCAGTCGAACATCGTGGTGAGGCCGGAGACGATCACCAAGTACCACGATTGCCTGGCCAAGCTGGTACCGATATGGCAGCAGTCCCAGATCGACTACATCAACAGCCCACAGTGGGCCAACAACCGGATCCTCGAGATGGTGACGGAGATGAATACGTTTTGGGTGCTGTCCCCCGAGTTGGATGACTACGCGGACAAGACCATGCGTGATCTGAACATCGTGTCGAACGGGCCGGACAGCACGCTCGGAAACTACGACCTGGACAGGATCAAGACGTTCATGGACGAGTTCATCCCCATCGAAAAAGGCAAGGGAGCGGACATCCCGGATGATTTGACTCCGGACAAGATCGCCACGAACGAGTTCATCGACAAGAGCATCGGGCTGTGACGGAAGCAATCTTCGTCCTCGGCGTCGGCGGCTCGACCAGGCCGAACTCGACCACGGAGTGCGCGCTCCGCGTCAGCCTGGCGGCCGCCGGTGCGGCGGGTGCGGAGACGCTCATGCTCGGCTCCACGGACCTCCTCCTGCCCCTGTACGACGCGGACGACCTCGAGCGAAGCCCGAAGGCGATCAGGTTGCTGGAGGAGGTCAGGCGGGCCCACGGCTTGATCATCGCCTCGCCGGGGTATCACGGGGCGCTGTCCGGGATGGTGAAGAACGCGTTGGACTATCTGGAAGACATGCGCCGGGACGATCCGCCCTACCTCGAGGGGAAGGCGGTGGGGTCCATCGCCACCGCTACGGGTTGGCAGGCAACCATGTCCACCATCATGAGTTTGCGCTCGGTTGTCCACGCCCTCCGGGGCTGGCCCACGCCGATGGGGGCGACGATCAACACGGCCGGTGTGGCGTTCGATGAGGCCGGCGAGTGCGTCGACCCCATCGGCCGATTCCAGCTCGAGTTGGTGGGCCAGCAGGTCGTCGACTTCGCGCGCATGCGAGCGACGAGGGCGGCGGCGAAGGCAGGAGCGAGCGGCTGATGGCCGGGCGAGGGACCAGGGCGATGCCACGACATCCGCTGATCCGGGACCGCCGTCCGCTCTACCTGCAGGCCGTCGAGGCCATCCAGAACTACGTGTCCGATACGGGTCTGGTCGCCGGGGACCGTTTGCCGAGCGAGGTGGAGCTGGGGGCCCTCCTCGGGGTGGGCCGCTCCACGATCAGGGAAGCCATGGGCCACCTCGAGCTGGCCCGGGTGGTGGAGCGCCGTCGTGGGGTGGGAACGGTGTTCCTGGGGAGCCATGGCCCGGCCGCGGTCGGCCTGGAGACGCTGGAGTCCCTCGAATCGCTGGCCGCGCGGCAGGGGTGGCGGTGCCAGACGAAGGACATCCTGATCCGGCCGGGGAAGGCAGACGAGGAGCAGGCGCGCAGGCTGGAGATCGAGCTCAGGAGCCCAGTTTCCATCATCACCAGGACCAAGGGCAGAGACGGGTTGCCCCTGGCCGAGATGGTCAGTGTGGTGCCGGCCGCGGTCATCCCCCTGGCCGCCCTACAGATCGAGTTCGAGGACTCCATCACCGAGCTCATGACCAGGCGTCACTCCCCGCAGGTGCGATTCGCCCGGGCCGAGGTCACGGCGGTGTCCTGCGATCCGCGCCGGGCCCGTCGCCTCGGCGTGGCCTCCGGCAGCCCCCTGCTCGTCATGGACGAGGTGTTCGTGGGCGAGAACGGCCAGATCCTGGCGTGGAACGTCCTGTACTTCGTGCCGAGCGGCATCCGTCTCGAGGTGATCCGACGAGCCGGACCGGGCCCGCGGCTGAGCCCCGCCCTCGGGGACGGGGTCATACGGCAGGTCCGGTGGTGAATCACTAGGAAAGGACCGGGCATGCTGTTGCAACAACTGCTCGTGGATGGGGCGAACAGGACGCCGGAGAAGACGGCCTTCCACTGGGTGGAGCGCGGCCGCCGCCTCTCGTACTCGGGCGCTGTCGCCGGCATGGAGCAGGTGGCCGGGGCTCTGGCCGGCTTGGCGGTGGAGCGGGGAGACCGGGTCGGCGTGTTCGCCCACAACGGCCTGGATTACCTCCTGGCCATGTTCGGGACGTGGCGGCTTGGCGCCATCTGCGCGCTGGTGAACGTCCAGTACGCGGACCGCCTCGACTACTACGTGAACGATTCGGAGCCGAAGGTCCTGATCTACACGGGCGACCATCACGAGACCATCGAGCGACACCGGCGGAACCTCGGCAGCGTCCGTCACTACGTGTGCCTGGACGGCGCCCGCGAGGGATCCATGGGCTGGGGCGATCTCCTGGAAGGGGCCTCTCCTCCGCCCCCCGATCGGGCGGCCGGAGACGACCTTGCCCACCTCTCCTATACGTCGGGGACGTCCGGGAATCCGAAGGGAGCATGCCTCGCACATGAGCCGACGATGCGAGCAACCCGGTGCATCGCGGAGCGCCTGCGGCTCGACGCCTCCGACATCACCCTGGGGCCGACCGCCCTCAGCAGTTCGTACCACCTGGTGGCCAATCTCCTGCCCGGCCTGCACCGAGGGGCCACGGTGTGCGTGATGAGCAAGTGGGAACCGGAGAAGGGATGGGTCTCGCTCGAGGAGCTGGGGGCGACCATCCTGGCGGCGAACCCGACGATCCTGCGGGATGTGCTGGACGAGTCACGACAGCGGGGCCGCGCTCCCGCCCGACTGCGACTGGGCGTCTCTGGCGGAGCTCCCGTCCCGCCGGAGCTCAAGCTGGCGTGGCGTGACGAGCTCGGGCTGACCCTGGCCGAGAGTTACGGGCAGAGCGAGCTGGGGGGATTCGTCGGACTGGGATCGCCCGATCCGGTTCGTGACGAGAAGGTGCTGGCCTGCGGGCGGCCCTTGCCCGACAAGGAAGTCCGCATCCTGGACGACGAGGGCAGGGAGGTCCCCCTCGGCACGATCGGCGAGATCTGCCTCCGCGGCGGGTTCATGGCCGGGTACTGGCGGCTTCCGGAGAAGACGGCCGAGACGCTTCGGGCAGGATGGCTGCACACAGGCGACGTCGGGTACATGGACGCCGACCAGTTCGTGTACGTGCGAGGTCGGCTGTCGGAGCGTCTGCGGGTGGCAGGCGAGTACTGGTACCCGCGCGACGTGGAAGAGGTTCTGATGCGCCACTCCGCCATCCGGGAGGCGGCACTCATCGGACTTCCCGACGCCGACCTCGGCCACCGACCGGTTGCGTGCGTCACCCTGCAAGCCGGGACCATCGAGTCCGATGAGGTGATCCGGTTTGCCCAGCGTGAGCTCGGACGCGGGCTCGAATACCTGTCCATCCAGGTCGTCGAGGCGATGCCGATGACCCCGACGGGCAAGATCAGCAAGGCCCAGCTGCTCGACGCTGCCAGGCCATGAGAGCCGCCCACGATCCTGCCGAGCGCCGGCTGGCCTGGCGGACCAGCCCGGAGGTCGAGGCCATCGCCGGAAGCGACGCGCTGGTGGTCCAGCCCATCGCTTCGGTCGAACAGCATGGCCCCCACCTGCCCTGCTACACCGACTCGCTGGTGGCCGAGGGGCTCGTCGCTCGAGCGATTGCCCTGACCCCCGCGGACGTGAACGTGTGGACGCTCCCTGTGATCTCCTACGGCAAGTCGAACGAGCACCTGGGATTCCCTGGGACCATCTCGCTCTCGGCCGAGACTCTCATCGCCGTATGCCGGGACGTCGGCCGCTCGGTGGCGCGGTCGGGCTTTCGAAAGCTGGCCTTCGTCAACGGGCACGGCGGCCAGCCTCACCTGATCGAGATGGTGGCCCGCGACATCCGGGAGGAGACCGGCCTGATGGTGTTCCCGCTCTTTCCCTACCGGCTCGGGGTGCCTGAAGGCGTGGTGAGCTCTCCCGAGGAAGAGGAGTTCGGCATCCACGGGGGAGAGCTCGAGACCTCGCTGGTGCTGGCCCTCGAGCCGGATGCGGTCCACATGGATCGAGCCGAGCCCGGCGACGACCGTGTGCGAAAGCTGTACGGAGGCCTCGAGTACCTGAGTCTGGAGGACGCTCTTCCCACGGCTTGGCTGACCCGGGATCTGTCGGAGAACGGCGTGATCGGGAACCCGACCAAAGCCTCCATCGAGCGAGGCGAGCGCGCGCTGGCGCACCTGGCCGAGGGATTGTCCCGGGTCTTCGCGGAGATCTGCGAGTTCGAGCTGTGAGGGTTGCGGTGCTTGGCTCGGGCGGAGGCGCTCTGGCCGTGGCGGCCGACCTGGCCCACGCTGGGCGGGACGTCGTGATGGCCGATCTCCCCGAGTTCGCGGCGAACCTCGAGCCGGTTCGCAAACAGCAAGGCGTGCGGGTGGCGGCCGGTCTGTTCGGGGCTCGGGTCGAGCCCGTCCGTGTGGCGGACGGAGTGGCGGATGCCGTCGACGGAGCGGAGCTCGTCGTGGTGGTCGTGCCTTGCTTCGGGCACGAGCCGTTCGTCCAGGTGCTCACGCCGTTGGTGGGGGAGGGCCAGTCGCTGCTGTTTTTTGGAGAGGGAAGCGGTTCGATCGTCGCTCGGCTCTCTCTCGCGGCCGCGCGGAACAACGGCGTGGCGGTAGGGGAGACCAACACGCTGCCGTACCTGGCCAGGCCGGCCGGCCCAGGCGGGGTGACGGCGGACCGGAAGGTCGGCGGAGTGCTTCTGGCAGGCCTGCCCTCGTCGAGCACGAAGGACCTCCTGGACCGGGTGAGCGACGTGTGGCCGTACATCTCTCCGGCCGAGTCGGTGTGGGAGACCGTCCTCATCAACTTCAACGCCATCGATCACGTGGCGACCTTGGTGGCCAACGCGGGTACAGCTGAGAACCGGACGGGGGGCATGCTCCTGTGGGGCGAGGGCGCCACTCCGAGCGTGGTCCGGGTGATCCAGGCTGTGGATGGGGAACTGTTGGCCATCCGCCGGGCGCTCGGGCTGGCCGACGAGCGCAGGTACCGCGACTTCCTGATCGCGCAAGGCTTCGCTCCCGACGTGGGGCCCGAGCTCTACGACGTCATGCGGGCGAGCAAGCTCGTCCTCGGATACGCACCCACCGGCCCGGATGGCCTGAGGACCCGCTACATCACCGAAGACGTGCCCTACGCGCTGGTTCTGGCGGCCTCCATCGGAGACGAGGTCGGCGTGGAGACGACGGTCATCGATGGGTTGATCGCCATCACCTCGGCCATGCTCGATCGGGACTTTTGGGAGGAGGGTCGGACGCTGGCGACGCTCGGGCTGGCGGGCGGAGGGGCGGAAGGCTTGCGGCGGTTCGCCGAGACCGGCGAGCCTCCCATGAGTGCGCCGGGCGGATCGAACGGGCGGGAGCTGAGGGGCCCCGCATGATCGGGGCGCTCTGGTCCATCGGTGGGGCCATCGCGTTCTCGCTGGGCCACGTGGCGTTGGCGAAGGGTATCCCTCCACTCGGTGTGGTGAGAGCCACGACCCTCCTGCTGGTGTCTGCTGCGGTAGCCACGGCCATAGCGGCGCTCGCCATCGACGGTCCGTCGCTTCTGGTCGCTGCTCCGCCCTCGTCGATCGGCTGGTTCGCCGGCGCGGGGCTGATCCACTACGGCGGGTGGGGGTTCATGAATGCCAGCATCCAGCGCGTGGGTCCGTCTCGCTTCAGCGCCATCTCCGGCGTGACCCCGCTGTTCGGTGCAGCGCTGGCCGTGGCCATTCTCCACGAGAGCGTGAACCCGATGATGGGGCTGGGCATCGTCCTCATCGTGGTCGGGACCTATTTCATCGCCACCAGCTGAGTACCCGTGAGCGAGACCCAGACGCCGCAGCTGGAAAGAACCCACGTCTGGGGCGTCGAGCGGACCAGGATCGCGGGGTATCTCTTCGGTGTCGCCACGGCGGTGTGCTGGGCGACCAGCCCGATCTTCATCCGAAAGGGGTTGGTGGGGCTGCCGTCACCCCTGTGGGGCGTGACGATCGGTCTTGCCATCGCCGCGACCCCCTTCGGGTTGTGGCTACGGGTAATGCGACCGGAGCCGCGGCTCGACGCGCCGGGCTGGAGAACACTCGATCGAGGCATCAAGATCGCCGTTGGATTTCAGGTATTGGCTGGCCTGGCCTCTGGACTCGGCTCCGTGGCCCGGACGGTCGCCATCGATCTTGCTCCGGTCGTGGTGGTGGTTCCCCTTGTCCAGACGGCGTCGTTGTGGACGATGGTGTTCGCCACGCTGATCCTGGGCAGGCATGTCGAGCGGGTGACGCCGAAGCTCATCCTAGGGGCGGTGCTGGTTGTCGCCGGTGCGGCGCTGGTCATCGTGGGCCTCGAGGCGTGATCTGCCGCCCCGTTCGCTCGGCGGGACCAAATGACCCGCAATACGGTGCGGGAACGGGTCTATCTGCCTACTCGGGGCGTTACGTCAGGACGAGACGGTAGATGCCGCTCGGCGAGCTGAAGTAGATCCAACTGTTCGGCCCCCGGTGCATCCCGACGATGCCCGACGGGTGATCGTAGATCGTGGACGAGCCGACCACCGAGAGTCGATCGGCGCTCAGCTTCAGTCGCCTGATCTTCCCGTCCAGCCACGCCCCGAACAGCAGGGTTCCGTTCGTGGCCGAGCCGAGGCCGCAAGCCTTGCAGAATGCCGCGCCGGTGGGGGCGATGACCGGGTTGTAGACCCTGGAGGGCGGGACGGGATTCGGGCCGCTCGCGTTCGTGTTCGGGCACGCGGAGCTGGGCCCCCATCCGAAGTTCCGGCCCTTTCGGATCCGATTGATCTCGTCGTTGCACTCAGGCCCGTTCTCCGTCTCCCAGAGCCTCCCAGTTGGTGGGTCCCAGGCGAAGCCGATCGAGTTTCTTTGGCCATAGGACCAAACCCGGTTTGCGAACGGGTTATTGGGCGCGGCCGAGCCGTCCCTGCGGATTCGCAGGATCTTCCCGGACCTGGACGAGAGGCGCTGGGCGTTCGCCTTGTTCCCTGCGTCGCCGGTCACCACGTACAGGAACCCATCTGGCCCGAAATCGACGAACCCACCGTCGTGGAACGTGTTGGCCGGGATCGTGAGGATCGTCTTCACCGCGAATGTCCCATCGGCCCGTCGGCGGATGCGGATCACCTCGTTGCGGAACGGGCTCTTCTTCGTGGCGTAGACGAAGATCTGTCTGAGGTTTGGCCAGGCAGGATCCACTGCGAGGCCGAGAAGGCCTTCCTCCCCTTGCGTCGACAAGCCGGAGATCCGCTTCCACAGGCGGTCAGCCTTCGTCCTGCGATCGTAGACGCGGATCTGGCCGGTCAGTCGTTCTCCGTAGAAGAGCCAGCGGCCGTCAGGAGTGAAATCGAAGCCGACCGGCCAACAGGTCGGGTTGCTGGCCCGGCACGACAGCACTCGGACTCGCCCGACCGCCGCTTGCGCCTGATTTGAGCCCAACGGCGGGAGGGTGGGCAGGAGCGCCGCGGTGACGGCGATGACCAGGATCCGCCTCAGACCGCGGGCCGGTTCGGTCAACATCGTCCGCTCGCCCCCTCCCGTCAGAACGTTCCCCATGAGAATGCCTCGATCATCGCCCCCACGTCGTCGCCCAGCGGATACAGGATCGGGCAGGTGCAGCCCGCGTCGACGTACTCCCTGACCTTGGCTCGGCACTCTTCTGGAGTCCCCGACGCGGTGATCAGCTGGACGACTTCGTCGGGTACCAGCTTCATGGCGCTCCTGATCTCCTCGGGTCCGGCCGGCCACGTGAGGACCTTGCCGATCTCGTCGAGCAGCGACTGGTCCACGCCGCTGGCCTTCATGATGTGCGGCTGCTGTCCGAGGTACTGGGTGACCAACTCGCGGGAACGGTCCAGTGCGAGATCGCGGTCCTCGTCCAGGGAGCACACCACGAGCTGAGGGCGGTCGATGTCCTCGACATCTCGGCCGGATCGCGTCGCGCCCGTAGCGAGCGCCCCCATGGCCCGATGGTTGTACGTCGGGCCCACCAAGTAATTGAGAACGACGCCGTCGGCGATCTCCCCGGCCAGCTCCATCATCTTCATCCCCGTGGCCCCGACGTAGATGGGCACGTCCCGTGGCTCCCGGTTTCCGTGTACCACGTCGATCTGGATGTCGTCGACATGGACGAACTCTCCGTCGTACGTGACGCGCTGCATCGCCAGGAGCCGCCGGGTCACCTCGACTGTCTCCCGCATAGCCTTCAAGGGGTTTCGCCGGTCGATCCCGACCTTCGAGGCGAGAGGATCCCACCACGCCCCGATGCCCAGGATGATCCTGCCCGGCGCGAGGTCGTCCAAGGTCACGAACGTCGCCGCCAGGAGCCCGACGTTCCTAGTCCAGTTGTTCACAACGCCGGAGCCCACTTTGATCCGGTTCGTCACCGCGGCGAACGCCGCCATGGGGACGGTGGCCTCCCGCACCAACCGGCTCTCCGCCTGCCACACCGCCTCGAACCCCTGCCGCTCGGCGTGCTGCGCGAACTCCATGCCCTCGCGGATGGCGTGCTTGTCTTGCAGATAGAGGGCCACCCGACCTTCACCGACCATTGGCAACGCCTATCTGCCCCCTGCGGGCATGAACGGATGTTCGTCGATCTCTTCCATCCGGTGCCACAACCGATCAGCCAGCTCACGGGATCGAGCTGTCAGCTCTTCGTTATCGGCCTGGACGAGACGCCGGTTCCGTACGGCCCACTTGCCGGCCACCATCACGTCACGGACATGCCGCGCCGAGAGGCCGAACACCCAGTGGGCAGCGAGGTTCTCGTCTGTGAGCGGAGTGGGTGGGTCGTACTCCAGGATCACGAGATCTGCCGGAGCGCCAGGCTGGATGGTTCCGAGCAGGGGTTGGTCCAGAGCTCGCCCGGCGAAATGAGAGGACTCCGCGAGTCTCTCGAGTGACCATTGCGGGACGATCTCGAGATCGGTCTCTCGGGCTCGCCAATAGGCCGCTTTCGACTCTGCAAACATGTCGCCGCCGATCCCGTCGGTCCCTAGAGCGAGTTGAGCGAACCCGTTCACCGGCGCATGCCCGACGCCGTTGTTCATGTTCGACCTGGCGTTGTGGGCCACCGTCGCTCCCGAGTCCCGGACCATCTCTATTTCACGCCCGCTCAGGTGGATGCAGTGGGCGAGGAGGGAATCCTCCCCCAGTGCTCCCGCGTCTGCCAGGCGCTCTATCACTCGCATGCCGAACCGAGCCTCCGAGTCGCGTTGGTCAGCTGTGTCCTCGGCGACATGGACGTGGATACCGACACCGAACTCATTGGCGAGTTCGGCGCAGGCACTCAGCGTTTCGGGGGAGAGTGTGAAGGACGCGTGGGCCCCGACCATCCCCCGAGTCAGTTGACGCTGCTCCTTCAGGAACTGGCGCGACTCTCCGACCCCAGCCTCCACACATCCGGCGCCGTCCCGGTCGCTGACCTCATAGCACAGGGCGGATCGAACGCCGAGCGAGCCGAGCGCGTCGGCGATGCATTCGAGGGAGCCGTAGATCGCATTGGGTGAGGCATGGTGATCGACGATCGTGGTGGTGCCCGCGAGCAGTGCGTCCACTCCTCCAACGAGCGCCGATCCGTGGACGATCTCCAGGTCCATGGCCCGGTCCAGGCGCCACCACATTCGCTTGAGGATCTGGAGGAAGTTCTTGGCGGGGGCCAGCGAGTAGGGCATACCGCGAGCGAGGGACGAGTAGAGGTGATGATGTGCGCACACCAGGCCTGGGATCACAACACACCCCGCGCAATCGACCTGTTCGGTCACGCGACCTTCGACTCCGAATCCGGCAACACGTCCGTCGAATCGGACCTGCTCCATTCGTGGCAAGGAGACGACCAGGTCAGTGCGCGCCACCTGCGGCGGCGAAAGTGACTTGACTATTGTTCCGCCCGTGAGCGCGATCCTCATCGCGCCTCACCGTTTGGCGACAGCATCTGGGGCCTCATGTGATGGAGGTCCGGTGACCGTGCTCGCCCCGGCTAGTCCTTGGCTCGGCCGGCGACGGTGAGCTTCGGGACGGCGGCGCGGGCCGCCGGCGATTCCTTCATGGGCAGACTGGTTCGGCGGATCCCGTCGAACGCATGGAGCGCGCCCGCCACCGCCGAGGCGGTCGGTACCAGCGCGATCTCGCCGACTCCCTTGGCCCCGTACGGCCCCTCCGGCTGGTGCTCCTCCACGAAGATGCACTCCACCTCCGGCATCCCGCGGGGCGGGATGATGTTGAGGGACTTCAGGGTCTCCGTGACGGGGATGCCGCCCTCCACGACGAACTCTTCGGAGAGGGCGTGCCCCAGGCCCATGTGCACCGCGCCCTCGATCTGGCCCTCCAGCAAGGTGGGGTTGATCACCTTGCCCACGTCGTGGGCAGCGACGACCTTCTCCATCCGGCCTTCCTCGTCGAGGATCACCACTTGAGTGGCCCAGCCGTAAGCGAAGTGCGTGGCCGCGCCGTCCGGGCCGTGGCCGGGCTTGTGCGTCCAGTCGATCTTGATCTCGCCGTAGAACTCCTGCCCGGCAAGGTCCTCCAGCCGTCCTCCGTTCAGGGCGGCCTTCAGCTTTCCGGCCGCCTCGATGATGGCCCGGCCTCCCAGAACGGTAGACCGCGAGGCGGTGGTCTGGCCGGTGTCGAGCTCCCGCATGGTGTCGACGACCACCCTGACCCGGTCGGCACCGACACCCAGCTCCTCGCAGGCGATCTGCTGAAGGGCCGTGTGGCAGCCCTGGCCCATCTCCGTCCACGAGTGGAACAGCGTGACCGAGCCGTCGGCCTCGGGGCGAAGGATGGCCTTGCCGAACTCGGGCAGCCCGTTCCCCACGCCCGTGTTCTTAGCTCCTGAAGCGATGCCCACTGCCCGACCTGCCTCCCTGGCCGCGTAGTAGGCGTCCTTCACCGCCAGCAGCGTCTTCTTCACCCCCACCCCAGCACCGAGGATCTGGCCCGTCCCGAAGCGGTCGCCCGCCTCCACCGCGTTGCGCCACCGGATCTCCCAGCCGTCGATGCCCACCTCGTCGGCCAGGATGTCCATCATCCCCTCGATGGCGAAGTTGGCCTGGTTGGCCCCGAACCCTCGCATGGCCCCGGCGGGGGGGTTGCTCGTGTACACGGCCCTGGCCTCGACGTCGACGTTGGGGACCGAGTAGACGCTGCAGGCGTGGCCCGCCGCGCGCTCCAGGACCTTGTCCCCGACGCTCGCGTAGGCGCCCGTGTCACCGACCATGCGCGTGCGCAGGGCCACCAGACGCCCCTTCTCGTCGCAGCCGACGGTGTACTCCATGGTGATCGGGTGGCGCTTGGAGTGGAACCGCATGCTCTCCCGCCGGGACAGGGTGGTGAGGACGGGCCGGCCGGTCTTCAACGCGAGGAGCGTGCTGTGGCACTGGACGTTGAGATCCTCCTTGGCCCCGAACGCACCGCCGTTGGAGACCAGGGTGACCCTGACCTTCTCCAGGGGCATCCCCAGGAACGAGGCGACCTGCTTGCGGTCCTCCCACACGCCCTGTCCCTGCGAATAGATGTGAACGAGGACCCCTTCCTCGGGATCGGGCACGGCGAGCGACGACTCTGGTTCGAGGAAGGCGTGCTCGACGAACTGGGTGCGGAAGGTCTCCGTCGCGACATGGGCCGCGGATGCCAGCGCTTCGTCCACATCGCCCCGGCCGTACTTCGACACCGACAGGACGTTCCCGCCCGGGTGAAGCTGCGGGGCATCCGGCTCCAATGCGTGGAAGGGGTCGGTGACGGGCTCCAGGGCTTCGTACTCGACCTCGACCAGCTCGGCTGCTTCCCGGGCGGCGACCCTGGTCTCGGCGGCGATCGCCACCAGGACGTCCCCGACGTAGCTGGTGATCTCTCCTTGGGCCACGAACTGGCGCCAGTCCCTGGTGATGAGGCCCTGGGTCCGCTCGCCCGGGACATCCTTCCAGGTGACCACGGCGACCACGCCGGGATGGGACTCGGCCTTCGTCGAATCGATCCGGGTCACCCTGGCTCGGGGATGGTCGGAGAACCTGATCGCGCCGTGGAGCATGCCGGGAGGCTTCATGTCGTTGATGTAGGGCTTGTCGCCCAGGGCGAGCTCTCTCCCCTGATACCGGGCGGTGCGTGATCCAACCCGTCCACTGAGGTCGGGGACCGGGATGGCCTCGCCTCGCTTGGCCCCGGCCGCGTACTGCACTGCGTCCACGATCTTCACGTAGCCCGTGCAGCGGCAGAGATTGCCCGCCAGGGCCCTGGCGATCTCGTCCCGGCTGGGCTCGGTGTTCTTGGAGAGGAGGGACTCGGCCTTCATCACGATCCCGGGGGAGCAGAACCCGCACTGGGACGCGCCCGAGGCCATGAAACAGTCGGCCCACAGCCGGCGCTCGTCCGAAGGGAGCCCTTCCTGGGTGGTGATGGTCTTCCCGGCCGCGCGGCTGGCGGGCTGGGCGCACGAGACGACGGCCTTCCCGTCGACCAGGACGGTACACGCGCCGCACGAGCCCTCTGGCGCGCAGCCGTCCTTGACCGAGGTCACGCCGCAGCCCTCGCGGAGGAGCTCCAGCATGGTCGCTCCCTCACGAACTTCCATCGACACGGCCGTGCCGTTAAGCGTGAAGTCCATCGGTGACCCACCCTCAAGGTACAACAAGGAGATGATGCCGGAAAGCCGCCGGAAAGCTCAGGACCGGGAGGACTCGTGGTGTCCAGAACCCTCTTCCCTCGCCCTGCGCTGCCGGCGGGTCTCGGCGGCCAGTCCCCGCAGAGGCGGGATGTACTGCATCTCCAGGATCAGCAGCACGAGGATCGCGGCGCCGAGCCCGACCAGGATGTCTCCGGCGCCCACCAGGATGGCCACCGCTGCCGCCGCCCACAGCGCCGCCGCGACCGGGAGCGTCCGTTTGCCCGTCGATGCTCCTGGAATGAACGGACGAGGAGGTCCGTTTCGGGCCCTTCCCCACGCGTCCCCCGAAGGAAGGTGTTCGCGCCATGAAGAAGATCGCCTCGGAGCTCCTCGTCGAGCGCCTCATCGACTGGGGCGTCGACACAGTCTTCGGACTTCCCGGCGATGGCATCAACGGGATCATGGAGGGCTTTCGCCGCCACCAGGACCGCATCAGGTTCTTCCTGGTTCACCACGAAGAGTCGGCGGCCTTCATGGCGACCGGCTACGGCAAGTCGACCGGCCGGCTGGGGGTATGCCTTGCAACCTCGGGCCCGGGAGGGCTCCACCTGATCAATGGCCTGTACGACGCCAAGCTGGACCACGTCCCCGTGCTGGCCATCACCGGGGTCCAGGCGACGTCTCAGTTGGGGACGGAATACCAGCAAGAGGTGCACCTGGACAAAGTGTTCATGGACCTCTGCGTCTACAACGAGATGGTCCACGTCCCCGTGTCCATCCCCACCCTCGTCGACATCGCCGTCCGCGCCGCGCTGGCCCGCCGAGGTGTTTCTCACCTGACGTTTCCCGTCGACATGCAGGAGGCCCCGGCCGACCTCCAGCCCTTCGAGGGTGGGCTGGGCACGGCCAGAGCGCCGCAGACCGCCCCCGTTTACCATCCTCCCCGAGTCGTACCCCGCGACCAGGACCTCGAGCGGGCCGCGCTGGTGCTGAACGAGGGCAAGAAAGTGGTCATGCTGGTCGGGGTGGGAGCCCTCGGTGCCCGAGAAGAAGTGATCGCCGCAGCCGACCTCCTGGGCAGCCCCATCATCAAGTCACTCCCGGGCAAGGCCGTGGTCCCGGACGATCACCCGTTCACCCTTGGCGGACTGGGCCTGCTGGGGACCAAGCCGTCCGAAGATGCCATGGACGACGCCGACACCATCTTCATGGTCGGCACGAACTTCCCGTACACGAGGTTCCTGCCTCCCGATCGCCGCGCCGTCCAGATCGAGCTCGATCCCCTTCGAGCGGGGAATCGCATTCCGGTCGAGGTCCCGCTCGTCGGCGACGCCAAGGAGATCCTGCAAGCCCTACGCCCGCACCTTCGACGCAACGAGGGTCGCGGCTTCCTGGAGAGGGCGCAAGAAGCCAAGAAGAAATGGGATGAGGACATGGCTGCATTGGAAAGCCCGGAACGCGAGCCGATCCAACCCCAGTACCTGATGCGGGTGATCGATCGGATCGCCGACGACGATGCCATCCTCACCAGCGACTCGGGAACGATCGCCACGTGGGCAGCGCGGCACTTCGACATCCGAGGCGGCCGGCAGTTCTATCTGTCCGGGAACCTGGCCACGATGGCCCCGGGGCTTCCGTACGCCATCGCCGCCCAGGTGGCCCATCCGGGCAGGCAGTGCATCGCCTTCGTGGGCGACGGCGGCTTCGCCATGCTGATGGCCGAGCTCCATACGGCCGCGTGGCACGAGCTTCCCATCAAGGTTGTCATCTGTAACAACGGGCTGCTGGGCCAGATCCTATGGGAGCAGATGGCCCTGGGGTATCCCGAGTACGGGGTGCGGTTCCAGAGCTACATGGACTTCGTTCCCTGGGCAGAATCGTGCGGTGTGAAGGGAACTCGGGTGGAGAAGGTGGGCGACGTGGAACCGGCCATCAAGGAAGCCCTGGCCCACGCCGGGCCTGCGCTGGTGGACGTCAGGGTGAATCCCGACGAGCCGCCCATGCCGGCGAAAGTCAGCTACGACGAGGCCAAGAGGTTCGCCCAGTCGTTCCTGAAAGGGACGCCCCGCCGGGCCACCATCGCGGCCACGCTGTTCCGGGACAAGATCGACCAGCTGAAGCCTAGCGGCCCGTTGTGCATCAGGCTGCCTTCGGAATGGCCGGAGTCTCGTCCTCCAGCAGATCCAGGACCGCCTGCTCGATCATGCCGTGCAGCATCGGCATGGTCCCGGGGTCCACGCTCTCCACTTCACCCACGGCCTGTCGGATGGTGATCCCTCCGCGGAACCTGTCGAAGACCCGCGGGTCGATGTAGGAGCTGCGACACACCGCGGGCGTGTTGCCCAGGAACTCGGCGACCTGGCGTACGGCGGAAGCCATGGTTCTCTTGCGGGCCGTCTTCGAGGTCCCTCGACCCGCGGCCAGAGCGAGCGACAGCGCGGCCAGGACCGTGGCGTTCCACGTCCGGAAGTCCTTGGCCGTGAACTCCTCGCCGGTGATCTCCTTGATGTACTCGTTGATGTCCTCCGACCGAACGTCTTTCCACCGCCGATCGTCTCGGTACGCCAACAGCTCGGGTCCCCCTCCACGGCGGCGCTTCAGCCCTCGGACGACCGCTGCCGCATCTGGGTCGAGCACCGACTGGACGCGCCGCTTGCCTCCCTTCGAGACGTAGTCGAAGGTGATCAGGTCGCCATCCAGGGAGACGTGGCGCTTCTCGATCGTGGCCAGGCCGTAGGTCCCGTTCTCCCCTGCGTAGTCCTCAGAACCGACCCGAAAGAACCCGATGTCGAGCAGGCGAACCGCGCAGGCGAGGAGGCGGTCCCGGGCGAATCCATCCTGGGTGAGGTGGCCGGAGACAACATCGCGCAGACGCGGGAGCGCTCGGCCGAACTCGATCATGCGCTGGAACTTGGCCTGGTCCCGTCGCTCTCTCCACGCCGGGTGATAGAGGTACTGCTTTCGTCCGGCGGCGTCCGTGCCGACCGCCTGGAGATGGCCGTTCGGCAGTGGGCAGGGATCGCCAGTTGCCGGATCCGCTCGATCTCCCGAGAGTCCGTCAGCCGCCGGCCGGCCGGATCGACGTACGTGAAGCCCCGGCCCCGGCGAAGCCGGGCGATCCCGGGTTCGGAGGTGTCGACTCGTTTCAGTCTCGGCATCCGGCGACTCCTTGTGCTGCGGGCGAACGATACCCACCGGCCCCACAGTTCATAGCCGGGTACCACGCCCTCGTTCGGTGACGATCAGCGTCGGGAAGGCTACGAACGTGGCGGTTCGTTCGCTGTCCCTGGAGGCCGAACTCCGGCAACGCTTGCGTGGAGAGGTCCGGTTCGACGACGGCACGCGAGCCATCTATTCGACTGACTCTTCCAACTACAGGCAGCTGCCGATCGGCGTGGTGATCCCCAAGGACGCGGAGGATGTGGTGGCTGCTGTCGAAGGGTGCCGGGAGCGGGGCATCCCCGTCCTTTCCCGGGGAGCCGGTACCAGCCTCGCCGGGCGGTGCTGCAACGCGGCCGTCGTCATCGATTTTTCCAAGTACCTGAATCGGGTCCTGGAAGTGGATAGGGAACGGATGCTGGCCCGGGTCGAGCCCGGACTGATCCTCGACGACCTCCGCATCCTCGGAGAGTCCGGGTCGCCCCCGCATCACGTTCGGCCCCGATCCCTCCACCCACGATCACTGCACGATCGGCGGCATGATCGGCAACAACTCCTGCGGGACGCACTCGGTGCTGGCCGAGTTCTACGGCCCGGGTCCGCGGATGGAGCACAACGTGGCCGAGCTGGAGGTCTTGACGTACGACGGACTGC
>WNFU01004296.1_pt1 | contig 18290 bp, 18 predicted proteins | sample 5400121 | NCBI WGS metagenome assembly WNFU01 (sample SAMN13153360, study PRJNA577476) | soil metagenome | isolation source: 100 cm soil or saprolite under grassland replicate 1 | place: USA:California | collected 2016-06-15 | reverse complement strand
CCGCGCCGATGCATCAATGGACGATCTTGGCGATCGGCAGCTCGATGATGCCGGTGGCGCCGTGCTCCTTGAGCGCGGGGATCAGCGTGTTGATCTCGGACTTGGCGACGACGGCCTCGAGCGCGTAGCCGTCGGTTCCTGCAAGCTTGGAGACCGTCGGTGACCGCAACGACGGCATCAGTGAGATCACGTCGTCGAGTCGCGCGTCGTCGACGTTGAGCTTGACGAGCACCCGACCGCGCGCCTCGAGCGCGCCGGTCAGCAACGTCTGCAGCTGCTCCATCGCCTTGCGGCGCTCGGGGTCTGCGTACGCCTCGGGATTCGCGATCAGCTCGGTCGAGCTGACCAGGATCGTGTCGGTCACCTTGAGGCCCGCGGCGCGGAGCGCGCGGCCTGTTTCGGTCAGCTCGACCACGGCATCGGCAATCTCGGGCACCTTGGCCTCGGTCGCGCCGTAGGACAGCGTGATCTCGGCGTCAACACCGTGCTTCTCGAAGTAGCGGCGCGTCAGCTCCGTGTACTCGGTGTGGACCCGGACACCGGACGGGAGGTCGGTGACCGCGCTCCACGGTGAATCCGCCGCCACCGCGAGCACGATCCGGATCGGCTGCGCACTCGTCTTCGAGTACTGGAGCCCGGTGAGGGTGACAACGTCGGCTCCCGTCTCCTCGACCCAGTCGCGGCCGGTGACGCCCACGTCGAACAAGCCGTCGGCCACGTAACGCGGGATCTCCTGGGGTCGAAGGATGCGGACGTCGGCGACGCGCGGGTCGTCGATCGACGCCCGGTACTCGACATCCGAGCCGCGACTGATGGCGAGGTCGGCGTCCTCGAACAGCTGGAAGGTGGCGTGCTCGAGCGATCCCTTGGGGACGACCAGGCGCAGCACGGTCAGTCCTCCTTGCCGATCCGCCGCAGGAGGTCGGCCATCTCGACCGCGGTCGCGGCTGCCTCCGCCCCCTTGTTGCCTTCGCTCCCGCCCGCCCGGGCGAGGGCCTGGTCAAGGTCGTCGGTGGTGAGCACCCCGAACGCCAGTGGCACGCCCGTCTCGAGCGCGGCCTGGCGTACACCGGCCGCGCACTCACCGGCGACGAATTCGAAGTGCGGTGTGTCGCCGCGGATCACCGCACCGAGGCAGACCACCGCGTCGACCTCCCCCGACTCGGCGAGGCGCTTGGCGACCAGCGGGATCTCGAAGGCCCCCGGCACCCACGCCACCCGCACCGAATCCGCGTCGAGGCCGAAGCCCCGCAGCGCATCGAGCGCTCCGTCGAGCAACAGCTTCGTGACATCGCCGTTGAAGCGCGCGGCGACGATCGCCAGGCGCATGCTCGTTGCGTCGAGCGTTCCTTGGTACTCGGTGTACTCACCCATACGCGTGCTCGCCGTTCACCCAACCGCGATGCGACTGGCCTACGAGGCTAACTAGTGCCGAGTCCCTCGTCCTCGATTTCGAGCAGGTGGCCCATCTTCTCCTGCTTGGCTCGCAGGTAAGCGATGTTCTCGTCGGTGGGGTGCGCGCGCAACGGGACCCGCTCGACGATCTCGAGGCCGTAGCCCTCGAGCCCCCCGTACTTCGCCGGGTTGTTCGTCATCACCCGCATCGTGGTGATACCGAGGTCGACGAGGATCTGCGAGCCGATGCCGTACTCGCGCGAGTCGATCGGGAAGCCGAGCTCGACGTTGGCCTCGACGGTGTCGCGACCCTGGTCCTGGAGCGTGTACGCCCGCAGTTTGTGACCGAGGCCGATGCCGCGGCCCTCGTGCCCCCGCAGGTAGACGATCACGCCTTCGTTCTCGAGCGCGACGCGTTCGAGCGCGAGGTCGAGTTGCAGGCCGCAGTCGCAGCGGATCGAGCCGAACACGTCGCCGGTGAGGCATTCGGAGTGCACCCGCACGAGCACGTTGGCCTTCCCGGCGACCTCGCCGCGCACGAACGCCATGTGCTCGGTCCCGTCGAGCAGCGACTCGAAGACGTAGGCGGTGAACTCGCCGTACTTCGTCGGGATGCGTGCCTCGGAGATCCGGCGCACGAGCTTCTCGCGGTGGCGGCGGTAGCGGATGAGATCCGCGATCGAGATGAGCTGGAGGTCGTGCTCGGCGGTGAAGCGCTCGAGCTCGGGCAGGCGGGCCATGGTCCCGTCGTCGTTCACGACCTCGGCGAGCACCCCGGCCGGCATGAGGCCCGCCAGCCGGGCGAGGTCGACGGCGGCCTCGGTGTGGCCGGCCCGCTTCAGCACCCCGCCCTCGCGGTACCGCAGCGGGAAGATGTGCCCGGGTCGGGCGAGGTCATCGGGTCGCGTCTGGTCGTCGATGAGCGCGTTTACGGTCGCGGCGCGGTCGGCAGCCGAGATGCCCGTGGTCGTTCCCTGCTTGGCGTCGACGGAGACAGTGAACGCGGTGCGGTACGCGGTCGTGTTGTCGGCGACCATCATCGGCAGCTGGAGGTCGTCGAGGCGCGCGCCCTCGAGCGGCATGCAGATCACGCCGCTGGTGTGACGGACCATGAACCCCATCATCTCCGGCGTCATCTTCTCGGCGGCGATGATGAGGTCCCCCTCGTTCTCGCGGCTGGCGTCGTCGACGACGACCACGGCATCGCCTCGGGCGATGGCGGCGATCGCGTTCTCGATCGTGGTGAACGGCATCTCAGATCCCTTCGCGGGAGATCGGTGTGAGCAGGCGCTCGACGTATTTGGCGACCAGGTCGACCTCGAGGTTGACGGGCGCACCGACGCCTTTGTGCCCGAGCGTCGTGACGGCGAGGGTGTGAGGGATGGCGGCGACGTCGAACGAATCGTCGCCGAGCGCGGCCACGGTGAGGCTGATGCCGTCGACCGCGACCGAACCCTTCTCGACGACGTAGCGCAGCACCTGGGTGGGCGCGGCGAACGTGAAGCGGGTCGACCCGTCGGCCAGCGCGTCACGGGCGGCGACGCGTCCGACGGCGTCGACGTGGCCTTGGACCAGGTGGCCGCCGAGTTGATCAGACAGGCGTAGCGGCCGCTCGAGGTTCACGGGCTCGTCCACCTCGAGCGCGCCGAGCGCGGTGCGTTCGAGCGTCTCGATGACCGCGTCGGCGGCCCACCACCCGTCCCCGACCTCGACGACCGTCACGCAGCAGCCGTTCACCGCGATCGAGTCGCCCACCTTCGCGTCGGCAATGACCGTCGAAGCCGTGATCTCGATGCGAGCACCGCCTTCGCGATGCCGGATCGCGCGCACTGCTCCCAGCTCCTCGATGATGCCCGTGAACACGTCAGCGCCCCTCGGGCTCGTATTCGAGGCGGACGTCGTCGGCGATCGGCGTGGCCGAGAGCAGTCGCCACCGGCGCGCGTCGGCCAGCGTCGCCGGGTCGAGTCGCGCGAACGCGGGGTGGGCGTGCGGCCCGAGCATCGTGGGCGCCACGTAGGCGACGAGGCGGTCGACCAGGTCGGCGGTGAGCAGGGCACCGTGGAGCTCGGCGCCGCCCTCGACCAAGGCGGTCAGCACGTCGTGGCGGCCGAGCAGCTCGAGGGTCGCGGCCAGGTCGACCCCTCCGGGCGCCGCTGCGACGGTCTCGACCTTCGCCCCCGCGGCCCCCCACTCGTCGATCGCGGCGGGTGGAGCGGCGTCAGTGGTGACGACGAGCGTGGGCGCCAGCGCCGGGTCGAACAGCGGTCCGGTGGCCGGGACACGGCCCCGGGCATCGAGGAGGACCCGCAGCGGCTGCCGGTCGGCCGGCGGTTCGACGTCGCGGGCGGTCAGGGAGGGCGTGTCGGCCAGCGCCGTCCCGGCGCCCACCACGACGGCCTGCGACTCGGTCCGCAGGCGGTGCCCGTCGGCCCGGGCGGCGGACCCGGTGATCCAGCGGGAGGACCCGTCGGCCGCTGCCGTCTTGGCGTCGAGGCTCATCGCCGTCTTGACGAGGCACCAGGCCCGGCCGGTGCGGCGATGATGGAGATACGGGGCGAGCGACTGCCCAGCCTCCCTCGCGCCCGGCCCGACCTCGGTCTCGACGCCGGCGCCCTGGAGGCGGGCGATCCCGCGGCCAACGACCCTCGAATCGGGGTCCTCGAGGGCCACGACCACGCGGCGGACACCGGCGGCGACCAGCGCGTCGGCGCACGACGGCGTGCGGCCGTGGTGGGGGCAGGGCTCGAGGGTGACGTACGCCGTCCCGCCCCGGGCGCGCTCCCCTGCGGCCGCCAGCGCGTGGACCTCGGCGTGAGGTGAGCCGGCGAGATGGTGGAACCCGGTGCCGACGATTTCACCCGCGTCGTCGACGATCACACAGCCGACCCAGGGGTTCGGGGCCGCGGACCGGCGGCCCTGCTCGCCCAGCGCCACCGCTCGGGCGATCAGCTCGCTGTCCGTGCCGTTCACGAGCACACCTCGATCGCAACCGTCTCGGCTGAGACCCCGAGGCGCGGGGACGGCACGGCCGGCGCGCAACGGCACGCCGCCGAACACCCTCTCCCATCCGGACTCTCACCGTCGGCCCCGGCTTCACCGGGTCAACCGCACGGCTGGCGGCCGTGGGCTCGCGGGCTCCCGCAGGCCGTGCTTCTGGCTTGCCTGCGGCTACCGCCGGTCGGGACTTGCACCCAAACCCCGAGGGCTCTGCTCTGTTGGTCTTGACTGGCTTTCTTGACTAGCGGGTCAACTGTAACCCGCACCCAGAAGTGTAACGCGTTTCAATTTCGGGTTCAATGGGGGTGCTCGCCGGCAAGCAGTTCGAGGGCGTGCGGCAGCGCAGGGAGGATCGCCTCGAGGCACTCGACCGCGCCGCTCGACGACCCCGGCAGGTTGCAGACCAGCGCCTGCGCGACCGCGCCGCAGATCCCCCGCGAGAGCATCCCGAACGCCCGATCATCTCGGTCGCTGGCCCGCCGCATGGCCTCGGCGAGGCCGGGGGCGTCACGTTCCACGACGCGACGCGTGCCCTCGGGGGTGAGGTCGCGAGGGCCGAAACCGGTCCCGCCGGTCGTCACGACGAGGCCCGCGAAACCCGCTGTGAGCTCACGCAGCGCTGTCGCCACCGAGTCATGACCGTCGGCGGTGACGCGGTGGTCGAGGACCTCGTACGACGCGTCGTGCAAGCGCGCCACGAGCGCGGCCCCCGACCGGTCCTCACGCTCCCCGGCGGCGACGCCGTCCGAGACCGTCAGCACCTTCGCCTGCAGGGACACCACCGTCGTCGATCAGGACGTGGGCGGCCACGCGGCGTCCCGAATCCGCCGGGCGGCGGCGACGGGGTCGTCGGCGTGGAAGATCGCGCTCCCCGCCACGAGGATGTCGACGCCGGCGGCCGCCGCTCGGGGCGCGGTGTCGTGGTTGATCCCGCCGTCGATCTCGAGCTCGGCGGACAGCCCGCCCTCGTCCACCGCGCCGCGCACCACGGCGAGCTTGTCGAGCACCGAGGGGATGAACGCTTGTCCTCCGAACCCGGGGTGCACGCTCATGACCAACAGCGTGTCGACCTCCTCGAGGTACGGAAGGACGCTCTCCACCGGCGTCTCGGGGTTGAGGGTCAGCCCGACGCGGAGGCCGAGGTCACGCATCCGGGCGAACGTCGGCCGTGGGTCGCCGAGCTCGATGTGGATCGTGCATCCGTCGGCCCCGGCCTCGGCGAAGTCCTCGATCAGCTCCCCCGGGTTGTCGACCATGAGGTGGCAGTCCAGGTACAGGTCCGTCCGCTTGCGGAGCGACTTCACGACCGGCGCTCCGATCGTCAGGTTGGGCACGAAGTGGCCGTCCATGACGTCCACGTGGAGCAGGTCGGCCTGCGGCGTGACGCGCTCGACCTCCTCGGCCAGCTCGGCGAAGTCGGCCGAGAGGATCGACGGTGCGATCTTGCCCGTGGTCATGACTTCACCCTAGGTGCGCCGTAAGTGGAGGACGTACATCCCGTCGGTGTCGGCGTCGTGCGGGAGGACGAGCGCTCCTCTGCCCTGCGGTCGCCATGGCGGTCCCGGCGGCGGGTCCGCCACGAGAAGCGGGAGCGCCCGCTCGGCCCACGCGTCGATCCCGGTGGTTTCCGCTGCAGTCAACGTGCAGACCGAGTACACGACGACGCCACCGGGGCGGACGGTCTCGGCGGCGGCACGGAGGAGCTCGCGCTGGAGCCCGACGAGGGTCCCGATGTCGTCCTGCCGGATCCGCCAGCGCAGCTCGGCGCGCCGGCGCAGCACACCGAGCCCGCTGCAAGGCGCGTCGACGAGCACGCGGTCCGCGCATGCCGGTCGCAGCGGCGGCTCCCGACCGTCGGCGACGACCGGGAGCACCGCGCCGAGATGCAGACGCCGGAGCGCGGCGACAACGAGGTGGATGCGACCGGCGCGGCTGTCGCCGGCAACGACGCGTCCGGATCCGCCGAGACGCTCGCCGATCGCGGTCGCCTTCCCGCCGGGCGCGGCGGCGCAGTCGAGGACGATGTCGTCGGGCTGCGGATCGAGGACATCGACGACGGCCTGGCTGGCCTCGTCCTGCGGGGTGGCTCGACCCTCGGCTACCGCCACTACCCGCGCCACGTCACCCGTCCCGCTGGCGCGCAGCGCGCCGTCGCTCAGCAGCCCTCGCGTCACGTCGACTCCCGTCGCCCGGAGCTCCTGCTCGACGGCATCGACGTCGGTGTCCCGACGGTTGACGCGCAACGCGACGATCGGTGGCTCGTTCCCCCGCTCGAGACTCACGCGCGCCTCATCGAGGCCGTACTGGTGGACGAGCTCCTCGACCAGCCAGTCGGGATACGACAGCCGCACCGCCAGGGCGGCCACGTCGTCGCCCTCGGGCCACGGCCACGGCGGCCCCAGGCCCGCGACCTTGCGCAGCACGGCGTTCACGTAGCCGCGGGCGCGGCCCGGCGCCGTGTTGACGGTCTCCCCGACCGCGGCGTGGGCGGGCACGCCGCGCGTGAGCTGGTACGCGCCGAGTCGGAGCGCGGCGAGCGCGGGGGCGTCGAGGGCGCCCAGCGGGCGGTCGCTGACCAGCGCGAGGAGGTGGTCCAGCGCGCGTCGCTGCCGGAGCGTGCCGTAGACGAGGTCGGTGGCGAATGCACGGTCCCGAGCGTCGAGCCCCGACTCGCGCAGCATCTTCGGGAGCAGCACGTTCGAATACGCGCCTTCGTCGACGCGCAGCAGCGCGGCGAGCGCGAGCGCCCGGCTGTTCACGACGACTCGGCTGGCTCGACGGCCAGCGACTCCTCACGCCGACCGGCCATCCACGCCTCGCCGGTCATCCGGGGCTTGCCTCCCGGCTGCACCTCGTCGAGGTGCAGCACGCCGTTCGTGGTGACCAACTCCACGCGTCCGCGCACGACACCTGCCGGCCCCTGTCCGTCTTCGACGTGTGCCCGCCACACCTTGACGCGCTGTCCGTTCACGATCATCCACGCCCCCGGCCGGGGGTTGCCGGCGCGCACGACACGATGGACCTGGATCGCGGGTCGTCCGCCGTCGATGCGGAACTCGTCCACCGTGAGCTTCTCCGCGTACGTCGGCTCCCCCTCCTGCGGTGCGGGCTCCGTCTCGGGCACGCGGGGCAGGTTGTCGAGGAGCAGGTGCGTCCCGAGCTCGGTGAGCCGTGCATGCAGCTCTCCGGCGGTCTCCTCCTGCTCGATCGGTGTCGACACCGACGCGTACACACCCCCGGTATCGAGGCCCTCGTCGATGCGCATGAGGCAGACGCCGGTCTCGTCGTCTCCGGTGAGGATGGCGCGCTCGACGGGAGCCGCACCGCGCCAGCGCGGGAGCAGCGAGAAGTGCAGGTTCACGAACCCGTGCGGCAGTGCGGCAAGGACCGCGGGCCGCAGGAGCTGGCCGAACGCGACCGCGACGCCCAGCTCGGCGCCCGACGCCGCGATCTCGTCGCGGACGTCACCGGCGCGCGCCGGTGTCACGACCGTCAGCCCGAGCTCGGTCGCCGCCACTTTCACGGGACTCGGGTCGGCGTGGCCGCGTCGGCTGCGCCGGCGGTCGGGCTGGGAGAGCACAAGCGCGACGTCGTGCCCCGCCGCGATGAGTGCACGCAGGGGCACGACCGCGTCGTCGGGCGTGCCGAGGAAGACGAGGCGCACCGTGGGCGCGCCGCGATCAGAGAGCCGGACCGGCGCCCCGGGGTACGGCCGCGAGGTCCTGGTCCCGCAGCGTCCGCAGCGCCCGCTTGCGCTCGTCCGGCTCCAGGCGGTCGAGGAGCAGCACGCCGTCCAGGTGGTCGATCTCGTGCTGGAAGACCCGCGCCAACTTCTCGTCGGCCTCGATCTCGATCTCGTTGCCGTCCAGGCCGAGGCCCCGCAACGTCACGAGCTTGGGGCGCACGATGTCGAAGTGCAGGCCGGGCACCGAGAGGCACCCTTCGTTGAACACCCACTCCCCCGACGCCTCGACGATCTCCGGGTTCACGATCGTGTGCGGACCTTCGCCGGTGTCGTAGGTGAACATGCGCCGCTGCACGCCGATCTGGGGAGCGGCCAGCCCCATGCCGACGGCCTCGTACATCGTCTCGTACATGCTCTCGGCGAGCGCGACGAGGCTCCCGTTGACGTCTTCGACCTCGCGTGCCCGCTGCTTCAGCACCGGGTCACCGAAGAGGCGCACAGGGTGGCTAGCCACGAGGTCGAGGGTACCAGCGGCGCAGTCGAATGCCGACGGGCGTGTCAGACTCGCAGCGGGTCCACATCCACGCGCAGGCGACCGCGCGCCCGCGCCGCGGACAGATCGACGCTCGCCAGCGCGTCGCACACCGCGCTGACGGACGGTGCTTGCAGAAGCGCCCGAGCCGACGTGCCTGTTTCGACCGGGCCCAGGACCCGGAGCACCGGCGCCGCGCGCAGCGCGGTGCACGCGGCGCCGACAGCGTCGGGCGCGCCGCTCACCTCCGCAAGGCCGCCGAAGGGCGGGAACCCGAGCACGCGGCGCCGGGCGCGTTCCGCGTCGGCGACGATGGTCGCGTCGGCTGCGCGCACGGCGGCGACCACCTCGTGGTCGGGTACACGCGTCTGCAGCAGGAGCCGCCCCGGCCCGTTCCGGCCGCCGACGATCCGCGCCGCGCGCACGACCAGCCACAGGGCCTGCTCCGCCGCCCGGTACCGGGCCGCGAGCAGCTCCTGGTCGAGCTCGAGGAACGCGACCAGCTCGATGCGCCGCGAGAAGGATCCGACGCGATGGAGTACGGCCTCCGTCCCGATGAGCACCTGGGCGTCCGGCACCTCGGCTGTCGCGGCTTCGACCTCCCCGACGCTGACCCTCGGAAGAAGCGCGGCGAGCTCCTCGCGGACGCGCGTCACGCCCGACCGGCGTGCCGCGAAGCGCGTGCTGTGGCAGTGCAGGCAGATCTGTGGTCGTTCGGTGCCACACCGTCCGCACACGAAGCCCTCGTCGGTTTCCGCCACGGCCGCGTCGCAGACTTCGCACTGCGCGATCCGTCCGCAGTTTCGGCAGATGAGCAAGCGCGCCCGGCCTTTGCGGTTCAGGACGCACACCGCCGCGGCGCCGCGGTCGACGGTGGCGTGCAGCGAGGCCGTCAGCGCGTCGGAGAACAGCCCCCGTCCGGGCGGCTCGTCGCGCAGGTCGACCACCTCGACACGCGGCCAGCCGTCACGTTCGAACACTCGTCCCGGGCGCAGCGGCGGATTCGCCACTTCCTCTTCGGCCTCGAGCGTCGGCGCCGGGCTGAGCACCGTGCAGCGCGCCTTTGATACCTGAGCGCGGTGCAAAGCGAGCTCGCGAGCGTTCCAGGTCGGCGCGCGCTCTTCCTTCAAGGCCTCGTCGCCCTCGTCCGCCACGACGATCGCGGCGAGATCCGGCACGGGAGCGAAGACGGCAACCCGCCCACCCACGACGATGCACGCGCCCGAGCGCGCCTCGTCCCACCTCGCGGTGCGTCGGGCGTCGGGATCGTCGCCCCCGGCGACGACGACGTGGCGACCGCACCCACGAAGATCCTCGGCCAGGGCCCCTACGTCGCCCGCGTCGGGCACCACCACGATCGTCGAGCCTTCGTCGGCGAGCAGCGCGCGGACGAGCTCCCGGCGGTCCGCGGCCGGTGGCCAGGCGATCAGGCCGTGTTGCTCGGCGAGGATCGCGTCGAGCCCTTCCGGCGCGGCAAACGCCGGGTACACGGCCGTGTGGAGGTCGGAGGCGCGGGATGGGTCCACCACGTTCGGTGGTGACGCCGACCGGAGCAGGAGCGGCAGCGGTCCGGCGTAGCGCCAGGCCGCCCACCGGCACAGGTCGACCACGTCCTGCGGTGGGCCCGCCGACACCACCTTCGCCAGCGGGCGGAGCTCGGACGGCGCGGCATCGGGCTCGACGCCGTCGGCGACGACCCAGCCGCGTACCCGCCGACCGTGCAGCGGGACGCGCACGATGGTCCCGACGCGTACGAGCTCGGTCGCGTCCTCGGGAACGAGGTAGTCGAAGGCGCGCCCGACCGCGGGGAGATCGGGCTGGACTCGGCAGACCCGCAGCTCGCCTATGCCAGCGCTTCCGCCGCCTTGCGCAGCACGTCGGCCTCGTCGGTGCGCTCCCAGCTGAAGGTGGGCTCGGACCGGCCGAAGTGACCGTACGCCGCGGTCTTCTGGTAGATGGGCCGGCGGAGGTCGAGACGCTCGATGATCGCCGCGGGGCGCAGGTCGAAGTGCTCCTGCACGAGCGCGCCCAGCTTGAGCGGGTCGATGTCCGACGTGCCGAACGTCTCGACCATGACCGACACCGGCCGCGCGACGCCGATGGCGTATGCGACCTGCACCTCGCACCGCTGGGCGATGCCCGCGGCGACGACGTTCTTGGCGACGTTGCGGACCGCATACGCCGCCGAGCGGTCGACCTTCGTCGGGTCCTTGCCGCTGAACGCGCCCCCGCCGTGGCGGGCCATCCCGCCGTAGGTGTCGACGATGATCTTGCGGCCGGTGAGGCCGCAGTCGGCGTGCGGCCCGCCCTTCTCGAAGCTCCCCGTCGGGTTGACGAGCATGTCGTAGTCGTCGCCCGCGAACTGCTCGGGCAGCAGCGGCTTCACGACGTGCTCGACGAGCGCGGGCTTGAGCTTCCCATCGATGCTGAGGCCGGGCTCGTGCTGCGTCGAGATCAGAACGTTGCACAGCCGCTTCGGGACCCCGTCCTCGTACTCGATCGTCACCTGCGTCTTGCCGTCGGGCCTGACGAACGGGAGGGTCCCGTCGCGCCTGACCTCGGCCAGGCGCTTCGCCAACCGGTGCGCGAGCCAGATCGGCATCGGCATCAGGTCGGCGGTCTCGTCACAGGCGTAGCCGAACATCATGCCCTGGTCGCCCGCCCCGACCTCGTCGTAGTGGTCACCGTCGCCGGTGCGGAGCTCGAACGCCTTGTCGACGCCCTGGGCGATGTCGGACGACTGCTCGTCAATCGACGTGATCACCGCGCACGAGTTGCCGTCGAATCCGTACGACGCGTCCGTGTAGCCGATCCCCCGGATCGTGTCCCGAACGAGACGCGGGATGTCGAGGTGCGCATTCGAGCTGATCTCCCCGGCGACCACGGCCATGCCCGTCGTGCACATGCTCTCGCACGCCACACGGCTGTACGGGTCCTGCTCGAACATGCCGTCCAGGACCGCATCGCTGATCTGGTCGCACATCTTGTCGGGATGGCCCTCGGTCACCGACTCCGAGGTGAACATGAACCGGCTCATGCTTTTCGTTTCGCTCCTTCGGGGTCGTCTGCGAGGACCGCCGCCACTCGATCGAGAATGAGATCCGCCAGCTCCCGCTTGTCGAGCAGGGGTGTCTCTTCTCGAGAACCGGATGAGTACAGCAGGGTTGCCCGGTTCGTGTCGACTTCGAACCCGGCGTCCGGTGCGGACACGTCGTTCGCCACCATGAGGTCGACGCGCTTGGCGGCCATCTTCTCGGCTGCGTGCTCCTCTACGCGCTCGGTTTCCGCGGCGAACCCGACCAGGAGCTGCCCCGGCTGCTTGCGCTCGCCGAGCACCGCGAGGATGTCGGGTGTCGGCTCGAGCACGATCTCGGGGACGCCGTCGCGCTTCTTGAGCTTCTCGTCGGCGACCGCCTTGGGCCGGAAGTCCGCCACCGCCGCCGCCATGACCACGGCGTCGGCGTCCTGAAAGCGGGCGAGCACCGCCCGAGCCATGTCGTCGGCGGTCTCCACGTGCTCGACCTCGATGCCGGACACATCGGCGGGGCGGCCGGTCGTCGTGACGAGCGCGACCGCGGCGCCGCGGCGGGCCGCGGCCTCGGCCACGGCGCAGCCCATCTTCCCCGACGAGCGGTTGCCCACGAAGCGCACGGGGTCGATGGGCTCGCGGGTGCCGCCGGCGGTCACGAGCAGGCGGACGCCGCCCAGATCGCCCGTCGCCGCCAGCACGTCGGCGGCGGCAGCGACGATGTGCTCGGGGGCGGCGAGGCGGCCGGGGCCCACGTCGCCGCCGGCCAGGCGGCCCTCGTCGGGTGGGACGACGTGCACGCCGCGGGCGCGAAGGACGTCGAGGTTGTCCTGGACCGCGGCGTGCTCCCACATCTCGGTGTGCATCGCCGGCGCGAGCAGCACGGGCGCGTCGGTCGCAAGGAGCGTGGCGGTCAGCAGGTCGTCGGAGATGCCGTGGGTGTACTTGCCGATGACCTTGGCCGTGGCCGGAGCGACGAGGATCAGGTCGGCCTCCCGCCCGAGCCGGGTGTGCGGGATCGGGTCGGGACCGTCGAACAGCGAGGTGCGGGCGGGTTCGGACGCGAGGGCCGAGAAGGTCAGCGCACCGATGAAGCGCTGCGCGTCGGAGGTCAGCACGGGGACGACGTGCGCGCCGGCGTCGACGAGCCGGCGGCACACCTCGGCGGCCTTGTACGCGGCGATTCCGCCGGTCACGCCGAGCACGACGCGCCGCCCGCGCAGGGCTACGAGCGGATCAGGGGGTTTCGGCGCGGCCATGGCGTCGCCTCGGCCCTGCTACGCCTGGTCGGGTTCCTCGGCGTCGGTGAGCAGCGCGGCCTCGGCCTCAGCCTCGGCGTCTTCTTCGGGAGGCTTGGCGATGGCGCGGATCTTGCCCGCCTCGATCTCCTCGAGGGAGATGGACAAGGGCTTACGCGACACCGACGTGACCTGCGGGGGCACGATCTTCCCGAGACCCTCGCCCAGCTGGTTGTAGTAGTCGTTGATCTCCCGGGCGCGCATGGCGGCCAGCGTGACCAGCGTGAACTTGGAGTCGACGCGGTCCAGGAGGCTCTCGGTCCGAGGCTCCATCAGCGTGGCGCGTCGTTCGGCCATGGTCTTCGACCTTCCGGCAGGGATCAGGGGGGCGGTCGGGCCTCCCGGTGACCTCTCAGGATAGCAGCGACCTCCTGAGCAGCCCGATCAGCGTCGTCGTTGACGACCACGGCGTCGAAGCGGTCGGCGGCGGCCTCCTCCGCCTCCGCGAGGGCCAGACGGCGCTCGATGGCTGCGGGATCGTCCTGCCCCCGCTCGAGGAGCCGGCGGCGCTGCTCGTCCCTCGACGGCGCCTTCACGAACACGAGCAGCGCGTCCGGATGCGTCTCCCGCACCGCGAGCGCGCCCGCGACGTCAACCTCGAGCAGCACGTCGTCGTGCATCGCGAGGTGCTCGTCGACCGGACCCCGCGGCGTCCCGTAGAGATCGCCGTACACCTCGAACCACTCCAGGAACCCCCCGGCCGCGCGAATGCGCTCGAACTCGTCGCGGTCGAAGAACAGGTAGTCCTTGCCGCCGACCTCGCCCTCCCGGGCCGGGCGGGTCGTGGCCGAGACCGAGAACCACAGGCGCGGGTCGCGCTCCAGGAGCTTGCGCACGATGGTCCCCTTGCCGACCCCCGACGGGCCGGCGAGGACGAGCAGGACGCCCAGCGTCTGCCGCCGATCAGCCGAAGCGCTTGAGCAGCGCTTCGCGCTGGTTGCGCCCGAGCCCGCGCAAGCGCCGGCTCTCGCTGATGTCGAGCTCCTGCATCAGACGCCGCGCCCGGACCTTGCCCACCCCGGGGAGAGACTCGAGGACGCTCACGACCTTGAGCTTCGCCAGCGTCTCGTCCCGGTCGCCCTGCTCGAACAGGTCGGCCAAGGTGATCGAGCTCGCCTTGAGCTTCTCCTTCACCTCCGCCCGCTGCCGCCGGGCCACGGCGGCCTTCTGGAGCGCAGCCTGGCGCTGCTCCGGGGTCAGCGAAGGCGGGAGGGGCATCGGCGCAGGGACCTCCAACTCGGTGCGAACGGGCGACGCTCGAATGGCTCAGGCGTCGCGGGTGACCACATCCCCGCAGCCCCGCACCGCTCGACAACGGCGTCAGTATAGGCAGCGGCCTCGTGCAATCAACCGGGCATGGACGCGCCCATGTAGCGCGTGCGCGCTCAACGCGCAAGGGCGCCGGCAACCTCGCGCGTGATCGTGTCGGCTGCCGCCTCCGGGTCGTTCGCCGCCGTCACAGCGCGCCCGACGACCAGCCAGTCGGCGCCCCGCGAGATCGCGTCGGCCGGCGTCGCCACCCGAGCTTGGTCGTGATGCGGTTCGTCTGGAAGCCGGATGCCGGGCACCATCGTCGTGAGACGTGGCGCGCGCCTCTTCACGGTCGCGATCTCGTACGCCGAGCAGACCACGCCGCCACAGCCGCTGCTCGCGGCGGCGTCGAGCCGCGCGTCGAATTCGGACACGTCGGCTTCGCTGGTGAGCACCGTCACCGCCAGCGCGACGGGAGGCCGATGCCCTCCGTCCCGAGCACCCTCGGCCAGGCCGGTCACTCCGGCTTCGAGCATCGCCTCGCCGCCCGCGGCCGGGAAGTTCAGGAACTGGACGCCGCGGCGGCCGAGCACGCGGGCGGCGCGCTCGACGGTGGTCGGGATGTCGTAGAGCTTCAGGTCGGCGAAGACCGCGAGACCCAAGGTGTGCATCCGGTCGAAGATGTCGGGACCGGCCTCCGCGTAGAGCTCCAGCCCCACCTTGGCGATCCCGAACCACGGCGCCAGGCGGCGCGCAACCGCGTCCGCATCGTCCGGTCCGCCGACGTCGAGCGCGAGGGCGAGGCGGTCGCGGGCGGCGGCGGTCACGCCGGGCCCTCGAGAGCGCCGGTCAGATCGGCGACACGCGTGACGCCGTGCGTCGTGCACCAGCCGAGGAGCTCGTCGAGCACGCGCAACGTCGCGCACGGGTCGTGGAACGTCGCCGTTCCCACCCCCACCGCGCTCGCGCCGGTGAGCAGCATCTCGACCGCGTCGACGCCGGTCGTGACGCCGCCGGTCCCGACGATCGGGACATCCGGGTACGCGAGCGCGACGTCGTGCACGGCACGCAGTGCGACGGGCTTGATCGCAGGGCCCGACAAGCCGCCGCCGCCGGCGCCCAGTGCCGGACGGCGCTCCTCGGCGTCCACCACGAGCCCGAGCAGCGTGTTGACGAGCGTCAGGCCGGTCGCCCCCGCTTCGATGGCGGCGGCCGCGATCTCGCGCAGGTCCGTGACGTTCGGCGAGAGCTTCACGAACACGGGCAGCTCGAGGTCGGCGTGCATGACAGCCGAAGTGGCGGCGGCCGTGGCGTCCACCGAGTGGGCGAACATCGTCGCGCGGTCCTCGAGGTTGGGACAGCTGACGTTGACCTCGATCGCGACGAGCTCGTCGCGCGCCGGCGCAAGGAGCTTGGCGGCGCGGCCGAACTCGTCGACCGTCCGGCCCCAGACGGACGCGATGACGCGTGCCCCGAGCGCCCGCAGCGCGGGAAGGTCGTCCGTCACCCAGTGCTCGACGCCCGGTCCTTGCAGACCCACCGCGTTCAGCATCCCCGCCGTGGTCGTGTGCAGCCGGGGCGGTGCGTTGCCCGGCCACTCGTACGGCGCCAGCGACTTCGTCGTGACGGCGCCGAGCCGGGACGGGTCGCAGTGGCGGGCCACCTCGTCCCCGTGCCCGAACGTGCCCGAGGCGGCGACGATCGGGTTCGGCAGCACCAGAGGACCGAGCTCGACGCGGGCGTCGACCCCGACGGCGGCCCGGCGGCGGCGCGCCATCAGACCTCGAGCCTGAGCTGGCCGTCGCGGTGGTACTCCTGCAGCGACCGCACCTGGGGCTCGCTGGCATTCCACTCGGCCAGGCCCGACGCGGCAGCAAGGGCGGCGGCGACCGTGGTCACGCACGAGACGTGGTGCGCGGTCGCCGCCCGCCGGATGTGATCGCCGTCGCCGGGGCGGGCCGGCCGCCCGCGAGGGGTGTTGATCACGAGATCGACCTTGCCGGACGAGATGAGCTCGACCGCGTCCATACCCGACGCGTCGCTTTCTCCGAGCTTCCCGACGACCGCATCGACGCGAATGCCCTCCGCTTGCAGGGCGTCGGCGGTGCCGGCGGTGGCCACGAGCGAGAAGCCGAGCTCGGCGAGGCGGCGCGCGGCCACGAGCCCGGCGGGTTTGTCGCGGTCGGCCAGCGAGAAGAAGACGGTGCCGCGCTCGGGCAGCCGGTTGCCGGCCGCGGCCTGGCTCTTGGTGAACGCCAGCCCGAACGAGCGGTCGAGGCCCATGACCTCGCCCGTGGACCGCATCTCGGGGCCGAGCAGGGTGTCGACGTCGGGGAACCGCTCGAACGGCAGCACCGCCTCTTTCACCGCGACGTGTGTCCCGTTGCTGCGCCCGGGCGCGGGCACGGGCGTGCCTTCATCGCGAAGCTGGTCGAGCGTCGTGCCGAGCATCACCCGGGCCGCGAGCTTCGCCAGCGGCACGCCCGTCGCCTTGCTCACGAAGGGGACGGTGCGGCTGGCGCGAGGGTTGGCCTCGATCACGAACACCTCGCCGCCTTTCACCGCGTATTGCACGTTGAGGAGCCCGCGCACGTCCAGCGCGGCTGCGAGCGAGCGGGTGTGTGCCTCGATGGTCGCCATCACGGGCGGGGACAGCGTCGGCGGCGGGATCGCGCAGGCCGAGTCGCCCGAGTGCACGCCAGCCTCTTCGATGTGCTCCATGATCCCGCCGATCACGACCTCGCCCGCACGATCGCGGATCGCGTCGACGTCGACCTCCGTGGCGTCCTCGAGGAACCGGTCGATGAGCGCCGGGCGCGTCGCGCTCAGCCCGCCTTCGCGTCCGAGGCTCCCGCTGCCCGCGAGCTCCGCCATCGCCGCGTCGAGACCCTCGGTGTCGTACACGATCTGCATCGCACGCCCGCCCAACACGTAGGAGGGGCGGACGAGGACCGGGTAGCCGATGCGTTCGGCGACATCCCGCGCGGCCGCCGGCGACGCCGCGATGTCGCCTTCCGGTTGGGGGATGCCGAGCTGCGTGCAGAGCGTGTTGAACTGCTCGCGGTCCTCGGCGAGGTCGATCGACGCCGGGCTCGTGCCGAGGATCGGCACGTCCGCGCTCGCGAGCGTCTGCGCCAGCTTGAGCGGCGTCTGCCCGCCCAGGCCGACGATCACGCCCGCGAGGTCGCCCCGTTCGGCGAGCGCCGTGCAGATCGCGAGGACGTCCTCGCCCGTGAGCGGCTCGAAGAAGAGCCGGTCGCTGGTGTCGTAGTCGGTCGAGACCGTCTCGGGGTTGCAGTTGACCATCACGGTCTCGAACCCGGCGGCAGAGAGCGCGAAGGCGGCGTGGACGCAGCAGTAGTCGAATTCGACGCCCTGCCCAATGCGGTTCGGTCCGCTCCCGAGGATCACGACCGCCGGCTTGTCGACCGGTGCGACCTCGTCTTCGTCCTCGAAGGTCCCGTAGTGGTATGGCGTCCTCGCCGCGAACTCCGCCGCGCAGGTGTCGACGGTCTTGTAGGTGACGCGCACCCCGGCATCGAGGCGGGCGGCGCGGACGCCGTCCTCGCCCGCGCTCCACAGGTAGGCGAGCTGGGCGTCCGAGAACCCGAGGCGCTTGGCGCGCCGCCAATCCCCGCGAGTCGCGCCGGCCAGACCCGTCGCAGCGAGGTGCGCCCGCTCCTCGACGATCTGGAGGATCCCGTCGAGGAACCACGGGTCGACGCCGGTCGCGGCGGCGATGCGTTCGATCGAAATGCCCCGGCGCAGCGCCGTCTCGAGCGCGAACACGCGGTCGGGTGTGCGCGCCGCCGCCGCGCGCACCAGCTCGTCGTCGTCGGCTGCCGCGAGCAGCTCCTCGCCCGGGTCGCAGTTCAAGCCGAGGCGGCCGGTCTCCAGGGACCGGATCGCCTTCTGCAGCGATTCCGGGAAGGTCCGGCCGATGGCCATGGCCTCGCCGACGGATTGCATCATCGTCCCGAGCGTCGGGGACGCGCCCGGGAGCTTCTCGAACGCCCAGCGCGGCACCTTGGTGACGACGTAGTCGATGGTGGGCTCGAACGACGCCGGCGTCTCGCCGGTGATGTCGTTCGTGACTTCGTCGA
>WNFU01005804.1_pt1 | contig 18292 bp, 16 predicted proteins | sample 5400121 | NCBI WGS metagenome assembly WNFU01 (sample SAMN13153360, study PRJNA577476) | soil metagenome | isolation source: 100 cm soil or saprolite under grassland replicate 1 | place: USA:California | collected 2016-06-15 | reverse complement strand
AGATGGGAAAAGGGGATAAACAACATCCCCTTTTTCGTTACTACTGGAAATGAGAACCGATTTAGCTGACGATCTTGAGTTTTCTTCGCGTGATGCCTATTGGCCCACGAGGTGCGACTCAGTCTGGGGTTTTGTCTTTAGACTCTCCTGACGATGACCCGCCGCCCTGTTGAGCCACCTCAGGACATCCAGCAAGCGCCAGAAGCGATACCAGCAAAACCGCGCAGCAAATTTTCTTCATTATCGTCATTGGTAGCCCTCCTCTTAGAGTGTGTCGAACATGTCAACCAGCATGTCCGCTGCTTGTGGTGCCGCAATTGCGATGCCATCGACACAGCGCTCTATGCTGTCGACAAATCAATGAATTAGGCATATCGAATGACGTGGCGGATGTTGCAAGTTAACACGTCCTAATAGTTTTGGTCGGTCTCATTAACGCAACTGCCGATTATGGTGAATCTTAATGCGCTGTTGCAAAACTCGACATGCCGCGGCGAATTGCCACATAAGGTATGCTAGTCATCGCCCGTCGCGCCTGCCCCACCCACCATGCGCAGCAGCAAGGTGATTGAAATGGGTCGAGAGCGGTCATGAAGCTCGGCACAAAACTCATTCTTTGTTTGGTATCGACTCTGGTCGTTATCATGCTGGTTCACGGTTATTGGAGCATCCAGCAGGACAAAGAAAACATTGTGAGAGAAATGCGAGTGGGGATGATGGGGCTTAGCCGCTCCATCCAGGCCGCTCTTCGATACATCTATGGTGTAGAACGGGATGTCAAAGCAACTCAGAACTTTATCGACAGCGTCGGAAGGTCGGGAAATATTCACGGCGTCGTGGTTTACGACAGCTCAGCGAATCCAATCGCGATCTCTGCGTCCCTCACCGACACTAAGGGTTATCCTAACCTCGATCCTGCGCCCGTATTGAATATCGACCCTCGACCCGTGCTCGCCAATGGTAACGGCATCGACGGATACTTCGAGACCCCGGCACATCCCATCTATTATCGCGTCGAGCCGATTTTGGACGGCGAAAATCGACTCGTAGGGGCGTTTGTTCTCGGTCGCCGCGGTACCGGCTACGACCTGACGCTTGAGGCTCGGCGCAATCGCATCATCTTGACCACCTTGATTTTGATCGCGTTGCTTACGATGTTTATTTTATTTTTGGTTCAGCGCAACGTCTCGCGCCCACGAATGAGATCAGTTCGCTGGCCTTGGAATTCAACCAGATGTCCGAAAGGCTTCAGGACTTGTACGGTAGATTCGTTCAAGAGCAACACGAGCGTTTGAGTTTGGAACGAAGCTTACGCCAGTCGGACAAACTGGCATCGGTCGGGCAACTTGCCGCCGGTTTGGCCCATGAGATAGGCACTCCACTCAATATCATCGGCGGCCGCGCCGAGTACCTCTTGCGCCGTCCGCGCAGCCACGAAGAGATCAGTGACAACCTGCAGATCATTCGCTCACAGATAGATCGGATCGCAGGTATCGTCCGGCAACTGTTGGAGTTCTCCCGTCGCAGGGAGCCCGCCTTTCGTAACGTGGAACTTTCGCCTCTGGTGCAAAAAGTGATCGGCCTCCTGGAACACAAAATCGCAGAAAAAAACGTAACGGTGGTTTTGAAAATCGACAGATCGTTGCCGCCCGTGCCGGCGGATCCCGATCAATTACAGCAGGTTTTCCTAAACCTTTTCTTAAATTCGCTGCAGGCGTTGCGTTCCGGAGGCAGGATCGATATCAGCGCGAAAATCGCGAGTAGCGAAATTGAAGACGGCGGTGAACGCAAGCTGCGCGTTGGATTTGAGGACAACGGCGCGGGCATACCCGCAGAGCATCTCAGCCAGGTGTTTGACCCATTCTTCACGACCAAGGAGGCGGCGAGATAAGGGTCGACAGTAAGCCTGGGGAATATACTCGATTTACCATCTTGCTGCCGGTTCAAAATCACCACGGGTTTTCGGAAACAAGGACAACGCTTCAATGACTCCTGCCGTCGCAGAGCCAGGCTTCAAACCTTCGCGTATTTTGGTCGTCGACGACGATCGCGCGATGTGCCAATTGCTGATCGATCTTTTACGGGAAGATGGTTACGAAGCCGACGTGGCTTACGATGGCGAATCGGCGCTTGAAAAATGCAGAACAACGCGCTTCGACTTGGCGATTACGGATCTCATGATGCCGAAAATGAGAGGCATCGAATTGGTCCAGCGGCTCCGAGAGATCGACGCCAGCGCGCTGGTCCTTCTCATTACGGCTTTCGGAACGATCGAAAGTGCCGTAGAGGCGATGCGCGCGGGCGCGTTTCACTACGTCACCAAACCGTTCCACAATGACGAAATTCTAATCCAGGTAAAGCGGGCGCTCGAACAAAAAACTCTGTGGGAGGAGCTCAAGCGGCTGCGCACCGAAGTGCAAGCGCGCAATCGTTTCCAGAACATCATCGGCCAGAGCTCGGCGATGCAGAGTGTATTCGAGACCATCGCGCAGGTGAGCGATTTGCCCGCCAATATATTGATCGAGGGCGAGAGCGGCACAGGTAAAGAACTGATCGCTCGCGCGATTCATTCCAACAGCTCGCGGGCCACCGGTCCTTTCATCCCGGTGAACTGCGCGGCCATCCCGGAAACTCTCTTGGAAAGCGAATTGTTCGGATATGTTCGCGGCGCGTTCACCGACGCTCGAAGAGATCGGCCGGGCCTCTTTCGAGAGGCGAGCGGCGGGATCTTGTTTCTCGACGAGATCAGCGAAATCCCGATAACGCTGCAGGCCAAGTTGCTGCGCGTTTTAGAGGACAAAGAAATTCGCCCTTTAGGGGCCAATCAAAGCGAGAAAGTGGATACCCGCGTACTTTCAGCGAGCAATCGATATCTAGACGAGCTGGTAAGAGACGGCAAATTTCGCCAAGACCTGTACTATCGGCTCAACGTCATTCGCATCGAGCTTCCAGCACTGCGCCACAGGAGCGAAGACATTCCGCTGTTGGTCAAACATTTTATCGAGAAGTTTGCGGACAGCGCCAAACGGAACGTGGAGGGTATCCAGGACGAAGCATTGGCCGCGCTGAAGAGCTATGACTGGCCAGGCAATATCCGGGAGCTCGAGCACACCATCGAGCGCGCAGTTCTTTTGGGCAAAGGCGTTCTCGTCGGAGTGGAGGACCTGCCGGGTCAATTGCTCGCGTGCGGCGAATCCGCCATTGTTTTGGCCCAAGCTCTCGGCAAACAGTTTACTCTTCGCGATCTCGAGCGGGAATACATCGGAAAAGTTTTGGAAACTACCCACGGCAACAAGACGGAAGCGGCAAGAATCCTCGGCGTAGACCGCACGACGCTCTACCGCAAGCTCGAAGAATACAAGTTCAAGGACTAAAAATGAGTCGATTGAAAGCCCGTTCAGGCAGTCGAAAACAATAGTATTAGAGTGGGCCGATCTCGGCCATGCTAGCGTCGAAGATGATTTTTTCGTTTTGTTCGGCCTGGCGCAAGATCCAGAAGGGATCTTTGCCCTGGCGAACGGCGTCAATCGAATCCTTGATCATGTTGCGGAGCAGGATAACGCCTTGGTCGGAGGCGCCGAGATGTTCCTTACTTCGATCGTAGATATCGCCCTGGCTTTCCTGGGCGACGCGGTCTTGGTCGTGTGAAGCAATGCGCCACCAACCGTCGTCGACGCGCGTGTAAACTCCCGGCTTGTCATCTTCGAATCCGACTGTCTTGAGAACCAATGGTTTGCCACGATTCGCTTCGTCGTGGGGCGTGAAGCGCAGCCAGAATGTCGTGGTCTTAGCGTCATCCGTCGGCACGCGGAAACGAATGGCATGATCCGGAATGCGACCTTTGCGCGCGGTAGTATGACGGGTGTGCGAGGGAAAAACCCAATGCGAGTGTTTTGGCTTGGATACGCCCGGCACATGCATGGTGATCTTCGCGCCATAAACGGTTTGCTGCCAACCGATCTCTGGTCGCTTCAAGGCCATATGCGGGTATTCAGGCGCGTGGAGCGCGACAAGATGAGTTTGATCCACGGAGTTCTCGGCGCGTTGGAGCCAGTTGCAATATTCCGTGCCGGCGCCGATGGTGCGCTCGCCGCTCTCTTCGAAAAACAAATCGTAGCGCGGCAGTAGCGGCGCGGGCTCAGGGCCGATGTATGCGAAAATGAAGCCGGCGATTTCCTGAGCTTTGTACGCGGGATGCTGGATGCGGTCTTTGAAGGTGCTATCGGCAGGTTCTGCCGGCTGCTCCAAGCAGCGCCCGTTCACATCATAGAGCCAACCATGGTAGCAACAGCGAATGCCGCGATCTTCGACGCGGCCATATTCTAACGACGTGCCGCGGTGGGAACAGTGAAGTTCGACAAGCCCCAGCCGCCCGCCGCCGTCACGGAACAGCACGAAATCTTCGCCAAGCAATCGCACTTTTGTCGGACTGCTTTTTTCTTTGACGTGCTCGGTGAAGCCCACCGGCCACCAGTAGCGCCTGAGCATTTCTCCAGCCGGCGTGCCTGGTCCGACGCGCGTCACGAGCTCGTTTTCTTCCTTGGATAGCATGGACGAAACCTCCGAAGTGGCTCGACTAAAATCAGAATGGTTCCATCGTTCCAAACGTTCCAGTCGTACAAAACAATTCGACTAGTTCAAAAGTTCAAAGGCTCAAAAGTTCAAAGTCATTCGCGTGTTCATGAGCCCTTCAATATCTTCGCCAATTCCTCTTTGAACTGGAGACCTTCGGCGTCTTCAGATTTGAGATAGTAATTGATCGAGAGCTTTGGCTCTTGGACGGCGACTTTATTTTCCTTGAGATACTTTTGCATCAAGGTTCCCTCGACCAGGTGCGAGCTACGGGACTCATGCTTTTGCAGGACGCCTTGTGCCTCTTTGGTGGCCATAAAAGAAACGAAGAGCTTGGCCAAATTGGGATGGACCGTGTTCTTCGGCACACTGAGTTGAAAATAGTCGGTGTTGGTCGGCGTCACGCCCGGTACGGCAATCAGCGGTGCGCCCTTGGGCTGCCATGTCCACATCGCACTTAATGCATCGCCAAAATTGGCCATAATGGGAAATTCACCGCTCACGACGCGCTCTTCTTCGCTGTAGCGCAAGCGCCCGCCGCTAATCGCCACGAGCTTGCGTGCGTAGTCTTTGACTTTCTCCTGTCCCCAGACAAGCGACAGTTCGGCAAGCCAAGCGACGTAAGGCGGAATAGCAATCTTGCCGGCCCAGGTCGGGCTCAGCTTCGGATCGATCAGGTCGGCGTAATTTTTCGGCGCCTTGTCCTTGGGAATCAAGTTGGCGTTGTAAACAATGCCGTTGGGTGAAGTGTAGGTCAGGACCGTTTCATTGGGAAAGATTTCCATGTCTTTGGTGACCCAGGAAAAAATTCCCGAGTAGTTTACTTTCTCCAGCGCGTTTTCCTTGTGAAGCAGCGCCTGATGCGACTGCGATCCGAGGAAAATATCCGACGAGACTTTCCGTCCGGATTTGATTTCAGTGATATGCCGCGCTGCGCGCGCGTTCATGTCCGGTCCGGCGGCGAAGCTGATCTTCATGTTAAGGCCGTATCGTTTGTTAAACGCTGCTTCGATCTCCGAAAGTCCCTTGCGGCCGCCGAAGGTTTGCGCGCCGGCGATGAAGACGAGTTCATCTTCCTTCTTGGCGCCGGCAATCAGTGATTCCATCGCATCGGCAGCGTACAGATGCGACGCGGCGAAAAGCGCCAATGCGAGCAGAGGCAGGCCGAGTTGGGATACCTTATTCACGAAGCGAATCATGATCTGCCTCCGATCAGGCCACCCGAAATTCACCGGGCACGGGGCGCAGAATATCATTTCTCGCCGGATCACGAATGGTTCCCACGGGATCCTGGCCATTCTGCACGGCCTCGATGCTTTGCTTGAACATGCGACGGAGCAGGATCACGCCTTCATCCGATACGCCTAGATGTTCGCCGCTGCGGTCGAAAACCGGTCCCTGGCTTTCCTGAGCGCAACGATCCTGATCGCCGCGGGCGATCCAGCCGGTCTCTTCGTCCCATCGGTATTTACCGGGGGTGCTGTCGCCTAAACCTTGGTCCTGCTGGTCTTTGGGCACCTTGGCCGACACTTTGCCGTCGACGACCGGGGCGAAGTAAAGCGTAAAGTGCATCGTATTGGCGTCATCGACGGGAACGCGCCAGCGCAGCGCCTCATAACCTTCGTGGGTCGCGGCGAATGCCGCCGGGTGATCTTCATTCAAGTGATAGCCGACTTTGTTCATATTCGGCATCAAAAAATGGCTCACTGTCATGAACGAACCCTCGGGAACTGTGCGGGTGAAGGTGTCGCGGATGCCGAACTCGGTGATCTCGGATGTCAGCTTCTCGTCGGACCACAGGCGAGTCCTAGGCGTGCGGTGAAGCCACTTAAAGTGATGCTGGTCGACGCTGTTCTCGACGGTTTGCAAAAAGTTACAGTGGATTAACCGCGCCGCCAGCGAGCGCACTCCGTCTTCGCGAACCAGAACATCCCAGCGCGGCAGGAGCGGCGCCGGCTCCGGGCCAACGTAGGCAAAAATAATTCCGGCCGCTTCCTGCGCCTTATAAGCTTTGTGGCGGACACGATCTTTGAACGTGCTCTCCGGCGGTTCGCCGGGCATTTGCAAAATTTTACCATCAATGTCGTAGAGCCAGCCGTGGTAACAGCAGCGCAAACCGCCGTCTTCGACATGACCAAACTCTAGTGACGTGCCGCGGTGGGAGCAGCGCAGGGTGAGGAGCCCGACCCGGCCCTGGTCGTCGCGAAAGACAACCAGATCCTCGCCGAGTAGACGCCGGCGGATCGGCCGACCTTTGAGCTCTGTGCTCAAGCCGATGGGGTGCCAATAGCGGCGCATCATTTCCCCGCAGGGCGTGCCCGGGCCGACGTGGGTGATCAATTCATTTTCTTCAACGCTGAGGGCCATATGAGCTCTCCCGAATTAAAATTGAGGGATCAGCAATTGCACGAAAGAATATTCGACAAGTAAGCGAAGTGTCAACCGACGAGTCAGGGACAAAGATTTCTCTCTTCGTTCGAAATGACATGCCGGTACAGGCGATTCCGAGTCCTGTCGGAGTTCGTCATTCCCGCATGCTTTTTAGCGGGAATCCAGGCGAGACTCAGACTAGACCCCCGATAAGAACCTCTGAGGTGACGATTCGGGAGGCAGTTGTCACAAAGGTTTGTCGCTATCCCCATAGCCCACCGCCCGTTTTTCACGCGAAGATGCAACACTCTCAACGAATGCCCTTTCGCTCTAAGAACGCCTTAAAACCCTCACGCGGCGAGTTGGCTTTTAGCTTGCCCTTTCGCGCATTTTGTTCGGCATCAAAGCGTTCGCGCCAGGCCTTGCCAATATCGTCGTTGAGTAATTGTTTGATACCTTGCACCATACGCGGATCGTTTTCACTGATTTGTTTGGCCATCTCGATCGATGCGTCACGCAGCTGCGCGCATGGGACAAGCTGATTGAGTAAGCCGATGCGTTCCGCCTCTTCAGCTTTGACCGGTCGTCCGGTATAGAGCAGCTCTTTGGCTTTGGGTAATCCGACAACCAGAGGCAATGACCAAGTCGAGTTCGCGCGTCCATACTTGGCGGCGAGGAATTGAATTTCGGCGTGCTCGCAACCGATACGAATGTCGACCATAGTCGTCAATTGCGCGCCGGCGCCGTATGCAAGACCGTTAATCGCGCCGATAATCGGCTTCGTGAAAGTGGCCAAATGCCAATTCGCTTCGCGGCGATTGTCACTACGCGCGGCCATCTCCTCAGGCGTCGATTTCACCATTTGCATGATATCGCCGCCGGCGGAGAAGGCACGCGGACCGGCTCCGGTGAGAATCACGGCGCGTGCATTGTCGTCGTTTTCGATCTTCGTGAGCTCCTCGTCCAGCTCACAGGCAAGCTCATAGCTCATCGCGTTGAGTTTTTCCGGGCGATTCAAAGTGATAATAGCAATCTGATCGACGCGTTCGGCGAGAATGTTTTCGTAGCTCATATGATTTCTCCTCTGTGCACGACGCATTACAACAGAAAGGCGGGAACGGTGCAAATTAAGGAGAAAGGACCCGCGACGAGAGAGAGCGGATGTCGGCGGACCGCTTGCCGTGCCCATAAGACACACGGTTACGTCCTATATGGTTCATAGACTAAGGCCTGTTTGATCGCGGCGTCGATTTGTGTGGCCATCGGGTTACGGATCTCTTCGGCGATGTGGCCCATCACGCCGAGAGTTCTACCGATCAGCGCAAATGCTTTTGTGATCTGCCAGGGAAAGCCCATATCGAGCGCGATGGCGCCGATGGCACCGGTAACGTTGACGGGAATGAGTCTTTTGCGGCGCTCGGTCGCAAGTTTCGACAACGCTTGGAGCAGCTCGCAGTACTTGCCGTAGACGCCGGTGCCCTTGGCGATCCCGAAAAGGGTGTCCGCCCGTGGGTCACCTTCGGCGTGAGTGCGATGGCCGATGCCGGGCATGCGCTGTTTTCGCTTGCTGTAGTCATCCATGATTGACGCGACGATAGCGGCGAAGTCAGGATTTTGCGTGTCCGGCGGCAACGCCTCGGTCAGCATTTTCGCCGACCATTCCGAAGAACCGAGATGCACGCTCCCCGCGCCGCAGAGCGCCGCCGCCACCGCCGCTTGGATCGCTTCCGGCGCGCAGTGATAGATCAGTCGCGCGGCAATGACATGGGATACCATGCCATGCTCGACTAGAATTATGAGGAGCGCATCGAGCATTTTGGCTTCATTTACAGTCGGCAGCCGGCCGCGCAAGATGAGCGAGGTCATGTCCGTGAACGTGATTTTGCCAAGCAATTCCTTATTCAGATCGTAGCCGCGCACGAGTATCCGATGCAGCTCGGCTTTGCCGATGCCGGTAACAATTTTCGCGGGTTCCGCCATTTGAGATTCCTCCATATAGTGAGATTATTCCCGATTGGATACTAGGCCAACGACTTGCAAAACGTCAACTGATCGGCGCTTGGACTTAGTTGACATGGCAACAGACCGTCGGGTACGCTGAAAACAAGATGACGACGCGGCGGTTAACTGAGGAGGATTCTATGGCTAAACCCGAAATTAAATCGGAAGCAGACGCATTCCGTCAAGCGTTCCACGAGCGCATGCACGCTAACCACATGTATGGTCTCTGGGAACTGGCGAGCCAAATGACGCCGCATCCTCAACCCAAAATGATTCCGCATATGTGGCGCTGGTCGACGACGGAGTCGATCATAGAGGAATCAGCTCGGGCCGTGCCGGTCGGCGACGAGCGGCGCGCGTTGCAGCTTTTCAATCCTGGTCTCGGTGGCCGCTGGGCGACGACCAACAACCTGATTGCCGCCGTACAGATTCTCTTGCCGGGTGAAGTCGCGCGCGCGCACCGGCACACGCCGACGGCGATTCGCTTCATCATTGAAGGCACGGGCGCTTATACAGCGGTCGACGGCGAGCGCGTTTACATGGCTCCGGGGGATTTAATTCTAACGCCAAGCTGGGCATGGCACGACCATGGCAACGAAACCAAAGAGCGCGTGGTGTGGATGGACGGGCTCGACATCCCGTTGATCGCATCGGTCGAAGCGATGTTCTTTCAGTTCTACACGGCGGAGCAGGTAGCGGCCACGCGTCCGCCCAACGCGTCGAAGCAGCTCTTTGGCCATGCGCATATCAGCCCAACATGGGTCAAGGAAAAGCCGAAATCTTCCCCGCTGCTGCTTTATTCATGGGATCAAACTTGGCAAGCGTTAAACGAGCTGCGTGATCATGAAGGAAGTCCTTTCGACGGCATCGCTCTTGAGTATCGTCATCCGCAGACGGGCGGGCCTGTGATGCCAACCATGGCCTGTTGCGCGCAGCTCCTCCGGCCCGGCGAGCACACAAAGGCGCATCGGCACACGGGCAGCGCGGTTTATCACGTCGTTAACGGCGAAGGATTCACAATCATCAACGGTCAGCGTTTCACCTGGCACAAGGGCGATATCGTCGCTCTACCGCCGTGGGCGCTGCACGAACATGCGAATTCCTCCGCGAGCGCGGATGCGGTGCTGTTCTCGATCCAGGATTTGCCGGTGCTGAGCGCACTGGGCCTCTACTACGAGGAAGAACTCAAAGAAAACGGCGGACACCAGGAAGTTACTTCGATGTTTAAGACGGCGTGATTCGCCCCGGTTGACGAAACTCAATGTGAAGCAACTAGACGAGAAGAGCCATTAGCCAATCTCGTCAACGGCCGAACCGGCAAAGGCCGTTTGGAGGGACAAATTAGTAGGCGGAGATCACAGCTACATTCCGCTCGGAATTACCCTGCGGCCGCATGCCGACCGCAGGAGCGAAAAGAAAAGTAGCCGGTCTCCTTGTGATTCACAATGTAAGTGCAGAGGGCTGGCTATTTGGATGCTTGACCGTCAGGGTTTTTTGCTGGCCGCGCTTTCCGTAAAGCTCAAGAAAGAGATTGTAGAAGGAAGAGATGGTGCGGTCTTCGCCTTGTTGGTGTCCTTCTTTATCTCGATACGAGAGTGTGATGGAAATTGGCCTTTTGTGCAGCTCAACCAGCTCGACCCCCTTGGCGTCGAGATAGGCACCGACCGTGCGCAAGGTATTCGAAACACTGTAAAAGTCCGGAAGGTGCCGCGGTCTGGAACGCTTTGCTCGCCCGGCTTGGGATAATTTTTCGACGTCGGCCAAGCGGAAAGTCAATGACTCAGCAATGGAACCGCTGCGCAATCGCAAGTACCACTGTCGTACCTTCGTACGTAGCGAGCTGGTCTCCTGAGGCGTACCCTCAATGACATACCTATCTGCAAGCCGCTTTAGTTCGAACACGCTAATATTTCTCGCTTCGAGCGCCTGGCCAATAGCTCGGAGATCTTCGTCGTAGGGTTTTGTCGCCGCCATAGCACACCTCCGATTAAATATGGGCTATTATATTCGCTCGGCGGCTAGAAACAAATCGGATTTGCCAGACGGCTTCGGATGGTTGACCGCCGAGGCACCGAGGCGCGCAGGGCCAGGACGTCCGATTCGGATTCCGTACACAGCGTGTTTACGACCGCAACCGATTTAGCGACCAGTGAGCGACGAACACTGCCAATGCTAGGGAAGGACGTGGACAAAAACATCCAAAAGTCCGTTCGTATCATTCTTTACGAGATTATTAGAATTCGATTCAAAGGCCACTAAGCGACCGTCACCCGAAATGGCAGGGTTGACGCTATCGCCATTGCCCTCTCTCTTTTTGGCATCCACCGACGCGCAGGTTGTTTTCTTACCGGTTCGATCGCGGACGAACACTTGACTATTACCTGCGATGCATCGGCTGGGCGTCAGGTTAGTCGCAACCGAGGAAAAGGCCACCAACCGGCCGTCAGATGAAATGGAGGGTTGGACGCTATCGTTGTTGCCCTGGTTTTCATTGTTATCCATCGAGGCACAGGATGTTCTGCCGTTGGTTAGATCACGAACAAAGATTTGTGCAAAGGCGTTGTCGCACTGCGACGTGAGGTTAGTGGCGTCGGACTCGAATGCGACAAAGAGGCCATCGCCTGAGATTTTCGGGAGATCGCTGTTGCCGTCGCTCGGGTTCTCATTAGAGTCCACGGAAACGCACCTTGTTTGGCCGGTCGTTAGATCATGCACGTAGACGTGAGAGTTCCCGTTGGTGCACCGGTTCGTGAGGTTGGTCGCCGATGAGTGGAAGGTCACCATTTGGCCATTGGCTGAAATTGACGGGTCGAAGCTGTCGCCGTTGCCCTCCGTACCACTGGAATGCACTGAGACGCAGGTTGTTGTTCCCGTGGTTCGGTCATGAACAAATGTGTGATGAAATCCGTTATTGCACTTGCCCCCTGTCAGGTTCGTCGAGACCGAATCAAAGGCTACGAATTGGCCGTTAGATGAGATTGAAGGCGCATGGCTATTCTGGTTGCCCTGGCTACCGTTGGAGTTCACTGAGACGCAGGTTATTGTCCCCGCCCTTCGGTCACGAACGAATACGTGATTGAATCCGTTGTTACACCGCGCTGCGGCCAGATTGGTCGCCGGCGAACGGAACGCGATAAACTGCCCGGTGTCTGAAGCGGATGGCTCGCTGGAGGCGCCATTGCTCTGATTTCTCTGCGACTTCCCGGAGACGAGAGTGGTAGAACCGGCGATTGCCCTGCTGTTAGGTAAAATCAAGCAAAGCGTGATCGAGAGCATCAATCCACGGCTCATGTATTTCTCCTTTCGGCCGGGCGCAGAGTAAATCGCACCTCCATACTATCGGCATGCTTACTCAGGCAAAGCATACAGGGAAACTAGTGGTCAAATCTTTACCTGTCAATGCAATGGGCCGAGTCGGCCGCATGGCTGGCAAGCCGAGAATCGAATTTGAGGGTGTTTTTGTCGCGTGACTTGGCCGCGGTAATCAGCGCTTGGATATCTTCCCAGCCGATCACGAAATGGTGTGCCGTCGTCCATGCCTGGCAATAATTCTTTTCAGAATTGTTCAATAGTAGACAGCAATTCCTGGCGCATCAGCACAGCCTGAGAAGCAAAGACGCTGCTGGGTAAAGCTGAGCGGTTAGGCTCGCTGGAGGAATGAAGGCGATATGGCGTTTTATGTGGTAGAGTCTGAGACCGAGTGATTAAGAGGACTAACCAATACAACGGGTGAACAACCAGCGTTAGAGCGAAATGAAGATGGGATTTCCTGAGTGCAGCTGAAACTTTTGCCAGGAGACGCGGTAACATCTACTGCGAAGAGTTCACAAATGCGGTACGGGATCATCGTTTCTTGTAACAAATGTGGCGGAGTGCATGAGATGGGGATTTCCGTTGTCATAGAAGATGGCCCGGTTGCTAAACAAAGCATCGGCGTCCTCTATGACGGGAAACCCCTTCCGAAAATCCTCTCAGATCTTAGCAACAATAGTGTCACCTGCCCCCAGACAGGGAGGCAATCCACTCAGAAAAACCACCACCAAATCTTTTTAGTTCCACTTAAGAGCTGATCCCGCCTAACGTGAGTGGGGACGGTATAAAAAGAAAACCCTGTATGCTCCGCGTCTCTGTCGTGAATCATATATGAATTACTCACCGCGGAGGTGCTCAGGGCACAACCACTTTGCGCTCACGCGGCCGAGCGAGTGACATAAAGAATGGTAGGCTGTCCCGAATCTGATCCCCGTTTTTGATCTCCTGTCCCGTTTCTGAATCTTTTAATAAAACGAGCCTCCGGGTGAAGATTAGAGAGCACAAACCTCGCTAGGTCGCACTGTGTTGATGTCGATGCCGGCATCAATTTGATCTTTTGTCAGTAAATTCACTTACATTTCTGAAGACTTTGGCTATAGAGGTTTGCGACGACGGCTAGCTCCAGAGCGCCGCAGCAAGACACAAAACTTCTTGTTCCGGCGGTAATGGTCGGGTCACCGGAACAGCGCATGGACCATCGTGCCGGGCATCAAACTTGCTGATTCTTTCCGAATGTATCAGTCGGAGCGACAGGGGCGGCGGTGGACAAACCTTTCGGACGACGAGCTATGGCCAAGCTTTCCCGCTACCAACAAATCTTTTCTGAGATTGAGCTTTTCCTCAACGCAGGGAGGTACGCGGACGCCAAGGTTCTCTTGCGTTTTCTCGATGACCGCCGCTTAGATCGCGCAAGCAGCCTTCGTCTCCTTTTGATTAACATAACTCTCGACGGCGCCATACCCTACAAAGACGAGATCGATAAACTTCACGGCTTGTTGAATCCCAACAACCTTGAGAAAGAGATCATCGGGGCAATTCTTCTCCTCGCATCGAAGTCTGCGGAAGAGGAAGGCCGGAGAGACCAGCCTCGCGCTTATCTGCTCAATCCGCCGCTTGAAGAAGCCATTCCTCCCCAGGCTTTCGCAAGCCAGATGGGTGAAAAAGCCGAACTTCCGCAAGACCGTGAGGCGCAGTTGCTGACTTTCAAGAAGCAGCTCGCGGAGTTGAGCGCGTCGAGAGACCGAGCTGTGCGATCGCTGGAAGAAACCGTTAAGCAGAACACGGAGCTGCTGCGGACGAAGGAAGCTGCGCTCAACGCTCTGGAGAACCGTTTCAGCGAAACCAGTCGGTCCCTGGAGAATCAACTTAGCGAGAAACAAGATCTCCTCGAGAGCCGTGAGAAGGATCTCAAGGAAATCGGATCGAAGGTAATTGAACTCAATGCGCAACTCGCCGAGTTAGGCCGGGCCAAGGATCAAGACGGTCGTCTGCTCCACGAGGAGATTACACAGAAAACCGCGCTTTTGCAGGTCCGCGATGCAGAGATAAAGAAACTACAGGAGCGGTCGGCGGAGCAGATTCGCGCCCTGGAAGGTCAGCTCGGCGAGAAGCAGAGTCTCTTGGCGTCTCGCGCCACGGAACTTGATTCGCTCATGGGCAAGATGAGCAGGCTGACTCAGGAACGCGCCGAGCTGGCATCCGAACGAGAAAAGGCGGACCAGCGGGTTCAAGAAGTTCTTCGCCAAAAAGCCGCGCTGCTCCAAGCCAAGGAATCTTCCATCCGCGAGATGAAGGAGCAAATGAGGGCGAAGATCCAATCGTTCGAGCGTGAGCTGGCGGAAAAGCAGAAACGGATGGAAAAAAGCGGCGTGGAATTGGCTGAGCTACGGAGTCAGATCCATATCCTCACTAAGAGATTGGGAGACGCGCAGGCGTCCAAATTACGCGCCGAAAACTTACTCCATCAAGAGCGTAATAGAACGAGCCAAGCGCTCTCGGCTGTCGATTCCGCTAAAAGTTTAGCCGGCGAGTCGCCTGGGGATCAAGTACCGGCGCCTGAGTCGATAACCACTCCGTCCACTCCTGGTCAGGAACATAGCCCGGGCTGGCCGAGTTGGTTCCGCCACGCATGGCAAATTACTTGGAAGCCAAAGACATTTCCGGCGTATGCACTTTCCGCAGCTGTCGCCGGGCTGGTCTTAATGCCAATCGCCTATTTCTTGTTGGGGCACGGTCGCACGGGGCCAGATCACACAAACGCGCCTGCGACAACAGGCGGCAATTCTGTCGTGGCCGTCGATGCCATTATGCCGTCCAAGCCCAATTTTGAAGCAGACAACGCCAGGAAAAAGCGAGTTGACCGTGTGGTGGCCAAGAAACGCGAAGAACCGCCAGGGGAGATGACCGCGTATAAAACCCGGCGTGTGGTGTCGCTAAGAGAGGAGCCTCGTTTCGCGGCGACCTCGAAGGCACAGATCGGTGCCGGCACGTCGATCAGTGTTCTCGAATCGAACGGCGATTGGTTCAAAGTCAGAACTCGACCGTCGGGAGCCATCGGCTACGTGAGAAAAGAATATCTCGTTCGTCAAAGTTCGACTCGAACCGAGGACCGGCTACGTCTTTATTGAAAACGCCATTACGGGACAAGTCTTTGAAAATTAGAACCCGTGCCAGCGTGTTTGCGTGACGGGTCACGGCCGGATTTCGGCATCTTGCTGGTGCTCTCGTGCCGCTTGCTCGAGCAACTCGCGAACTTCTTCATCGCTCGTTTGCGAAAAGTCCGCATACCACAGCCCAACAGCCATGAACGGTTCCGGTGTCGCAGCACAGACGACTTCATCGACCTCGCTGCGAAACTCATCGCATGTCTCCGCCGCTGCGACAGGCACCGCGACGACAATTTTATGCGGCTGCATCTGCCGCAGCGCAACAGCGGCGGCGCGCATCGTCGAGCCCGTTGCCAATCCATCGTCCACCAAAATGACCGCGCGTCCTTGAATATTCGGCGCAGGTCGATCGCCGCGGTAGAGCCGCTCGCGACGTTGCAGCTCGGCTTGCTCTTGACGTGAAACCGCATCGATGACGGCCTCATCCATATAGATAGCGATCTCTTTGTTCAGGACACGTACGCCGCCCATGGCAATGGCACCCATCGCCAATTCTTCGTGTCCTGGTACGCCGAGTTTGCGCACAAGAAAAACGTCCAAAGGCGCATGGAGCACGCGCGCCACTCTATAAGCGACCGGCACGCCGCCACGCGGCAGCGCCAATACCAACACATCCGCGCGATGCGCATAAGCCATCAGCTTGGTCGCGAGTTCTTTACCCGCTTCACTCCGATTGGCAAACTGTAAGGCCATTGTGTTCTTCGATCTTACGGTCTTACGGGTGCACGCCGGCCTGCACTCGACCGCGGACACTTTCCTGTGCTCCAACGCCCAGCAAGAATGCCAACCGCGCCGCGTGCCGGTCACACACGTCGAGCCCGGGTGCGCGCCGCTTACCGTGCGGCCGCGGAACGTCCCCTGTGACCTTTGGTCCGCACGACTCGGCGTGCAGAAATCGAACGTGCGGCTTGCGTGCGCCTGGCCGCCGCGGAGCGCGCCTGCCGCGCCAGCGCTTTCCTCGATGCCGTGGCTCGACTTTCATGCTTTAGCGCGCTACCGGTGGCTCTCGAACGGCGACGAGATACGTTGACGCCTCTCCGACCCTTCTCGTAGGCGCGTTCTGCGCTGCGTCGAGTTTTCTCCGAAACCCGGCCTCTCTTCGGCGGCGAAAGCGCGACGCCACTGCGACGCGCCTTCGAGAGGCCTATCGCAATCGCTTGCTTAGTCGAGCGAGCGCCGTGTTTGCCCTCCCTGATGTGATGCATCTCTTCGCGCACGAACTCGCCGGCTTGCGTGCTTGCCGACTTTCCCTGGTGTTTGGCCTCCTTAGCTTTCTCGACAGTTTTTTTCTCTGGCATGAGTTCTCTCCTCGTTTCGTAACGACTGCGCGCGCTTAATTCCCGGTACTGCCCGCCTTCAAGCGCCCGCTTAAACCATTCGCTTTGAATGACTCAGCGTTGCGATTTTCTGACTTTCGCGGCTTGTCGTCCCAGCGCGCGTCGCGTTTTCTTCGGCAAGTGCCTTAGAGTTTGCTTGCGCTTGGCGGCTCGTTCTTGACATTTTTCCGAGCCGCCGCGCGTTGTTTTTGACTAGCCATAGTTTCTCACCCTCAATAATAGTCGGGAATAACACACCGCGCAGCTTCTTTGCGCCGTCATAATTCCGCCGTGTCTCAGATCCGGACGCCGAGAAGTTTTACCAAGGGCGGTGCTGGTGCTTCAGCGTTCGTTGGTTCTCGCTTCGCTGTTTTTTAGTGGATGACCGATTTTTTCCTCGACCGACGTGACATTGCGGGTCAACTTGTGACGTTCTCCATCGTCCTCTTCGAGCTTGATGAACGTGACTACATGCGAGGAACTTTTGCGCACCCGGTCGTGGCAATGGCGAATCAACGCCATGATCTCGTCCCATTCGCCTTCAATGCATGTGCCTGAGGGCGTGAGCTGATAAGGTAGGCCGGACTCGTCCACAAGCTTAAGCACTTTCGCAAGCTCCGAACTTGAGTGGGTGCTCCCGCCTACTGGAATGATGCTCAGTTCAGCTAGCATAGGACTTCTCCTTTTTCTGACAAGGTCGCAGGGTCGATTCGCCACTAGGCTTACGCGACAAGCTGCGCCGTGCCGTTACAAAACATAATCTCTTAACTTTTGTAATTTCTTTCGCAAAAAAAGGGCCATAGCCGATGGAAGCGCTCGAACTATCTCACGAATAACGTGTCAAAACTCCAAGCACCCGCAACCAAGCGCAGACGCATGCAAACGTGCACTCGTTAACAGGATCAAGAGGCTGAGATTACAAAAAATCGAGCCCATCAGACGAATGATTCGCAACCTGTCTTTCCTGATTGAACTTTCAGAGGTGCGATTCCGGCCATGCTGGTCTAGAGCCTGAGTTCCTTCTTTAGGTGCGCCAATGTCCGCGCGGCGAGACATGCTGTTAAATTTCCGGGACAAAGCCATCGCAGAAAACACGGCATATGCGCTGGCAGTAATTGCTAAAATCGCCGCGCATTTTTTCTGCTGGCATGCGAAATGCTGCTCCTTGTGAGAAGAAAGGAGGAGAAACTATGACATCAGATTGAACCGCTACGTGATTACTGCGCTGCTCGGGCTTGCCTCGCTCACGGCCGGTTGCGCGGCCAAGGATGTGAGTGTTAGCCAGAGAGGCCCGATCCGCGGAGAAGCTACAATAGAAGGTGATAGAACGACAACTGAGACTGAACAGAAGAAAAAATCCTCCGGGAGCAGCACTAGCAGCAGCGGCAGCGTAAGCGGGAGTGGAAGTGCTAGCGGCAGCGGCAGCGTAAGCGGAAGTGGTAGCAGCAGCGAACGCTAAACTCGTTAGCTGAACAAAGCTGAGAAGGGATCATAGCAATCCGTCGTTGACGGGGACATCCACGTCAGCGGCGGATTGCCCCTTAGGCAAGAGGA
>WNFU01004826.1_pt1 | contig 18292 bp, 16 predicted proteins | sample 5400121 | NCBI WGS metagenome assembly WNFU01 (sample SAMN13153360, study PRJNA577476) | soil metagenome | isolation source: 100 cm soil or saprolite under grassland replicate 1 | place: USA:California | collected 2016-06-15 | reverse complement strand
CATAGGCTTTTCACCGGTTCCTCCGCTCGAATTCGAAGCCAGTACGCGCTCTCTCCAACCAAAAAACATTCGTGCAGGTCAGGCGCTTGAAACAATCATGAAAAAAATGCCGGTCCGCTGGGAACCGGTGCTGGCGATCGTTCGCGCCACAAACTCGCAGGAACTTCAAGATTATTGGCAAAAAATTTCCGCACATTGGCGTGAACTCCAGGCAGCCGGAAAGATAAAGGGTTTCTCCACGCCCGCGGCACTTTGTCCGTCGCCGATCTGGATGGGACGAAATCGCGACCATTTGCGCGGTATAAATTTTCAGGCGACACACCAAACATTGACCGAAACTCTCGAGGCCGAGGGATTCAGCGTAGAAGCCTTTGCTCCGGCCTTCGCGTTGCTCGACGATTTACAACGCATCGCCGATCCCGGCGTGCCACTGCCGAATTGGCGGACCCAATTACCTGAATCATCGAGCTGGTGGTTTTTGATCGACCGCTATTTCGGGCAAGACCCGTTGCTGACGACTGGATTTGTAATGACTAACGGACCTCTCACAACACACGAGCAAAGCCAGGAGCTGCAACGCGGTCTATCCGTGCCTGGCGTTCCGTTGATTCTGACGGGCTGGACCTACGTGCTCGCCGATCTCCAACCGTGGTCGCATCATCAACTTCTAATCATCAGCGCGTTGATGGCCATTTTCGACATCTCATTGCTGGCCATTTTATATCGCGACGTTCGCTTATGGCTGATTCAGATCGTTACACTCGCGTTCGCGATTGGAGCGATGATCGCTGCCATGAAGCTGCTGAACATCCATTTGAATCTCCTTAATGTGCTCGCGTTCCGTCTCGTGCTCGCCATCGGCGTGGATTACGGAATCTACGTTGTGCTGGTTTGGCAAAAAACGCACGACATCCAGCATGATGTAGCCGGTGTAGTGAAACCGGTCGTGCTTGCAGGACTCACAGCAATCAGCGGTTTCGGGTCGCTCGTTCTTGCGCGGAACCCAGCGCTAACTGGACTAGGCATTGCGTGCGCCATCGGCATTTTCTGGAGTTTGGCCGCTACAATTTTCTTTACGTTACCCGCAATGGCGCTTGCCAAACCGAAGTCGTCTGTTGCGACCGGTTCTCAAAAGTGAGGACTGACCCCGATTCTCTCCCCATTCTCATTCTGACTCCCATTCTCATTCTCTGAATTGCGAATCGCCACAAAAAGTAACAGCTTTGTTACCTTTTCAATGCGTCGGCAACCGCTTTCCATCCGATAAAACGCCTGTTAAACTGGTAGCAAAATGCGCCGGCAGGGATTGCTGTGGTTCAATGCGGTTTTCTCCGTCATTCCGGTTTCGCTTTTGGCGGGCGCGGCTGTCGAGGGACGGGTGGAGCTTCCGAAAACGCGCTCGGCGCCGGTTCAGGCAAAACGGTACGAGATCGTAACCAAGGCCGGAGTTCTTTCGACGCAGCCGCCGCTGGCCGTAGTCTATCTTGACGGCAATTTCCCACGACCAGCTTCGTTGCCCACAAAAGAAGTCGAGCAAAAGGATTTGACGTTCATTCCAGCGCTCCTGCCGATAGAGGTGGGAACCAGAGTTCAATTCCCAAATCTTGACGACACGTATCACAACATTTTTTCCTATTCGCCCGTCAAGCGATTTGATCTCGGCCGTTATCGCCCGGAGGAACGGCCGATTCCGTCGGTGATGTTTGATAGACCAGGTTTGGTGACTCTGCGTTGCGATATTCACGAGCATATGCGCGGATTGATCCTCGTGTTGAACACGCCGTACTTCGTGATGTCGGACACGGCCGGCCGCTTTCGATTAGATAAACTTCCGGCTGGTCGCTACACACTGAAGGCATGGATCGACAGCAGAACTACGCGCGAAAAGCCAATCGAGTTGAAGGACGGTCAAACGGTGCACGTTGATTTGCCATGAGCGCCGTGGGTGCAACGAGAAACAAAGGGGTCGCGAGCTTTCGCAGCCGATTGTTTACCGCGATAATGGTGATCGTAGCAACGTTGACTGCGCTCGGGTTTTATCTGGCACAGCGCAGAGTCACCGCCGATGCGGAGCGAAATTTGCGGCAGACGTTTGAGACCGAGCTTTCCTCGATGCACAAAGTTGAGGAACTGCGCCACGCCGCGCTCGCTGACCGCTGCAACGCACTCGCAGGCAAGTCCCGGATTCATGCCGCGATTGAAGACGACGCAATCGATCTCCTGTATCCGACCGCAAAGGATGAATTGCGCGACCTGATGGAAGGCGATGAACCGCCTCCCGAGCAGGCAGGACGATTTCTTCACGCGAGATTTTATCGCTTTCTCGACGACACCGGCGCAGTAATCAAGCCGCCCAATCCCTCGGATGTTGGAGAACTCGACGCAGCGACAGAAGCTCAACTTTCGCTGACAAAATTGCCCGACACGCGGCAGATCGGGTATGTCCAATCTGCTGGCGATATCCATGAAGTGATAGCCGTGCCGATCTTCTCGACCGACACAGGGGATCTGGTTTCGACGCTCGTGATCGGGTTCAAGCCACTCGAGCTCGAAAACAAAAACACCGGAATGCAAAGTGGCGTTTGGGTAGATGGGCACCTACATCTGCCGGGGCTGGCGCCCTCCGCGCAAAATTCCCTCAACGAGAAGATAACACCTGCCCTCGCCAATTCTGACTCAGAGCAAAACTATTTTCGCGTGGAAGTGGCTGGTGCGCCTCAGCTGTTGTTTCATAAGCGGCTCAATCCGGGGTCGCTGTTTCCACCCGCGTACGAAATTTGTTTATATCCTCTCGGCTCGTGGACGGCACAACTGGATCGTCTCCGCTGGCAAATTGGCGGCGCCGGCGCGCTTCTGTTGTTAGGCGGATTCGTCGCAAGCCATTTCGTGGCACGCAGCATGTCTGCGCCCGTGAAGAAACTAGCGCTCGATTCGGAAGAAAATCGCGCAGAGCGAGAACGCGCCGAGGCCGCCCTGGCATCCACTGCCGAGGAACTGGAGCGATCCACCAGATACTCAGCCGATGCGTCACACCAGCTGAAAAGCCCGATGACGGTCCTTCGGATTGGTCTCGAATCACTGCTGGAACGCGAAGGATTTAAGCCGGAAGTCTACGAAGAGTTGTCCACTCTGCTTCATCAAACGCGTCGGTTAACCGGTGTTATTGACGATTTGCTTTTGTTGTCGCGAATGGATGCCGGTCACCTTCAAATCGCGTCGACACCCGTGAATCTTAGTCAGCTGGTTGATGAATGGCTGGATGATCTTGGCGCGTTGCCTGAATCGCCGGATGTAAAAATTGAAAAGGAATTTCCACGCGGGCTTTTTGTGGCTGGCGAGAAACGCTACACATCGCTTATCGTGCAGAATCTTCTGGAGAACGCGCGAAAGTACAATCGTGCGGGCGGGCGAATTCGGGTTAGCGCACGTGGCAACGGCAGCGACGTCGTGCTGACGATCGGAAACACTGGTCGTACGATTCCGCCGGGCGAAAATATCTTCGAACGATTCCATCACAGCTCAAGTCCCTCGGCCGCATCCGGCCACGGGATCGGCCTCAACCTGGCGCGCGAACTGACGCGACTGCATGGCGGTGAGCTGCGTCTGGTGCGGTCGGAAAGCGATTGGACGGAATTCGAAGTGCGCTTTTCCGCCGCAAACGGTGTTAATGCAGTTACATGAAGACGCAGATCTTCAGCCTGTGCATTTTCGCGTGCACAGCGTGTGCATTCGACATCGATGATGCTCTCGACCGGCTCGACAGCACCCTGACGATCTCCGGGTTTCAGGATAATTTTCGCGCCCGATTGAGCGGCACAGTCGATCTGGAATTTTACAATTTCCAACAGCCCGCACCCGGTCTCATCGATTCTGAAATCGACAATCTCTTCAACCCGCGTCTCACGCTGTTTCTGGATGCGCAAGCGGGTTCGCAAGTGTATTTCTTCGCGCAAGCGCGACTCGATCGCGGGTTCGATCCGAGCGACCATGGCGCCGACGTTCGCTTGGATGAGTATGCCCTTCGAATCACCCCATGGCAGGACGGTCGTTTTACATTGCAGATCGGCCAATTCGCGACCGTCGTCGGCAATTGGGTCCCGCGACACTTGCCGTGGGACAATCCGTTTATTAACGCGCCGTTAGTTTATGAAAATGTGACTGCCATTCAGGACAAGTACGCCCCGTATTCACCGTTCTATTTCATCTATGCACCTTACTACCAGGAAAAGTACGCCTTCAATCCGGTGATCTGGGGACCGAGCTACGCCAGCGGAATTTCTGTTTCCGGCCGATTGGGTCGATTTGATTACGCCGTCGAAATGAAGAATGCGTCACTCTCCTCGCGTCCCGAATCCTGGTATATTACAGAGAATGGCTTCGAAAATCCGACTTTTAGTAGCCGGATCGGATTCCGGCCGAACGAAGCTTGGAATTTCGGCTTCTCGGCCAGCGAGGGCCCATATTTTCGGCGTGAAGCAGAATCGTCGCTGCCGCCCGGTCGGGATATCGGCGACTATCGAGAATTTGTCCTGGGACAAGACATCAGCTTCGCATGGCATCATCTGCAACTGTGGGCCGAGTTTTATGAAGCGCGTTTTGAAGTCCCGAATGTGGGAGATGCGGACACATTCGCTTATTACGTCGAAGCGAAATACAAATTTACGCCGCAACTATTTGGCGCGGTTCGTTGGAACCAGCAGCTATTCAACACAATCAATGATGGCTACGGCGGTAAAAAAAACTGGAGTCCAGACCTTGGCAGAATCGACGTCGCCGCTACTTACCGTCTCACCACGCACGTACAGTTAAAATTGCAATACAGTTTCCAGCATGAAACCACTGCTCCAAGCCAGGACAACCACTTGCTGGCTACACAGTTTACGGTCCGCTTCTAATGATCGAATGTTGCCGATAAACTCGTGAAAATCCTGATCGTTGAAGATGAGCTTCCCGTAGCGCGGCAAATCGGCGCAGCACTGACCGAGGACGGTCATGATCCGAAAACCGTTTACAGTGGTGAAGCCGCGTTGGAGGAAGTAGGCAAGGGGTCTTTTGATCTAATTGTGCTCGATGTTCGCCTCCCTGGCATTGATGGTTTCGAACTGTTAGCGCGCCTCCGCGAGCAACATCTTGCCAGTCGTGTCCTGTTGCTGACCGCGCGCAGCGCCGTGGAAGATCGAGTAACCGGCTTGCAGCTCGGGGCCGACGATTATTTACCGAAGCCATTTGCCATGCGTGAACTCGTGGCGCGCGTCCGCGCGCTCGGGCGCCGGTATCCGGAGGAACCGGTAATCTGTTTGCGCGTCGGCGATGTCACGCTCGATCTATCAACGCACGACGTTCACCGAAACACGCAGCGGATCGAGCTTTCTCCACGTGAGTTGATGTTGTTAAAGGTGCTGATGCGGGAACCGGGCCGCGTGTTCACACGCACGGAACTGTGCGAACGCGTGTGGGAGCACGCGCATGAGTATGATACGAAGCTGGTTGAAGTGTTCATTGGCCGCCTCAGGAAAAAGCTCGGTGAGCCTCCGCTGATTCACACGATTCGCCACGTAGGCTATACCATTGGCCGCCCCGAGGGAAAAATTCCTGTTCGCCGTGGGACGAACTCCCAACGGCGAGGCTGATTGTCCTAGCGCAGATGTTCAGTGTAACGGCGCTACCTGAGGGTCGGGCGTGCCGCTGGCTCGCTTCAGAGGTAACAGCTGCGTTACCTTTGCGAGATTGCAGCCAGTGATATATTAACTGCACTTTCACGGCGCTGATCCGCTGAATTTACCGAATGGGGGCTACAATGAGAATCTTTTCCTGGCGTCTTACACTAGTCGTGACAGCGGCTACTTCGCTTTTCTTCTATCCCGAGCCGGCGAGCGCGGCGACAGTTAACGTTACGGTTGCCCCAAACGGTGATTTGGTCTTTTCGCCTTCGTCAGTCACAATTCACCCAGGCGACCAGGTGCGCTGGACTTTTAGTTCGGCCGGCCATACTACAACCTCAGGGTCCCCGGGGATGCCCAACGGGATCTGGGACTCCGGACTTCGCCCTCAAGGGGCTACGTTCACTCATACGTTCAACAGTAATGGAACGTTTCCGTACTACTGCACTCCGCACGGTGGCTGCTGCAACATGGTAGGCACGGTCACGGTGGTCAATGCGTCGCCCACGCCCACGCCTACACCCACTTCCACCCCCACCCCGACTCCGGCCGTCATAACCAATCTGGCGACTAAGGTGGCTGCGTTTTCAGCCACGCTTAATGGCTCGGTGAATCCGCGTGGGGCGACCACGATGGTCTCCTTTCAATATGGTCTTACGACCAGCTATGGATCCACTACCCCGATGCAGACTCACAATGGCAACACGGTGCGGCCTGTCAGTGCCAATATCACTGGCTTGCTCGCTAACCGCACTTATCATTTCCGAATTGTAGCTCACAATAATGGCGGCAACAGCTTTGGGGCCGACAGGGTCTTTACCACGCTTACCGCCACCGGTCCTCCGGTCGTTGCAACTAATCCGGCGACGTTAATCGCCAGTTTTTCAGCTACACTGAATGGGTCACTCAATCCTCATGGATTGACCACGACTGTCTCTTTCCAATATGGAACCACGACCGCTTACGGATCCACCACCCCAATGCAGACTCAAACCGGGAACACCTATCGAGACATCGCTGCCAACATCAGCGGGTTGAGTCCAAACACCGTCTATCATTTCCGAATTGTAGCGACCAACAGCGCCGGCACCAGGTTTGGCGGCGACAGGACGTTTAGAACGCTGACCGTGACCGGGCCACCTGTGGCGACAACTAACCCGGCAACGTTTATCGCCAGCTTTTCAGCCACACTCAATGCTCTACTCAATCCACATGGGTTACCCACGAGCTTTCATTTCCAATACGGTACCACGCCCAGCTACGGACTCACCACCGCTCCCCAGAATCGGGCCGGAAACACGTTCCAAGCTGTCGGTGCAAACGTCACCGGCTTAACTGCGAACACACTTTACCATTTCCGAGTCGTCGCTTCGAACGGGGCCGGTACTACAATCGGCAGCGACCGGACGTTTACCACGCTTACTGCGACTGGGCCCCCTGTCGTCATAACTAACGCCGCGACCAACGTCGCTACATCTTCAGCGACTCTCAATGGCTCGCTCAATCCGCATGGGTTGACTACGACTGTCTTTTTCCAGTATGGCACCACGACCAATTACGGGTCCGCGACCTCTATGCAGAGTCAGACCGGGAACACTTACCGAAACATCACCGCCAACATCAGCGGCTTAGCCCCACACACTACTTACCATTTCCGGATGGTAGGCACGAACGCCAGCGGCACCAGAATGGGCAGCGACAGGACCTTTACTACGCAGTAGCGCCAGTGATGATCGGAAGGACCGCTTACAATCCGAACATTCTGTGTCGCGCTTACTATGATTCTCCAGTCGCGTTTTTGCCTTAGCGTAGCTGTGCTTTTTACAATCTTGATCCCCTCAGCGATCGTCGCGCTGAGTGAAGAACAATCGAAAGGGAAATGGAACGCTCCTGCGGCGGAGGCGCAAAAGAAGAACCCCGTTGCCGCCACCGAATCTTCACTCGCTGCCGGCCGGAAGATCTATTCGAAAACCTGCGCTATGTGTCACGGGAAAACAGGAGACGCGGACGGCCCGGCCGTGATTGAGCTAAATATCCACCCGGCGAAACTCTCCGATCCAAAGCTGGCAACGGAATCTGATGGATCTCTCTTCTGGAAGATCACAACCGGCAAAAAACCGATGCCGGCATTCGGCAAACGATTTTCCCAAACAGATCGCTGGCATTTGGTCAATTACATTCGGACGCTCCCGAAGCGATAAACGCACTGCTCGCTGACCAGGTTCCAGACTGCGGCGCAAGCGGCAACCTTTTACAACGTTCCACGCACTCGACATCTTCGGCTCAGAAATTGGCTTTCCTGCAGCCTTCCTCGTGCTGAGACCGGATTTTCGGATCCGTTGTATCGCACACGACTAGCGCACATTGAAAAGTAACAACCGCGTTACCCTCTCGATACGGATTCGGACCGCGACTGATGCGATGTATTACGAAAGAAAGAACCTATGAAAACAATTCATGCTTATACAAAAATCGGTCTGCTCTTGTTAGGAGCAGCGCTGTTCACGGTCGCCTCTGCACGCGCGGACACGTACTCGTGGACAAATTTTCAATCCGACATCCCGGGCGTCGCGCAGCACGTCGACCCAAACTTGGTCAATCCATGGGGCATGGCAGTCTCTAGCGGTGGCGTCATTTGGGTCAGCAACAACGGCACGGGTACATCAACGCTCTACCAGCAGGATGGCACAGCCCTTACGTTGGTAGTAGAGATTCCAAGGGCCGCACGGAACAGAGATGTGGCCAATCCCACCGGGATCGTCTTTAACAGCACGTCTTTCTTCCAAGTAACAAAAAATGGAAATTCGGCGCCCGCTCGTTTCATCTTCGTTAGTGAAGACGGTTCGATCTCAGGCTGGAACCCGACGCTGGACCAAACGCACGCGATCATTGCCGTTGATAACGGTACGAACCACGGCGTTAACCGTGCCATATACAAAGGCGCAACGCTCGGAGTCGCGAACGGTCACCATTTCCTGTATGCGACAGATTTTCATACCGGCAAGGTTCACACCTTCGATGAAAACTTTCAGCAGGTGAATCCCAACGGTTTCGTTGACCCGAATCTTCCCGGTAATTACGCGCCGTTCGGAATCCGGAATTTCAACGGCGAAATCTTCGTCACTTATGCCAAGCAGGATCACCGCCGGGAAGATGACGTTGCGTGCGCCGGCTGTGGCTTCGTCAGTGTGTTTGATACCAGCGGCAATTTCCTCAGACGGTTGATCTCAAACGGCGAGCTCAACGCACCGTGGGGACTTGCGCTGGTGGAGGACGGACTTTGGGTCGGTAATTTCGGTGATGGTCGTATCAACAACTACGATCCCGTCACTGGCGCTTTCATCGAGACGCTTATGACCGCGGACGGAACGCCTCTGCAATTTGAGGGCTTGTGGGATCTTCTTCCGCTCGGTGACGGCGTTTATTTCACCGCCGGGATAGCGGACGAAGAGCACGGCCTATTTGGGCTGATTACCGAGGACGAAAATTAGGACGCCACAAGTTTGGGAGCGCACGCTACCTTGACCGTTGCCAAAGGGTGTTGTCCCGGCGAGGGCGTGCGCTCACCATCTCACTTTGGGACGGCATTTCTTGGTAACAGTAATGTTACCATTTCGAAGGCTTTTGAGCCGGGCATCCACGGCTCTTTCATTGACCAGATTTGCCGCTGAAAGTACGGTTTCAGACACGAGATATGCTGGCTCACAAGCAGGAGGTTTCGTGCAATGGAAGCGGCTTGCGTTCGCCGCGGACAATCCGTCCAACCGTGGACATCCAAAGTAAAGCCGATGCGTTTGCCACCACGCATTGGAGCCTCGTGTTGACTGCACAGGGTCAATCAGCCGCGGCGGAAGAAGCCTTGGAAGAACTGTGCCGGATTTACTGGCGACCTCTGTACGCTTTTGCCCGTCGACAAGATTGCGACCCGGAGGAGGCGCGGGATTTGACACAGGGTTTCTTTGAGCTGCTACTCAAACGTCGCGACCTTGACGCAGCCCGCAGGGAGAAAGGACGCCTGCGCTCCTATCTGCTGGTATCGTTCAAACATTTTCTGGGCGGCGAACGACGCAGGGCGATGACGATCAAACGTGGCCACGGACAATGGCTGATTCCGCTGGAAGAGTTGCATGAGAGTGAGCGCGCCGGTTCTCACGTCGGGGGACTGGTTGATTCGCTGAGCGCCGACCGGCTGTATCAACGACGTTGGGCTTCGACTCTGATTGAGCACGTTCTTAAGCGGTTAAAGAAGGAGTACCGCGCGACTGGCAACGCCTTGCTGTTTGATTCTCTAAAACTATTGTTGCCAGACGAACCCGATGCGCCAACGCGTGCGCAGATCGCTGCGAGATTGGGTATGACGGACAACGCGCTCAGACAGGCTTTCCATCGGTTCCGTCATCGTTATCAGATGTTGCTACGGGAGGAGATTGGCCACACGGTCGCCGATCCCAGCGAAATCGAAGACGAATTGCGTGAGCTAATAGTTGTGCTGCGATCGTAGTGTGACACCGAATTGCGTGACATCTATAACCGGTCAATCCAAGGCCGATCCGTGAAATTCACGCCGAACGTTTGCCCGAAATGCGACGCGGAAATTTTTTCCGATGCCGCTGAAGGCCTTTGTACCGCGTGCCTGCTTGAGACAGGTCTTGGGCTATTTACAGAAGCTGCTGCCGAGGTAGACGACTCCGCGCAAGCGCACCAATCTGCGCGCGTCGATAGAAATGACGTCCGGAAGAGGAACGGGGCACCAGATAAGACCATCCCGCCAGAAAGTCTGGGTGACTACGAATTGCTGGAAGCAATCGGCCGCGGAGGCCAGGGCGTGGTCTATCGCGCACGACAGAAAAGTCTCAACCGCACAGTCGCGTTAAAGGTTGTCAGGACAGGCCAGTGGACTACATCGGCGCACCTGAAACGATTCCGGTTGGAAGCAGAAACTGCGGCGAGCTTGGACAACCCCAATATCGTTCCCATTTATGAAGTGGGTGAGCATGGCGGCTCGTGCTACTTCAGCATGAAATTGGTCGAAGGCGCTCCGCTTGACCAACTCGTTAGGCGCGAGCTTCTGCCGATCCGCCGTATAGCGGAATTGATTGCCAAGCTCGCGCGCGCTGTGCACTACGCGCATCAACGCGGCATTCTCCATCGAGACATTAAGCCAGGAAACATTTTGGTAGATGCCAAAGGCGAACCGCACCTTACCGACTTTGGCCTGGCGCGGCTTATGGAAGGAGAGGGTACTATTACGCGCACGCTCGATACGCTGGGCACACCGAGTTACATGGCGCCAGAACAGGCATTGGGTAACAGCCAGGTCACAAGCGAGACAGATGTCTATGGATTGGGCGCGGTGCTTTACCATCTGCTTACAGGGCATCCCCCATTTGCAGGTGGAACAACCTACGACACTATCCGGCTCCTTTTGGAAACCGAGCCACGGCAACCGCGCTTGTGGAACGCGAAAGTAGACCGTGACCTAACAACCATTTGTCTTAAGTGCCTCGAGAAAGATCCGCAGCGCCGTTATCCGTCCGCCCTGGCACTGTCCGAAGATCTTGACCGGTGGCTCAACCATGAGCCGATTCGCGCGCGGTCCACAGGAATGTTCGGTCGTGGAAGAAAATGGGTTCATCGGAAGCCTACCCTAGCCCTGTTGATATTGTCACTCGCCGGGTTGGCAGCGGCCATTGGTTGGAATGTTTGGAAAAGCGAATTTGTCCCCAGCACTGCAGTAACAGGTATTGCGGTGTTACCGTTTGAAAATCTGAGCGAAGAAAAAGAAAGCACGTTTTTTGCAGATGGCGTCCAAGACGACATTCTAACTAAGTTGGCAAAAATTCGCGATCTGAAGGTGATCAGCCGCACTAGCGCGATGCAATATCGTGGGAATCAAAATGTGCACGAGATCGGCGCCGCGCTGGGAGTATCCCACATCCTGCAGGGCAGTATTCGCAAAAGTGGAACACAGCTTCATTTGAACGCACAATTAATCGATACGCGGACCGACATCCATGTTTGGGCGGAACAATACGATTGCGATTTGAACAGTGTCTTTGCAGCGCAGAGTGCGATCGCTCTAAAGGTTGCAGACCAGCTTCATGCCAAATTGTCCACCACTGAGAAGCTGGACATGGCGCGTCCCCCAACCGCCAATCTTACCGCTTTCGAATTCTATACTCGCGCAAAGAATCTTGTTTTAATGATGAGCTTTACCACAAGCACCAAAGCGAATTTGCTGCAAGCGGCCGACCTATTGAACCAAGCTGTCGCGCATGATTCCTCATTCTTCCAAGCGTATTGCCTGCTCACACACACACACGACCTCCTTTACTTCTTCGGGTACGATCGCACCCCTGAGCGCCTGGCGTTAGCCGAGTCAGCCATCCAGGCGGCATTCCGCCTCAGACCCGATTCGGGTGAAGCGCACCTCGCACGTGCCGAAAATCTTTACCGAGGATATCTCGATTATGATGGCGCTTTGACCGAGCTCGAACTCGCCCGCCAGAGTCTACCGAATGATCCTATGGTATTTGAACTGAAGGGCTACATCGAGAGGCGCCGGGGGAAGCAACAAGACGCGCTGCAGAGTCTTGAGCGCGCAGTGGATCTTGACCCGCGGAACTTTTTTACCCTGCAACAGATTGCGGCAAGTTACGACCTGCTCCAGCGCTATGCGGACGAAGCAACCATGTTGGAGCGCGCGCTATCCATCAAACCGGATGATCTCGATACGAAGGTCGCACGCGCATTGATGGAAGTGGATTGGAAAGCCGATACTCGGCCCTTGCATCGATTGATTGATGAAATTCGTACGAAGAATCCAGCTGATGTTGAGAATGTGGCCGATTCCTGGCTCATCTGCGCACTCGCCGAGCGGGACTCTATTGCAGCAAAAGCTGCGCTAAATGCATCAAGCGAAAACCCGTTAAGTGACGACGTTATTCAGTTCAACCGTTCCTTTGTAGAAGGCGTTATAGCCCGCATGACAAATGACGCTGACAAAGCACGGGCCGCATTCGCCGCGGCGCGTGCAGCGCAGGAGAAAACGGTTCAAGCTCAACCAAATTACGGCCCACCGCTGTGCGTGCTTGGTTTGATCGATGCTGCACTGGGACGAAAAGAAGACGCATTGCGCGAAGGCCGCCGCGCAGTCGAACTTCTTCCGGTGGAAAAAGATGCAATCAACGGCCCGCGCATGATCGCGCAATTAGCGATGATCGCTGCTTGGGCCGGTGAAAAAGATCTCGGCTGCGAGCAGCTCGCAATCGCTATCCGTCCACCGGCTCCCATCACTTACGGTCAACTGAAACTGATGCCGTTTTGGGACCCGCTACGAGGCGAGCCGTGCTTTGAAAAAATCGTCGGCTCCCTCGCGCCGAAATAGATTCTGTAGTGGCAGGCGGGCCGCCTGTGTCTTGACGCGAAGCAGCCGACACGGCTGCCTCTACAGTTCATCTGCACTTTCCGCGTAACAAATCGCTGAATATCGCACAGTACAACAGTGAATAGTCCTATAATTGACAGAGTATTTTGATGCACGTCCAAATTCAAACTGCGGAAAGGAAATCCAGTATGTTCAGCATTGAAGAAGTCAGAAAAAGCAACAGAACCGGCCTGCTTATTTCATCGTTCGTGGCCCATTTCACTGCAATGGCCCTGGTCCTCATGATGGTCCTCGGTCCGTCTACCGTTTCGGCAAGGCGGCTACCGACGCCCCAGAACTTTCGCGTGACGGCGACAACGGCCTACACGGTTACGGTGGCGTGGGATCCGCCCGGGCATAACTCAGGCAACTTCAACTACCATCTTTCAGGAGCCTACGGCGTTGAACCGGCCGTCCTCCCACAAACCGCCACGAGCCACACCTTTATGAGACTGCATTCGGGGAATCAGTATTGGTTTTTTATCTATGCAAGGGACGCCGCCGGAAACACATCCGGAACGGTCTCGACAACCACCAGAACCCTTTCTGATACGACAGTGCCCTCAACAGGGCCGGTGATCACGGTAACGGAAATCGGTTCCAACTATGTCTCCGTTTCATTGACTCCCGCGCAGGACGACTGCCCTTTTCTCTCTTACCAAATATCGGTGAATGGCGACCCTTACACAGCCCCGAGCCCCAATCTGTCGGCCACCATTCGCTTTCTCCAACCGGACACGACCTACACCTTGACGGCCCGAGGCCGCGATGAGGGGCAGCACTGGTCACCATTCAGCGATCCCGTTTCCGTCACCACCCTGCCGCCCAATCCTAATGACCACACACCGCCGACCACACCCGCCAATTTGAGCGCGTACAGTTTTGGCGACGGTAGCACCGAGATGCAGATCCAGTGGGCCCAATCCACCGACGACTTCGATGTCCAATCCAACATCCGTTACGACGTTTACGTCAACGGTTCCTTCGAGGATATCCGCTTCGGTTCCGGCGGCCCGATCATCGCTTACGGTGAATTCGGAGACAACACGATCGAAGTCATCGCCTCGGATACTGCTGGTAACGCATCGCTGCCGGCCACGACGACTCTGTTCATACCATAACCAACCGTTCCAGGCAGGTCAGGCCAATAGCAAAGCAAAAGAAACATCGCCTAAATTCACCGGTTAGTCCGGTGACGCCATTTACCGCGTAACAAATCGCCGGATTCGCACAGTACAGTCTGTGAATGGTCTGCCCGTTCTCATCTGCCATACGGTTACCCCCGAAGGGCGGCGGTGCTGCTTTCGTCGCGGTCGGTGATCATAGAGGAGTTTATAGGGAATAAAAGCCGGTCCTCACCGCTCATATTTCTTGAAACGCGGCTGAAGTTGCCTCGTGAAAGAACCAGTTTGGGGGCGAACGAATGGTCGCATAAACAAAACTCAACATCCAAAAATCTGCTATGAACGCGAAATCATTTATCTACTGCGTAGGGCTGGCACTAACTTTGGGTTTCACGCCGCCTGCATCCCAGGCGGAGATTCAGCATGGCGCCGGCGCATTGTTCACCATGGATAATGCTACCGCAGGCAATCACGTGCTAGCTTACCGCCGCGCCGCGGACGGCAGCCTTTCGTTTCTTGGCGCGTTTGCAACAGACGGCAATGGCACTGGTGGCGGCTTGGGCAACCAGGGCGCGCTCATCCTAAGCAGGAGCGGCCGCTGGCTTTTCGCATGCAATGCCGGCAGCGACGAGATTTCCGTTTTTCGAGTTACGCCTCACGGACTGCAACTGACTGACAAAGTCGCCTCTGGGGGCAGACGCCCGATCAGCCTCGCGGTGCATCGAAACCTGCTCTACGTGTTAAATGCGGGAGGTCTTGTGGGTGATGCCGACAATGTGACCGGCTTTCTCTTCTTAGATGGCGAATTGTCTCCGCTCCCCGATTCCACTCGAACTTTGAGCGCAGCCAGCACCGACCCGGCGCAAATCAATTTCTCGTCGAATGGAAACGTCCTTGTGGTCACTGAGAAAGCCACAAATGTCATCGACACTTACACGGTTAACGACGACGGCCTGATTGACGAACATCAGCAATTCGCGTCGGTCGGTCAAACACCATTCGGATTCGCCTTCCGCCGTGATGTATTAATTGTGTCCGAAGCCTTTGGCGGCGCGGCGGACGCAAGCGCAGTCTCCTCTTACGAGGTCGCGGACGACGGTGCTCTTCAGATCATCAGTCCGAGCGTGCCCACGACCGAAACCGCCGCCTGTTGGATCGTCGTGACCCGCAATGGCCACTTCGCTTACGCGTCGAATACGGGCAGTGGTACCCTATCCGGTTACAGGGTCTCTTCCGGCGGTAGCTTGAGTTTGCTTAATGCAGATGGAGTGACCGGCGTAACGGGTCCTGGTCCGATCGACATGGCATTGAGCGTGAACAGTCGCTTTCTCTACGCTTTGAATTCCGGCGACGGAACGATCAGCACGTTTCGCGTGAATCACGACGGCTCGCTTTCATCGCTTCCCGGCGTTTCCGGAATACCTGCCGGCGCAAACGGATTGGCGGTGCGGTGAAAATCATTCCTAGGAACCGCAGCCGTGCGAGGCGCTCAGTCGCGCTCGCTCGTGTCGCGAAACGGCGACGCTTCCAGGTCTTTATTGAATAAGATACACCCATTGCCATTCTCACTCCGTGGACGAACTGGACTACGAAAAAATCGTGGCACTCTATCACGATGACTTATACCGGTTCGCATACAGCCTTGTGGGCAATGCAGATGATGCTTGTGAACTGACTCAGGAGTCGTACTACCGGTTACTCTCCAATGCGGGGCAGGTTCGCGATCCGACAAAAATTAAAGCCTGGCTGTTCACCACGCTGCATCGAGTGTTTCTCGGTCAAAAACACCGCAGCACTCGCTTTCCGCACCTGACGATTTCTTCTGTCGAACATGAACTGCCAGCGCTGACTCCGGAAATCGTGAATGAGATGGACGGCTTGCTTGTAATGGAGGCGTTGCTTGAAATCGACGAACACCACCGGACACCGTTGGCGCTATTTTATCTGCAAAACCTTTCCTATCGAGAGATCGCACAGATCCTCGACATTCCGATCGGCACGGTCATGTCCCGGCTGTCGCGAAGCAAGGCCGCTCTTCGCGATCACCTGGCCGAGCGCGCTGGGCAACGCAATGTGTCCAACCGTGTTCCCATCAATCCTCGCCATACCGAATCCACGTGATATGAACCGAGAAGAGGCACAATTTATTCTTCACGCTTACCGGCCCAACGGGGAGGATGCTCATGACCCGCAGTTTGCAGATGCGCTGGCATCGGTTCGTAACGATCCCGAGTTGGCCCGCTGGTTCACCCGCGAACAGGAGCTGGATGCTGCGATTGCTCGGAGGATTCGTAGCGTGTCGCCGCCGCCTCATTTGACGACTCAACTGCTGTTGGCCCGCAAGGTGATTCGTCCCCAACCGTGGTGGCGCAAGCCGGCGTGGATCGCCGCAGCGGCATCGATAGTACTGCTGATTTCCGCCGCCAGCCTGTGGTGGCTGCGCAAGGGCGCCGACACCGAGTTCGCATCATTTCGTGCAACGATGATTGAGGCATCCCTCGATATGACGAACCACATCGAAGTGATGGGGCTTGATGCCGACGAACTCAAACGGTGGCTGACCGAACATCGCGGAGACCCGGGATTTGTCCTGCCTCCCCAACTGGCCGAGAATGATCAATGAATCTGATTTGCCGCGAGTGTCGCTGGGTACCACGCCACATTTCGCGTCTGAGCACGGCCTGACCACGGCCACGTGGCGCCGCGAGGGCAAGATCTATTTCCTTGCGGGAAACATTCCCGGGTCCGACCTGAAACAGTTGCTTTGATCAGAATCGGTCCGTCTTCGGGCTCAGCGGATTTGGCGGCAATCCACTCAGGAGTGCCCAAGGGCGGTTGCCTGCCGCGTTATTCCTGATCCTGCAAGTCTGGCTTTGGCGTCGTCAAAAGAGGGTTTTTCGTAATTTCATAAGGAATAAAATCTTCGCTCAAACGTTCATACTTTGAAACGTAGCGAAGTCGCCTCGCAAGAGAATCACTCTTGGAGGCGAACGATGGTTCGCGCAAAACAAAACTCAACATTCAAAGGGCACACCCAGAGGGGAAAAAAGATAATCCGTGAATCGACCGATTCGGCTCATAAAAGGCACTCCAACTATTTCCATGCGTTCCTTCTCTTGTGTTTCAAAAAATTTCCAGCTTTCCGCGTAACAGTTCGGCAGATTCTCCACAGTACTTTAAAGAGCGGTCTCGTCCGCTTTTGCCGAATTTTCATGATGAACAAGAAATCCACGCCCCAACTCCGGCATCGTGTCGCGAGCACGCGAAACCATTCGACGTCAGCCTCCTTTAATATGGGGGCAACAGCAAAGGAACAGCTGTGAAACCATTCATTTGGCTCAAACAAGCAACTCCACTAGTTCTCATTGCGCTCCTGGTTGTGTGCCCCAAATTCTCACCAAGAGCTCAGACTATGAATCGGCCTTGGGCTGCAGGCTATCTGGGCCTAAACACGGCTAAAGGGCAAAACGCGCCGTTTACTCTTACAGGTGGCGGGTGGAACGTCGTACCAAGCCCGAACACCGGCTCGCCGCACAACTACTTCTATGGGGTGGCAGCCATCGCGTCTAACGACGTGTGGGCAGTCGGAGGCTATGGCAACCTGACCACCCGGGCCCAGCAACTCATTCAGCATTGGGATGGGCAGAATTGGACCTTTGCAACCACACCTACACTGCCCACCAGTTACAACGAGCTTCTAGCCATTAGCTCCGTTTCCGCCAATGACCTGTGGGCGGTCGGTAGCTCCGGCAGCGAGGCGCTCATCGAACACTGGGACGGCACGTCGTGGAGTGTTGTGCCGAACCCGAACCCAGGCATCAGTAATCGTTTCCAAGGCGTTGCCGCGATTTCCAGTACCGACGTCTGGGCGGTCGGGTACCAGGTTGGGAATAGCGGGCTGAGCCAGACGCTCGTAGAGCACTGGGATGGGAATAGTTGGAGCGTCGTCCCCAGCCCTAATGTGCCTAACCAACATAACAGCCTTAGTGCGGTGACCGCCGTGCCCGGCTCGGCGAACGAACTCTGGGCCGTCGGCCGAGCCGACCCTTCCACGCCGTTTCTCTTGCATTGGAATGGTACCG